>Ga0207675_100000232_pt1 | contig 52682 bp, 46 predicted proteins | sample KBSSwiS42_FD_184305 | JGI IMG/M metagenome (GOLD analysis project Ga0207675, IMG submission 184305) | Switchgrass rhizosphere microbial communities from Kellogg Biological Station, Michigan, USA - KBS Switchgrass S4-2 (SPAdes) (version 2) | ecosystem: Host-associated > Plants > Roots >...
AGCCGACGGTGCTGCTCGTCAAGACCGTCAAGGGCTTCGGCATGGGCAAGAGCGGCGAGGGCAAGAACACCGCGCACCAGACCAAGAAGCTCGTCGACGAGGACGTCAAGGCGTTCCGCGATCGCTGGAACATTCCGATCCCCGACGACCAGCTCGAGGGCATCCCGTTCTTCAGGCCGGCCGACGACACGCCGGAGATGAAGTACCTGCAGGAGCACAGGAAGACGCTCGGCGGCTACCTGCCGCACCGGCGCACGCGCGCCGACGAGCAGTTCAAGGTGCCGTCGCTCGACACCTTCAAGGCGGTCCTCGAGCCGACCGCGGAGGGTCGCGAGATTTCGACGACGCAGGCGTTCGTCCGCTTCCTGTCGCAGCTCTTGCGCGACAAGGAGCTCGGCCCGCGCGCGGTGCCGATCCTCGTCGACGAGGCGCGCACGTTTGGCATGGAGGGGCTGTTCCGCCAGATCGGCATCTACAACCCGGAAGGGCAGAAGTACACGCCGGTCGACCGCGACCAGGTCATGTACTACCGCGAGGACAAGGCCGGGCAGGTGCTGCAGGAAGGCATCAACGAGGCCGGCGGCATGTGCAGCTGGATCGCCGCGGCGACGTCGTACTCGACGAACAACCGCATCATGGTGCCGTTCTACGTCTACTACTCGATGTTCGGCTTCCAGCGCGTCGGCGACCTGGCGTGGGCGGCGGGCGACATGCAGGCGCGCGGCTTCCTGCTCGGCGGCACATCGGGGCGGACGACGCTCAACGGCGAGGGCCTGCAGCACGAGGACGGCCACAGCCACGTGCTGGCCAGCACGATTCCGAACTGCATCACCTACGACCCGACGTTCGCGCACGAGGTCGGCGTCATCCTGCACCACGGCCTGGTGCGGATGGTCGAGCAGCAGGACAACGTCTTCTTCTACCTGACGCTGCTCAACGAGAACTATCCGCAGCCGGGGCTGCGCGCCGGCAGCGAGCAGGAGATCGTCAAGGGCATGTACCTGCTGCTCGAGGGCGCGAAGAAGGCGCCGCGCGTCAACCTCCTCGGCAGCGGCACGATCCTGCGCGAGAGCATCGCCGCGCGCGACCTGCTCGACCAGGACTGGGGAATCGCCGCCAACGTCTGGAGCTGTCCGAGCTTCAACCAGCTCGCGCGCGACGGCCAGGACGCCGAGCGCTTCAACATGCTGCATCCGAACGACCGCCAGCGCGTCCCGTTCGTCGCGCAGCAGCTCGAGAAGTACGGCGGCCCGGTCATCGCGTCGACCGACTACATCAAGAACTACGCCGAGCAGATCCGGCCGTTCCTGCCCAAGGGCCGCGTCTACAAGGTGCTCGGCACCGATGGCTTCGGCCGCAGCGACTTCCGCACCAAGCTGCGCGAGTTCTTCGAGGTCGACCGCCGCTACATCGTCGTCGCCGCGCTGCGCGCCCTCGCCGACGAGGGCAGCGTGCCGCCGACCAAGGTCGCCGAGGCGATCGCGCGCTACAAGATCGACGTCAACAAGGTCAACCCGCTCTACGCCTGAGCACCGCCGCGAACAAGGACAACAACATGGCAACGCTCGAAGTCAAGGTTCCGGACATCGGAGACTTCAAGGACGTCGAGGTCATCGAGGTCCTCGTCAAGCCAGGCGATCGCATCGCCGCCGAGCAATCGCTGATCACGGTCGAGAGCGACAAGGCGTCGATGGAGATCCCGTCGAGCACCGCCGGCGTCGTCCGGGAGATGAAGGTCAAGGTCGGCGACAAGGTGAGCGAAGGGTCGCTCGTGCTCGTCCTCGATGGTGAAGGCGGCGCAGCTGCGCCGGCACCGGCCCCCGCGGCTGCGCCTGCGCCGGCACCCGCGCGCGCCGCGGCGCCGGCGGGCCCGGTCGAGGGACCGCGGGCGCAGGCCGCTGCGGGCGGTGGCTCGGTCGATGTCGTCGTTCCCGACATCGGCGATTTCACCGACGTCGCGGTCATCGAGGTGCTCGTCAAGCCGGGCGACACCGTCGCGCTCGAGCAGAGCCTGATCACGGTCGAGAGCGACAAGGCGTCGATGGAGATTCCGTCGAGCGCCGCCGGCGTCGTCAAGGAAATGAAGGTCAAGGTCGGCGACAAGGTCTCGCAGGGCAGCATCGTCGCCGTGCTCTCTGGCGGCGGTGCGGTCGCGCCGCCGAGCTCGGCCGTGACCCAAGGGGCGGCGACGAACGCGTCGGAGGACCGTGCCGGTGCGGCCGCGGCTCCCGCACCGCCGCCACCGGCCGCAGCCGCACCGGGCGCGCCTGCGCACGAGCGCCACCTGCCGACCGCATCGCTTCCCGCGCACGAGCCGACCGCGCCGAGGGGCGCGCTGCCGCATGCATCGCCGACGATCCGAAAGCTCGCGCGCGAGCTCGGCGTTCCGCTCGACGAAGTCAAAGGCAGCGGACCGAAGGGCAGGATCACGCAGGAGGACGTGCACGGCTTCGTCAAGGCGGTGCTCGCCGGCGAGACGCGCACGAAGGCGCAATCGGCGAAGGGCGCGCCCGCAGCGGCAGCCGGTGGCGGCGGCATCGCCGGGCTCGCGCCGTGGCCGCAGGTCGACTTCGCCAAGTTCGGGCCGATCGAGAAGAAGGACCTGTCGCGGATCAAGAAGATCAGCGGCCCGGCGCTGCATCGCAACTGGGTGATGATCCCGCACGTCACCAACCACGACGACGCCGACATCACCGAGCTCGAGGCGTTCCGCGTCCTCACCAACAAGGAGAACGAGAAGTCGGGCGTCAAGGTGACGATGCTGGCGTTCCTGATCAAGGCGGCGGTCGCGGCGCTGAAGAAGTTCCCCGAGTTCAACGCCAGCCTCGACGGCGAGCAGATCGTCCTCAAGCGCTACTTCCACATCGGCTTTGCCGCCGACACGCCGAACGGCCTCGTCGTTCCGGTGATCAAGGACGCCGACCAGAAAGGCGTGCTGCAGATCTCGCAGGAGATGGGCGAGCTCGCCAAGAAGGCGCGCGACGGCAAGCTCACTCCCGGCGACATGAGCGGCGGGTGCTTCTCGATCTCGTCGCTCGGCGGCATCGGCGGCCGCTACTTCACGCCGATCATCAACGCGCCCGAGGTCGCGATCCTCGGCGTCTGCCGCAGCACGACCGAGCCGCGCTGGGACGGCAAGGCGTTCCAGCCGCGCCTCATCTTGCCGCTCTCGCTCAGCTGGGACCACCGCGTCGTCGACGGCGCTGCTGCAGCGCGCTTCAACGCCTATCTCGTGCAGGTGCTCGGGGACTTCCGGCGGGTGCTGCTGTGACGGTCGATGTCAGGGTTCCGGACATCGGCGACTTCACCGACGTCGCGGTCATCGAGGTGCTCGTCAAGCCGGGCGACACGGTCGCGCTCGAGCAAAGCCTGATCACCGTCGAAAGCGACAAGGCGTCGATGGAGATTCCGTCGAGCGCCGCCGGCGTCGTCCAGGACGTGCGCGTCGCGGTCGGCGACAAGGTGAGCGAAGGATCGCTGATCCTGCGACTCGAAGGTGCCGACGCCGGTGCTGCCGCGGGCAAGGCCGCTGCACCTGCGCCGGCACCCGCTGCGGCACCGCCGCCGACGGCTGCGGCGGCGAAGCCTCCGGCGGCGCCGGCACCTGCACCGGCTCCCGCGCCGCGACCTGCTGCAGCGCCCGCGACCGGCGGCGACGTCGTCTGCGACCTGCTCGTTCTCGGCGCCGGCCCGGGCGGCTACTCGGCGGCGTTTCGCGCCGCCGACCTCGGCCTCAAGGTCGTCCTCGTCGAGCGCTATCCCACGCTCGGCGGCGTTTGCCTCAACGTCGGCTGCATTCCGTCGAAGGCGCTGCTCCACGTCGCCGCGGTGATCGACGAGGTCGCGCACTTCGGCAACTTCGGCGTCACCTACGGCGCGCCCGCGGTCGATTCCGCCAAGCTCGTCGCCCACAAGAACAAGGTCGTCGGCCGGCTGACCGGCGGCCTCGCGCAGATGGCCAAGATGCGCAAGGTGACCGTCGTCACCGGCAGCGGCCGCTTCAGCGACGCCAACCACGTCGTCGTCGACCTCGCCGCCGGCGGGACGACGACGATCGGCTTCACGCGCGCGATCATCGCCGCGGGATCCGAAGCGGTGAAGCTGCCGTTCATGCCGCAGGATCCGCGCGTCGTGACGTCGACCGGCGCGCTCGAGCTGCCGCAACGGCCCAAGCGCATGCTCATCGTCGGCGGCGGCATCATCGGTCTCGAGATGGCGACCGTGTACTCGACGCTCGGCGCGCGCCTCGACGTCGTCGAGATGCTCGACGGCCTCATGCTCGGCGCCGACCGCGACCTCGTGAAGGTCTGGCAGAAGCTGAACGCGCCGCGCTTCGACAACATCCTGCTGAAGACGAAGACCGTCAGCGCCGAGGCGAAGAAGGACGGCATCCTCGTCAAGTTCGAAGGCGAAGGCGCGCTCAAGGAGCAGACCTACGACCTGGTGCTGCAGGCGGTCGGCCGCTCGCCGAACGGCAAGCGCATCGGTGCCGACGCCGCCGGCATCAACGTCGACCCGCGCGGTTTCGTTCCGGTCGACATCCAGATGCGCACCAACGTGCCGCACATCTTCGCGGTCGGCGACATCGTCGGCCAGCCGATGCTCGAGCACAAGGCGGTCCACGAGGCGCACGTCGCCGCCGAGGTCGCGGCCGGCGAGGCCAAGGGCGACGACAAGCTCGCGAAGACGGCGTTCGACGCGCGCGTGATCCCGAGCGTGGCCTACACCGATCCGGAGATCGCATGGGTCGGCCTCACCGAGGACGACGCCAAGGCGCGCGGCGTCAAGGTGCGAAAGGGCCTGTTTCCGTGGACGGCGTCGGGGCGCGCCATCGCCAACGGCCGCGATGAGGGCTTCACGAAGCTCCTCTTCGACGATGCGAGCCACGTGATCGTCGGCGGCGGCATCGTCGGCACGCACGCCGGCGACATGATCGGCGAGATCGCGCTGGCGATCGAGATGGGCGCCGACGCGGTCGACATCGGCAAGACGATCCATCCGCATCCGACGCTCGGCGAGTCGATCGGGCTGGCCGCCGAGGCGTTCGAGGGCGTCTGCACCGACTTGCCGCCGGTGCGGCGCTGAGCGCGATCGTGTCGTCGCCGGCGCGGTCGCCGCGCGGAACCTCGGTCGGCGGGTCCGCCCTCGCAGCGGCCGCGACGCCGCCCTTGCTCGCGATCGCCGATCGCCTCTCGCGCGCGCTCGGAGCGCTCAGCTTCCGGCCGCCGGTCGCGTACGTCTACAACCCGCTCGAGTACGCGCGCGACGCGTACGCCGTGTACGTCGCGCGCTATGCGGCAACCGCCAAGGAGGTGCTCTTCGTCGGCATGAATCCGGGGCCGTTCGGCATGGCGCAGACCGGCATCCCGTTCGGCGAAGTCGCGAGCGTGCGCGACTGGCTCGGCATCCGCACCGAGGTCGGCAAGCCGCTGCGCGAGCATCCCAAGCGGCCCGTCGCCGGCTTCGATTGCCATCGCTCCGAAGTCAGCGGGCAGCGGCTCTGGGGCTGGGCGCGGCAGCGCTTCGGCACGCCCGAGGCGTTCTTCGCGCGCTTCTTCATCGCCAACTACTGTCCGCTGCTCTTTCTCGAGGAGTCCGGGCGCAACCTGCCGCTCGACAAGCTCGCCCGCGACGAGCAGCGCGCGATCGCCGAGCATTGCGACGAGGCGCTGCGCGAGACGGTGCGCGCGCTCGCGCCGCGGTGCGTGCTCGGCGTCGGCCGCTTCGCCGAGCAGCGCGCGCAGGTCGCGCTCGCCGAGATGGGCGTCGAGACCGGCTTCATTCCGCATCCGAGCCCGGCGAGCCCGGCGGCGAATCGGGGCTGGGACGCCCAGGCCGAGCGCGCGATCGTCGACTGCGGCGTCGAGCTGCCCGCGCTTCCGTCCGATCGAGCCGCGCCGACGTCGTGATGCGCGACGCCGAGATCAGGAGATGTCGCCGGTGTGGAAGCCGTAGCGGCCTTCGCGCCGGTCGGCGAAGAACAGCTCGAGCGTCTTCTTCGTCGTCCTGAACGCGATCTCGTCCCACGGCACCTCGTCCTCGGCGAACAGCTTCGCCTCGAGCGACTCCGGTCCGGGAACGAAGTCGATGTCTAGCATCCGCGCGCGGTAGAAGAGGTGGACCTGGCCGACGCGAACGACGTTGAGCATCGAGTACAGGCCTTCGAGCTCGACGCGCGCGCCGGCTTCCTCGATCGTCTCGCGCAGCGCCCCTTCCGCGGTCGTTTCGCCGAGCTCCATGAACCCGGCCGGCAGCGTCCACAGCCCGTAGCGCGGCTCGATCGCCCGCCGGCAAAGCAGCACCTTGTCCTGCCACACCGGCAGCGTGCCGACGACGTTGACCGGGTTCTCGTAGTGGATCGTCGTGCACACGGTGCACGTCGCGCGGTCGCGGTTGTCGTCGGCGGGGACGCGGTACTCGACCGCGGCGCCGCAGGCGCGGCAGTGCTTGATGCTGCGGGGCGCGAACATGATCTGGCAGCTGCGAGTGTAGTGGTCGTGCGTGGCATCATCGTCGTCGCGGCTGCTCCGCAGCCTCCGCGCTTCACGACCCTCTCGCGAAAGAGCCACCATGAGCCACGTCTTCGCGCCGTCCGCTGCAGCGTCCGTTCCGGTCGCCGGCGGCGGCAGCTTTCCCGTCCACCGCATCTATTGCGTCGGCCGCAACTACGTCGAGCACGCGAAGGAGATGGGCTTCACCGGCCGCGAGCCGCCGTTCTTCTTCATGAAGCCGGCCGACGCGGTGCTGCCGGTCGCCGAGGGCGCGGTCGGCGAGATGCCGTATCCGACGCTGACCAAGGATCTGCACCACGAGATCGAGCTCGTCGTCGCGATCGGCACCGGCGGCAAGTCGATCGCCGCCGCTGACGCGATGCGCCACGTCTGGGGCTACGCCGTCGGACTCGACATGACGCGGCGCGACCTGCAGGGCGAGGCGAAGAAGCTCGGCCGACCGTGGGACATCGGCAAGGGATTCGACCATTCGGCGCCGATCGGGCCGATCCGCCGCGCCGCCGACTGCCGCATCGACGCCGACACGCGCATCACGCTCGAGGTCAACGGCAAGGTGCGCCAGCAGAGCACGATCGGCAAGCTGATCTGGAACATCGCCGAGACGATCGAGCACCTGTCGTCGGCGTGGGCCTTGCAGCCGGGCGATCTCATCTTCAGCGGCACTCCGGAGGGCGTCGCCGCGGTCGTGCGCGGCGATCTGCTGAAGGGCGAGGTCGCGGGCGTCGGCACGTTGCAGGTGCGCCTCGTCTGAACCTCGCGCGGCCGTGCGGCTCTACAGCTACTTCCGCTCGTCGGCGTCGTTTCGCGTCCGCATCGCGCTCGCGCTGAAGAAGCTCGACTTCGAATACGCGGCGGTCCAGCTCGTCAAGAACGAGCAGCTGCAGTCGGCGTTTCGCGCGATCGCGGCGTCGCAGCTCGTTCCGGCGCTCGTCGTCGACGACCCGGCGCACGGCGAGGCGACGCTGACGCAGTCGCTCGCGATCATCGAGTACCTCGACGAGACGTTCCCCGAGCCGCCGCTGCTTCCCGCCGACGCGCTCGGCCGTGCGCGCGTCCGCGCGATCGCGCTCGACATCGCGTGCGAGATCCATCCGCTCGACAACCTGCGCGTGCTGCGCTACCTGCAACGCGAGCTGAAGGTGAGCGACGACGACAAGGACCGCTGGTACCGCCACTGGGTCGAGACGGGGCTCGACGTCGTCGAGCGCGGCCTCGCCGGCCATCCGGCGACGGGCCGCTTCTGCCATGGCGACCGGCCCGGGCTCGCCGACTGCGTGCTCGTGCCGCAGATCTTCAACGCGCAGCGGATGAAGTGCCGGCTCGACCACGTGCCGACGGTGATGCGCATCTTCGACGCCTGCATGGCCGAGCCGGCATTCGCGCAGGCGCAGCCGTCGGCGTGCCCCGACGCGGCGTGACGCCCGCGGCCGACTGGCTCGCGCCGGCGTGGCGCATCGCCGGGGTCGGTGCGTTGATGACGACGCGCTCGGGCGGTGCCAGCCGCGGCCGCTACGCTTCGATGAACGTCGGCACTGCGGTCGGCGACGATCCCGAGGACGTCGCTGCCAATCGTCGCCTGCTCGCAGAAGCGACCGGCGCATTGCCGGTCTACCTGCGGCAGGTGCACGGGACGCGCGTCGCGCGCGTCGACGCTGCCGATGCAGCGCCGGGTGCGATCGTCCACGAGGCCGACGCCGTCGTCACGACGACGCCCGGCGTCGCCTGCGTCGTCCAGGCCGCCGACTGCCTGCCGGTGCTGCTCGCGGCGCCGCGCGCGCGCGCGGTCGGTGCTGCGCACGCGGGCTGGCGTGGGCTGGCAGGCGGCGTCGTCGAAGCGGCTGTCGATGCCGTCGCGGCCGCTGCGGGCTGCGCGCCCGGCGAGCTCGCCGCGTGGCTCGGTGCATGCATCGGCCCTGATGCATTCGAGGTCGGCGGCGACGTGCTCGACGCATTCGGCGTCGCCAATGACCGCGATGCGAACGCGCCGGCGGCAGCGCGCTTTCGCGCGAACGGCAGCAGCAAGTGGCTCGCCGATCTCGCGGGACTGGCACGCGATCGACTCGCTCGCGTCGGCGTGCGCGACGTCTCCGGGGGCGGCTGGTGCACCGTCAGCGACCCGGTGCGGTTCTTCTCGTATCGCCGCGAGGGCGTCACCGGCCGGATGGCGGCCGCGATCTGGATCGCGGGCCGCTAGATCCTCGCGTTGTCGCGAGTTTCCTTGCCTGCGACAACCCGAAGCAGCGGGCGGATAATGGTCCGCATGGCGAAGAGAAGCGCAGCGCGCCCCGCATCGGCGCCGACCTTGCAGGAGAGCGCTGACGCGCTCGGCGCCCGCAACGACGGGCCCGGCACTCCGGGCGGCGATCTGCTCGACGTCTGGAAGGCGATCTCGGCGCTCAACATCCCGGCCGGGGCGCTCGCCGAAGCGCAGCGCGAGTATCTCGTCGACGCGGCGGCGATCTGGAACCGGCTGCTCGTCCCGGGCGGGGCGCGGCCCGCGCTCGGCGACCGCCGCTTCGCGAGCGCGGAGTGGGGAGCGAACCCGTCGGCGTCGTTTCTCGCCGAGATGTACCTCCTCAACGCGCGCACGCTCCTCAAGCTCGCCAAGTGCGTGCAGGGCGACCCGAAGACGCAGGCGCGCGTGCGCTTCGCAGTGCTGCAATGGATCGACGCCGCGTCGCCGAGCAACTACCTCGCACTCAACCCGGAAGCGCAGAAGAAGGCGATCGACACCAAGGGCGAGAGCCTGCTGCAGGGCCTCACCCATCTCTGGGACGATGCCCAGCGCGGCCGCCTCTCGCAGACCGACGACAGCGCGTTCGAGATCGGCCGCAACGTCGCGCTGACGGCGGGCTCGGTGATCTTCGAGAACGAGTTGTTCCAGCTGATCGAGTACGCGCCCTTGACGGCCAAGGTCCACGAGCGGCCGATCCTGTTCGTGCCGCCGTGCATCAACAAGTACTACATCCTCGACCTCCAGCCCGAGAACTCGCTGATCCGCCACACGGTCGCCGAGGGCCATCGGGTCTTTCTTGTCAGCTGGAAGAACGCCGGCGAGGAGATCGCGCAGCGCACCTGGGACGACTACATCGAGAACGTGGTCCTGCGCGCGATCGCGATCGTCCGCGAGATCAGCGGCCAGGAGCAGATCAACACGCTCGGCTTTTGCATCGGCGGGACGATCCTCGCGACCGCGCTCGCCGTCCTCGCGGCGCGCGGCGAGCGGCCGGCGGCGAGCATGACGCTGCTGACGACGTTCCTCGACTTCAGCGAGACCGGAATCCTCGACATCTTCATCGACGAGACGTCGGTCCGGATGCGCGAGATGACGATCGGCCCGGAGAGCCCGCACGGCGGCGGGCTGCTGAAGGGCCACGAGCTCGGGATGACGTTCAGCTTCCTGCGCCCGAACGACCTCGTCTGGAACTACGTCGTCGCCAACTACCTCAAGGGCGAGACGCCGCCGCCGTTCGATCTCCTGTACTGGAACAGCGACGGCACCAACCTGCCGGGGCCGATGTACTGCTGGTACCTGCGCAACACGTACCTCGAGAACAACCTCGTCAAGCCGGGCAAGGCGACGGTCTGCGGCGAGCAGATCGATCTCGGCAAGATCAACGTGCCGACCTTCCTCTACGCCTCGCGCGAGGACCACATCGTGCCGTGGCAGGGCGCCTACCAGAGCACCCGCGTGTTGAAGGGCAAGATCCGCTTCGTCCTCGGCGCCTCCGGCCACATCGCCGGCGTGATCAACCCGCCGCTGAAGAAGAAGCGCAGCCACTGGATCGGCGCCAGCGCCGCACTGCCGGCGTCGGCCGAGGACTGGTTCGACACCGCCATCGAGTATCCCGGCAGCTGGTGGCCGCAATGGTCGACGTGGCTGGCGCCCTTCGGCGGCAAGCTCGTCGCGGCGCCGAAGAAGCCGGGCAACGCAACCTACAAGGCGATCGAGCCGGCACCGGGTCGCTACGTCAAAGAGAAGGCCGCCTGAGCGGTGGCCGAAACGTCACCAAGGAGAGTTTTCATGAGCACCGACATCGTCATCGTCGCCGCAGCCCGCACGGCCGTCGGCAAGTTCGGCGGCAGCCTGTCGAAGACGCCGGCCCCCGAGCTCGGCGCCGCGGTCGTCGCCAACCTGCTCGAGCGCGCGCGCCTCACCGGCGACCAGATCGGCGAGCTGATCCTCGGCCAGGTCCTCACCGCCGGGTCGGGGCAGAACCCGGCACGCCAGACGGTGATCAAGAGCGGGCTGCCGCAAACCGTCCCGGCGCTGACGATCAACGCGGTCTGCGGCTCGGGCCTGAAGGCGGTGATGCTCGCCGCGCAGGCGATCCGCGACGGCGACTACGAGATCGGCATCGCCGGCGGCCAGGAGAACATGAGCGCAGCGCCGCACGTCCTGCTCGGCTCGCGCGACGGCCAGCGCATGGGCGACTGGAAGATGGTCGACTCGATGATCACCGACGGCCTGTTCGACGTCTACAACCGCTACCACATGGGGGTCACCGCCGAGAACGTCGCCAAGCAGTACGACGTCTCGCGCGAGAAGCAGGACGCGCTCGCGCTGGCGTCGCAGCAGAAGGCCGCGGCGGCGCAGGAAGGCGGCCGCTTCAAGGACGAGATCGTGCCGTTCTCGATCCCGCAGAAGAAGGGCGATCCGATCGTCTTTGCCGCCGACGAGTTCATCAACCGCAAGACGAGCGCCGAAGCGCTCGCGGGGCTGAAGCCTGCGTTCGACAAGGCGGGCTCGGTGACCGCGGGCAACGCGTCGGGGATCAACGACGGCGCCGCCGCGGTCGTCGTCATGACGGCGCAGCGCGCGCAGCAGCTCGGCCTCACGCCGCTGGCGCGGATCGCGAGCTACGCGACGGTCGCGCTCGACCCGAAGATCATGGGCATGGGCCCTGTGCCGGCGTCGAAGAAGGCGCTCGAGCGCGCCGGCTGGAAGCCGCAGGACCTCGACCTCCTCGAGATCAACGAGGCGTTCGCGGCGCAGGCGTGCGCGGTCAACAACGAGATGGGCTGGGACACGAGCAAGGTCAACGTCAACGGCGGCGCGATCGCGATCGGCCACCCGATCGGCGCTTCGGGCTGCCGCATCCTCGTGACGCTGCTCCACGAGATGGGCAAGCGCAATGCGAAGAAGGGCATCGCGAGCCTGTGCATCGGCGGCGGCATGGGCGTTGCGATGTGCGTCGAGCGCTGATCACGCGCTGACGCTCGGCGGGCCCTGAAGCGAAGCGGCGGGCGCGGCAATTGCCGCCTCGCCCGCTCCAGCACTCCAGGGCATCGCCATGGCAGAACAGACTCTCCCGAACCGGGAAGGGCAGACCGTCCCCGACGTCACCTTCCGCATCCGCCGCAACGGCGAGTGGGCGACCGTCACCACCGCCGACATCTTCGCCGGCAAGAACGTCATCGTCTTCTCGCTGCCCGGCGCGTTCACGCCGACGTGCTCGTCGACGCATCTGCCGCGCTACAACGAGCTCGCGCCGGTGTTCAAGGACCACGGGATCGACGAGATCGTCTGCGTCGCGGTCAACGATCCGTTCGTGATGGAGGAGTGGGGCAAGGACCAGGAGGCCGAGAACGTTCTCCTGCTGCCCGACGGCAACGGCGCGTTCACCGAGGCGATGGGGCTGCTCGTCGACAAGAGCGATCTCAACTTCGGCAAGCGCTCATGGCGCTACTCGATGCTCGTTCGCGACCGCCGGATCGAGAAGATGTTCCTCGAGCCGCAAAAGCCCGGTGATCCGTTCGAGGTCTCGGATGCCGACACGATGCTGCACTACCTCGCGCCGAACGCGAAGCTGCCCGAGCAGGTCGCGATCCTGACGCGAGAGGGGTGCTCGTTCTGTGCGCAGGCGAAGAAGATGCTGAGCGAGGCTGGGATCGACTACGCCGAGGTCCCGCTGCCGCACACGATCCGCAGCAAGGCGCTCGGCGCGATCGCGAAGGCCGAGACGGTGCCGCAGGTGTTCGTCGACGGCAAGCTGATCGGCGGCTCGCAAGCGCTGCAGCAGTTCCTGAGCGCTCGCGGCTAAACGCAACCCCGCGAATCAGGGGTAGCGTCGAGCGGTCGACGCGCCGCGACGAGCGGCGGTGATTCGTCACACAGCGTTGTCGTTTCGTTACCTGATGACGCGGATTCCCCGTTTTCGCGGGGGACCGCTCGACGCGCAACACGATGACACTCTCGCCATTCGCAAACCGCGACGGCAACGAGAGGTCATCGATGAAGCTCCGCTCCAAGTTAAGCATCGCAGCAGCAGGGATCGCCCTCGCAGCATCAGCGCTACCGGCGTTTGGCCAGGTGGCTGTCTACGACTTCAACTCCACCCAGGTCGCCGGGTTCGGGGCGCCGAGCTACGGCACCGTGACGTTGACTCAGAACGGCTCCGCTGTCGACTTCAACATCACGCTTGCGACGGGCCTCAACTTCGTCACCACCGGTGGCCCGCACGACCTGTTCGCCTTCAATGGCACCGGCGTGTCCCTCGCCGACATCACCAATCTGAGCGTGGTCGGCGGCGGCACGCTCGCCGCGCATGTCCCCGGTGCGGATACGCCGTTCGGCACCTTCGGCTTCGGGATCGACTGCACCAGCTGCGGCAACGGCGGGCCTGATCAACAGCAGGACCCGATGACCTTCAAGGTTGTGAACGCGACGCTGTCGGACTTCGCGTTGCTGAGCACCGGTGGCAGCCCGAACGCCTACTTCGCCGCCGACCTCATCAAGACCGACGGCGGTGCGACTGGCGCGGTCGGCGCCATCACGGCGGCGGTTCCGGAGCCGGAGACGTACGCGCTCATGCTCGCCGGCCTCGGCATGATGGGCTTCATGGCCAAGCGCCGCCGCTCCGCCTGAGACGCTTTCGTCCTGTCCTGGAAAGACAGCGGCCCCGGATCCGGGGCCGTTTTTATTTGGGTCGCGCGAAGGCTGCCGCCGCGATCGCGCGCTCGGCTGCCGCTGCGAGCGAGGCCGGATCGCCGTCCCAGCGCAGCGTCGCGAGCGGCGCATCGACGCCGCTGAAGTTGCGCCACAGCGATGCGAGATAGATCGGGTCGTAGTGGACGTCGAGGAGGTCGCGCACGACCGCCGCGATCTCGCCGCTGCGCGCCGCCTGCTGCCACGCTTCGACGACGCCGTTGCCGCGCAGCGTTCGCAGCGCGTCGAGGCGCGCGCAGAATGCGTTGACGTCGGCGACGAAGAAGTCGTACTCGTCGATCAGCAGCGCGACGCGCGCCTCGATCGGCAGCTCGAGCCAGACGCACGGCGACGTGCGCATCCGCTGCACGAGCGCCTCGCCGACGTGGAGCTCGCCGATCTTCTTGCTCTCGCTCTCGACGAACACCGGCCTCGCGGGGTCGAGCGCACGAAGGGCGTGCCAGAGCGCGGTGTCGAACGCCTTCTGGCTCGGCTGCGCGCTGCCCGGGACGAGGCCGAGCACGGAGCCGCGGTGGTTGGCGATCGCCTCGAGGTCGAGGACCTGGCCGCCGGCGCGCGCGATCGCCGCGAGCAGGCGGCTCTTGCCAGATCCGGTCGGGCCGCAGACGACGCGCCACGCGAAGCGCGCCGGCAGCATCTCGAGCTCCACGACGACGGCGCGGCGAAACGCCTGGTAGCCGCCTTCGAGGACGTGGACGCGAAAGCCGATCTGGTCGAGCACGGTCGCCAAAGCGCCGCTCCGCTTCCCGCCGCGCCAGCAGTAGACGAGCGGCGCCCAGCCGGGCGGCTTGTCGACGACGTGGCGATCGATATGCGCGGCGACGTTGCGCGCGACGATCGCCGCGCCGTGCTTCTTCGCCCTGAACGGCGAGACCCGCGTGTACTCGAAGCCGACGTTCGCGCGCTCCTCGTCGTCGAGCGACGGCCAGTTGACTGCGCCCGGCAGGCGGTCCTCGGCGTATTCGGACGGCGAGCGCGCGTCGACGATGGTGTCGAAGCGGGATAGGTCGCTGATCGCGGCCTGGGCGTCGATTGGGATGATCACGAGGTCAGGCGATCGCGTCGAGCATCTCGCTCTCGATCTGCAACTGCATCCGGTTCTGCTGCAGCGCGCTGCCGTCGATCAGGAACGTGTCCTCGACGCGCTCGCCGAGCGTCGTGATCTTGGCGAGCTGCAAATTGATGTTGTGGCGCGCGAGGACGCGCGAGATGGCGTAGAGCAGCCCCGAGCGGTCGCTCGCCGAGACGCCGAGCAGCCACCGCTGCGCGCGCTCGTCGGGCCGGAGGGTGACGCGCGGCGTCACCGGGAACGAGCGCACCCGGCGCGACAGCCGCCCCTTGCTCGGCTCGGGCAGCGGCCCGGTCGCCTCGAGCGCGAGCGCGAGCTGCGTCTCGACGTACGAGATGAGGTCGCGCGCGTGCGGCTCGAGGTAGGGGCTGACGACGAGGAAGGTGTCGAGCGCGTAGCCCGTCGTCGACGTGTGCACCTTGGCGTCGAGGATGTTGAAGCCGGCGCCGTCGAAGTAGCCGCAGGTGCGCGCAAACAGGTCCTGCTTGTCGGGCGCGTAGACGAGCACCTGCAGGCCGACGCCGACCGGGCTGACGCGCGCGCGCACCACCGGGCGCTGCGAATCGACCTTGTCGAACAGCGAGCGCGTGTGCCAGGCGATCTCGCTCGCGTCGTGGCGCGCGAAGTAGCTGAGCTCGAGCGTGCGCCAGAGCGGCACCTCGACCGTTCCCGGCAGCATCGCCAGGTTCAGCAGCAGCCGCGCCTCGAGCTTGGTCGCTTCGATCTCGGCGTCGAGGTTGGGGCGTGCGCCGCCGAGCGCGCGCAGCGTCAGGCGATAGAGGTCCTCGAGGAGCTTGCCCTTCCAGGCGTTCCAGACCTTCGGGCTGGTGCCGCGGATGTCGGCGACGGTGAGCAGGTAGAGCGCGGTCAGCCGTCGCTCGCTGCCGACGAAGGCGGCGAAGTCGGCGATGACGTCGGGATCGGAGAGGTCTTCCTTCTGCGCGATGCGTGACATCGTCAGGTGCTGGGCGACGAGCCACTCGACGAGCGTGGCGTCCTCGCGGGCGATGCCGTGGTCGCGGCAGAAGCGCCGCACTTCGCGCATGCCGAGCTCGGAGTGGTCGCCGCCGCGACCCTTGGCGATGTCGTGGAAGAGGGCGGCGATGTAGAGCAGCCAGACGCGGTCGAACGTCGACGCGAGCTGCGAGCAGAACGGGTACTCGTGGGCGTGCTCGGGGATGAGGAAGCGGCGGACGTTCCTCAGCACCATCAGGATGTGCTGGTCGACCGTGTAGACGTGGAACAGGTCGTGCTGCATCTGGCCGACGATGCGGCGGAACACCCAGAGGTAGCGGCCGAGCACGCTCGTCTCGTTCATCAGTCGAAAGGCGTGCGTCTGGCCGCCGCCGGGCGCCTGCACGATCTGCATGAACGTCCGGTGGTTGTGCTTGTCGCGGCGGAACTTGGCGTCCATCAGGTGGCGCGCGTTGTAGAGCGCGCGCAGCGTCCGCGCCGACAGCCCCTTCGGCCCGACGGTCTGCTGGTAGACGAGGAAGGTCTCGAGGATCGCGTGCGGATCGCGCTCGTAGAGATCGTCGCTCGCGACCTCGAGCATGCCGCCGCGCTCGAGGAACTTCTCGCTGATCGGCCGCATCGGCGCGTCCTGCGTGCCGGCGACGCGCTCCTCGATGTTGAGCATGAGGATCTGGTTGAGCTGCGTCACGCCCTTGGCCGCCCAGTAGTAGCGGCGCATCAGCCGCTCGGATGCGCTCTGCGCGCCGAGCGGACGGTAGCCGAAGCTCTCGGCGACAGCGGTTTGCAGGTCGAAGACGAGGCGGTCCTCGCGGCGGCCGGCGATCGCGTGCAGGCGCGCGCGGACGAGCTTGAGCATGCCTTCGTTGCGCTGCAGCTGGCGCATCTCGAACGGCGTGATCAGGCCCTGCGCGGCGAGGTCGCGCCAAGTGTTGCCGTAGCCGGAGGCGCGCGCGACCCAGATCACCGTCTGCAGATCGCGCAAGCCGCCGGGGCTTTCCTTGCAGTTCGGCTCGAGGGCGTACGGCGTGTTCTCGAACTTCTGGTGTCGCTGCTGCATCTCGAGCGTCTTGGCGCGCAGGAATGCCTTCGGATCCATCGCCGCCGCGGTCGCCCGTGCGAACGACCTGAACACCTTGCGTGCGCCGCACAGGAACCTCGCCTCGAGCAGCGCCGTCTGCACGGTGACGTCGGCGAGCGCAATGGCGACGCACTCGTCGACGGTGCGCACGCTCGAGCCGATCTCGAGCCCAGCGTCCCAGCAGGCGACGATGAAGCGCTCGGCCGCGGCCCCGCGCGCGTCGACGTCGCTGCCGTCCGGCAGCAGGACGAGGACGTCGACGTCGGAATACGGGAAGAGCTCGCCGCGGCCGTAGCCGCCGACGGCGACCAGCGCCGCGTCGGCGGGCATCTGCGCTTCGCCCCAGAGCTCGAGCAGCGTGACGTCGACGTCGCGCGCGAGCGCGCGGACGAGGCGAAGCGCGGCGCGCGCCGTCGGCCGCGCGGCGATGAAGCGCGCGAGCCGCGCCGCCTTGGCATCGCGGAAGCGCGCGCGCTGCTCGCCGGGCGTGCGCGTCGGCACGGCGGCGACGTCGGTGCGCGCGGTCGCTGCCGTCGCGACGGGGACGCGGTCGCTGGCGCCCACGCCGCCTCCGCTCAGGCGTGGGCGAACGCCGGCGGCGGTGGCGTTCCGGCCGAGACGGTCAGCACCTCGTAGCCGGTGTCGGTGACGAGCACCGTGTGCTCCCACTGCGCCGAGAGCGACCGGTCGCGCGTCACGATCGTCCAGCCGTCGCCGGCCTCGCGGATGTCGCGCTTGCCGGCGTTGATCATCGGCTCGATCGTGAACGTCATTCCCGCCTTCAGCTCGTCGAGCGTTCCGGGCTTGCCGTAGTGCAACACCTGCGGGTCCTCGTGGAAGCGGGTGCCGATGCCGTGGCCGCAGAACTCGCGCACCACCGAGAAGCCGTTCTGCTCGGTGAAGGTCTGGATCGCGTGGCCGATGTCGCCGAGACGAACGCCGGGCTTGACCTTGACGATCCCCTTCCACATCGCGTCGTACGTGATCTGCACCAGGCGCTTGGCCGCGATCGACCCTTCGCCGACGATGAACATGCGGCTGGTGTCGCCGTGCCAGCCGTCCTTGATGACGGTGATGTCGATGTTGACGATGTCGCCGTTCTTCAGCGGCCGGTCGTTCGGGATGCCGTGGCAGACCTGGTGGTTGATCGACGTGCAGATCGACTTCGGATACGGCGTGTAGCCGGGCGGCGCGTAGTTGAGCGGCGCCGGCACCGCGTTCTGCTCGTAGACGATGTGGTTGTGCGCGATCTTGTCGAGCGCGTCGGTCGTCACGCCCGGCTTGACGTGCTGGGTGAGGAGGTCGAGCACCTCGGAGGCGAGCCGGCCGGCGACGCGCATGCCGGCGATGTCGGCTTCGCTCTTGATCGAGATCGTCATCGCCGAATTATCGCATCGGCCCCCTTAGAATGCGGGTTTCCACCGGGGTCACCACGCTGCGAGTAGCCGTGACGAATCGGCCTTCCGGACCACTTCGAACGCCCTGCCGTTGACGACCGCGCCGCCGCATCTCGCCCGCTTCGAAGGTGGCAACGCGTTGCCCGACTTCCGCGCCGCGGCGCTCCTCTCCAGGCTGAAGGAACGCGTCGCTCGCGTCGATTCGATCACCGCGCGGCACGTCCACTGGGTCGCGAGCGACGCGCCGCTGACCGCCGACGTTTCCGGTCGCGTCGCGGCGCTGCTGCGCTATGGTGACCCGGCGCGCGCCGTCGACGGCGCCGAGACGATCGTCGTCGCGCCCCGCCTAGGCACGATCTCGCCGTGGTCGTCGAAGGCGACCGACATCGCGCACAACTGCGGCCTCGCCGTGCGCCGCATCGAGCGCGTCACCGAGTTCTCGCTGCGCTTGAGAAAGCCCCTCGTCGGCCGCGCCGCGCCGCTCGATGGCGAGGAGCGCGCCGCGCTCGCCGCGCTGCTGCACGACCGGATGACCGAGAGCGTGTTCTTCGATCCCGAAGACGCGCGCCATCTCTTCGACGAGCAGCCCGAGCGCCCGCTCGTCGCGATCGATGTCCTCGGCGCTGGCCGCGCCGCGCTGGACGATGCCAACCGTGCGTTCGGCCTCGCGCTTTCGGCCGACGAGGTCGACTACTTGCTCGATGCGTTCCGCGCGCTCGGCCGCAACCCGAGCGACGTCGAGCTGATGATGTTCGCGCAGGCCAACAGCGAGCACTGCCGGCACAAGATCTTCAACGCCGTGTTCACGATCGACGGCGAGCGGCAGCAGCGCTCGATGTTCCAGATGATCAGGAACACCGAGCAGCGTTCGCCGCAGCACACGGTCGTCGCCTACAGCGACAACGCGGCGGTGATGGAGGGCCGCGAGATCGAGCGCTGGCTGCCGGAGGGCTACACCAACGCGCCGCGCTGGAGCGCGCGGCGCGAGCGCGTCGACGTCCTGATGAAGGTCGAGACGCACAACCACCCGACCGCGATCTCGCCGTTCCCGGGCGCGTCGACCGGCGCCGGCGGCGAGATCCGCGACGAGGGCGCGACCGGCCGCGGTGCGCGGCCGAAGGCGGGGCTCACCGGATTCATGGTGTCGAACCTGCATCTGCTGGGGACCGACGAGCCGTGGGAGCGGGAGCGCTACGGCAAGCCCGCCCACATCGCGAGCGCGCTCGAGATCATGGCCGACGGTCCGCTCGGCGGCGCCGCATTCAACAACGAGTTCGGGCGGCCAAACCTCGGCGGCGTCTTCCGCGTCTACGAGCAGACGATCCGCAGCGTCGACGGTGCGAGCGAGCGGCGCGGCTACCACAAGCCGATCATGGTCGCCGGCGGGCTCGGCGCGATCGCGGCGACGCAGACCCACAAGGTCGAGTTCCCGCCGGGAACGCTGCTCATCCACCTCGGCGGTCCAGGGATGCGGATCGGCATGGGCGGCGGCGCGGCGAGCTCCATGACCGCGGGAGCGAACGCCGCCGAGCTCGACTTCGACTCGGTGCAGCGCGGCAACCCCGAGATCCAGCGGCGTGCGCAGGAGGTCATCAACCACTGCGCCGCGCTCGGCGACGTCAATCCGATCCTCGCGATCCACGACGTCGGCGCGGGCGGGCTCTCGAACGCGTTTCCCGAACTCGTCGACGGTGCCGGCCGCGGCGCGCGCTTCGACCTCGACAAGGTGCCGGTCGAGGAGAGCGGTCTCGCCGCGAAGGAGATCTGGTGCAACGAGAGCCAGGAGCGCTATGTCCTCGCCATCGCACCCGAATCGCTGCCGCTGCTGGACGCGATGTGCGTGCGCGAGCGTTGCCCGTACGCCGTCGTCGGCGTCGCGACGGTCGAGCGCGAGCTCGTCGTCGGCCGCGATGACCAGGCTCCCGCGATCGCCATGCCGATGGAGGTCCTCCTCGGCAAGCCCCCGAAGATGCTGCGCGACGTCCGCCGGCGCGCGCTCGCGCTCGCGCCGCTCGACCTCGGCGACGTTGCGCTCGAGCGCGCAGCGTTCGACGTCCTGCGCCATCCGACGGTCGCGAGCAAGCGCTTCCTGGTGACGATCGGCGACCGCACCGTCGGCGGCCTGTCGTGTCGCGATCCGATGGTCGGGCCGTGGCAGGTGCCGGTCGCCGACTGCGCGATCACGCTCGCCGACTTCAGCGGCACGGCCGGCGAAGCGATGGCGATGGGCGAGCGCACGCCGCTCGCCGTCGCCGACGCGCCGGCTTCGGGCCGGATGGCGGTCGCCGAGGCGATCACGAATCTGCTCGCAGCGCCGATCGCGCTCGATCGCGTCAAGCTCAGCTGCAACTGGATGGCGGCGTGCAGCGACGACGCCGCCGCTCCCGGCGACGACGCCGCGCTCTACGACACCGTGCGCGCCGTCGCGATGGAGCTTTGTCCGGCGCTCGGCATCGGCGTCCCGGTCGGCAAGGACAGCTTGTCGATGCGGACGCGCTGGCGCGGCGAGGGCGGCGAGCCCAAGCAGGTGAGCGCGCCGGTGAGCCTCGTCGTCAGCGCCTTCGCGACGATCGACGACGTTCGCCTCCAGTCGACTCCCGAGCTGCAGCGCGGCGACACGACGCTCCTCCTCGTCGACCTCGGCGACGGCCGCATGCGCATGGGCGGCTCGATCCTGGCGCAGGCGAGCGGCCAGTTCGGCGACACCGTTCCCGACCTCGACGATCCGCGTCGGCTCGTCGCGCTCGTCGACGCCGTCACGCGTCTGCGCGACGCCGGGCTCGTCCTCGCGTACCACGACCGCAGCGACGGCGGCCTCTGGGCTGCGGCGTGCGAGATGGCGTTCGCCGGCCACCTCGGCATCAGCCTCAACGTCGATCTCCTCGTCACCGAGAGCGACGGCATCGCCGACAGCCGGGCCGAATTCGGCGACGCGAAGAACTGGGCGGCGCAGGTGAGCGCGCGCCGCGAGGAGCTGACGCTGCGCGCGCTCTTCAACGAGGAGCTCGGCGCGCTGCTGCAGGTGCCGACCGCGCGCCGCGACGAAGCGATCGCGATCCTGCGCGGCGCCGGGCTCGGCCGCATGAGCCACGTCGTCGGCAAGACCAACACCCGCCACGTGGTCGAGGTGTGGCGCGACGCCAAGGTCGCGTTCTCGGCGTCGCTCTTCGATCTGCAACAGGCTTGGGACGAGGTGAGCTGGCGCATCTGCAGGCTGCGCGACCGCCCCGACGGTGCCGACGCCGAGCACGCTGCCGCGGGGCGCGAGGACGATCCCGGGCTGCACGTCCATCTCGCCGGACCTGCGTTCGCGAACGCTCCGCCTGCGGCTCCGGCATTCGTCCGCAGCGCGCCGAAGGTCGCGATCCTGCGCGAGCAGGGAGTCAACAGCCACGTCGAGCTGAGCTACGCGATGGCAGCGGCGGGCTTCGAGACGTACGACGTCCACATGAGCGACCTGCAGGCCGGCCGCATGCGGCTCGACATGGTCGCCGGCTTCGTTGCGTGCGGCGGCTTCAGCTACGGCGACGTCCTCGGCGCCGGCGAAGGCTGGGCGCGGTCGATCCGCTTCAACGCCCAGCTCGCCGACCAGTTCGCGACCTTCTTCGCGCGGCCCGACGTCTTCGCGCTCGGCATCTGCAACGGCTGCCAGATGCTCGCCGCGCTCGCCGAGCTGATTCCGGGCGCCGCCGCGTGGCCGCGCTTCACCAAGAACCGCAGCCAGCAGTTCGAGGCGCGCCTCAGCCTCGTCGAGGTGCTGCCGACGCCGTCGATCTTCTTTCGCGACATGGTCGGCAGCCGGCTGCCGATCGCGGTCGCGCACGGCGAGGGCTACGCCGACTTCTCGCAGCGCGGCGATCGCGAGCGCGTCCACGCGGTGATGCGCTTCGTCGACCACTTCGGCAAGCCGACCGAGGCGTACCCGTTCAATCCGAACGGCAGCCCTGGCGGCCTCACCGGCGTGACGACCGCGGACGGCCGCTTCACCGCGCTGATGCCGCACGCCGAGCGCGTCTTTCGCGACGTCCAGATGAGCTGGCCGAGCGCAGCGCGGGGCGAGCCGAGCGCGTGGATGGCGATGTTCCGATCGGCGCGCAAGGCCTGCGACTGAGCGCGGTCCCGCGTCAGCGTCGCAGGACGACGTAAAGCCCTTCGACGTCTTTCTGTTGCTCGCGCCGCAGCGGCGCGCGAAGCAACGATGTCACCGTGAAGCCATGACGCGACGCGAGCTCGCGCAGGTGGCGCTCCGAATGCGCGTAGCGCAGGCTCGGCAGCAGCGCGACGTCGCGTTCGTCGGCGAGCGCCTCGGCGGTGAACGCGAACACGCCGTCCGCCGAGAGAGCGCGCGCGACACCGGCGAAGACCGGCTCGAGCTCGCCGACGTAGATGAAGACGTCGGCGGCGACGACGAGGTCGTGGCGCACGTCGCTCGCGCGCAGGTGGGCGACGATGTCGTCGCGAAGGAGCGTGTCGTAGACGCCGCGCGCTTCGGCCTGTGCGAGCATCGCCGGCGACAGGTCGATGCCGGCGAGGCGGTCGCTGAGCGGCCGCAGCAGCGGCCCGAGGAGGCCGGTGCCGCAGCCGAGGTCCAGCGTCGACGCGAAGCGTCGGCTGCCGAGCGCGGCGATCTGCGCCGCCAGCGTCGCCGGCGCACGGTACTCGAGCATCTCGACGAGGTGCGCGTCGAACGAGCCGGCGTACTCGTCGAAGAAGCGCGTCACGTAGGTCGCCGGCGCCTGCGGCGGAATATCGCCACCTGCCAGCGCGGCGAGGAAGTAACCGTTCAGCTCGCGGTTGCCGCCGTTCGCGATGGCGGTTTCATACGCGCGGCGAGCGTCGTCGAGGCGGCCCTGGTCGCGCAGGATGCTGCCGCGCTGCGTCCATGCCGCGGCGAGCGTCGGGTCGATCGCATTGGCGCGCTCGAACGCGGCAAGCGCGTCGCCGTGGCGCTCGAGAAAGCGCAGCGCCTCGCCGCGCGCGAGCCAGCTCGCCGCGTGCTCCGGCTCGGCGGCGAGGACGCGGTCGTGGCACGCGAGCGCGTCGGCGTGGCGGCCGAGCGCGGCATAGGCGAGGCCGAGGTGGCTATGGCTGTGGAGATCGTCGGGCTCGAGTGCCAGCGCCTGCTCGAGCGCCGGGATCGCCTCGGCATGGCGACCGGCGCGGACGCGCGCCGCGCCGAGGTTGGCGAGCGTCGACGCGCGCCCAGGAACGAGCTCGAGCGAGCGCTCGAAGCGCGCCGCGGCGCCGGCGAAGTCACCGGCGGCGAAGCACGCGTTGCCGTCGAAGAAGAGCGCCCTGGCGCGCTCGAGCGTGGTGTCGTCCACGCGCCATTGTCGCCAGCCGCGCGGCCGGCGCGCTACGCGAGCGCTGCCATGCGCCGTGACAGCGCGCTGCCGCGCGCCGCGAGGAACGCCAGCAAGCGCTGCGGGTAGTCGGCGACCGTCGCATCGCGCACCGACGCGCGCGCCGCGAGCCGATGGCGCCACGCGGCGACGTGCGGCGCATGGGGCAGCCATGGCTCGCCGTCGAGGCGTTCGAGGGCGTCGAGGTAGCGAAAGAGCGGCGCGAACGCGGCGTCGACGAGGCCGAAGCGCGCGTCGGCGAACCACGGGCCGTCGCCGAGTGCGGCCTCGAGCGTCGCGAAGCGCGCGTCGAGGTCGCCGCGGCGCCGCGCGAGCGCCGCATCGTCGGCGGCGTTGTAGTAGGCCGCGATGGCGTCGAGCATCGCGGACGCGAGCGCGATCCAGCCGCGCTCGCGGGCGCGCGCGATCGCATCGTCGGGCAGCAGCCGCGGGGCGATGGTCTCGTCGAGGTACTCGCAGATCACCGCGGACTCGAACAGCGCCGCGTCGCCGACCAGCAGGACCGGCGTCTTGCCGAGCGGCGAGACCGCGCGGAACCACGCCGGCTTGTCGGCGAGATCGACCCAGCGCCGCTCGAACGCCGCACCTTTCTCGGCGAGGACGATCGCGGCGCGCTGCACGTACGGGCACAGCGCGTGCGACACCAGCACCAGCGGTGCGCTCATCGCAGCAGCCCTTCGGCGCGCAGCGCCGCTTCGACGTGCGGACGCGCCGCGACGCGGCCGAGCCAGCCCTCGAGCTGCGGATAGGGCGCAAGCGGCAGTCGCATGATCTGCGCCCAGCGCACGATCGCGAACGCGTACGCGTCGGCGACGCTGAAGTCGCCTGCGAGGTATTCGTGGGTGGCGAGGTGCCGGTCGAGCTCGGCGAAGCGTTCGGCGAGCTTGGTCTTCACCGTTGCGCGCGTGCTGTCGGCGGTGTCGGCGTGCCACAGCCAGGGGCTGAAGGTCTTGTGCAGCTCGCTGGCCACGAACGCCAGCCACTGCGTGACGTCGAGGCGGCGCGTCGTGCGCGGCGCGCCGATCAGGCGCTGCGCCGGATCGAGGTCGGCGACCGCCTGCAGCAGCGCCGCGGCCTCGCTGCGGCGCGTTCCGTCGTCGAACTCGAGCAGCGGCACGTAGCCGCGCGGGTTCACGTCGAGGTAGCTGGAGCCGTCGTCGAGCGTGTGCTTGGCGAGGTCGACCTTCGCGAGGTCGAATGCGAGGCCTGCTTCGCGCAGCGCGATGTGCACGGCGAGGGAGCAAGCAGCGGGGGAGTAGTAGAGCTTCATGGCGATCTCCGGTGATGTGGGTGGCGCCGCGTCGATCGGTGCGGCACGGCGCCAATCTATGGCTGCGATGCTGCAAACGGAATGTGTAGGAAGGCACTCGACGATTGCAAGCTTGCAATGGACCAGTCGACGACGACGCCCGCTGCTCGCGGTCGCGACGTCAGCGCGCCGCCGCGCCGGCCTTCAGCACGAGGCCTTCGTAGGCTGCGATGTCGAGGCGCGGCAGCAGAGGCGCGCTCGCCAGGCTCAGCATGCGGCGGCGGTAGTCGGCAAGACACGCGGTGCGCGCTTCTTCGCTCATGCGCGCCGGGGCGTGCACCACAAACGGTTCGACGACGTCGAACCCGACGAAGCCCAGGATGCCGTGGTGGATCGGGTAGAGGATCGGGGCGAGCGGCCCGTAGGCGCCGATCGACGAATAGGCATCCGCCGGTCCGCCCACCGTCAGCGAACACATCGCGCGCTTCCCGGCGAACACGCCGCGGCTGAAGTAGCGGCCGCCGCCATACGCGCTGCCGACGGCGAAAACGCGGTCGACCCAGCCCTTGAGGATCGCGGGCAGGCCGAGCCACCAGAGCGGGAACTGCAGCACAAGGGCATCGCACCACGCGACCTTGTCCATCTCGGCCTGCAGCTCGGCGACGAAGCCGCCGTTCGCGCTGGCGTGCGACTCCTCGTCCTGCTGCTTCAGGCGGCGCGGATCGCGCACGGTCGTGAAGTTGCGGCGGTCCGAGACCGGATCGAAGCCCATCGCGTAGAGGTCAGAGACGACGACCTCGTCGCCGGCCGCGGCGAGGGCGGCGCACGCCTCGCGCGTCAGCGCGCCGTTGAAGCTGCCGGGTTCGTGGTGGGCATGGACGATGAAGACGCGCACGGCTCGGCCTTCCGTTGTGGTCGCCGGGGCGACTCTATGATTGCGGCCGCGCCCACGAAATAGGCGAGGAGGCATGGCATGGTTGCACGTGCGCAATCCCGGCGTGCCGCGCCAAGGGCACGCCCTGCGGCAGCCCCGCTCGGCGCCCTCGAGCTGCGGGTCCTGCTCGCGCTCTCGCGCGGTCGCACGCTGGGCGAAGCGGCCGCGCGTCTCGAGGTCGACGCGTCGACGGTGTTCCGGGTCGTCCAGCGCACCGAACGCGCGCTCGGCCAGCGCGTGTTCGACCGTTCGCGCGACGGCTACCGGCCGACCGACCTCGGGCTGCGCCTCGTAGGTCACGCCGAGCGCGTCGAGGCCGAGCTCGAGGCGGCCCGGTCGGCAGCGGCGCTGGGCGTCGGCGCCGTGAGCGGCACGGTGCGCGTCAGCACCACCGACACGCTCCTGCATGCGCTCGTCCTGCCGACCCTCGCGCCGCTGCTCGCGGCGCATCCGGACCTCGTGCTGCAGATGCGCGCCACCAACGAGCGCGTCGACCTCACGCAGCGCGAAGCGGACATCGCCTTGCGGGCGACCAGCAAGCCGCCGCCGCACCTCATCGGGCGCGAGCTGGGGCCGATCCGCGTCGCCGTCTACGCGCCGCGGGCGCTGGCGCCGCGCTTGCGCCGCAGCGCCCCCGACCTCGCCGCGCTGCCGTGGCTCGCGGTCGACGAGGCGCTGCCCGAGCATCCGTCGGTGCGCTGGCGCAAGCGCCACCTTCCTTCGGTCGTGCCGCGCGTCGTCGCCGACAGCGTGCTGTCGGTGGTCGAGGGCATCGCCGGCGGCGCGGGCGTCGGCATCGTGCCGCTGTTCGCGGCAGCCGGGCGCAGCGATCTCGTGGCGCTCACCCCACCGCTCGACGACGCGCAGACCACGCTGTGGCTGCTGACGCACCCCGAGTCGCGCCACCTGCGGCGCATCGCCGGGGTGGCGGCGCACCTCGCAGGAGCGATCCGGCTCGCGTGAGCGAGAAGGCTGCGCCGCCCGGCGGCGCTCGTCGCGAGTGGCGGCCTGCCGTCAGCCGTTCGTTCCGGCGGTGTTGCGGCCGCGCTCGCCCTTCGCCTTCGGCGTGCGCAGGCGGTCGTAGAGCTCGTCGCAGATCTGGCGCACGTCCTGGGACTTTTGCGCGCTCAGCCGCCCGAGCAACGCCTTCGCTGCCGACGCCGCGACCGGCGCGCGACCGCTGCCGTCGAGGTCGGCGAAGCAGCCGTTGATGCCGAAGTAGATGTTCTCGGCCATGTTCTGCAGGGCGTTGACCGGGCCTGCGAAGTCGGCCATCGGCAACAGACCCATTTCCTGCTTGGTCAGCGTGAACGCCGCCTTCGCCGCTGCGCGATACGTGTCGGGGTCGAGTGGCTGCTGATTGCGGTCGGCGCGATCGAGCGCGACGACGAGATCGCGAAGCTGCTTGATCCTGGCGTTCATTCGGACTCCGGCGAACAGGGCGGTGACAGGTGCATCGGCTCGATCCCGAACGACTTGAGCGCCGCAGCGATCGGCGGACTCGATGATCGAGCAAGTGGCTCGCGGCCGATATCGCGAGCGCGCGGCGCTGGCCGTTGCCGTGACGATCGTCACGCCACGGCCGAGGCGGCGGCGTGCGAGCGACGACAAAGCGCCACAGCGACGACGCTGCCCAGGCGCCGCAGCACGGGATCGCCGCGCCGAGTCGATCGCGAAGCCGTGAACGGGTATGCACCTTGCCGACCTTTCTTCGACGTCCGGGCCGCGACGCCGCGCCGGCGACCTTCGACAGGAGCAGCCCATGAAGACATCCTTCGAGACCTGCGGCAAGCAAACCCTCGCGGCGATCGGCATCGGCCTCGCGTTCGCGCTTCCAGCGCTCGCCCAGCCCGCAAGCAGCGCCGGCAGCGCCGACGCGGCCGCCAGCGCCGCCGGCACCGACGCGGCCGCAAGCGGCGTTGGCGCACCGACCGGCAACGCCGCAAGCGGTGCAGGCGTGACACCGGCGGCCGGAACCATGAGCGGCAGCCCTGGAACGACGAGCGGCACCGGACCGACCGCCGCGACCGCCGCCAGCGCGATCACCGGCAGCACCGTCGACAGCTCGACCGGCACGACGTCGGCGACGAACCCGGGGACGACGACGACCGGGACGACCACGACCGGCGTGGCCTCGACCGCATCGGCCAACGACACGACGCGACGCCCCGATTGGGGTTGGCTCGGCCTGCTCGGACTCCTGGGCTTGCTCGGCCTGCGCCGTCGCGACACCGTCATCGATGTCGAGCGAACCGGTCCGGCGACGATCGTGCGCTGAGGTCGCGGTTCAACTCGCCGGTCGTGCCGGCAGCACCATCGTGACGCAGAGGCCGCCGCCGGGGCGGTTGGCGAGGGCGATCGTGCCGCCGTGCGCCTCGGCGATCTCGCGCGCGAGCGCGAGGCCGAGGCCACTGCCTTCACGCTTGGTCGAGTAGAACGGCAGCAGCGCCTGCGCGAGGACCGCCTCGCGCATCCCGGGTCCACGGTCGGCGACGATGACTGCGAAAGCGTCGCCGCGCGCTTCGACGGCGAGCGTCACGTCGTCGATCGCGCTGCCCGACTCGGCGGCGTTCTTCAGCAGGTTGATCAGCGCCTGCTCGATCTGCGGCGCGTCGAAGAAGCCGGGCGTCGGCGGCAGCCCGCCTTCGACGCGAAAGCGCGTGTGCGTCGCCAGCGCGGCGAGGAACGGCTGCCACGCGACGTCGGCCGGCCGCGGCGCCGGCAGCTTGGCGACGCGCGCGTAGCCCTCGAGGAACCCGTGGAGATGGCGGGCGCGCTCGCCGATCGTCGCGAAGACGCCCGGCAGGCGTTCGCCCTCGCCGCGCTTCGCGAGCTCGGCGCCGGTGTGCGCGAGCGACGAGATCGGCGCCAGCGAGTTGTAGAGCTCGTGGCTCATGACGCGGATGACGCGCTTCCACGTCGCGACCTCCTGGCGCGAGAGCTCGCGCGTCATCCGGCGGACGAGATGGAGGTCGTGCTCGCGCCCCTGCAGGCGAAAGCGTCGCCGCGAGTAGTGGAACGTCTCGTCGCCGTCGTCGCCCGTCGCCGCGAACATGCTGTCGCTGCCGGCGACGAACGCATCGCGCAGCGCCTGCGGCGCTCCGGCGAGCAGCTCGGCGACGCTCGCGCGAACGCGGCGACGACGCGGCCTTCGCCGGCGACGTCGCGAACGAACGGCCCGCGCTCGACCGTCGCGACCACGAGCCTCGTCGCGCTCACCGAGCGTTCGTTCGTGAGCATGCGCTGCAGCGCCGGCGCCGCGAGCGCGAGCGCGACGACCGCGGCCACGGCGGCAAGCACGAGCGGCAGCCGGCGACGCCAGCCGCGCGGCGCGGCGGCGATCGGTCGGTCCTGGGCGGAGGTGTCTGGAATCATGGCGGTCGCTTGCGAGACCACCATCGCAAGCGCCATGCCGTGCCGGCTCGGGCGCAAATGCCTTGCCCGACAAGCACTTGGCAAAACGTCGCGAGCGCAGCGCGGGTCCGCGGACAGTCCGCGGACAGCGTGCGGACACCGAGGGCGGTCGGCGTCGGCGCGGCGGTCGGCGGCGGTTTGCGTCGATACTTCGGGACCGTCCTCGCAAGCAAGGCATCCCGTGTTCATTCGCGGCCTCGGCACCGCCACGCCACCGAACCGCTTCACGAAGGCCGAATGCCTCGCCGCGTTCGAGCGCTCCGACTGGTTCGCCCGACTCGACACCCGCTCGCACCTGATCGCGCGCACGGTGCTGCAGCGCGACAACGGCATCGAAGCGCGCCACCTCGCGCTCGCGTCGCTCGACGAGGTGTTCGCGATCGATCCCGACACGCTCGACCGGCGCTTCCTCGCCAACGCACCGACGCTCGCCGCCGCAGCGGCCGAGCGCGCGCTCGCGGCGGCCGGGGTGGCGGCGAACGAGATCGGCGCGGTCGTCGTCAGCACGTGCACCGGCTACCTCTGCCCGGGCCTCTCGGGCTACGTCGCCGAGCGCATCGGGCTCGGCGCGAACGTGCAGGCGTTCGACCTCGTCGGTCAGGGTTGCGCGGCGGCGCTGCCGAATCTGCAGCTCGGCCGCTCGCTCGTCGCGTCGGCGGCCGCCGAGCACGTGCTCTCGATCTGCGTCGAGGTGAGCAGCGCGGCGATGTACCTCGACAACGATCCCGGCGTTCTCGTCAGCGCGTGCCTGTTCGGCGACGGCGCGGGAGCCGCCGTCCTCTCGGCGACGCCGCCGTCGCGAAGCAGGCGGATCGAGTGGCGCGACAGCGCCTCGCTGCTCGAGCCGTCGCAGCGCAAGGCGCTGATGTTCGAGCAGCGCGACGGCATGCTGCGCAACATCCTCACCCGCGAGGTCCCGGCGCTCGCCGCCGAGCATGCGCACCGCGTCTGCGAGACCGTGCTCGACCGACACGGCCTGCACGGCGACGACGTCGCGGCCTGGATCGTTCACGCCGGCGGACGCGACGTGCTGCTCGCGCTCGAGCGCCGCTTCGAGCTCGACCGCGACGCGTTTCGCTACAGCGCCGCGATGCTGCGCGAGTACGGCAACTTGTCGAGCGCGTTCGTCTACTTCGTTCTCGCCGCGGCGCTCGCCGACGCTGCGCCCGGCGGGTGGTGGTGGCTGACGGCGTTCGGCGCCGGCTTCAGCTGCCACGGTGCGCTGCTGCGCGTCGACTGACGAGGCGGGCCGATGCTGACGCGCGTCCTCGAGCCCGAGACGCTCGACCATCTCGCCGCCGACGATCCGGCGGCGCAGCGCGCGCGGCGCGACCTGCGTCGCGTCAACACGGCGATGGGCGCTCGCCGCATCCTCGAGCGCGCGCTCGCGCGCGCGCTTCCCGATCGCCGTCAGGGCCTCCGCCTGCTCGAGATCGGCTGCGGCGATGGCCGCTTGCTGCTCGACGTCGCGAAGCACCGTGGCGAACGCTGGCCGGACGTCCGCGTCGATCTCCTCGATCGCCAGCCCATCGTCGACGCCGCGACGCTCGCCGCCTACGCCGCGTGCGGCTGGCCGGCGCGGCCCGTCGCCGCCGACGTCCTGGACTGGGCGCGCGCCGACGACGGCGAGCGCTGGGATGCGGTCGTCGCCAATCTCTTCCTCCATCACTTCGACGGCGCTGCGCTTCGCAGCGTCCTCGCCGGTTGCGCGCGGCGTGCCGACGCGCTCGCCGCGTGCGAGCCGCGGCGCAGCCGGATGGCGCTCGCCGCGAGCCATCTCATCCTCTTTCTCGGCGCGAGCGCGGTGACGCGGCACGACGGCGTCGTCAGCGTGCGCGCCGGTTTCGTCGGCGACGAGCTGACGACGGCGTGGCCGGCTCGCGGCGACGACTGGCAGCTCGCCGAGTACGAAGACGGCGCGTTCACGCATTGCTTTTGCGCCGTGCGGCGGCGCGCCGCCGCGTGACGACGATGTTCGACGCCGCCGTGATCGGCGCCGGCCCGGCGGGAAGCGCGATCGCGACGCTGCTCGCGCGCGCCGGCTGGTCGGTCGCGCTCGTCGAGCAGCAGGCGTTTCCGCGCCGCAAGGTGTGCGGCGAGTGCGTCGCGGCGAGCAACTTCGCGCTCCTCGATGCGCTCGGCGTCGGGCCCGAGTTCGCCGAGCGCGCCGGCGCCGAGCTGCGCCGCGTCGCGCTGATGCGCGGCGACGAGACCATCGTCGCGCCGCTGCCGGCCGCCGCCGGTGCGCACCCATTCGGCCGCGCGCTCGGCCGCGAGTATCTCGACACGCTGCTCGTCGCTGCCGCCGAGGCGGCCGGTGCGACGCGCTGGCAGCCGTGGTCGCTGCAGGCGATCTCGGGAAGCGCGGGACGCTTCGTCTTGCGCCTCCGCCGCGACGAGACCGCTGAGGAGGCCGAGCTCGGCGCCGCGCTCGTCGTCGCCGCGCACGGCTCGTGGCAGCCGTTGCCGTCGGAGCGCGACGAGCGCCGCGACGCGCGCACGGTCGGCGACCTGTTCGCGTTCAAGGCGAACTTTCGCGGCGCGACGCTCGCTGGCGATCTGCTGCCGGTGCTTTCGTTTCCGGGCGGCTACGGCGGCATGGTCGTCGCCGACGATGGCGTCCTCACGCTTGCCGGGTGCCTTCGCGCCGACCGCTTGCGCGCGCTGCGCGCCGCGCATCCCGGGCTGCGTGCCGGCGATGCCTTCGAGGCGCTGCTGCGCAACGAGTGCAGGGGGGTCGCCGACGCGCTCGACGTTGCGACGCGCGAAGGCGCGTGGCTCGCGAGCGGTCCGCTCCGGCCCGGCGTTCGCGTCGACGCCGGCGACGGCGTCTTTCGCATCGGCAACGCGGCGGGCGAGGCGCATCCGATCGTCGGCGAAGGGATCAGCATGGCCCTGCAGTCGGCGTTCGTCCTCGCGGCGCTGATCGCACCGGCGCGCGCCGAGCTCACCGCCCCGGCGAGCGCGGCGTCGGTGCAGCGCAGCGCGCAGCGCGAGCATACGCGGCTGTGGCGGCGCAGGTTCGCGCGCCGCCTCGCCGTCGCTGCCGCGTTCGCGCACGTCGCGATGCGGCCAGCGCCGGCCGCGGCGGCGTGGCCGCTGGTGCGCCGCTGGCCCGGGATCCTGACCGCCGGCGCGCGCTGGAGCGACAAGACGCGCTGCGCGCCCGAAGCGGCGCGCCTAGTCGCAGCGTTCGCATGACGGCGGGCGGCGCGACCGCGATCGACCCGGCGCCCGCGGCGGCGCGTGTCCGCTACGACCGGCTCGACGCATTGCGCGGCTTCGCGATCGTCTGGATGGCCGCGTTCCACTTCTCGTTCGACCTCAACTACTTCCGGTTCATCCACCAGAACTTCTATCGCGACCCGTTCTGGACGGTGCAGCGCGCGTGCATCGTCACGCTCTTCATGGCGTGCGTCGGCGGCGGCCAGGCGATCGCGTCGGCCCAGGGGCAGCCGCTCGATCGCTTCTGGCGCCGCTGGCTGCAGATCGCCGGCTGCGCGGTGCTCGTCACGCTCGGCTCGGCGCTGATGTTTCCGAAGAGCTTCATCAGCTTCGGCGTCCTGCACGGCATCGCGGTCATCCTGATCATCGTCCGCTTCACCACATCGTGGGGCGCATGGCGCTGGCCGCTCGGTCTCGTCGCGATCGTGCTGCCGAAGCTCGTCGGCGACCCGTTCTTCGACACGCGGTGGACGAACTGGGTCGGTCTCGTCACGCACCTGCCGGTCACCGAGGACTACGCCCCGGTGCTGCCGTGGCTCGGCGTCGTCTGGTGGGGCGCGGCAGCGACCGACTGGCTGCTCGCGCACCGGCCCGCGCTGGTGCGCGGCGCGGTGCCGCGCGCGCTCCATCCGCTCGCCGTGCTCGGCCGCTGGAGCCTCAGCTTCTACATGCTGCATCAGCCGGTGCTGATCGGCATCTTGCTGCTCGTCACGATGGTTCGGCATTGACCACGCGTCGACCAACGGCTCGCCTACCATCGGGCATGGCCGATCGCGCCTTGTTCGGGTTCCATGCCGTCACCGTCCGCCTGAAGACGGCGCCGTCGTCGGTGCTCGAGGTCCACGTCGACGCGATGCGCCGCGACGGCCGCATGCGCCAGCTCATCGAGCGTGCGACCGCGGCGGGCGTGCGGGTCGTCGAGAGCGATGCGACGCGCCTGCGCACGCTCGCGCGCAGCGACGCGCACCAGGGCGTCGCTGCCCGCGTCGCCGCGCTGCCGGCGCGCCACTCGCTCGACGATCTGCTCGACGACGTCGCCGCCGCCGGCGAGACGCCGCTCGTGCTCGCGCTCGACGGCGTCACCGACCCGCACAACCTCGGCGCGTGCCTGCGCGTCGCCGACGGCGCCGGCGTTCATGCGGTCGTCGCGCCGAAGGACCACGCGGTCGGCATCAACGCGACCGTCGCCAAAGTCGCGAGCGGTGCGGCCGAGACCGTGCCGTACCTGATGGTGACGAACCTCGCGCGCTCGCTCGGCGAGCTGAAGGAGCGCGACATCGCGGTCGTCGGCACCAGCGATGCGGCGACGCGCTCGCTCTACGACCTCGACCTGCGCGGCCCGGTGGCGTTCGTCCTCGGTGCCGAAGGCCGCGGCATGCGCCAGCTCGTCGCGCGCACGTGCGACGAGCTCGTCAAGGTGCCGATGCGCGGTGCCGTCGAGAGCCTCAACGTCTCGGTCGCGAGCGGCGTCTGCCTGTACGAGGCGGTGCGCCAGCGGATGGCCGCGAAGGAGGGCTGACGACGATGCCGGTGATCGAGCTCAAGCATCCGCTGGTGCGCCACAAGATCGGGCTGCTGCGCGAAGAGAGCCTCTCGACGAAGAGCTTTCGCGAGATCACCGCCGAGCTCGGCCGGCTCCTGACGTACGAGGCGACCGCCGACTTTCCGCTCGAGACCGTTCGCGTCCAGTGCTGGAGCGGGCCGATCGACGTGCCGCGCCTGAGCGGCAAGAAGGTGACCGTCGTGCCGATCCTGCGCGCCGGGCTCGGCATGCTCGAGGGCGTGCTCGACACGATCCCGAACGCCAAGGTCAGCGTCGTCGGCATCGCGCGCAACCACGCGACCTTGCAGCCCGAGCCGTACGTCGACCGCCTCGCCAACGACTTGCACGCGCGCACCGCGATCGTCCTCGACCCGATGCTCGCGACCGGAGGCTCGATGAACTCGGCGATCGCGCTCCTGAAGTCGCGCGGCGCGACCGACATCCGCGCGCTCGTCCTCGTCGCCGCGCCCGAGGGCATCGCCGCGCTCACTGCCGCGCACCCCGACGTGCGCTGCTGGGCGGCGGCGATCGACAGCCACCTCGACGGCAACGGCTACATCATCCCGGGCCTTGGTGACGCCGGCGACCGCATCTTCGGAACTCGCTAGGGCGCAGATCAGATCCAGCCGACCCCGCCGACGATCGCGCCGAGGGCGACGAACCACATCGGGCTCAGCTTCGTCCGCAGCATGCCCACGATCGCGACGCCGACGAGCACGATGGCGCCGACCGCGTGGCGCTCGTCGCTCACGTACGGCCGCAGGAGCAGCCAGCCGGTCGCGACGAGGAGGCCGATCGTGAGCGGCGTCAGCCCGGCCGTGAACGCGCGCACACCGCGCGTCTCGCGCCGCCGCGCGCCCCAGCGCGTGACGAAGAGCGTGAGCGCGGTCGACGGCAGCAGCGTTCCCGTCATCGTCACGAGCGCGCCGATCGGCCCGGCGACGTTCCAGCCGATGACGGCGACGAAGAGCACGTTCGGGCCCGGCGCCGCCTGCGCGAGCGCGATCGACGACGTGAACTGTGCGTCGCCGATCCAGCCGTGCTCGGCGACAACGTAGCGGTGCATGTCGGGCGCGGTCGTGATCGCGCCGCCGACGGCCAGCAGGCTCAGCGTGAGGAAGTGTCCGAACAGGCCGAGCAGGTCGGCCGACGACAGCGCCGAGTGGAACACGCTCATCGCAGACGCCACCATGCGATCGCGATCGCGACGCCGCCGAGGCCGATCACGACCCAGATCAGCGGCCAGCGCAGCAGCGCGATCATGACGAAGGTCGCGACGACGAACGCAGCGGCGAGCCACGGCCCGAGCAGGCTCGCGCGCAGCGTCGACATCAGCTTGATCGCGGTCGCGAGGATGAGGCCGGCGGCGACCGCGCCCATGCCGCGCAGCGCGCCGGCGACGACGGCGATGCGCGCGAGCTCGGCGTACGCGGCGGTGAGCGCGAGGACGATGACGAGCGGCGCCGCGAGCATGCCGCCGAGCGCCGCCATCGCGCCGCGAAAGCCGAAGAAGCGGTCGCCGAGCATGAGCGCGAGGTTGACGACGTTCGGCCCCGGCAGCACCTGCCCGAGCGAGAGGACCTCGACGAACTCGGCGCGCGTGACCCAGCGCCTGCGCTCGACGAGTTCGCGCTGCGCGACCGGCAGCACGCCGCCGAAGCCCTGCAGCGCGAGGCGGTTGAACGCGAAGAAGAGCTCGGCGACCGATGCCGGCCGCGGCCGCGCTTCCTCGACGATCTCGTCGGCGACGGCGCTCATGGCGTGCGCCGGCGCGCGTGCGCCGCCCAGACGCTGAGCGCGATCGCGACGGCGATCCAGCCGAGGCCGGCGAAGCTGAGCGAGCCGTAGCCCCGGTGCGCGATCAGCCAGCCGCCGCTCGCCGCGCCCGCCGCCTGGCCGAGGTAGATCGCCGAAGTGTTGAGCGCCATCAGCGCCGGCGCGAGCGTCGGTGCCGCGGCGCCGAGGCGTGCCTGCTGCATCGACTGCATCGAAAAGCACGCGAGCGCCCACGGGACGATGACGAGCGCTGCGCTGAACGTGCTCGTCGCGAGCGGCCAGGCGAGCAGCGACACCGTCATCAGCGCGAGCGCGAAGTCGACCGAGCGGTCGGGGCCGAAGCGGTCGACGTGGCGCGACGCGAGCGTGTTGCCGATGACGCCGAAGACGCCGAAGACGACGAACAGGAGCGTCGTCTCCCGCGTGCCCGCACCGATCACCTCCTTGAAGTACGGCGCGAAGTATGAGAAGAGCGTGAACTGCGCCGCGCCGGCGAGCGCGGTGACGAGCACGATCGCCATCAGCACCGGGCTGCCGAACGCCGCCCGCCACGACGCGAGCGTGAGCGAAGGCGGGCGCACGCCGGCGGGCACGGTCGCCGCGACCCACGCAGCGCCGACCGCGCCGATCGCGGCGATCGCGAGGAATGCGCTCTGCCAGCCGAAGGTGTCGCCGAGCCACGCCGACATCGGCATGCCGACGACCGAAGCGACGGACCAGCCGATGAAGATGAAGGTGATCGCGCCAGCGCGCTCGGCGGGTGGCGTCATCGCGCCGATCGCGGCCGCTGCCTGCGGCGTGAAGACGGCGGCGCCGAGGACCGTCACGGCGCGCACCGGAACGAGCGCGGCGAAGCTCGGCATCAGCGCGCAGAGCGCGTGCCCGATCGCGTACCACGCGAGCGACGCGGCGAGCAGCTTCCTGCGGTCGATGCCGCCGACCCAGCTGGCGAGCAGCGGCGCGCCGAAGCACATCATCACCGCGGCGACGGCGACGAGCTGGCCGGCGACGGCGACCGAGACGTCGAGCGAGCGCGCGATGTCGGGCAGCGTTCCGACCGGTGCCATGACGCCGCAGCCGATCACGAAGTTGCCGAACAGGAGCGACCAGCGGATCTGGCCGAGGCGACGCGCACCGCACGCAACGACCGCCGCCGTGGGGCCGCCGGCGGGCGCGACGCCGCCGCTCAATGGCGCACCTTGAGCGCCTCGGGATTGACGATGTTGGTCGGCCGGCCCTCGACGAAGTTGACGACGTTCTCGAACGCGGAGCGGAAGTAGAGCTCGTAGCTGTCGAGCTCGACGTAGCCGATGTGCGGCGTGCAGACGGCGTTCTCGAGGCGAAGCAGCAGGTGACCCTGCAGGGTCGGCTCGGCCTCGAAGACGTCGACCGCGGCCATCCCGGGGCGGCCGCGGTTGAGCGCGGTGACGAGCGCGCCCTCTGCGATCAGCTCGGCGCGCGAGGTGTTGACGATGAGCGCCGCCGGCTTCATCTTCAGCATCGATTCGAGCTTGACGATGCCGCGCGTGGCATCGACGAGCCGCAGGTGGAGCGTGAGCACGTCGGCCTGCTCGAAGAGGTCGTCGCGCTCGGCGACCACTTCGAAGCCGTCGGCGGCGGCGCGCTCGCGGCTCGCTTCGCTGCCCCAGACCAGCACCCGCATGCCGAACGCCTTGCCGTAGCCGGCGACGAGCTGGCCGATCTTGCCGTAGCCCCAGACGCCGAGCGTGCGGCCGCGCAGCGCCATGCCGATGCCGAAGTTCGGCGGCATCGATGCTGCCTTCAGGCCCGACTGCTGCCACGCGCCGTGCTTGAGCGTGCTGATGTAGTGCGGCAGCCGGCGCATCGACGCCATGATCAGCGCCCACGTCAGCTCGGCGGGCGCGACCGGCGAGCCGACGCCTTCGGCGACCGCGATGCCGAGCCGGGTGCACGTCTCGATGTCGATGTGCGGGCCGACGCGGCCGGTCTGCGCGATGAGCTTGAGCTTGGGGAGCTTCTCGAGCAGCTGGCGCGGGAACTGGCTGCGCTCGCGGATGAGCACGAGCACGTCGGCGTCGCGCACGCGCACCGAGAGCTGGCCGAACCCCTTGACCGTGTTGGTGAAGACCTTGGTGTTGAGGTGATCGAGGAGCGATGCGCACTTGAGCTTGCGCACCGCGTCCTGGTAGTCGTCGAGGATGATGATGTTCACGGGTCGATCGTGGCCGGCGTCGCAGCGGCCCGGACGTCCGATTGTGCACACGATCCCGAGCGCCGCTACGATCGCGGCTTTCTTCGCTGCAAGGAACTGCGATGGCCCTCACCATGCATTCGGCAAGCGTGCCGGTGTTCGTTCGCATGCTCGGCAATCTGGCGGGCTGGCTCGACAAGGCCGAGTCGCACGCGCGCGAGAAGAAGTTCGAGCCTTCGGTGTACCTGAACGCGCGCCTCTCGCCCGACATGCTCGCGCTGCCGGCGCAGATCCAGATCGCATGCGATGCCGCCAAGTTCTGCGTCGCGCGCCTTGCCGGCGTCGAGGCGCCGCCGTTTCCCGACGACGAGAAGACGATCGACGATCTGCGCCAGCGCGTCCGGAAGACGATCGATTACCTGCAGTCGATTCCCGCCGCGCAGATCGACGGCAGCGATGCGCGCGCGATCTCGGTGCCCCGGCGCGCCGGCGCGATCACGATGACCGGCGAGTCGTACCTGAAGACATTCGCGCTGCCGAACTTCTTCTTCCACGTCACGACGACGTACGCGCTCTTGCGCCACAACGGCGTCGAGCTCGGCAAGGCCGACTTCCTCGGCGCATTGCCGCAGGCCGCAGCGGCCTGAGCGCGGTCAGCGTCGGGCGCGACGCGACCGCGTCGGTCGCGCGCGACGCGCGAAGTGGGCGTCGAGCGCGGCGAGCCGCCGCGTGGCTTCGACCTGGCCATGGCGCTGCGCGACGCGGCCGAAGACTTCGGCGCGCAGGTGCCACAGCTCGTGCAGGCGCTCGGTCGCGGCGATGCGATCGAGCGTATCGGCGGCGGCATCGTTGCGGATGTCGAACAGCGCATCGGCGAAGTCGAGCCTGGCGTCGGCGACCACCCTGCCGCGCCTGCGGCCGAACGAAGAAGACCCTGCGGAAGCGACGCGCCAGCCGCTCGCCATCAGCCATTCGCCGAACCGCGACGGCCAGCTGCGCTCTTCACTCGGCGGCGGCACGCTCGCGACGGGCGAGCGCGTCGACGGCGAGCGCGTCGACGGCGAGCGCGCGACGGCGTGCGACGACGAGAGCAGCCACGAAGAGAAGAGGGAGCGAAGCATCGGCGACGACGGCGCCGGCGAGCGCCGGCGCTGGCCATTGTTCGAGCCGCGCGCTGCCGCCAAGGCGCGAAAAGGCGGCGCCCGACGCCTCAGTTCTCGGCCGCCTTCAGAGCCGCACCGCGAGCCAGGTGATGCCGGCGAACGCCGAGCGCTCGCGCTCGCCGTGGCGCAGGCTGCGCGCGAGGCCGGCATCGAGCACGACCCGCCGCGATGCGTTGAAGGTCACGGCGCCGAGCAGCTGCGCCGTGCCGTCCGCGCCCTGCCGGCGCGTCCCCGAGGGCTCGACCGTCACGCCCCAGCGCTCGTCGATCGTCTTCGCGAGCGACGCCGCCCAGAGCCACTGGACGTGGCCCGTGCCCGCGTCGACCCGCTGCAGGCGCGTCGCCTCGAGATTGAAGTCGGCATGGAGCCCGGCGGGCAGGTCGACGCTGTAGATGCCGGTGAGCGAGACGTCGGTGCCGCCGCTGCCGAGGCCGCTCCCGGCGGTCGGGAACGACACCGTGCCCTCGAGGCCGAATACCGACGCGTCGTCGACGGCGAAGCGGCGCTTCACGACCACGGCGGTGTCGCCGCCGCCGCTCGTTCGCGTGCCGTCGGCTTCGCTGAGGCGCGCCCACGCGTCGGTCGAGACGCGAACGCCCCAGTCGGGCGTGAAGGCGAGCTTGACGGTGACCGGCAGGCTGTCGCGCTTGGTGCCGTCGACGAAGCGTGCCGGCAGTCCGCCGGCCTCGACCTCGAGCCAGCCGGGCGCGGAGAGCTGCGCCGGCGTGGCGACGCTCGGGCGGTACGGCGTCGCCTGCGGTGCTTCGTCACCGCTGCCTTCGGCGGCGTGCGCGTTCGCGGCGATCGCGATCGCCGCGAACGCGAGCATCGTCGCGCTCGTCCTCACATCAGCATGTTGTTGCGGATCAGGCCGACCGCGAGGCCCTCGATCGCGAACGCGTCGCCGGCACCGACGACGATCGTCTTGAACTCCGGGTTCTCGGCGACGAGCTCGACGCCGCTGCGGGTCCGCTTGAAGCGCTTGACGGTGACGTCTTCGCCGAGGCGGGCGACGACGATTTGGCCGCTGCGCGCCTCGCTCGCCTTTTGCACCGCGAGCAGGTCGCCGTCCATGATGCCGGCGTCGCGCATGCTCATGCCGCGCACCTTGAGCAGGTAGTCGGGCCGGCGCGAGAACATGCTCGCCTCCATCAGGAAGGTGCGATCGATGTGTTCCTGCGCGAGGATCGGGCTGCCGGCGGCGACGCGGCCGACGAGCGGGAGCGAGAGCTGCGCGAGGCTCGGCAGCGGCAGGCTGAACTGCTTGCCGCGCGCCTGGTTGAGCGCGCGCAATGTGTCAGACTGCAGACGGATGCCGCGCGACGTTCCGCCGACCAGCTCGATCACACCCTTGCGCGCGAGCGCCTGCAGGTGCTCCTCGGCGGCGTTGGCGGAGCGAAAGCCGAGCTCGGCGGCGATCTCGGCGCGCGTCGGCGGCGCGCCGGTGCGCTCGATCGCGCTCTGCACGAGGTCGAGGATCTGCTGTTGACGATCGGTGAGCTTCGGCGTCTCCGGCATCGTGTGCTCCTGCGGCGGTCCGATGGCTGAACAAACATCCAGTCCTGTATTTTCATCCAGTTTCACTGGAATGCAAAGCCCGGCCTCCACCGTCGTCGTGCTCGGCACCGGAGGGACGATCGCGGGCGAGGCGGCGTCGCCCGACGACGACCTCGGCTATCGCGCGGGAACGCTGCCGGTCTCGGTGCTCGTCGGCGCGCTGCAGTTGCCCGCCGCGATCGCGGTCGAGAGCGAGCAGGTCGCCCAGCTCGACAGCAAGGACATGGACTTCGCGACCTGGCGCGCTCTCGCCGTCGCCATCGAGCGTCACCTCGCCCGCGCCGAGGTCGTCGGCATCGTGGTCACGCACGGGAGCGACACGCTCGAGGAGACGGCGTTCTTTCTCGACCGTGTCGTCGCACCGACCAAGCCCGTCGTGCTGACCGCGGCGATGCGGCCGGCGACGTCGCGCCACGCCGACGGCGCTCGCAATCTTCGCGACGCGGGCGTCGTCGCGATCGCCGCCGGCGCGCGCGGCGTCGTCGCGGTCGTCGCCGGCGTCGTCCACGGGGCGCGCGACGTTCGCAAGGTCCACCCGCAGCGACTCGACGCGTTCGGCTCGGGCGACGCCGGGCCGCTCGGCCACGTCGCCGACGGTGTCCTCGCGATGCGGCGCTCATGGCCTGACGCGGTCGAAGCGGCGATCGACGTCGGTCGGCTTCCCGCCGACGACGCATCGTGGCCGTGGGTCGAGATCGTCACCAGCGACGCGGCTGCCGATCCGCGCGCGGTGCCCACGCTCGTCGCCGCCGGCTGCGCGGGAATCGTCGTCGCGACCACCGGCAACGGCACCGTGCACCGTGCGCTCGAGGCAGCGCTCGCCGACGCCGCAGCGCGCGGCTGCACTGTGCTGCGTGCGACGCGCTGCCTCGCCGGCGCGATCGTCGAGCCGACGCCGGCCGCGGTCGGCACGCTGCCTTCCGCAGGAGCGCTGACGCCGCAGCAGGCGCGCGTCGAGCTGATCGTGCGCCTGCTCGCCGCGCGCGCTGCCGTCTCGCGCTAGCGCTCAGACGACGTCGAGGGCGACCTCGATGTTGCCGCGGGTCGCGTTCGAGTACGGGCAGACCTGGTGCGCGGCCTCGACCAGCTTCTTCGCCGCGTCCTTGTCCATCCCCGGGATGCTGACGTGCAGCGCGACCTGGATGCCGAAGCCTTGCGGGATCGGGCCGATGCCGACGTCGGCGGTGATCGATGTGTCGGCCGGCAGCGCGACCTTCTGCATTCGCGCGACGTGCTGCATCGCGCCGATGAAGCACGCCGAGTAGCCGGCGGCGAACAGCTGCTCGGGATTGGTCCCCGCCGCGCCGTTGCCGCCGAGGCCCTTGGGCACGGTGAGCCTCACCTCGAGCGCGCCGTCGTCGGTGCGCGACTTGCCGTCGCGGCCGCCGGTCGACGTCGCATGTGCCGTGTAGAGGATCTTGTCGGGCTTGGTGGTCATCGTGTCTCCTTGCAACGAGAGCTTCAGTCCACCGATTCTGCGATGTCGTCGAGCTTCGTGCTGAGCTCGAGCCAGCGCGCCTCGAGCGCCTCGATCTCGCCACTGACCGCCTTCAGCCGGCGCCCGTTCTCGGCGCGCTGCTCGCCGTCGAGCGCGGGATCGGCGGCTTCGGCCTCGAGCGCCTCGCGCTCGGCGAAGAGGACGCCGAGCCGGTTGTCGACGAGGTTGAGCTCGCGTTTCAGCGGCTTGGCGGCGTCGGCACGCTGCTGCCGCGCCGCCGCCGCCGCCTTGCGCTCGACGGTGCGCTGCTGGTTGCCAGCGGCGCGTGGCGGCGCCGCGGCCGCCGCGGGCGCTTCGCTCGACTCCGATCGCAGCGCGCGCGCGGCAGCGCGCGACTGCTCGAGCAGCCAGCGCTGGTAGTCGTCGAGGTCGCCGTCGAACGGCGCGAGCGTTCCCCCGCTCACCAGCCAGAACTCGTCGCAGACCTCGCGCAGAAGCGCGCGGTCGTGGCTGACCAGCATGACCGTGCCTTCGAATTCGTTGAGCGCCATGCTGAGCGCTTCACGGGTCGTCAGGTCGAGATGGTTGGTCGGCTCGTCGAGCAGCAGCAGGTTGGGGCGCTGCCAGACGAGCATCGCGAGGACGAGCCGCGCCTTCTCGCCGCCCGAGAGCGTGCCGACCGGCTGCTGCACCATCTCGCCGGTGAAGCGGAACGCGCCGAGGAAGTCGCGCAGCTCCTGCTCGCGCGCGGCCGGCCCGACGTCGCGCGCGAGACGGACGAGGTGGACCAGCGGCCCGTCGGGAGGCGAGAGCACGTCGAGCTCCTGCTGCGCGAAGTAGCCGATCGTGAGCCCCTTGCCGGCGACGATCGTGCCGGCGAGCGGCGCGAGCTCGCCGGCGATCGTCTTCACGAACGTCGACTTGCCCTGGCCGTTGGCGCCGAGGATGCCGATCCGCTGGCCGGCGAGCACCGAGCGGTCGATGCCGTCGACGACGCGCTTCTCGCCGCCCGCACCGTCGCCGCTTCGATAGCCGCAAGCGATCTCGGCGAACGCGAGCATCGGGTTGGGCAGGCTGAGCGGCTCGCGGAACTCGAACTGGAAGTCGGCGCTCGTCAGCACCGGTGCGAGCCGCTCCATCCGCGCCAGCGCCTTGACGCGGCTCTGCGCCTGCCGCGCCTTCGTCGCCTTCGCCTTGAAGCGGTCGATGAACTTCTGGAGGTGCGCGATCCGCTCGCGCTGCTTCTCGTAGTTCGCCTGCGCCTGCTCGATCCGGATCGCGCGCAGCTCCTCGAACGCGGTGTAGTTGCCGCCGTAGCGGACGAGCTTGGCGTCGTCGAGGTGCACGGTGACGCGCGTCACCGCGTCGAGGAACTCGCGGTCGTGGCTGATCACGATCATCGTGCCGGCGAAGCGCTGCAGCCACGCCTCGAGCCAGACGAGCGCGTCGAGGTCGAGGTGGTTGGTCGGCTCGTCGAGCAGCAGCAGGTCGGCCGGGCACATCAGCGCGCGCGCGAGCTGCAGCCGCATCCGCCAGCCGCCGGAAAAGCTCGACACCGGCGCGTCGAGCTCGTCGGCGCGAAAGCCGAGGCCGAGCAGCATCGCCTGCGCGCGCGGCCGCGCATCGAAGCCGCCGGCGAGTCGGATCGCCTCGTGCGCGTGCGCCATCGCCTCGCCGTCGTCGCCCGCCTCGGCGCGCGCGAGCTCGGCCTCGGCCTCGGCGAGCGCGGTGTCGCCGGCGAGGACGAAGGCGGTCGCGCCTTCGTCGGTCTCGGGCATCTCCTGCGCGACCTCGGAGATCCGCCAGCGTGGCGGCAGCGCGAGGTCGCCGGCGTCGGCGTGGAGCCGTCCGGCAAGAAGCGAGAAGAGCGAAGACTTGCCCGCACCGTTGCGGCCGATCAGGCCGACCTTCTCGCCCGGCTGCACGGTGAGCATGGCGCGGTCGAGGACGAGCTTGGTGCCGCGTCGAAGCGAGAGCTGGGAGATGACGAGCATCTCCGGATTGTCGCGTCTCAGCCCGTGAGCGCTCTCCGCTCGATCACGACGACGCGATCGTCGCCGCCGCTCGTCTCGAGCCACGCGCATTCGAGCCGCGGGAACGCGCGGTCGAACGCGGCGCGTTCGTGGCCGACCTCGAGGACGAGGACGCCGTCGTCTGCGAGATGCGCTGGCGCATCGGCGACGATGCGGCGAACGAGGTCCATGCCGTCCTTGCCGCCGGCGAGCGCGAGCGCCGGCTCGGCGCGGTATTCGGGCGGCAGCGCTGCCATGCTCGCGTCGGGCACGTACGGCGGATTGCAGAGGATGAGGTCGTAGCGGCCGGTGAGCTTTGCGAACAGGTCCGACTCGATCACGCGGATGCGCGCGCCGAGCTTGTGCCGCTCGACGTTGATGCGTGCGATCACGAGCGCGTCGGCGGAGACGTCCGATGCGTCGACGACGATCTCGGGATAGACCATCGCAGCGAGCACGGCGAGGCTGCCGTTGCCGGTGCACAGGTCGAGCACCTTCGTCGTGCGGTCGGAGAGCCAGCCGTCGAGCGTCCCGGTCTCCTCGACGTCGACGAGCAGCTCGGCGATGTACGAGCGCGGCACGATCGTCCGCTCGTCGACGGTGAACGCGATGTCCTGCAGCCACGCCTCGCCGGTCAGGTAGGCGGTGGGCTTGCGCGTCTCGATGCGGCGCGCGAGGAGCGCCTCGACCTTCGCCTCGTCGGCGGCGCCGAGCGCGCGCTTGCGCTGCGTCTCGAGCGCGTCGAGCGGCAGGCCGAGCGCGGCGGTGACGAGCCATGCCGCCTCGTCGAAGGCGTTCGTGGTGCCGTGGCCGAAGGCGACGCCGGCGTCCTTCAGGCGCTGCGACGTCCGCGTCACGAGCTCGACGAGCGTCATGCGTTCACGCGACGAGCTGCTCGAGCGTCGCCCGGTAGACGTCCTTCAGCACGTCGAGGTCGGCAATCGCGACGTGCTCGTCGATCTTGTGGATGCTCGCGTTCACCGGCCCGAGCTCGACGACCTCGGCGCAGAGCTTCGCGAGAAAGCGCCCGTCGGAGGTGCCGCCGGTCGTCGAGAGCTTCGTCGTCTCGACGCCGGTGCGCTCGCGGATCGCGCGCGCGAGCGCATCGCTCAAACGGCCCGGCGTGGTCAGGAACGGCTCGCCGCCCAGCGTCCACGCGAGCGTGTGCTCGACGCCGTGGCGGGCGACGATGGCCTCGAAGCGCTCGCGCAGGCTCGCCGGTGTGGATTCGGTCGAGAAACGGAAGTTGAAGTCGACCACGAGCTCGCCCGGGATGACGTTGCCGGCGCCGGTGCCGGCGTGGATGTTCGACATCTGCCACGAGGTCGGCGGAAAGTGCGCGTTGCCGCGGTCCCATTCGACGGCGACGAGCTCGGCGAGGAGCGGCGCGGCGAGGTGGATCGGGTTCTGCGCGAGCTGCGGGTACGCGATGTGGCCCTGGACGCCGCGCACGACGAGCTTTCCCGAGAGCGTGCCGCGGCGGCCGTTCTTGATCGTGTCGCCGAGCCGATCGACCGACGTCGGCTCGCCGACGACGCAGTAGTCGAGGCGGATGCCTTCGTTCTTCAGCCAGTCGCACACGCGCGCAGTGCCGTCGAGCGAAGGACCTTCCTCGTCGCTCGTGATCAGGAACGCGATGCTGCCGGCGTGGCGCGGCCGCGCGGCGACGAACTCCTCGGCGGCGACGACCATCGCTGCGATCGAGCTCTTCATGTCGGAGGCACCGCGGCCGTAGAGCCTGCCGTCGCGCCGGGTCGGCACGAACGGGTCGCTGTGCCACGCCGCGAGCGGTCCGGTCGGGACGACATCGGTGTGGCCGGCGAGGACGAGCAGCTTGCCGTCGACTTCGGTGCCGCGGCGGATCGCCCAGAGATTGCTGACGCGCGCGCCTTCGGGACCGAACGGCAGCGCGCGGCACGCGAAGCCGATCCGCACAAGGCGATCGGCAAGCAGCTCTTGGCAGCCGCCGTCTTCGGGAGTGACCGAGCGGCGCGAGATCAACTGCTCGGCGAGCGCGAGGGTGGCACCGGAGGTCGCAGCCATCCGGGCAGGATAGCGCGCGGCGGTGCGTCGCTAGTCGCGCGGGCGGCTGCGGCGGCTGTGCAGGAGGAAGAGGACGACCGCGACGATCACGGCGATCGTGAGCGCGAGCCTCTCGAACAGCGCGAGATCGGCGAGCAGCCACTCGATCGCGTGGCCGAACAGATAGCCCACGCCGGCGACGCTCGTCGCCCACAGCGCCGCGCCGACCATGTTGAGGATCGCGAAGCGCAGCGGCGAGACCGCGCTCATGCCGATCACGATCGGCCCGATGAGGCGGAGTCCGTACATGAAGCGCACGCCCACGATCAGCAGGCTGGAATGGCGCGCGACCAGCGCCTGGACGCGTGCGGCCGACGGTTGGAAGCGCGGCCAGCGTTGCAGGATCGTGCCGCCCGAGCGGCGGCCGAAGAAAAAGAGGATCTGGTCGCCGAGCGTGCCGCCGATGAACGCCACCGCGACGACGGTCGGGAGCCAGAGGTAGCCGCCGTGCGCGGCGACGCCGGCGAGAACGAGGAGGGTCTCACCCTCGAGGAGGCAGCCGATGAAGAGAGCGAGGTAGCCGTATTGCGTGAGCAGATCCGCCGGCGCCATGCCGGCAGCTTACGCGAGGTGTCCGAAATGCCGCGCGCCGACCGGGCCGCTAGAAGCGGCGGACGTTCGGCGAGATGTTGACGACTTCCTCGGGCCGCACGTCGATCGTGATCTCGGTGAAGCTCGGCTGGTCGCTTTCCTCTTCCTTCTTCTGCACGATCCGCGACACCGGCGTCATGTCGTTCTGCAGGCGCCACATCAGGTTGGTCGGCGAGTCGGCGTAGGCGAGGCCCTCGTCGCGGGTGATGATGTTGTTCTCGATCATCCGCGCGAGATCCTGCTCGAACGTCTGCGAGCCTTCGGCGAGCGACTTCTCCATCGCCTCCTTGACGCCGCTGAAGTCGCCGCGCTCGATCAGCTCGGAGATGAGCTTGGTGTTGAGCAGCACTTCGACCGCGGGCATGCGGCCGCCGGCGACGCTGCGGACGAGCCGTTGCGAGACGACCGCGCGCAGGCCCGCAGCGAGGTCGGCGAGCAGCGCGGGGCGCGCCTCGGGCGTGTAGAACGAGAGGATCCGGCCGAGCGCGTGGTAGCTGTTGTTGGCGTGCAGCGTCGACAGCACGAGGTGGCCCGACAGCGCGTACGAGATCGCCGCCGTCATCGTCTCGCGGTCGCGGATCTCGCCGATCATGATCAGGTCGGGCGCCTGGCGCAGCGCGGTCTTCAGGCCGATCTGCAGCGACTGCGTGTCGCGGCCGACCTCGCGCTGGTTGCAGACCGACTTCTTGTTGTTGAAGATGAACTCGATCGGGTCCTCGATCGTGAGGATGTGGCCGGCCATCGTCTGGTTGCGCTGCTCGAGCATCGACGCGAGCGTCGTGCTCTTGCCGGTGCCGGTCGCGCCGACCATCAGGATCAGGCCGCGCTTTTCCATCACGAGCGTGCTCAGGATCGAGGGCACGTTGAGGCTCTCGAGCGTCGGGATCTCGAACGGAATGCAGCGGAACACCGCGGCGATCGAGCCGCGCTGCTTGAATCCGGAAAGACGGAAGCTGCCGACGCCGGCGAGGCCGACGCCGATGTTGAGCTCACCGGTGTCCTCGAGCTCCTCGAGCTGGCCCGGAGTCAGCAGCTCGGCGAGAAGCTGGCGCGGCTGCGCGTGCGTCAACGGCTGGTCGGAGAGCTGCAGCAGCTGGCCGTTGATCTTGATCAGGATCGGCGAGCTCGCCGACAGGTAGACGTCGGAAGCGCCCTTCTCGGCCATCAGCCTGAGAACGCGCTCCATGTTGCCGGCGCTCATGATCATCGGACCTTTCAGCTTCGCAGCAGTTCGTTGATGCTCGTCTTCGCCCGCGTCTGCGCGTCGACGCGCTTGACGATGACCGCGCAGTACAGGCTGTGGCTGCCGTCGGCGGCGGGCAGGTTGCCGCTGACGACGACCGAGCCGGCGGGGATGCGGCCGAAGCTCACCTGGCCGGTCGCGCGGTCGAAGATCTTCGTGCTCTGGGAGATGAAGGTGCCCATCGCGATCACCGAGTTCTCCTCGACGATCACGCCCTCGACGATCTCCGAGCGGGCGCCGATGAAGCAGTTGTCCTCGATGATGGTCGGGTTCGCCTGCATCGGCTCGAGCACGCCGCCGATGCCGACGCCGCCCGAGAGGTGGACGTTCTTGCCGATCTGCGCGCACGAGCCGACGGTGACCCAGGTGTCGACCATCGTGCCTTCATCGACGTAGGCGCCGATGTTGACGTAGCTCGGCATCATGACGACGTTCCTACCGAGGAACGATCCGCGCCGCGCGACCGCCGGCGGCACGACGCGCACGCCGCTCGCGCGCAGCTGCGCTTCGCTTGCTGCCGAGAACTTGGGCTCGACCTTGTCGTAGAACGCGAGCTCGCCGCTCTGGATGAAGCGGTTCTCGCTCAGCCTGAAGCTGAGCAGCACCGCCTTCTTGACCCACTGGTTGACGGTCCACTCGCCGACGCCCTTCTTCTCCGCGACGCGGAGCTCGCCGGCGTCGAGCGCGGCGATCACCGCCTCGACCGCGTCGCGCAGTTCGGGATCCCGCGAGGGATCGAGCGAAGCGCGCGCTTCCCAAGCGCGATCGATGGTGCCTTGGAGCGTTGGATTCATGGGAGTGTCGAGGGCCGGGTCATTGTAGGGAGCGCCCCGGCGCGCACGCCCCGGGCGCGGCGGCGTGGCGCGGCACTATTGCCCACATCAGGGGCGCACGCTTGGGTCGCTGTCGAGCGGGAGCACGACCGGGTCGGCGGCGGTCCAGCCGGGCTTCCTGTATTCGGCGACGACGTTGGTCGTGATGCCGCCGCGGACATTCCAGCGCGCGACGATGCGCACGAACCGCGGCCGCGTCGCGGCGACGATGTCGTCGACGATCGTGTTCGTCACCGCTTCGTGAAACGCGCCGACGTCGCGGTAGCTCCAGAAGTACAGCTTCAGGCTCTTCAGCTCGACGCACAGCTTGTCGGCAATCATGTCGATCGTGAAGTGCGCGAAGTCCGGCTGGCCGGTGAGCGGGCAGTTGCACGTGAACTCGGGGACGACGAACTGGATGACGTAGTCGCGCCCCGGGCTCGGATTGGCGAAGGTGTCGAGCGTGCGGCTCGGCTGGGTCGGCGGCGTCGCGGGCGCCTTGCGCGTCGAGCCGAGCGTGTTCGATCGAATGGTGCTGGCCATGGTGGAAGCGCGTGGCGCGCCGCAGGAACGCCGGCGCCGGCGGCGGATCAGGAGGGTCGCGATGCTATCATCCGGCCGCTCCGCGCTCTGGCTCCGGCGGCAAAATTATCAACGAAATCAAGGACTTAGGCCGGCGTCCATGCGTCTTCACTCGATCAAGCTCTCCGGTTTCAAGTCCTTCGTCGAGCCGACCCACTTCCAGCTACCCGGGCAGCTCGTCGGCGTCGTCGGCCCCAACGGCTGCGGCAAGTCCAACATCATCGACGCGGTGCGCTGGGTGCTCGGCGAGAGCAAGGCGAGCGAGTTGCGCGGCGAGTCGATGCAGGACGTGATCTTCAACGGCACGAACCTGAGGAAGCCCGCGGGCCGTGCCAGCGTCGAGCTCGTCTTCGACAACAGCGAGGCACGTGCCGGCGGTCCGTGGAACCGCTTCGCCGAGATCGCCGTCAAGCGCGTGCTGACCCGCGACGGCACGAGCAGCTATCACATCAACGGCCAGCCGGTGCGCCGGCGCGACATCCAGGACGTCTTCCTCGGCACCGGGCTCGGTCCGCGCGCGTACGCGATCATCGGCCAGGGCACGATCTCGCGGATCATCGAGAGCAAGCCCGAGGAGCTGCGCCTCTTCCTCGAGGAGGCCGCGGGCGTCTCGAAGTACAAGGAGCGCCGCCGCGAGACCGAAGCGCGCCTCAAGGACACGCGCGAGAACCTGACGCGCGTCGAGGACATCCTGCGCGAGCTGACCGGCAACCTCGACAAGCTCGAGGCGCAGGCCGAGGTCGCCGGCCGCTACCGAGCGCTGCAGCACGACGCGCAGACCAAGCTGCACCAGCTCTGGTTCCTGCGCCACCGCGACGCTGCGCGCGAGGAGGCGCGCGTCGGCCAGGCGGTCGTCGCCGCCGTCGCAGCGCTCGAGTCGAGGACCGCCGACCTGCGCCGCGCCGAGGCCGAGCTCGAGCAGATCCGGCAGTCGCACTACGCCGCCAACGACGACCTGCACGCCGCGCAGGGCGCGCTCGGCCAGGCATCGCTCGAGGTCAGCCGCCTCGAGGAGCGGATCCGCTATGTCGCCCAAGGTCGCGAGCGGCTCGCGCGGCAGCGTGCCGATCTCGAGGCGCAGAGCGCCGGCTGGCGCACGCGCGAAGCGGACGCGCTTGCCGAGCACGAGCGGCTCGGCGGCGAGATCGAGGCCGCCGAGCGCGCCGGCGAGACGATCGGCGGCGAGCTCGCCGGCCACGCCGAACGCGTCGCGGCGCTCGAGACGGCGCTGCGCGAAGCCCAAGAGAAGAGCAGCACGCAGCGCGGCGCGGTCACCGAGGTGCAGCAACAGATCCAGGTCTCCGCCGCAGAGGCGCGCGGCGTCGACGAGCGCTGGACGCAGGCCGAGACGCGCCGCGATCGCCTCGCGGGCGAGGAGAAGTCGCTCGTCCAGGTCGCGGCCGGCGAGCTCGAGGCGGCGCAGCGCGCCGCCGACGTCGCCGACGCGAAGCACAAGGCGGCGCTCGCGGTCGTCGCCGATTGGCAGCAGCGCATCCCCGCGCTCGACGACGAGCGCAAGACCTTGCAGGAGCTCGTCAACGACGAGGCGCGCCGCCACGCCGAGCTCGGCGCTCGCCTCGGCGCGCTGAAGGCGCTGCAGGAGAAGGTGCAGGTCGAGAACAAGCTGAAGCCGTGGCTCTCGAAGCACGGCCTCGATTCGCTCGCGGGCCTGTGGACGCGGATCCGCATCGAGCCCGGCTGGGAGGCGGCGCTCGAGGCGGCGCTGCGCGAACGGCTCGGCGCGCTCGAGATCGGCAGGCTCGACACCGTGCGCGCGTTCGCCGCCGACGCGCCGCCGGCGCGGCTCGCGTTTTTCACCGCGCCGGGTGCAAGTTACGCGCCGTCGCATCGCACCTTGCCGCGCCTGGCCGATCTGCTCCATCTCGGCGACGCCGGCCTTGCCGCGCTGCTCGCCGACTGGCTCGAAGGCGTCTACACCGCGACCGACTTCGACGCCGCGCTCGCGGCGCGCTCGAGCCTGACGCACGGCGAGGTCATCATGACCCGCGAAGGCCACGCGGTGAGCCAGTTCGCGGTCAGCTTCTATGCGCCTGACTCCGAGCAGGCCGGGCTCCTCGCGCGTGCGCAGGAGATCGAGAACCTCGAGCGGCAGACGCGGGCGCAGGCGCTCGTCAGCGAGGAATCGAAGAGCCGCCTGGTGCGCGCCGAGGCGGCGAGCAGCGACGCTGCCGCGCACCTCGCCGAGAGCCAGCGCGAGGCAGCGCGGCTGCAGTCGGAAGGGCACCGCGAGCACGTCGAGCTCGTCCGACTGACGCAGCTCGCCGAGCAGACGAGCCAGCGGCGCGAACAGCTCGAGGGCGAACGCCGCGCTCTCGACGACGAGTTTGCCGAGCTCGCCGCGCGGCGCCGCGAAGGCGAAGCGAAGTTCGATGCCCTCGACGCCGACCTCGGCGTCGCGCAGGAGCGGCAGGCCGAGCTCGACGAGGCGATGCTCGCCGCGAGCTCGGCGCTCGACAGTGGACGCGACGACCACCGCGCGCTCGAGCGCCGCCTGCAGGAAGCGCAGTTCGAGCTGCGCGCGCTGGCGGCGCGCCGCCAGGAGCTCGAGCGCGCGATGGAAACGGCGCGCGAGCAGCTGCAGCAAAACGTCGCCGCCGACGCCGCCCTCGCCGACGAGCTCGCGCAGCTGACCGACGCCCCGGCGCAGGCCGAGCTGCAGACCGCGCTCGCCGCGCGCCTCGACCACGAGCAGCGGCTCGGCGAGAAGCGCAGCCTCTACGACGACCTCTCGCAGCGCCTGCGCGCCGCCGACGAGGCGCGCCTCGGCCACGAGCAGGCGCTGCAGCCGCTGCGCGACAAGGTCGGCGCGCTCCAGCTCGAGCAGCAGGCGGCGCAGCTCGGCGGTGCTCAGTTCGACGAGCAGCTCACCGCGGCTGCGGTCGACCGCGAGCGGATCGCGGCATCGATCGAGGAGGGCGGCGTCAAGCTCTCGGGCCTGCAAGGCAAGATCGACGCGCTCAACCGCGAGATCGAAGCGCTCGGCGCGGTCAACCTCGCTGCGCTCGAGGAGCTCGGCCAGGCGCGCGAGCGCAAGAGCTTCCTCGACGCGCAGAACGCCGACCTCGCCGAGGCGATGACGACGCTCGAGGACGCGATCCGCAAGATCGACCTCGAGACGCGCGCGCTGCTGCAGTCGACGTTCGACCAGGTCAACGACCACTTCGGCCGCATGTTCCCGACCCTGTTCGGCGGCGGCACCGCGCGCCTCGTCATGACCGGCGACGAAATCCTCGATGCCGGCGTGCAGGTGATGGCGCAGCCGCCGGGCAAGCGCAACAGCACGATCCACCTGCTCTCGGGCGGCGAGAAAGCGCTCGCCGCGATCGCGCTCGTGTTCGCGATCTTCCAGCTCAACCCTGCGCCGTTCTGCCTGCTCGACGAGGTCGACGCGCCGCTCGACGACGCCAACACCGAGCGCTACGCGAGCCTCGTCACCGAGATGGCGAAGGCGACGCAGTTCCTCTTCATCAGCCACAACCGCATCGCGATGGAGATGGCCGAGCAGCTGATCGGCGTGACGATGC
>Ga0207675_100000234_pt1 | contig 52634 bp, 45 predicted proteins | sample KBSSwiS42_FD_184305 | JGI IMG/M metagenome (GOLD analysis project Ga0207675, IMG submission 184305) | Switchgrass rhizosphere microbial communities from Kellogg Biological Station, Michigan, USA - KBS Switchgrass S4-2 (SPAdes) (version 2) | ecosystem: Host-associated > Plants > Roots >...
CATTGCAGCGGACGCGCCCGCGCCATTCGGATTGCCCTGCATGCCATGCACGACGGATGGCGGATACGAACTGGATCAACTCGCCGTCGCGGCGGATGAGGAAGTGGCTGGAAACCCTGGCGTCGGCAATCTGCCGATAATAAGGATGGGCATTCGGATCGAGCTGGTTGGTGAACAGTTCGATGATACCCGGTCCGCCGAATTGGCCGGGCGGCAAACTGATGTTGTGAATGACCAGCAATTCGATGAGTGAACCGTCCGGCCGCGCGTCGAAATTCGGGGAAGGGATGTAGCGCGCGGCGGGAAGCAACCCGGCGTCGTCCAAGTCCCACGGCGCGGCGCTGGTCATACAAAAGGCATCAATTCAACCCCAGCCGCTCCATCCGGTAGCGCATCGAGCGAAAGGTAATGCCAAGCAGCTTCGCCGCCGCCGTGCGGTTGTAACGGGTTTTCTCGAGCGCCTCCAGTATCGCTTCCTTCTCGACGCGATCGAGATAATCCTGCAACGGCGCCTTGCTATCGCCTCCGGTAACGATGGACTGCCCCGGCAGGTCTTCGGGCGTGAGCTGAAGATCCTCCGCCGTGACTTTCCCATCGGTGCATAGCGCGACCGCCCTCTCGAGCACGTTCTCCAGTTCGCGAACGTTACCGGGAAAATCGTACCGCTTGAGTTCTTCGAGCGCTTCGGGCGCGATCTCCGGTCTCTTGGATCCGGAATTGCGCGCCAGCTTGTCGAGCAGCGCCGAAACGAACTGGGGAATATCCTCGCGCATCTCCCGCAATGCCGGCATGCGCAGTTCAATGACGTTGAGGCGGTAATAGAGATCATGACGGAACTTGCCCGCCTCGACACATTCTCCCAGCTTCTGATGGGTCGCACTGATCAGGCGCACGTCGACCGGATCTTCCTGAGTCGCTCCGACCTTGCGCACCTTCTTCTCCTGGATCGCGCGTAGCAATTTGACCTGCATGGGCAACGGCAAGTCGGCGACCTCGTCGAGGAACAGCGTGCCGCCATGCGCCGCCTGAAAGAAACCATCGCGATCGCTGTCGGCACCGGTAAAGGCACCCTTGCGATAGCCGAAGAACTCGGACTCCATCAGATTTTCCGGAATTGCCCCGCAATTGACCGGGACGAAGGGCTGGGCGCGGCGGGCACCTTTTTGGTGGATGAGCCGGGCCGCAAGCTCCTTGCCACTGCCGGATTCGCCGGTAATGTGTACGGGCGCCTCGCTTCGCGCCAATTTTTCAATCAGTTCGCGCACCTGCTGGATGGCCGCCGAATCTCCGAGCATCGATTGCTCGCTGGAGGCCTTTGCGGCCGCAGCGGGCGGCAGCGACAGCGCGGATTTGACCAAAGTACGCAGTTGTTCCAGCGAAACCGGCTTGGCAAGATAGTCGAAAGCGCCCGCTTTCAGCGCGGCGACCGCATTTTCGGTGTTGCCGTGGGCCGTGATGACCGCAACAGGAAGGTCCGCGAGATTGTCGGAGATGAACTGCACCAGCTCCAGACCTTCGCCATCGGGCAATCGCATGTCAGTAAGGCACAGATCGTAGTCGCCTGCCTTTACCTTCTCGATCGCCCCCTTGACGGTGGTAGCGCGTTCGACGTCCAGGCCCATGCGCAGCAGCGTGAGCTCGATGAGTTCGAGGATATCCTCTTCATCGTCGACGATAAGCACCGAACGAGATGGCGATCCTGACGACTGATCTTTGCGTTTCACGCTGACACTCCTTTGCACACCAGGCTGAACTGTGCGCCGACCGGCCGTTCCACGTAGTCGAGCGTCGCGGCGTTCGCCTCGCATATCTCGCGCGCGATGTAGAGCCCGAGTCCGGTCCCGCTCGACGCCGTGGTGAAGAACGGCTCGAAAAGATGTGCGCGCAGCGACTCGGCGATACCCATGCCGTCATCAACAACGTCCAATTCTACCGTACCCTGGCGCGGTCCCGATTGCACGTTCACGACGATGCTGCCTTTTTTCTTCTGGCAGTAGCGCAACGCGTTGCGACACAGGTTCCACATGATCTGGTTGAGATGGCTGCGATCGAAGTAAATGGTCGCGTCGATGTCCTTTTCGACCCGGATGGTGTCGATGGGCACTTTTTCAATTTCGCAGAACTCCGCGGCAAATGTCTCCAGGTACTCGCCAAGGTCAAAGTGCTCGCGCACCGCACGGTCGCGCCGGTTCAGTTTTAACACATCCTGCACCATACGGTCGAGACGCTGGGTATTGTCGTGAATGATCTGCAGCATTCGCGCATAGGCCGGGCTGCGCAACGCGGACTCTTCGAGCAGCAGTTCCGTGGCGTGGTTGATGGCCGACAGGGGATTGCGGATCTCGTGGGCAATGTTGGCGGTAAGCCGGCCGAGGGAGGCGAGTTTGAGCTGTTGTGCCTGCTGCTGGACGCGGGTGAGATCCTCCAGAAAGATTACGACGCCGACGTTGCGGGTGATGCCGGCCTGGACGAAACGAGCAGCCGTAGGTCTGTGCGTCTGCACCGTGCGCAGCGGATCGAACGCGGCACCGGGCTCGCGCCGCCATTGTTCCAGCCTCGCGGCCAGCGTCGGCGCGTAATCCTGCAGCAGGACTTCGCGGTTCGAAAGCCGCAACGGACCCAGGATTGCTTCTGCCCTGCTGTTGATCTGCCGTATCACACCGCGCTCGTCCACTACCAGCACACCGTCCTGCATATCCTGAATGACCAGTTGATTGACCTGCGCCATGTTGGCGAGGTCGACTTCGCGCTGCGCCACGATGGCCTCGATGGCAACTGCGCGCTTCGCAAGCGAATGCGCCAGCCAGCCCGTGGCAAAAAAACCGATGCTAAGCAGTCCAGCCTGGGCGTATTGCGAAGTAGCTGCGCCCAGAAATACCACGTCATAGGCATGCTCCGCCAGGATCGCGATCGTGGCGAGCGCGGCAAAGAACAGTGTCAGCCTGCCCCGGCTGATCAGGCCCACTGCGGCAAGCGAAACCAGCAACAGCAATCCCAGTCCACTGCCGATGCCACCGCTGAAATGCATCATCATCGTCAGGAAAAAGATGTCCGCGCAGATCTGGGTGGCGAGCTGTACCGCGAAACGGGGTTTGCGCGACAAGACGTTGACGAACGCCAACGCGCTGAAGATGATGTAACCGACGTTGCTATAGAGGTAGGCGTGACGGCTGGTGGAGCCGAATGGAATATCCTCGCCCAGCACCACGACGGCTGCGAGCAGCACCAGTGCCGCAGCAAGACGAAAAACGTTGAAGTAGAACAGCGAGCGCCAGAAAGCATCGCCATACTGGCGACGCTCGACGGTGAAACCCGGAGCTGGAAGGGGAATGCTGCTCATCGAGCCGGTGTGACGCTGCAGCTAGCGGTTTTCGCGGTCCCGCACGGCGAGTTGCAAATGCTCCTTGCTGCAAAAGAAGTCGCCCCGCGAGGTAACGGCTTCGCTGGTGGGCAGATGCACGCCACAGATACCGCAACGAACCATGTCTTCGCCCAATTTTGACGAGCCGTGTCTCGACGCACCCTGCTTCGTTGTGCCGTGATCCGAGGCAGAATGCGCGGGCGGCGCTGCCGCCGACTTCCTGGCATGACTGCGCAGAAGCAGGTACAGCACGATGAAGACGGCGATGACGAGGAGAAATTTTGCCACTACGCGAACCTCGCAGCGCGGAGATTGGGTTGGTCGGGGTGAGAGGATTCGAACCTCCGACTCCTGCGTCCCGAACGCAGTACTCTACCAGGCTGAGCTACACCCCGACGGTGAGTTTCAGTACTTGCGGGTCACCGCAAAGGCCGCCAATTCTAGCAAACTATCCCTGTATTTTGAATCAGGCAGCATGGCGATTGCATTGCGCGCCTCGCCCGCCGAAACTTCTGCCTGCGCGCGCGTGTAGTCGAGCGCCCCAGCCTCCCGCATTGCATTCAGAACGGGTTCGAAGTCGCCCAACCCGCCACGGACGAGCGCATTGCGGACAACTGCGGTCTGCTCGGCGTTGCCATGGCGCATCGCATAAATGATGGGAAGAGTTGTCTTGCCCTCCGCCAGGTCATCGCCGAGATTCTTTCCTGTCTGCGCCAGATCGCCCGAATAATCGAGAATATCGTCGACCAGTTGGAACGCGGTGCCCAGATGCATGCCGTAGTCCGCCAGTGCCTGTTCCTGCCGCGGCGACGCTCCGGCCAGGATGGCGCCAAGACGCCCCGCCGCTTCGAACAGCTTTGCAGTTTTCGCGCGGACTACGCGTAGATAATCCTGTTCGTTCACTTCGGGGTTGTGGACGTGCAAAAGCTGCATGACTTCGCCTTCGGCGATGGCATTGGTGGCATCGGCCAGGACTTCCATGACCCGCATGCTCTGCACGTCGACCATCATCTGGAACGCGCGCGAATAGAGAAAATCTCCAACCAGGACCGCAGCGGCGTTGCCAAAAGTCGAATTTGCTGTCGCACGCCCGCGTCGCAGGTGTGAATCGTCCACGACATCGTCGTGCAACAGCGTGGCGGTGTGAATGAACTCGACCACCGCCGCGAGCTGATGGTGCTGGGATCCGGCATAACCACATGACCTGGCCGAGAGGATGACAAGTGCGGGCCGCAACCGCTTGCCGCCGCTACCGATGATGTAATCCGCAACCTGGCGGATGAGTTCCACGTCGGAATTCAGTCGCTGATGGATGACGGCATCGACTTGCTTCAAATCATCCGCGATCAGTATATTCAGGGTGTCAGGAGTCAAAGGCGGGATTGGGAAATTGCGAAAGGCAAAGCCAATCATGGTAGAAACTGGGCCGGGGACGTGTCAAGGAGCCACCTGTCTTGAACCAACCTGCCCACGGCGCCCGCTGGCGTGAGTTCTCTGGAAGGATTTAATCTTTACTAAGCCCTTCTTTTTTTGTAGTATGCCCGGCTTTCCTCAAAAGCATACCGAGGGCTCATCATGTATGCAGTCATAAAAACCGGCGGCAAGCAGTATAGGGTCGCCCCGGGTGAAAAAATCAAGGTGGAACAGCTACCTGCGGACATTGGCAGCCAGATCGCCGTTGACGTACTGTTGATCGCCGACGGCGACAAAGTCTCGATCGGGGCTCCGTTGCTGGCAGGCGCCAAGGTTGAGGCTACCGTGGTTTCTCACGGCCGCCACGACAAGGTGCACATTTTCAAGATGCGTCGGCGCAAGCACTATCAGCGTCACGGCGGACACCGGCAGAACTACACCGAGATCGAAATCGGCGCAATCTCGGCATAAAGGAAGCAGACCATGGCACACAAGAAAGCAGGCGGGAGTTCCCGCAACGGACGCGATTCACAGTCCAAGCGGCTTGGAGTCAAGCGTTATGGCGGCGAGGTCATTTCCGCGGGCGGCATTATCGTGCGCCAGCGCGGGACCCAGGTGCACCCTGGCGAAAACGTCGGCATCGGCAAGGACCACACCTTGTTCGCCAAGGTCACCGGCACGGTGAATTTCGCGGTCAAGGGTCCGTACAAGAAAAAGACAGTCAGCGTCCTGCCGGTGTAAGGTTTTCCGCTTTCAGCATGAAGCCCTATCGGATCCGGTAGGGCTTTTTTGTTTCCAATACCCTTGTCAGCCACAGAGGTCACAGAAGTCACAGAGATCACAGAGAAGGCGGGAGTCGCCGTTATTACATGCGACCACACTCATGATTGACCGATTCGGATAAGCGGTACCGGCGTTCTTTAATATCCTCTGTGATCTCTGTGTCCCCTGTGGCTAGTATGGTTCAAACATGAAATTCGTCGACGAATCCAACATCGAAGTCCATGCCGGAAACGGCGGCGATGGCATCGCGAGTTTCCGGCGGGAGAAATTCATACCGCGCGGCGGGCCCGACGGCGGTGACGGCGGCCGCGGCGGCAGCATACTCGCGATCGCCGACCGCAACATCAATACGCTGGTCGAGTATCGCTACGCTCGCATTCACCGGGCGCGCAACGGTGAAAAGGGCCGCGGTTCCGACTGCTATGGCAAAGCTGCCGATGACGTCACCTTGCGATTTCCCGTGGGCACCGTGGTGAGCGATATCGAGTCCGGCGAATTGCTGGCGGATCTCGCCGTCGACGGCCAAACCGCGGTCCTGGCGCAGGGCGGCCAGGGCGGCCTGGGAAACATCCATTTCAAGTCCAGCACCAACCGCTCGCCGCGCCAATTCACGCCGGGCACGCCGGGCGAAAGCCGCCGACTCAAGCTGGAACTCAAAGTCCTGGCCGACGTGGGGCTTCTCGGCTTGCCCAACGCCGGCAAATCCACTTATATACGATCGGTGTCTGCGGCACGGCCGAAAGTCGCGGACTATCCGTTTACCACATTGCACCCGAATCTGGGGGTCGTGCGGGTGGACGAAAATCGCAGCTTCGTCATCGCGGACGTGCCCGGTCTCATCGAAGGTGCGGCCGAGGGTGCGGGACTTGGGCATCAGTTCCTGCGCCATCTCCAGCGTACGCGCCTGCTGCTGCATCTGGTGGATCTCGCACCGTTCGACGAAAACGCCGATCCCGCCAACGACGCGCGCGCGATTGTCGAAGAACTGCGCAAGTACGACGAAGCGCTCTTCAACAAGCCACGCTGGATGGTTTTGAACAAGGTCGACCTGATCGAGCCGCAGGATCGCGCACAACGGATCCAGGCTTTCCTGTCGGAGTTCACCCGCCAGGTTGGCGAGCCTGAGAAAACCTTTATTATCTCGGCGCTCACAGGCGAGGGCGGGCGCGAACTCACGTTTGCGATCATGGAGCACCTGCAGCGCCACGCCAGGCCCGAAGAGACCGAGGACACGCAGATCGCAGGATCGTCCGCAAAGATATGATATTTGCGCAATGAAATCCGTCGCCGCAGAAGCGCTGCGCCTGGTCGTCAAAGTCGGCAGCAGCCTGGTCACCAATGAGGGCCAGGGCCTCGACCATGCCGCGCTCGCGCGGTGGGCGGAGCAGATCGCCGAACTCAAGCGCCGCAAGAAGGACGTCGTGCTGGTATCGAGCGGCGCAGTCGCAGAAGGCATGCAGCGCCTGGGGTGGAAGCGCCGGCCGAACGCACTTCACGAATTGCAAGCCGCGGCAGCTGTGGGTCAGATGGGGCTGGTCGAGGCTTATGAATCCTGCTTTCGCAAGCACGGTTTGCATACCGCGCAGGTGTTGCTGACGCATGAAGATCTGGCGGATCGCAAACGTTATCTCAATGCACGCTCCACGCTGCGCACGCTGCTGGATCTGGGCGTCATTCCTGTCATCAACGAGAACGACACCGTGGCCACCGACGAAATCCGCTTCGGCGACAACGACACGCTGGCGGCGCTCGTCACCAACCTGATCGAAGCCGATGCGCTGGTGATCCTGACCGATCAGCCTGGCCTGTACACGAAGGATCCACGCCAGTTTCCGGACGCCGAACTTGTCGACGAGGCCAAGGCCGGAGATGCCAGGCTGGAAAAAATGGCAGGCGGGGTCGGCAGCCACATCGGCAGCGGCGGCATGCTAACCAAGGTATTGGCGGCCAAACGGGCAGCTCGCAGCGGTGCCGCCACCATTATTGCGTCGGGACGCGAACCCGATGTCCTGATCCGCCTCGCTTCCGGGGAGGCCATTGGCACGCAACTCACGGCGGAAACCCTGACTCTGGCGGCACGCAAACAGTGGATGGCCGATCATCTACAGGTGCGCGGCAGACTCAAACTCGACGATGGCGCGGTGCGCGCGCTCAAATCCGAAGGAAAGAGCCTGCTTCCGATCGGCGTGATCGCGGCAACGGGCGAATTCGAGCGCGGCGAAGTTGTGAGCTGCCTTGATTCGCAGGACCATGAAATCGCGCGCGGACTCGTCAACTACAGTTCCGCCGAGACGCGCAAGATCCTCAGGTCGCCAAGCCAGGAAATCCAGGCGCGGCTGGGATACGTCGATGAGCCCGAATTGATCCACCGGGATAACCTTGTACTGCTTTAGCAGCGCACGGTTACGGTGAAGGCTGACCTGAACGCAGCTGCGGGCGGGTTACGCTGCCAAAGCGAGCCGGCACGGCAATCTCGTCTGCTATGGCTGCAAAACAAGACTGCACCCAAGACTGTCTTGCTCTGGAAAATCAAGTCCGGGGAACAGCCACTTCACCGATTCCTGTCGGATTCGCTGTCTAGCGGGTTGCCTTTCATTTTGGCAATGAGTTCTTTTTCGTTACGTCCGGCAATTGCTTCGAGATTGCAGAAATAGTCCTTGTACAACGCGAATCGAAAGTCGCCGCTCATTCTTGGCACCTTGCGCCATTGAGGGTCGGGCGTCTTGGTCCACTCGCCACGGGTGATGCCGAACGCGTAAACTTTGTACTCCGAAGCCTTGCAGCGCATGCCTTCGTAGCTAATGTTGGCTGCGTCACTCGGCGACTTGATAATCGCGCTGTAGCGAATGACCCCGTCCGAACCGATCGATACCGAGTTGCGGTCAATGAAGAAGCGGTTGGGCGAATTACGCCGCGGCAGGAATTCAAGCAGAGTGGAATCGTCCGGATAGGGCGGCAACGCCACCTCGATCTCCTTGAACCCTTTTTCCTCCATGACTCCGCCGATATCGTCCGTCATGCCGCGTTGCGATGTCTTGGTCTTCGGGGGGGTGGAAGCCCCGCACGCTGCCAGTGCAATCGCGAGGATGACCGTTGCCACGATCAGCCGCAAAGCTGACGCGGGCGCATCGGGCGAATTCATCTATATACGTGTTCCCGTGTAAGCGGGTAAGACACGGAACCGTCCGGCCAGGGCTTCGTTCCGAGTATCTGAAAAATCGAGATCCAACCTCGATCGAAAGCGTGCGCCGAGCCGGCCATATAGATGCGCCAGATGCGGTACATCTTCTCGCCCACGATCCGTCGCGCTTCTTCCTGCTTCGCTTCCAGTCTGCTCACCCATTCCCACAGGGTCCTTGAATAGTGCGGCCTGAGGCACTCGGCGTCCCAAGGTTCCAGTCCCTGCCCCGACATCTCAGTGAGCACTCGCGAGACGTGCACCAGTTCGCCGCCCGGAAACACGTACTCGTCGACAAAATCCCCAATGCCGCTGCCCAGTTCCCCGTCTTCCAGCGAATTGGTCGTAATGCCGTGATTCATGACCATTCCACCCGGCTTCAGCAGGTTCGAGATCTTGCGGAAATATGCCTTCAGATTGCGCTTTCCGACATGCTCGAACATGCCCACGCTGGCGATCTTGTCGAAAGGCTCGTCCTCGCGCACGTCTCTGTAGTCCATCAAGCGCACCTCGCAGCGGCCGTTCAGTCCCAATTCCCTGATTTTTTCCGTTGCGTAGGCGTGTTGCTCGTCGGACAAGGTAATGCCCAGCGCCTTTACGTCATAGTGCTTGGCTGCCCAGAGGATGAGGCCACCCCAGCCACAACCGATGTCGAGAAATCTTTCACCGGGCTTGAGCTCGAGCTTGCGGCAAATGTGTTCGAGTTTCTGTTCCTGGGCCGCGTCAAGCGTATCGTCGGAAGTCCTGTAGTAAGCGCAGGAGTAGACGCGGTTGCGGTCTAGCCACAAGCCATAAAAATCATTGCCGACATCGTAGTGATGCTGAATGTTTTTGCGGTCGGCCGGGCGGGTATGGCGCCACCATTTCCAGACCTTCGAGCGGCTGTTGTAAGTGCTCGAGTCCCCGGACACGAGATCTTCGCCAAGGCGGATGGTCTCGCGAATGTCTCCCTCGAGATCGAGCTGCCCCTCGACGTAGGCCTTGGCGATCCTGCCCAGGCTCGGATTGGCCAGAGACATGAGCGCCTGCGGAGACTTCACCGTAAGGCGCAGTAGCGGGTCGGGACTTGGCCGAATCGTGCTGCCGTTCCAAAGGGTCATGCTGATCGGAAGGCCAGCACGCTTCACGCGGTCCTCAAGCAAACCTATCATGCGGGATTCAAGCATCGCGTTCCTCGAAGTCTCCGGTTTGACGAACCAGCGGCGAATCGTAAGGCTCGCCCTCATTGTACCGGTAGACCGACGAACCGGATAAACAGTTCTAGCCCGGAGATTACACCAGGCCGCCCCCGTCTTCTTGCACAGTGCGCGTGCGGCCAATCCAAGGTCGTTTGGTTTGCGCCCGATTTGGTTTTGGGGGTTACGCGGATGCTGGCGGGTTCTGGCCGGGCATATCGGGCATGCCCGTCTTGCCAATCTATAACGTCAAGTCGCCGAGCAGGGAGCGCGCCGTAGCATCCCCAACCTTGTCTTTCGTTGCCGAATAGTTCGGGTGATCCACCCCCATCGACAGCGCCGTTCCGCCCTTCAGCGCCTGCTTCATCGCCGCCGTCAGCTCGAAGCGCAGAAAATGAACCGCCGAGGTCTTGTCGTCATTTTCCCGATCGAGGTCTTCGTCGGCGATCGCATGAACGCGCGGCTGCCCCTCGATTTTGATCCACACGCGGTCTTCGACGCCGATCAGTTTGGCCAGCGCCAGGCGGCGCTCTTCGGTGTCCGGATATTCGATCAACATCGTTGCCTTCCAGTTGCTGCCGTCCGGCACGAGCGGATTGTAGGCATCGATCTCGTCGCGTATGCCTTCCTCCTCGAAGATACGCTCCACGCGCAGCATCTCCTGGATCTGGTAACGCATGGTGAGTTCGTCCTCGAATACGAGCGTAACGTGCTCCCCAAGTTGCACGGTACGGTCCTTTTTATGGGCCAGCACCCGTTCGCGGAACGCCTTGCGTGTCCTGGCGTATTGCTCGAGGGACATGAGGCTCTCCGCGGTGATCGTGCCCATTTGTGTCTCCCCTGTCCTGTTCGAAGCCGGCGTCGCTCTAGAGCCCGTAAGCAATGCGGATCAGCGTCAGTGGATGCTCCTTGCGGGACTGCCCGGCGCCGAGGGCGCCATCTGCGATCCCCTGCTGTATATGGCGGCCCGCGATCGCGCAGTCCGAACTTACATAGTCGGGGGCAGTGGATGCCATCTGGCGGAAGACCGGCCGGCCGATTTTCATCGAGTCCGCGAAAAATTCGGTCTTGACCCCCCAGGTCCCGTCGTGCCCCGCGCAACGCTCCACCGTGTTGACCTCGGTCTGCGGCACGAGCTCGAGCAACTCGCGGGTCTTCAGTCCCATATTCTGCACGCGCAGGTGGCAAGGGACGTGATAAGACACTTTGCCCAGCGGCGATTTGAAATCGGTCCTGAGCAGTCCGTCCCTGTTACGCATGATCAGATATTCGAATGGGTCGAACATGGCCTCCTGCACCGCCTTGACGTCGCGGTCATCCGGAAACATGAGCGGCAATTCCTGCTTGAACATCAATGTGCACGACGGCACTGCTGTCAGGATGGCGTAGCCTTCACGGGCCAGCCCCGCGAGCACGGGAATATTGGCCTGCTTGAGCTTCGCCACCGACGCGAGATCCCCCAGTTCGAGTTTGGGCATGCCGCAACAGGCCTCTTTCTCGACGACGATGGCCGGAACCTCGTTGTGCTGCAGGATCTTCAACAGATCGTGGCCCAGACCGGGCTCGTTGTAGTTCACGTAACAGGTAGAAAAGATCGCCACCTTGCCAGGTGCGTTCTTGCCATCCCGGATTGGAAACGACGAGTCGGGCCGCGCAGTCTTGCGGAATCGGGCGCTGGTGTATTCCGGCAATAGGCGCTTCTCGTGCACGCCCAGCACGGCCTGCAGTCCCTTGCGCACGGCGGGCGACTTATTGCCTGCGTTGACCGCTTGAACCACTACGGGAATCGACGCCAGTTTCCCGACAGCATCCGTGCTCGTCAGCAATTTGTCGCGAAACCGGGTTTCACCTTTTTTGAACTTGAGCGCCTTGGCCCGCAACATGACATGCGGAAAATCGACATTCCAGGGGTGCGGCGGAACATAAGGACACTTGGACATATAGCACATGTCGCACAAATAACATTTGTCGACGACCTTGCCGAAGTCCTGTCTATCCACGCCATCCAGTTCACCGGTCTTGCCTTCGTCGATCAGATCAAACAACGTCGGAAAGGCAGTGCAAAGATTCACGCAACGGCGGCAGCCATGACAGATGTCGAAGATGCGGTGCATTTCCGCATACGCTTTGTCTTCGTCGTAAAAGTCTGGGGACTGCCAGTCGATCGGGTGTCGGGTCGGCGCTTCGAGCGAACCTTCGCGGACAGTCATTTGTGCGTGAAGTGTGAGGGGTAAGGGGTGAGGCGTGTTTAATGCGCAGCACAGAAGGCGTGTCGACTTGGTCGCCTCACGCCTCCCGCCTCACCGAAAAGCTCAGTCCGTAAGAGCGTCCAGGGCCTTCTGGAAGCGATTGGCGTGGGAACGCTCTGCTTTGGCCAAGGTTTCGAACCAGTCCGCAATCTCGTCGAAGCCTTCGTCGCGGGCACCTTTGGCCATGCCTGGATACATGTCGGTGTATTCGTGGGTTTCACCGGCAATCGCGGCCTTCAGATTGTCGCGGGAACGGCCAATCGGCAGGCCGGTGGCGGGATCGCCAACCGACTCCAGATACTCCAGGTGGCCATGTGCATGACCGGTTTCACCTTCAGCGGTGGACCGGAAAATCGACGCAACATCATTCTGTCCTTCCACGTCCGCCTTCGCGGCAAAGTACAGATAACGACGATTTGCCTGGGATTCACCGGCGAATGCATCCTTCAAGCTTTTTTCGGTCTTTGAACCTTTTAGTGCTTTCATGGTGGTCTCCTGTTCCGTTTACGTAGTGCGTCGCAACGGGGCGGGCAAGCTCCGCCCGCACCAATTAGACTGAATCTAATCTGTAAACCAAGTGTAGGGACGGCCGCTCGCCAAGTCAACAATGTCTCCTGCCGGAGTCGCCAGCAACGCGACGCACCCATGAAGCGCTAAGCAGCTACGACCGGCCAGTGATACGGCGAATCGGGCTCGCGATTGGTCCGACGTTCGCTGCTCCGGCCACATGCCGGGGCGCATTTTTACCTGAACTTTCCGTGACATTCGGCGGCATCCCGCTCTGGCACTGGTCGCGGAAACCGTTTAGTCTTGCTTCGTCCCGGCGAGGCATCCATGGACCATAACGATACCAACTACATCGCGCCCGAATCCGCGAACGCGTCCCCATGCTGACGAAAACCAACATTGGTTTAACCATAGAACAGGACGAACTGAAGGGCTTTTCCCGAACCATCGCGGAAATCGAATGGCTGCTTCTGGGCCTTGTCCTGGTCTATCTTCTCGCGGTAGCCCCTCCCTACGAGGGCGCAGTCGCCATCCATACGGCGCTCTTTTTCTTCGCGGCCTTCATCCTCGGCTTGCACTATGTGAGCTTCTACAAGCTCGAGAACCGCACCAAGTTGATGTTCGAGAACGCGGTGATGATCGTGTTCATCTCCTGGGTGGTCTGGTACACGGGACAAATTCGCAGTCCTCTGCTCAACCTCTATCTGCTGCCGATCATCGCCAGCGCACTGATCTTCGGCAAACTTCCGACCGCCCTCAAGGTGGCAGCGATCATCACCTGCATCATGTTCTTTTCCTACGATCCAAAAACGAAAACTCTTCTGACAATGCCGTTCTGGGGCGAACTGCTGGCGATTTGCTCCCCCATGATTCTGGTGGCCTACATCACCACGATGCTCGCAGCGGATATCCGCCATGCGGTGGACAAGATCAAACAGGTATCCGATACCGACGAGCTAACCGGTGCATACAATATGCGCGCGTTCTCCGCAATGCTGCAGCGCGCATTCCGGCAGTCGGTGCGCTATGGCCACGCGCTGTCGGTCGTGATGATCGATTCCGACAATCTGAAGCAGATCAACGACAAGCACGGACACGAGTCTGGCAACCGCTTGCTTCAACATCTGGTGCGCTGCATCCGCGAACAATTGCGCGGTTCCGACGTCATGGCCCGCTTCGGGGGGGATGAGTTCATCCTCCTGCTGCCGGAAACCGGCAGCAAGGGCGCGCTGGAAATGGCGGAACGGATACGCCGGGCCGTGGAAATTTCGCGATTCGACGTGCGCAGCGGGGATACCAACATCACCGTAAGTCTAGGCGTGGCCAGTTATCCCGAGGACGGAGGCAATCTCGACGTCATACTCGACAAGGCTGACAAGGCCATGTATCGCGCCAAGCAGCATGGCCGCAACCGGGTTGTCGCCTACGCGGAAGAGGCAGTCGTCTGATCCCTGGCGCGGCCCGCCCGGAAGTAATCCGTATTTTCGTAGAAGCTTTCCTGTTCGCTCGCGCTCCACCATCCCGGCACGCCCAGCACTGGTAAGGGCGCGAGCTCGCGACCGTTCGTCATGTGCGTGCGATCCCATACATGCAACGCGAGCAACCGATCCGTTTGTGCAAGTTGCGCCTCCAAGGGCTGTTGTGCAAACTCTGCCGGCACATTCAGCAGAACGGCCTTTCCGGTCATGCCGATGAATGGATTCAGCGCCTTCTGGTAAAGCGCGTGGCCGAACAGGAAAAAACGCATGCGCTCCCTCACCTCATTTCGCCGGTTCCAAAATAGCTCCTTCCAGCGGAATTCGCGGATCAGCTCAAGCAGTCCAGCGTCGCTCGACAATACCAGCGCGCCGTCCTCGTCGAACAGCGTCAGGGCGTCGCGCGACGGGGCCCGGTTACCGGTCTCTCCGCCAGACAACGATTCGTAGTGGCGGGCATTGATCACAGCCTTGGTAGTCGGAAACGTCATCCACACCAGCGCGTTGAACAGATCATGCCAGTCGAGCGGACGCACCTGGACTTCACCCCTGAGGAAAGTGCGCGGTTCGAAAGCGTCCTGCACGCGATTCGATTTTAGCGCCTGGTCAATGAAACGCACGCGCTGACCCTGTGCATTGACCACCCTTCCCGCATCGTCGGCAAGATGGTTGAGCAACTCCGTGTTCGGCCAGCCGATCTGCGGAAGACGGGCGCCAACGCCCCGCAGCGGCGTGAACATTGGTGAGCGATTCAACCATTCCGTAGTCCAATAGTCGGCCATGGCACGCGGGTTCGTTCGGGTAACATGCGTTCCTCGCAGTATAGCTATCCAGGAAATTCGATCGTGACCGAACAAGTGGAATGCGCCGTCATCGGGGCGGGGATTGTCGGGCTCGCCGTCGCGCGCGAGCTGGCGCTGACGGGGCGCGAAGTCATCGTCCTGGAAGCTGCCGATGCCATCGGCACGCATACGAGCTCGCGCAATTCCGAGGTCATTCACGCCGGCCTGTACTATCCAAAAGGCTCGCTGAAGGCCAGCCTCTGCGTGTCCGGCAAGGTTCTGCTGTACGACTACTGCTCCACCCACGGTGTGCCCTGCAACAACATCGGCAAGATCGTCGTGGCAGTCACGCCGGACGAGGTCGCAACGCTGAAAAGTTACGTGCAGAAGGCCGAGGGCAATGGCGTCAAGGATCTGCGCTGGCTGTCGCGTGAAGACCTGCGCGTTCTGGAACCCTCCGTGGAATGCGTCGCCGGTTTTCTGTCGCCCTCAACCGGAATCATCGACAGCCATGGTTTGATGCTCGCGTATCAGGGCGATGCGCAAAACCACGGGGCGTCGATTGTCTTCAAGAGTCCGGTCGAGTCGGGCAGCGCCGGTAGCAACGGCATCGTGCTCAACGTGGGCGGCCAGGAACCCATGACGATTGCCTGCCGGACCGTCGTCAACTCCTCAGGGCTGTTTGCACAGAACGTCGCGCGGTCGATCGCGGGCATTCCCGAGTCAAGCATACCGCCGCAGTATTTTGCCAAGGCGCACTACTACACATTGTCCGGTAAACCGCCTTTCAAACGGCTGGTTTATCCGGTGGCAAGCAATGCCCACCTCGGCGTGCACGTGACAGTGGACATGGCGGGCCAGATTCGCTTCGGTCCGGACGTATCCTGGATCGATGGCGTGGACTACTCTTTCGATTCCTCGCGGGAGCCGCTGTTTTACGAGGCGATTCGCAAGTACTACCCGGGGTTGAAGGACGGCCAGCTGCAGCCGGGATATACCGGTATCCGCCCCAAGGTGTCCGGCCCGAAAGAACCCGCAGCGGATTTCGTCATTCAGGGACCGAAAGTCCACGGGGTCGCCGGCCTGGTGAATCTCTATGGCATCGAATCGCCTGGACTGACCGCATCCCTGGCGATCGCGGCCCACGTCAGTTCGTTGCTGCAGGGTTAAACTGGCGTTCGACGCGGGGAGAAGAAGAGCATGGGAGCAATGGACCAACTCGAGCCCATTGAAAGAGCCGGGGTCGACGAATTGCGCGCTGTACAACTCGAGCGCCTGCGTTGGAGCCTGGGGCACGCCTACGAAAACGTGCCCCACTATCGGAAGGCCTTCGCTGCCGCGGGAGTTCAGCCCGGCGATCTGAAAGATCTTGCCGACCTGGCAAATTTTCCGTTTACCACCAAGGCGGAATTGCGGGAGAACTATCCTTTCGGCATGTTTGCAGCGCCGATGCGCGACATCGTGCGTGTCCATGCCTCGAGCGGTACCACCGGCAAAGCGACAGTCGTCGGTTACACCAGGCGGGATATCGAGATGTGGGCCTCGGTAATGGCGCGCTCCCTGCGCGCGGGCGGCGTCAAACCCACGGACATAGTGCACATCGCCTATGGCTACGGGCTTTTCACGGGCGGTCTGGGCGCTCACTACGGCGCCGAAGCGCTCGGTGCGACGGTCATTCCCTCAGGCGGCGGTATGACCGAGCGTCAGGTGAGGCTCATCTGCGATTTCAAGCCCGACGTCATCATGTGCACGCCGTCTTACCTGCTGGTGATCGCGGACGAATTCGTGCGCCAGGGACTGGACCCCGCCAAGTCCTCTCCACGCGTGGGCATCTTCGGCGCCGAACCCTGGTCCGAGAGCATGCAGGCTGAACTCGAGCGGCGCTTCGGCATTGTGGCGCTGGACCTGTATGGATTGTCCGAAGTAATTGGTCCCGGCGTTGCCGCGGAATGCATCGAAACCCGCGACGGCCTCACCATCTGGGAGGACCATTTCTATCCCGAGATCATCGACCCGCGAACCGGCGCGGTGTTACCCGACGGCGAATCCGGAGAACTCGTGTTCACCTCGCTCACCAAGATCGGTATGCCGGTCATCCGCTATCGCACGCGCGATCTCACCCGGCTGCTGCCCGGCACCGCGCGCACCATGCGGCGCATGGCACGCGTTACCGGACGCAGCGACGACATGTTGATCATTCGCGGCGTCAACGTGTTTCCGTCGCAAATCGAGGAGATCGTCCTGCAACAGGCCAGCCTTTCCCCGCATTACGTGCTCGAAGTGCGGCGTGACGGCCATATGGATGAACTCGACGTGCTGGTGGAACGGCGGTCGGACATCCCGGGTCCGCTTGCGGAAGCGGCACGCCAGAGCGTCGAACACGAAATGGAACGGCTCATCAAAGGCCTGATCGGCGTCAGCACGAAGGTCCGGGTAGTCGAACCCGAGACTCTGCAGCGCTCGCAGGGCAAGGCCGCGCGCGTAATCGACAAGCGGCCAAAGAATTGAGGGAAACGACGTGCCCGCATCAGCCGAGAGGACTGCCAAAATACAAAGCCTGCAAGATGCCGGACTGGAGCATGAGGCAGTCGCCGCATGGCAGGCGTCGGCACCCTCCGACATCGGCGACTTTTCCGGTGACTGCCTGCGCTATTCGCGCTACTGGCAAACCGCCACGGCTTTGCTCGCGCGGCTGCCGGCCAAGCCCGATCGTACTGCGCAGCAAGCCGATGCTGCCGAGTACATCAAGCGTGTCGGGGGCGAAACGCGTGCGCGTTTCCTTTCGGCTCATGCCAGTGCGCTCTACGACCGGCTAACGCGCAACCGGACCCGCTTCGTTCGCGTCGAGCAACTCGTCTATGACGCGGCGGCCATGTTGCCCGGCCTGACGCCAACGCGAGCCCAGGTAGACGCCGAACTGGCGCTCATGCAGCGCGACAAGGAAGGCCATGAAATCGACCAGGGGATTTTCCTTTCCAGTGTCCTAGCCGATACACGAGCCGGAACACATCTGTGCCACGCCATGCTGCTGCCCCGCCCTGAGGCAATCGAACAACTCGCGGCATTTCAAAAAAGCGGCCATCTCGATCTCGGTGCCGCGGAAGTGTTCCGCAAAGGCAAGGCCGCTTACGTCATTCAGAAAAATCCGCGGCACCTCAACGCGGAAGACGACACCACCATCGATGCCGCGGAAATCGCCGTCGACCTCGCCCTGCTCGATCCGCAAATTCAGATTGGCGTGCTGCGCGGCGATTATGTGCAAGGCGGTAAATACGATGGCCGCCGCATGCTCGGCAGCGGCATCAATCTCACGCACCTCTACTACGGAAAAATTCCGTTCGTCTGGTATCTGCAGCGCGACCTGGGAATCGTCAATAAATTTTTCCGCGGACTGGCACGCGAAGATATGGTGCCGGATGACATTGCCGGTGAGACTATCGAGAAACCCTGGATTGCCGTGGTCGAGCAATTCGCCATCGGCGGCCACTGCCAATACCTGCTGACAATGGACTACGTCCTGGCGGCGCGCGGCGCGTTTCTGAGTCTGCCTGCGCGAAAAGAAGGCATCATCCCCGGCGCCGCCAATATGCGACTGCCGCGCTTTACCGGAGAGCGCATTGCCCGGCAGGCGATCATGTATGAACGCAGGCTCGAATGCGACAGTCCCGAAGGACGCATGATCTGCGACGAAATCGTGGCGCCGGAAGAAATGGACGGCGCGATCGAGCGCGTGGTGGAAAACTTCACCGGCTCCGGAATCGTCAGCGCCTCCTCGAACCGCCGGGCGTTTCGAGTAACCCAGGAACCTCTGGACCTGTTTCGCCGTTACTTCGCCACCTACGCGCGAGAACAGGCGTACTGCCACTTCAGTCCGGCATTGATCGCCAACCTCGAAATGCACTGGAACGCCAAGAGCCGCAAACTCTAAGTCCTCAACCCAACACGGAGGCACATAGGGCACAGAGGGCACGGAGGAAACACAAAGACGGTCGGTGTGTGATTCGAAGACCATAGAGGCGGCCAGTGAGCGGCATTCGACCACCGACTTCTGTCAACTGTTTCTCACTCATACTTATGGTCCGCTCCTTTTGTTTTTCCTCCGTGCCCTCCGTGCCTCCGTGTTGGGTGTTGGTCTAGCCAGCGTTCGCCAAGCCGATCAGGTATGATGCCGCGCCGCCGCGATTCTTATTCGGGTCCGAGCCACAAGCTCTGCTTAGCCCGCGCACAAAATCGGGGCGTCCACCACCCCCATCAATCAGGAGAACAAAGCATGACCAGCACCATTCTGCTCCTCGGCCCGCTCACCGTGATCATCGGATGTCTTTACTGGGTGATGTCGCTCGGCAAGGAACAGGCAGCCCTCAATGCGGATCTTTGGGCAAAGCTGCGCAAGTAACCCCCGCCCGAAATCCCAAAATAAGAAGCCCCGGATATCCGGGGCTTTTTACATGTCCATCCAAACGTTCTGCCACAGAGGACACAGAGGTCACAGAGAAAACAGAAGGAAAAGGAAGAACTATGCGGAATGCTGACAATTAGCAGATGTGCCGCGTGCGACATGCCACTGTCTAACACTCCCGAATCCATACTCCAGTTTGTTTCTTGCTTTTCCTCTGTGCCCTCTGTGACCTCTGTGGCCAATTGATCCTTCAAGCGGCCTTGGCTTGATTGATCGCCCGCCAGACTTTCTCGGGCGTGGCGGGCATTTCGATTTGCTTGACGCCCAGCGGGCGTAGCGCATCGATGACCGCATTCATGACGGTCGGCGTGCCGCCGACGGTGCCGAGTTCGCCCACGCCTTTGGCCCCAAGCGGATTGATTTTGCAGGGCGTGGTTTCGTCGGTAAACGTAGTGAAGCTGGGCAGGTCGTCCGCGCGCGGGAGGCAGTAATCCTGCAGCGAACCGGTGATGAGCTGGCCGCTCTCGGGATCGTAGTGGGCGTTTTCCAGCAGCGCCTGGCCGACGGCCTGCGCGATGCCGCCGTGCACTTGTCCGGCAACGATCAGCGGATTGATCACGCGACCGACATCGTCGACGGTCGTATAGCGCACGATCTGCGTGACGCCGGTATCGGGATCGATCTCGACTTCGCATACGTGGCAGCTATTGGGCCACGACGGGCCATCGACCTTTTGCAGGGTCGAAATGGCGATGCGTTTCTCCGGCTGCTTGGCGGCAAGTTCGAACAGACCGATCCCCAGGTCGGTCCCAGCCACCTTGAAGCGTCCGTCGCGATATTCGATGTCCTGCCCGGCTGCTTCCAGCGCATCGCCGGCAAGCTGGCGGCCTTTTTCGATGGCCTGCTTGGACGCGGTCAGCATTGCAGAGCCGCCGATGTATAGCGAACGGCTGCCCATGCTGCCAATGCCCTGGGCGATGTCGCTGTCGCCTTGCACGATGACGATCTTGTCCGGATCGATATCCAACGTTTCGGAAAGAATCTGCACGTAGCTGGTTTCGATGCCCTGGCCCATTGCCTGCATGGCGGTGTACACCAATACCCGCCCATCGGCCTCGACGTGCAGGTTAACCGTTTCCTCGTGGACGACGCCGGTCCATTCCAGGAAAGTGGAGAGCGCGCGGCCGCGCAGCTTGCCGCGCTTGCGCGACTCGTCGCGCCGCGCCACAAAGCCCTTCCAGTCGGCTTGTTCCAGGATGCGCTCGAGCATGTGCGGGAAATTGCCGCTATCGAATTTTTCGCCCATTGGCGTCTTGTATGGCATTTGCGCGGGCTGGATGAAATTACGCCGCCGCAACTCCGCCGGATCCATCTTCATCTCGGCAGCCGCCTGGTCCATCAGCCGCTCCAGCAAATAGATCGCTTCGGGTCTGCCTGCGCCGCGGTAAGCGCCCACCAGATTGGTATTGGTCATCACCGCGGTGCCACGCAGATGCAACGCGGGCACATGGTAAACACCGGTAATGACCTTGGGACCCACAGCGACCACGATGACGGCACCTGGGCCGCTGGCGTGCGCGCCGATGTTGCCGACAATGTCGACACGCAAGCCGAGAATTTTGCCATCGGCATCGAAGGCGAGTTCCGCATGGTTGGTCTGATCGCGACCGTGATTGCCACCCAGAAATTCCTCGCTGCGGCTGGCACGCCAGTGGACGGGACGCTTCAATTTGCGCGCACCCCACGCACAGACCACGTCTTCCGCGTACAACTGCGTCTTCATCCCGAACCCGCCACCCACATCGCCGACGACCACGCGCACGCTCTGCATGGGCACCTTGAGGCAGGACTCAGCCAACGTCTTTTGCAATCCGGCTGGATTTTGGCAACTGGTGCGCAGGGTCACGCGTCCACTCGCGGTGTCGAATTCGGCGATGCTACCTCGCGGCTCCATGCTTACCGGCACGAGGCGCTGGTTGTAGAGCGACAGTTTGGTAACGTGCTTCGCCTTGGCAAAGGCCGCATCGCAGACATCCTTCTTGCCGAATTCCGTCTGTGCCGCGATGTTGCCGGGTGCATCAGCCCACAACACCGGCGCGCCTTTGGCTGTGGCCGCTTCGATGGTTACCACGGCGGGCAATTCTTTGTACTCGACCGAGACCTGCTCGGCGGCATCTTCCGCCTGAATGCGGGTTTGCGCGAACACGGCGGCAACGGGTTCACCAACGTAGCGCGCCGTATCGAGGACCAGTGCATCGTGGGGTGGGCCACACATTTCCTTGCCATCCGCGCGTTTGAGCCCCTGGCCATCCGGCAACGGACCGATGCCGTCCGTCTTGAGATCCGCTCCAGTCAACACGGCTACGACGCCTGGCATGGACTTCGCCGATTTCGCGTCGATTGAAACGACGCGCGCGTGTGCATGCGGCGAGCGCACGAAGGCGACGAAGACCTCGTTTGCCACGGCCACGTCATCCACGTACTGACCCGTGCCAAACAGAAGACGCTGGTCCTCCCTGCGGGTCATCGCCTGACCGATACCGAACTTTGCCATATTGTTATCCCGTATCCGTTATGCTGTAAAAAGGAATGGTCGCCGGATTTTACGCCACGTTTCGCGTCGAATGTTTGGAACCACCGTCGCAGCACAAGTTGCCCCCGTCGCCCGGGTTGTCTAGGATTGTACTTTCGCCGGTTGTTGCCGGCCCTCACCGCCAAGAAGGGAAAACCCATGCCAGTCCGGCTTTCCATGACCGTCAACGGAAAACCCGTCAGCGCCGAAGTGGAATCGCGCCTGCTGCTGGTGGACTTCATCCGCGATACGCTGCGTCTGACCGGAACCCACATCGGTTGCGACACCGCGCAGTGTGGTGCCTGTACGATTCACATGAACGGTGCTGCGGTCAAATGTTGCAACATGCTTGCCGTGCAGGCCCAGGGCAGCACGATCGTGACCATCGAAGGTCTGGCCAAGGCCGACGGCACGATGCATCCGATGCAGGCGGCTTTCCGCGACCATCACGGCCTGCAGTGCGGATATTGCACGCCGGGCATGGTCATGAGCGCCATCGACCTTCTCAAGCGCCATCCGCATCCGAGCGAAGAGCAAATCCGCGCAGAACTGGACGGTAATCTGTGCCGCTGTACCGGCTATCACAACATCGTTAAAGCCGTTCAGGCCGCCGCCAAGGCCTAAAGTCATTTCCACTCGGCAAGGAGCCACAGAGGACACAGACGGCACAGAGAAAGACAAGAATTCCGCCACATACGATTGGAAAATTTCCGACATCGCCACGGTTTGCATTTCACATTCGGTTTCTCTCTGTGAACTCTGTGTCCTCTGTGTTGCTTAAGGTGAAAACACTTACAGCCGAAGCTGTTGTGTTGGGTGTAGACAAGGAAGGATTTAAAAATGCATGCATTTAATTATCACAAGGCCACGAGCGTCGCGGAAGCGACGGCGAAGCTGGCCGCGTCGGAAGACGCGCGATTGCTAGCCGGAGGACAGACCTTGATCGCGGCGATGAAGATGCGCCTGTCGGCGCCATCGGACATCGTCGATCTGGGTGGCATCGGCGAGTTGCGCGGCATCAAGGTCGATGGCGGCAACTTGACGATCGGGGCGATGACCACGCACGCGGCGGTCAATGCATCCAGGGACGTCGCCAAAGCCATTCCCGCACTTGCCTTGCTGGCCGGCAGCATAGGCGATCCGATGGTGCGCAACATGGGCACCATCGGTGGTTCGATCGCGAACAACGATCCCGCTGCGGACTACCCTGCGGCGATCCTCGGACTGGGCGCGACGGTTGCCACCAGCAAACGCAAGATCGCAGCCGATCAATTTTTCACGGGGATGTATGAAACTGCCCTCGAAGCCGGCGAGATCATCACCTCGGTTTCCTTTCCGGTGCCGAAACGAGCCGGCTACATGAAGTTCAAGAACCCGGCCTCGCGCTACGCCATGGTGGGCGTGTTCGTCGCCGAGACGGGAAGCGGAATGCGCGTCGCCGTCACCGGCGCCGGTCCGTGTGTATTCCGTCTGCCCGATATGGAGAAGGCCCTCGCCAAATCCTTCTCGGCCGATGCGCTGAAAGGAATCAAAGTGCAGGCGGGAAATCTGAATACCGACATCCACGCCAGCGCGGAGTATCGCGCTCATCTCGTCACCGTCATGGCGCAACGCGCCGTCGAACAAGCTCTCAAGAGTTAAAGACTCCACCCAACGCAAAGGCGCAGAGAACGCAGAGTTCGCAGAGAAAAGAATCGAAAATTCGGCGGCGAAATGGTCGGCACCCCATAGTCATACGGATATTCTCTCGCCCTTTTTTCTCCGCGTCCCTCTGCGTTCTCTGCGCCTCTGCGTTGAGATTTTGATCTTTAGACTAATGACCAAACAAGCCGTACCGGATTCGATCGACGAAACCCTCGCGTTGCTGGCGCGGGGCGAATACGTCGCGCAGCGTTCCTTGGCAACGGCGGTCTTTCTTGCCTTGCGCATGGGTCGGCCCCTGTTCCTGGAGGGCGAGGCGGGAGTGGGCAAGACCGAGATCGCCAAAGTATTGGCGCAAGTCCTCGATCGCCAGCTCATTCGCCTGCAATGCTATGAGGGCCTCGACATTGCATCGGCGGTGTACGAATGGAATTACCAGCGGCAGATGATCGAGATCCGGCTCGCGGAAACCGAAGGACCGGGGGGACGGGAAAAACTCGAGAAGGACATCTTTAGCGAACGTTTTCTAATCCGCCGCCCGCTGTTGCAGGCGCTGGACGCAGGAGCCGGCGCCGCGCCGGTACTGCTGATCGATGAACTGGATCGCACCGATGAACCGTTCGAAGCTTACCTGCTGGAGGTCCTGGCCGATTTTCAGGTGACGATTCCCGAAATCGGCACCATCAAGGCGCAGCACCCGCCAATCGTCGTCATCACCTCGAACCGCACTCGCGAGATACATGACGCGGTAAAGCGCCGCTGCCTGTATCACTGGGTGGACTATCCGACCGCCGCTGCTGAACTGGAGATCGTGCGGCGCAAGGTGCCCGGGCTCGCCGAAAAGCTTTCTGCCGATATCGTTGCGTTCGTGCAGAAACTGCGCACGGCCGATCTCTTCAAGCGGCCCGGCATCGCCGAAACCATCGACTGGGCCAGGGCGCTGGTGGAACTCGACCGCCGCTCCCTCGATGCGGACGTCGTCAATGATACCTTGGGCGTCCTGCTCAAATACCAGGACGACATCTCCGCCATCCGCGGCAGCGAAGCCGCCCGCATCCTGGACGAAATCACAGCTCCCTAAATCGGTTTGTCCGGCGAGCGCGCCTTCATCTCGGCGGGCATCGAAAACAAAATTCGCGGACGTCGTCAGTCGGGAAGGCCGACCTTCCGCAGACTGGCACACATGCGGTCCATTACCGCGGGCGAGAAGACCATTGCGTTCCTGTATTTGGTCACGGTAAGGTCTGGATAAGCAGCCATCAGGCGCTTGAACTCAGCGGCGGCCTCGTTCATGCGTCCGGCTCCAGCCAGCGAAGACACCACGTTGCGCAGGATCCAGTAAGCGTGCGGTCGCTCCTGCAGGGCGCGGCGGTACATCGCAACGGCGTCGTCATAGCGGCCGGCTACTTCGTGCGCCGAACCCATACCGACATAGTTGTTGAAGTTCATCGGGTCCAGGGGGCTCAACCTGAGTGCGCGCTCGAAATGCGGCAAGGCACGTTCCGGCCGGTCGCTGTAATTTTCGACCCAGCCTAGCCGGCTCCAAGCCCAGGCCGCATTCGGATCAATGGCCACCGCGCGCTCCAGCATCACGCGCGCAGTGCCGTGATTGCGCAAGACAGTGTGCGCTGCGCCGAGAACGGCAAGGATCAGCGGATCCTCGCCGCCCATTTCGGCCGCCTTCTCCGCATACCTGAGCGCCTCGCCGCACGCCAGCTCGATGTCATCGGTCCAGTTGTAAACCGATCGCTGTGCATGACACCAGCTCGCGAGCGACAGCGCAAGCGGATACTGCGGATCGATCGCCAGCGCCTGACCGAGCAACTTCAGCGCCTGGGCACTCGACTCTTTTTCCAGAGCCCAGACATGCGGCATGGCACGCATGGTGTAGTCGTAGGCGCCCAGATCCTGGGGCCGCTTGCGACGTGCGCGCTCGACTTCGGCCAACCGGATCGAAGGCTGGATGGCGCCAGCCACCCGCTCGGCAATGCGGTCCTGCAGTTCGAACACGTCTTCGAGAGTGCCGTCGACGCGGTCCGCCCAGACATGCGCGCCGTTCGTCACGTCGATCAACTGCACGATAATGCGCACCCGCCCGCCAGCCTTTTGCACGCTGCCTTCTAGCACGTAGCGCACGCCCAGTTCCTTGCCGACCTGCGTAACGTCGACGGCGCTTCCCTTGTAGCGAAACGCCGAATTGCGTGCGATCACGAAAAAGGAACGGATCTGGGACAAGGTTGCGGTGACCGCCTCGACGACGCCGTCCGCGAAAAATTCCTGTTCCGGGTCTCCTGACATATTGTCGAAAGGAAGCACGGCAATGGAAGGCTTGTCCGGTAGCGCCAGTTCAGGTGCAGCGACGCTTGCGGTTTCCCCCACCGTGTCTGCCATTGGGGCTCCCGGCCGGATACGAAATGCTCGTACCAACTCGCGCACGTTCTTGACTTGCTGTTCGCCCAGGAATTCGAACACCAGCTTGAGCCGGTTCTTCACTTGGTCGTGCACGGTGCCGGAGATGCAGATGCCGCCCGGCTCGCACATGTTCTCCAGTCGGGCGGCCACATTGACGCCGTCGCCATATACTGTGCCGTCGGGTTGTTCGATGACCTCGCCTATATTGATGCCAATGCGAAAGCGCATTCGTCTCGCCTCTGGCAATTCTTCGTTGTGTCTGGCGATCTCGCTCTGGATTTCGGAAGCTGCTGCCAGGGCTTGCGTCACGGCTTCGAATACCGCGAGCACACTGTCGCCGGCCATATCGACGACTCGGCCGCGACACGCTTCGATCTTTTGGCGGAAAACGCCGCGGCAGGTTTCGAGTGTGGCCACGGTGGCGGCGTCGTCGTCCTGCATGAGACGTGAATATCCGGCGACATCGGCGACGACAATCGCCTGGAGCTTTCGATTGCCTTCGGGGTCGTTCATCAGCTGCCTTTGCCCGTCACATCGTCACGAAGAGCGCAATCTACCACGGCAGTCCTGTCGTGGCTGCGGCCTACTGGCGAATCGCTACGCGATCAATCGGCGCGCGCGGCCGGGCTTGTTTGTCTGCCCGCCATGGCCTTAACATGCCTGTGCCGTCCACGTTCTTGTGCTTCACCCTTCCCAAACTGCGCTAACTATGAAGCTCGCTGAAAACGTAGTTCACTTCGCGCGCGCGTTGCGCAAAGCCGGTGTGCCCGTCGGCCCCGACCGGGTCATGGACGGGCTGCGGGCGCTGGAACTGGCAGGGGTTGAGAATCGCGAAGATTTCTACTGGGCCCTGGCATCGGTTTTTCTTTCCCGGCGCGAACAATTCGAGTTGTTCGACCAGGCCTTCAGGTTATTCTGGCGCGAACGCGCCCTTCTCGATCAGGCGCTGCAGGGCCTGCCGGCAGCAGCACCTTCTAACCCTGCCGCCATGACTTCGAACCGGATCGCCGAGGCACTCGGTCTGACCAAAAAAGTGCCGATGCGCCTGGACTCGGAGGAAAAAGAACCCGATGTCCTGCTGAGCGCTTCGGACGTGGAGCGCCTGCAGCGGCGCGATTTCGAGACCATGACCTCGGAAGAACTGGAGCAGGCAAAACGGCTGATCGCGGGATTGCGCCTGCCGATCCCGCAGATCCAAACGCGGCGCCTGCATCCCGATGCGCATGGACGTCGCGTGGACTTGCGCGCGACCTTGCGCGCCAGCCTGCGCGGCAACGCGGACATTATCGCGCTGCGCCGCCGCTCTTATCGCCGCCGCCATCCGCCGCTGGTCGTGCTGTGCGACGTCTCGGGCTCGATGAGCCGCTATTCGCGCATGTTCCTGCACTTTCTGCACGCGATCACCAGTGACCGCGACCGGGTGCACAGCTTCGTCTTCGGCACACGGCTGACTAATATCTCGCGGCAACTGCGCCATCGCGACGTCGACATCGCTCTGGGCGCGATCTCGGAATCGGTGAAAGATTGGTCCGGCGGCACACGCATTGGCGCCACCTTGAAGGAATTCAATCAACGCTGGTCTCGCCGGGTACTCGGCCAGAATGCCGTAGTCATGCTGATTAGCGATGGACTCGATCGCGATGCCGGAGAGGACCTGACCGAGCAGATCGAACGCCTGCACAAGTCCTGTCACCAGCTGATTTGGCTGAACCCGTTGCTGCGCTTCGAAGACTTCGAGCCCAGAGCGGCCGGTGTTCGCCTGATGCTGCCGCACGTGGATGCCTTCCTCCCCGCGCACAACATCGACAGCCTCACCGATCTGGCGCGCTCACTGCAGCACAACGGTTCAATCGCGGGACGCACCCTGCAAAGTCAGGCGCATACTACTGGCTTGGGCGCTTCTGGAGAATCGGCAACATGGAAATGAGCGGCGAGCAGCGCATTCCGCTTTCGCAACAGCGCGTCTGGGAGGCGCTCAACGATCCGGCAATCCTCAAGGCCTGCATTGCGGGCTGCGAAAGCATCGAACGGGTGTCGGAGAACGAATACAAAGTGGCGATGACCGCGGCGGTGGGCCCCGTGAAGGCAAAATTCAACGGCAAGCTGCTGCTTGCCGATATGAACCCGCCGCATTCCTATTCGCTGGCTTTCGAAGGGTCGGGCGGGGCCGCAGGCTTCGGCAAAGGCGGGGCGCAGGTCACTCTCGCGCCGGATGGCAATGGTACGTTGCTCACGTACAAGGCCACGGCCAGTGTCGGCGGCAAGCTGGCGCAAATCGGTTCCAGACTGATCGATGGGGTCGCGAGAAAAATGGCGGATGACTTCTTCGACCGTTTCAACAAGACCGTCGCCCCAGCAGCAGACACGGCCGCAGCGCAACTTGAGTCCCCGTCCGCGCTGGCTCATCGCGCGACAGTTCCCGGCTGGCTATGGGCCCTGGGCGGCATTCTCGCTCTATTGATCCTTTTCTACCTATTCAGGTGATTGGCAGGCTGGTGCGGTGAGCGCCGACATCGTCATTGTCGGTGCCGGCGCGGCCGGCATGATGTGCGCGATCGAGGCGGGCAGGCGTGGACGCCGCGTGCTGCTGCTCGATCACGCTGAAAGACTCGGCGAAAAAATCCGGATCTCGGGCGGCGGCCGCTGCAACTTCACCAATATCGGCACACGTCCGGAGAATTTCCTGTCGGCCAATCCGGATTTTTGCCGCTCCGCGCTGGCGCGCTATACGCCGCGCGATTTCATCTCCTTGGTGGAAAAACACGGCATCACCTGGCATGAAAAGAAGCTAGGCCAGCTGTTCTGCGACCAGTCCGCACAACAGATCATCGATATGTTGAAGGCGGAATGCGACGACGCGAACGTGCAGTGGTGCATGCCGGCGAAGGTGTCCGCGATCGAAAAGCGTGGTCGCTTTGTGGTTGGCACCAATCGCGGCGAGTTCGAATGTGAATCGCTTGTCATCGCCAGCGGAGGACTGTCGATTCCGCAGATTGGCGCGAGTCCGCTCGGTTACAAGATTGCAGAGCAGTTCGGCCTCGCGGTCACCGAGCTGCATCCGGCGCTGGTCGGGCTCACGTTCGCTCCTGACACTCTGGCGCAATTCGGCGATCTTGCCGGCATTTCGATCGACGCTGTCGTCACCTGCAACGACACGAGCTTTCGGGAGAATCTTCTCGTAACCCATCGCGGTCTGTCTGGCCCCGCCATCTTGCAGATCTCCTCTTACTGGAGGCCAGGCCTCGACCTCTCGGTCGATCTGCTGCCAGATCGCAAGGCCCTGGAGATTCTCGAAAGCATGCGGGCTTCGGAAAAACTCCTTGCCAACCTCCTAGGCGAATTCCTTCCGCAGCGCTTCGCGCAGCGCTGGGTCGAATTCAATTTCGAGAACCTGCCGGTGAAGCGTTTTCAAGTGCCCCGATTGCGTGAGATTGCAGAACGTCTTCACGACTGGCGCATCCGGCCAAGCGGGACCGTCGGCTACAAGAAAGCCGAGGTCACCCTCGGAGGCGTCGATACCCGCGAGCTGTCATCGAAGACGATGGAGGCACTCAAGCTGCCCGGACTCTATTTCATCGGCGAGGTCGTGGATGTCACCGGCCACCTCGGCGGCTACAACTTCCAGTGGGCCTGGGCCTCCGGCCACGTCGCCGGCCTCGCTGTCTGAGGCCTACCACCTAGCGCACTCCACCCAACACGGAGGCACAGAGGGCACAGAGAACACAGAGGAAGGACGGAAATGAGTGTTAATTGCCGTGCAATGGTTCGCGTACTTGGCTGCCAACTTTTGCCGGGCTACATCGTTGACCCCGAAAACATTCCAATCCAAGTTTCTCTGTTCTTGCCTTTTCTCTGTGTCCTCTTGTGCCCTCTGTGTTGGGTTTAATTGCTAGGGTGTAGAAAATTGGGTTTGGCCGGGGTGGGCGGGGTGAATTAAAATGGCGGTCTTCCGTGTCCGGCTGCTCAGCGGCCCGGCCTGCCCAAAATAATAAGGAGGAGTGCAATGAACCAACTCGACATGAAAGGCCGCAGCGCCATTGTCACCGGCGGTGCCTCGGGCATCGGACTGGCCATCGCCAAGCGGCTGGCGCAGTCGGGCGCCAACGTGGCCATCTGGGACATGAACGAGAAGACCATGTCGGATGCAGCCAAGTCCCTCGGTGGCGTAAAAACCCACACGGTGAAAGTCGACATCAGCAAGATCGAGCAAGTCGAAGCAGCACTCAAATCCACGCTCGCTGCACTGGGCAAAGTCGACGCGCTGGTCAACTCCGCCGGGATCGCAGGCAAGAATGCGACGGTCTGGGAAACGCCGGTCGACGACTGGATCCGCGTGCACGACATCAATCTGAACGGCACCTTCTACACTTGCCGCACAGTCGTGCCGCACATGATCAAGAACAATTACGGCCGCATTGTCAACATTGCTTCGGTCGCCGGCAAGGAGGGCAACCCCAATGCCTCCGCCTACAGTTCATCGAAGGCGGCAGTAATCGGTCTGACCAAATCGCTGGGCAAGGAATTGGCGAAGAACAACATCACCGTGAATTGCGTCACGCCGGCCGCGGTGAAGACGCCGATCTTCGACCAGGTGGCGCAAAGCCATATCGACTACATGCTCGCCAAGATTCCGATGGGCCGTTTCGGTCTGGTCGAGGAAATCGCCGCGACCGTTTGCTGGGCCTGCACCGAAGACTGCTCTTTCACCACCGGCGCCGTGTTCGATCTTTCCGGCGGTAGAGCTACTTACTAATGCAAATCAAGATCTTTCACCGCAGAGGCACGGAGGCGCAGAGAAAAGCACGCAGAGAAAACGATAAGGGATAAGGTGCTTCCAAGGTGGCAATGCGGCCAGTTGCCACTTTCTGGTCTCCGCCATGCAGTCGTCCAACACTTGTATCACTATTTCGTTTTTTCTCCGCGTGTCCTCTGCGCCTCCGCGCCTCTGCGGTAAAAACTGAAGAGGTGTAGGTGATGAAAATGAAGGCAGCAGTCATCCGGCAGATGGGTTTGCCGCAACCGTACGCGGACAGCAAGCCGATGAGCATCGAGGAGGTCGAGCTCGACAAGCCGGGACAACGCGAAGTGCTGGTGCAGATCAAGGCTGCGAGTCTGTGCCATTCGGATCTATCCACGGTCAATGGCGACCGGCCGCGGCAAATGCCCATGGTGCTCGGCCACGAAGCTTCCGGCGTCATTCAGGAAGTGGGCGCGGGCATCAGCGATCTCAAGGTTGGCGATCACGTCGCGCTGGTGTTTGCACCGAGTTGCGGCCAGTGCCTGCCCTGTATCGAGGGTCATCCCGGGCGCTGCGAGCCGGGGCAGCAGGCCAATGGCGCGGGCAAATTGCTTCACGGCGGCATGCGGCTGCACCAGCAAGGCAAAGACATGTATCACCATGTTGGTGTTTCGGCTTTCGCACAGTACTGCGTTGTTAATCGCGGCTCGGTGGTCAAGATCGACAGTTCGCTGCCGTTCGACGAGGCTGCGCTGTTCGGTTGCGCGGTGCTGACGGGAGTGGGTGCGGTGTTCAATACCGCGCAGGTATTCCCGGGTTCGAAGGTCGCCGTTCTGGGCCTCGGCGGTGTCGGCTTGAATTCATTGCTCGGCGCTATCGTCGCCGGCGCGCAGCAGATCGTCGCCCTCGACCTGCATGACGACAAGCTCAAGCTGGCCAAGGAATTGGGCGCGACGGATACGGTCAATGCCAAAGACCCGGATGCGATCCAGAAGGTCAAGGATTTGACCGGCGGCGGCGTGCATTTCGCTCTCGAGATGGCCGGTTCCGTCCAGGCGATGGAACTTGCCTACCGCATCACCCGTCGTGGCGGCACCACGGTGTCCGCGGGGCTGCCGCATCCCGATCATCGCTGGCCTTTGCAGCATGTCAACATGGTCGCCGAGGAACGCACCATCAAGGGCAGCTACGTCGGTTCCTGTGTGCCGTCACGGGACATTCCGCGCTACATAGAACTCTATCGCCGCGGCATGCTACCGGTGAACAAATTGATGAGCGACCATATCAAGCTTGAAGACATCAATACCGGTTTCGACCGCCTCGCCTCCGGCCACACCGTGCGCCAGATAATAATGATGTAACACCTACAACTTACCAATTACACCCAACGCAGAGGCGCAGAAGACGCAAAGTTCGCAGAGAAAGAATATTCAGAGTGTTTCTGGAGTGTGCCGACTGCCGCGCAAATAATCGCAATGTGGGCAACGACAAGGAAAAATTCCACACCTACCCCCTCGTTCTGGTTTCCTCTGCGTCCTTTGCGTTCTCTGCGCCTTAAGGTGTAACACTTACGGCTGAAGCTGCTGCGTTGGGTTTTGACCCATGTCTGAAAAAAAATATAGAGCCGAAGACCTGATCCGCTACGCTACCGCGCTGCTCGACAAGACAGGACTTGAAGCCGACAAATCGAAAGTCGTCGCCAGGATTCTGGTCGAAGGTGACCTGCTCGGGCACACGACGCATGGGTTACAGTTGCTGGCGCCTTACCTGAACGATCTGGAAAAAGGCGGCATGACGAAATCCGGCGCGCCGCGTGTAATCGCGGACTTTCCCGCAGCAGTCACCTGGGATGGAATGAGATTGCCGGGAACCTGGCTGACCGCGCAGGCAATCGGCCTCGCGCTGGAGCGCGCCAAGAAACTTGGCACCTGTACTGTAACTATCCGGCGCAGCCACCATATTGCCTGTCTCGCCGCGTATCTGAAGCGCGTGACTGATGAAGGCATGATGGTGATGCTGATTTCTTCCGGCCCCGAGAGCGGCGGCGTGGTGCCGCATGGCGGGCGCGGAACGGGTTCCTATACGCCCAATCCAATTGCCGCAGCATGGCCGACGAGGGGCGATCCCGTGATGATCGATGTATCGATGTCGATCACCACGCACGGCCTGACCGGTCGCCTGAACAAGGAGGGACGCAAGTTGCCGGGACAGTGGGTGCTCGACGGCCACGGCCATCCTTCCGACGATCCTGCGGTGCTCTTCAATGAACCGAAGGGTGGATTGCTGCCGATCGGCGGCCTCGATCATGGGCACAAGGGCTATGCGCTGGGCCTGCTGGTCGAAGCGCTGACGCAAGGTCTGGCCGGCCACGGGCGCGCCGATCCAGTGGAAGGCTGGTCGGCGAATGTGTACGTGCAGGTATTCGATCCCGCGCTCTTCGGCGGCAACGAAGATTTCACGCGCCAGACCGAATGGATTGCAAACGCGTGCCGCAACACGCCGCCGCGTCCCGGATTCGACCGTGTGCGTCTGCCCGGAGAGTCCGGACTACGGCGCCGCGAAAAGCAATTGAAGGAAGGCGTGGAGCTTTACCCGAGTATTCTCCCTTCCCTGCAAACCTGGAGTGAAAAGCTCGGCGTAGCTGAGCCGAAAGCGGTGGTTTAGTTCTCACCGCAGAGGCGCAAAGGCGCAGAGGGAACGCAGCGAAAAGCAAACATTAAGGTGTCCAAGCGAAGGGAATGCGTACATCGCCTGACTTGGCACACTTCCGTGACTTCACCACCATTTCCGAGAATCGGATCCCATGCTGCTTCCTTTGCGCGTACTTTCTCCGCGCCTCTGCGCCTCTGCGGTAAAAATTCTCGCCAATAGATGATGCGAACGCCCGCGCAACACCGCAAGGGCATTGCCCTGATCGTGGGCGCCTGCCTGTGTTGGGCCAGCGCAGGCGTGCTGGTGCGCAACATGGAAGTCCATGACGGTTGGAAGATAACCTTCTGGCGATCGTTCTTCATGACGTTCTTCCTGCTCAGCGTGATTTCATTCCAGCATGGCAGGCGCCTCCCTGAGCGCATGCGCGCGATGGGCTGGCCGGGCATCGTGACTGGATTGCTGTTCGCGCTGATGTTCATCTGTTTCATCCTCGCGATTTCCACCACCACCGTCGCCAATACCCTGGTGCTCGGCAGCGTGTCGCCCTTTGTCGCCGCACTGTTCGGCAGAATTTTCCTGCATGAAGCGGTCTTGCCGCGCACTTGGATCGCCATGACCACCGCCCTAGGCGGGATCGTCGTCATGTTCTTCGATTCAATCACCGGCGGCGGCTGGACGGGAAACCTGATCGCACTTTGCATTCCGATCGCATTCGCGACCAGTGTCGTCATCCTGAGGAAGTATCGCGCCGAAGCAGACATGATCCCGTCAATTTTCCTTGCCGGCGTATTCTCGATGTTCATCACGCTGCCGTTCGCGTTGCCGTTGTCCGTCAGCTCGGGAGATTTTGGCCTGTTGGTGACGATGGGCGTGGTGCAACTGGGTCTGGGTCTGATGCTGTTCATGCTGGCCGTGCCCCATCTTTCCGCGGCGGAAGTCACGCTGCTGTCGGTGCTGGAGATTATTTTCGGCGTGGGCTCAACCTGGATACTGATCGGCGAGCGTCCGGGCGATGCGGCGTTGGCCGGTGGGGGCATCGTGATCGGCGCGCTGGTACTCGATCAGATGGCTGGATTGCGCAAGGCGCAAGCTGCGACGCCGTAACGAAGAAGGCGGCGACATTGCGTCACCGCCTTCCAGATGGCTTTTGAACTAACGCTCGATCAATAAATCGCGATCGGATTACCGGGGGATCCGGTGCCGCCGATAATCTTGAGCGGCGCCCAGATGAACGCGAACTCGTAGACCTTCGCGTCGACCAGCGGTTTCAGATCCAGATTCTCCAGATTCCAGATTCCGCGTCGCGTCTGCATTTCCGTGTGGCAATGAACCGCATAGTCGCCGCCGAATTCACCGGACGGCTGTGCATCGTTCGACGATGTGTCGCCACCCATCAGAGCAATATCGCGCGAGGCCATGTACTCGCATGCGCTGATGCCGAATCCAGGTTCGCCGGCACCAAATTCCTCGCGGGCCTTGGCGTGTTGTGCGGAATTCATCTTCTTGTACACGCTGTTTCCCCAGATATTGCCGTGACCGGTATGCAGAAACACGCAATCGCCCGGCTGCGGTTCGGCAATGCCTTGCCGCTTGATCATTGCCTTTACATCGTCTGCCGTGACGATGCCGATTTCGCCTGGCTTTTTCGGGATGGGCAGGCGCTCCACACCGCGGTAGCCCGCCGCATCGAGCACTATACCCCGGCAAATGAAGCCATTTTCTCCGACATGCTCCACGCCGTTGGGGCCCATGCCCACTGCCCGCCCGCCGCCGCCCCGCTCATAAGACGCCGGGTACATGCGGCCGTTATACATGAACATTCCTTTCGTTGTGTTCACGCCGATGTGGCCGGGTCCATCGAACTGCGTGCTTATCTGGCCGATTTCGGTCGAAACGTACTCGTCGTGATAAATCATGGCGTTCTTGCCGAAGGGTCCGGCGTGGGGAGTGCCAGGCAGGACCATTTTCCAGCCGCGCTCGCCTACCGCAGGGATCTCGTGGTGATAGTACTTGCCAAGGGTCACCGATTTGTTCTGCTTGATCATGCTGATGGCGCGCGCGATGTTCGCGGGATTCTTGGTATGGTTCGACGAGCCCGCGGAGTCGTCCTTGCCCCATTTTGTCGGCGCCCAGTTTTCCTGGAATGGTTTGTCGCTGGTCTGCGCTTGTGCGACGCTCGCGGAAAATGCGAACGCCGAGGCGACCGCGGCCGCGATGACTAAGGCCTTCATAGTGCATTTCTCCTTCCCGTAGTGTTTTTGGATGAACGCGATACTGTGGGCGAGCATAGGTCAACCTAGCAGCAATCGAGGCGCCATTACGAATCCTTGTGCACCCGAAGCCGCTCCCTATCCAAACCTGTTCGCGATCCACGCCCGAAGTTTTAACCGGGACGCCGAATAACTTTACTCCGCTTTTTCCTTTTTAGCGGCATCGCCTGAAACAGGCGCGGAATCTCGAAGCGATTGGGCGCCGAATCACGTTCACGCCGCGACGCAACGAAGGCGCTCGGTAACATAACGTTCGATTGCCGCAGCATCCAGGCGTCCCCCGCAGATCCCCACGTGACCGTCGGGCCGCAGCAGATAGAACGAAAGCCGCGGAATGTGTGCGCGCGCGAGTTGCGCATCGTTGACGAAGTCGTTCGGAAGCACATGCACGTGCAGCAAGGACCCAAGGCCGAAAGTTTGGCCGGCAGGCGAAGTCTGGCCGATCACGATCAGGTTGAAGCGCGTGTCATCGAGTTTGCGGAACAGGTCTTCCACGGGGCCGCTTGCCGAGAACTTCAGGCGCAGCCAGGGAAAGCGATCTCCCGCGTGCGGCGCGCTATCAGGCAGACTCCCAAGCGATTGGGATAAAAAGCTCTGGCGATAGTGAATGCCGGTCTGCGAGACCGTGCCAAACGCAATTTTCTGTATTTGCCGGAGACCCAACGCGAACGCCGCGATTCTGGCGAGGATCTGCGTGCGCAGAAATCCGGCCAGCCAGCTATCGGAGACCACCAGCCGAAAGGCCCGGTCGGTCGTGTTCAGTAGGCGCCGCGCGACGGGAATGCGTTCTTCCTCGTACGAATCCAGCAGTGCCGCATCCGCCCCGCTCTTGACGACGAGCGCGAGTTTCCATGCCAGGTTGTAGGCATCCTGCAGGCCGGTGTTCATGCCTTGCGCGCCGACCGGGCTATGGATATGCGCCGCATCCCCCAACAGGAAGCAGCGGCGGTCGCGGAAACACGACGCGCAGCGATGATGGATGCGGTAGGTGGAGAACCAGGTGCAGGCCCCGAAGTTCAATCCGGCTCCCGCCTCCCCTCTGAGGGAGGGAACCACGTCTTCGAATTTCACGTCGCTCCTGTCCCGCATGGTCCGCGGCAGGATGCCGACGACGCGCCAGTGATCCTTGCCGCGCATCGGAAAGAACAGGTGAAATCCTTCCCGCCACAAATAGACGTTCACTTCATCCGGCACCATGGTCCCAGTCACTTCCGTGTCCGCGACGAAAAACACGTGTTCGTAGGGCGCACCAGGGAAGGAGATGCCATTCAATTCGCGCACGGCGCTGCGCGCACCGTCGCATCCCGCAACCCATGCCGTCGTGATCTTGCGGGTCGAGCCGTCAGGCTCTTTGAGCGATGCAGTGACATGGCCGGATTCCTGATCGAGGCCGACCAGTTCTGTATTCCACTGCACCGACATGCCCCAGTCGCGAAGCCTGGCCCCCATGATTCTTTCGTTGTCGTCCTGGCCGAGGATGAAGATGTACGGATACGGGGTTAGTTCCTTACCCGCTTCGCCCAGCGGCACACGCGCCATCTTCCGGCCTTGAGCCCAAATGTTCGCGCCCGTGCCAACCTTGCCGAGCTCGAGCGCCCGCTCAACGATGCCGAGGCTGGAGTAGATTTCCATGGTGCGCGCCTGCACGCCGAGTGCGCGAGTCTGCAGCGACGGCCCTTCATGACGATCTATGATCAGCGCGCGTACCCCGCGCCGGCCAAGTTGATTGGCGAACATCAGGCCGGTCGGTCCGGCTCCAACGATCAGGACGTCGGTGTCCATCGGTTCCTCCACGGTGCAGGATGACCACCAGGGAATCGCGCATTGAGCCGGACCTTCTACGCGTCTTTTATGTTACCCATTGCACTACCGGGCTCGGCTTCGCCGGGATCCATCCGACTCCGCGAATATTACTTCGTTGCCATCTTTCGCACGATCTCGAGCATGACGCCGGTGCCGAACATCACATTTTGTGTGGAGACTCGCTCATCGTTGCCATGAACACCGCCGAGTTCCTTCGGGGTGAGCTTGAACGGCATGAAGCCATAACACGGAATCCCTTTCTCTCGAAAGAAATGACAGTCAGTGAAGCCGGATATCATCGGCGCCGTCACTAACGCACCAGGATCGAACCTGTTCGCCACCTGCCCGAGCACCCTGAAGAACTCACTATCGACTGGAGAGGTGCTCGGCGGGAATGACAGGATCGGATCGATCCGGATGGATTCGTCCGCAATGATCTTGCGCAGGTCTCGCAGAAACTGCGCCGGATCCTCGCTTGGCAGCAGCCTCACGTCGAGTTGCGCGGAGGCCTCGGGGGGAATCACATTCACCTTGTTGGAGCCTTCCAGCATGGTAATGGAGATGGTGTTGCGAACCATGGCGTTCGCCCGCAAGTCCTTGGTGAAGTCCGCGGCGAACACTGGATCGAGAAGCGATTCGCGCAGATTTTTCAAACGTTCCCGCCGCTCCGGCAAGGGGTCGAGATGAGCGGTGTCGGCGTAAAACTTCTGGACGATGTCCTCGACCTTGAGGGGCGTCTGGTACGCGGCTATGCGGTGCAGCGCTTCGATGAGCTTGACCACTGCGGAGTCCGTTCGCGGCGTGGAGCCGTGGCCCGGAGTACCTTTGGCGGTGAGCTTCAGCCAGAACGGCACCTTTTCTGCCGGATAGGCTGCGTAGTAGCGAACCTTGCCATCGTCGCCAGTCAGGATCCAGCCGAATTCATTCAAAACGACGCCGGCGTCCTCGAACAGATCGAAATGTTCCCTGACCATGAACCCTGCGCCCATTTGACCGCCGGCTTCCTCATCGGCGGTCCCAAGGAAAATGATGTCTGCCTGCAGGGGGAGGCCTTGGCGCTTCAGCGCGAGCATGGCCATTAGCTGCAACACACCCAAGCCTTTCATATCGAGCGCACCGCGCCCCCATAGATAACCGTCTTTCGACGTGGCGGCGAAAGGATCTGCCGTCCAGTAACGACGATCGGCGGGAACTACGTCCATGTGATTGAGCAGGACAACCGCTTTCTTGGATCCGTCCCCCTTGAGGCGCGCGTAGACATTTCCCCTGCCGGGCGCAGACTCCAGGATGCGTGCCTCGATTCCCTCCCGGTCGAAAATGGCCTTGAAAAATTCCGCGGCCTTAATCTCGTTTCCTGGCGGATTGGTCGTGTCGATCCTCAAATATTCAGTGAGCACCGCCAACGCTTCCCGACCAAGTGCTTCGGAATCCGCTGAAGGCTTCTCGTCTGCAGCCTGTGCGGGTATCACGACACCGGCAACAAGCAAGGCAAGCAGCAAGAACGCAGGACAGGAAGATTTGTTTTTCATGTTCGCACTATCCTCATGTAGAACCCATCACATCGCACCGTCTTCACCCGAGCGCCTGAATGCAATCATCACCGCCCGCAGCAATCCAATCCACGTAAACACTGCCCATATTCCAATCAAGATTCCCGTCGCCCCGAATACCAGGCGCCCGATCGTTGCATTGCCCGGGCCGGAACTCGTCAAACCCGAAGAACTGATCGATGAGCTGAATGCGCGTTCGCCGGGTCCGAATCCAATCCAGAGCGGTACGGCAGCAAAGCTCGTAAGGAGCAGACATCCCAGAATCTGCTGAACCAACTTGATCGCGCCCTTTTGTCTGGGCGTGTGTCGGTCGGGTGGAACGAAGCCTGCGACAATCAATGGCGTCAGAAATATCGCGCCCGCCAACACGAAGAGCATCCCCGCCACCCCGACTACCCAATGCGGTGCATGAAATGATTTTTCGGGGGCGGGAATGATTCCCGCTGCGACCGCAACGATGAGGATGCCGACAGTTGCGATGGCAAGCCCGATGAGCAGTTGCTGGTTGGGCGTGGTGGGCATGGCGGGTGATGGAGGTTTGGATATGAGCATGGACTTCGACGTCCGCACGTCTGTCGTCTCGTCAATTCGTAACCAATCCGCCATCCACGTTGTACGACTGTCCCGTGATGTAGTCGGCATCGGCACTGGCCAGAAACACGGCCATCCCGGTGACGTCTTCCGTCGTTTCGGGCCGCCCCATGGGGATATTGCGAGTGCGGTCTTGCCATACCGAACCGGGCGGCCGCTGTTCGAGTTCGCTCCACTCGCGGTCGATCTGCTTCCACATGTCGGTATCGACCGCTCCGGGACAGATGCTGTTTACCGTCAGTTTCGGTGCAAACTCCATTGCGGCGGTCTGCGTAATGTTGATAGCCGTCGCCTTGCTGGCGGCATAGGCGCCCAGCATGGCACGCCCTCCCCGCCCGGCTATCGAAGCGATGTTTATGATCTTGCCGCAGGGACGGCCCTCCTTTGGCGGCGTCTGCCCGAGCATCTGGCGTGCACCCGCCTGCAGCGCGAAAAATAGCCCGCGTGCATTCACCGACTGGATGAAGTCCCAGTCTTCGGGTGTGGTATCCAGCAGGGGACGCACGCGAATCACACCCGCATTGTTCACCATCACATCCAGCCGCCCGAAGCGCTCGACCACGCGCGCAATCATGGTCCCGGTCTGTGCTGGTTCGCGCACATCCACTGCAAGTGCGGCGGCGTCCCTGCCCAGTGTGCGCACCTGCGCTGCTACGGCATGGGCGCTCGCTTCATCCAGGTCGGCAACCACGAGCGTCGCCCCTTCCCGCGCATAACGCAACGCAATCGCGGCTCCGATTCCCCGGCCCGCGCCGGTGACGAGGGCGATGCATCCATCCAATCTGTTCATTGCGTGCGTTCGCGGGTGGAACAGAGGCGTTGCAATTCATTCATAGAAGATGGTCTCAGCTTGAAGCCATTGGTCCTCGCCGCCTGCGGCGACGGCAACTTCGTTCTCGTGCAGGCGGAACATCGATGCGCCGGGTAGTTCAGTTCACTTCGACTTGGCTCCGCCCAGCTTGCCGACCAGGCCCTCGGTGAGGCGATCGAACAGGGGCACTTCGGGCACTTTGTCCATGATAACCACCTCGCCCAGCGCGAATCGTCGTGCAAGGTCCGCCCGCGAACAATCGAGGGTGGTTTTTCCTTGCCTGTCGACGAACAGGTAGCGGGTTTTCAGCGGACTGATGTAGGACAACTTTGCCGACCTGCGCGTATTGGTCTCGTCTTTCTCCCGAATTCCCACCCAGGTTTCCACAACGAGATTGGCCGGGAGTTCCACGAGTGTTACCTCTCGTTTGGCGCCGACAGTGCCCGCCGCTGGCTTGATCGTGGTGAAGTCCAGGTCATCGACCTGGACCTTACCGCCACCAAACGGATTTTTAACGGTAACGGGCGCAGTAAAGTCGAGCGATTCCAGATTCGACGTATTGGCTTGGTTAGAGGAACTCGGCGCGCGCGATGACGGCGGAACAGGTGAATTCCCTTTCATGGATGTAGGCGGGATTTTCAAAGGGGAGGCGGACATGGATGCCGCGCCTGGTGCAGGACGGCTGCCTGCGGATGCAGACACGGGCTGCGCTGGTCCGGCGGCGGCTCGCGCACCCGCGCTCGCCACCTGGCCCGGGGATGACGCACGAACGGGTTGCGCAGCCGGCGCGATGGCGGGTTTCGCGACCGATGACATGACAGGTTGTGTCGCTGGCGCGGATCCCGGTGGTGCCTGTGTCGCCGATGCTGGCCGCGCAGGGGGAGGAGGCGCGGGTTTCACTGCTGGCGTAGGAGCCGGCTGCGGAACCGCCGCAGGTGTCTGCTTCCCGGCAGCCGCGGAACCTGGATGCGCAACTTGCGCACCGGGCTTTGCGGCAGGCGTAATGACGTGTTGCGCGGTAGGTGCCGGGACGGGTTTCGCTGATGGTGCGGACGTGGGCTGCGGAGCCGTCCCACGTGTCAGCTTTGCGGAAGGTGCGGAACTCGGTTGCGCGACTTGCGTGCCGGCGGGCTTTGCTGTCGACGCAAGGGATTGTTGCGCACCAGCCGCGTGTGTGGGCTCCGCGGCAGCCTTGGCATCGGCTGGCTCTGGGACACCCGCGGGCTTCGCGTCCGACGCTCGCCTTTCTTGCGCAGGCGGCGCAGGCGCGGGCTTCGCAGCAGGTGCGGCTTGAGCGACTGGCCCGGCAGCGGCTTTGGCTTCCGGCGTGGGAACCGGCTCTACGACCGGCGTGGGCTTAGCGGCTTCCTCGAATGCGAATTTCAACTCCGGAAGGGATGCCGTATCCCCTGAAGGCGAACGTTCAAATTTCAATTCCGGAATCGAGACGAATTCCGCTTCGTGAGCCGATTTGGATTGCGCCGCGGGTGCTGTTGGGGCAGCGAGCGTGGGCGTAGCTGCAGATTCCGCCGCAGGCGCGTTAGCGGCCTGTGAAGGCGCCAATGTAAATTCCAGGTCCGGAAGCAATACAGCCGCAGGCGCAAACTCGGGATCCTTCACGGGCCCGGCCTTCTCAGCTGGCGCAACCAGTTCAGGCACCGATGCAGGTTGCGCCGCAGGCGCGGGTACAAATTCCAGATCCGGCACGGGTCCGGGGGTCGCAGCAAGCGCAGTCTGTTCGGGCACGGGTGCAGCGGCTACGGCAGGCATGGATACAAATTCCAGATCCGATGCCGGCGCGGATTTCGCAACTGGTTCGGGCTCCAGGGCACGGACGGAGGTCACTTCCGCGGCGTTCGCGGGCACAAGTTCCAGATCCGGTAGCCGTGCAGGCTGCCCAGCAGCCGAGACCGGTTCCAAGGCAGGGACAGGTCTGTTTTCCCCGCCAGGTGCGGGTGCAAATTCCAGAGGCGCGGAGGGTGCCGATTCCGCGGAAGGCACCGGCAGAGGTTCGCCAGCAAATGTGGAGGCCGCGGCAGCAGGCGCGGTATCCACGGAGGGACCTGCGTCGCGCGTTTCAACCGATCGCCTTGCCGGCTTGCCGATTATCTCGCCATGAAGTTTCCTGAGCTCGGCAAAAAAATCCGAGCGCACGGCGTCTTCAATGCTGACCAGCCGCAATCCGGCAGCGAGGCGCTGGCGTACTTCCGGCACTATCGCGGCCAGTTCGCGCCGCTCGTCGAGCGTAGCTTTCGGTTCGACGCTCCAGATCAGCAGGTCCATGGTGTCGAGGGCGTTCTTCCACATCTCGCTGTCCTCGCCATCGACGACGTGAACCACCAATAAAACCTGGACCCACTGCTGGATCAGAAACTCAAGCACTGGGACCGGGACGTTGCCAACCCGCACGCGTGCCCTGATTTCCGCTTGCGCCACGGTTTTGGCGAGAGCGAGTCTTTCCTTTTGCTCGATTTGATTCGCTGCGGACTGGGTCTCCTGCCCGACGCGCTGATCCTCTTCGGTGATCAGCGTTTCCAGCCGGGCGCGCGCGTCATCGAAGACATCCATGTTGTTCTCAAAGCCATCGATGAGTCCTTGCAAGATAACCTCCATGCGCCCGAACAGCGGGCTGGAGGCATTGAAGTCGACCGGCAAGCGCAAGGAGATCTCGCCGAGCGTATCCAGCAACTGACGCGCCGGATGGGTTTTCTTGGAGAAGAACGTCTTGTCCGCGATCGCGACCTTGAGCATCGGAATCTGCAGCCGGCCGATCAGCCCCTTCACGCCCACGGGGATCTTGGGATCATCGAACAACTGATCGAACACCAGCGACATGATGTCGAGCGTCATCATGTCCAACTGGTTCATGCCAGTGCCAACGCTGCTGCCTTTTAACTCGCGCAACACGTTGGCCATGCCCGGCTGGCCTGTGGCGTTCGCGATGGACAGGATGTTGCCGGGTACGGCGCTCGCATCGCCAAGCTGAATGCGCGTGAGCAAACCCAGGAGTTCGGTACCCTGCAGCACCGGCTGATTCCCGGTCGCCCCGGTTACGCCGCCCGCACCTCCGACGGCAGGCGTCCCCATACCGCCAGGCGCGGGCGCGCCAGCGCCGGTGGAAACGTTCGGCCCCGCGCCGCCCGCAGCACCTGATTGAGGCGCCGCGTCGAGATTATTTGCGCGCAGGTTTTTCAGAATTGAAAAAAGATCCGGCTCTCCATCCGCAGCCGGTTGTTCCGCTTGCGCAATTGTCTTCGGCGGCTCGGCAGCCGGACGGACGGCCGGTGGCGGCGGCTTGCCGCCTTCCTTTCTCGCCGAGAGGCGGATTTTGGGCAGGATCGAATTTTGTACCAGCAAACCGTTCACGGCCTTGTAAACGGCGCGGATTTCGTCGACCACGTGATCGTCGAACAGCCTCAGGAGAACCATCCGGACTTCGACGTTTGAATCGAGCTGGCGGCAGGTATCCTTGTACGCGTCGCAGATCGCCTGGGGAGTGAAGGGGTTGTCCTCTGCCTGCAGACTTGCATCACCGAGCAGCACACCAACTCGCTGGTCCAGGGCGATGAGTTCCTCGTCGCAGTACTGGCGCAGCTTGGCTGCCAGGGCGTTGAACTTGAGCGTCTCGTCCAGATCCTCTTCGCCCACCAGCTCCAGTTCGAGCGAAGACAAGTCGATGTCTGAGAAACTATCGCCTATCTTTTTGACGCGATTGCTGCGTTGCTGGAACTCCCGCAGATAGCGCGTGCGGAACTGTTTCTCGATGGCTTCGCGCTGCGCGAGCGCTTTGTCCCTGGTTTGAGAATAGAGTTTTTGCGCATTCGCTTCTCTGGTTTCATTGATCAGAGCGGAAAGCGCGTCGTCGACTTTGTCGAGCATGCCCGACAATGCCGCGCTAAGGCGCTCGCAAACCAGGTCACGGCATTGCGTCAGAATGCTGTCGAACGGGGTCAGCTGAGGTGTTGGGGTACCTGAGTCCGAATTGGAGAATTGAGCGGGCATCAACTTTGAGTTCTATCGTCCCATCCTTACATTGCACATGCGAGCAAAAGGCGACCAGGAATCGCGTTTGCAAGGCCGCGCAGAAAACCTTATTTAGCCGGACAGGAGGCCATAAATATGCATTGTGCCCGTGGCAGTGCGCATAGTCTACGTCCTGCGTACGCTACGGCGGCCGCGCCGCTGCTTATGAATTCCGGCAAAAGCGGACTTTTTGCGCCGCGCCAAACATCCATGTCAGCATAGGCGTGGGGGCTCGCTCGCACAAATGCCACGGAATGCAATAAGGATGCCTTAAATTACGCAGGGGCACTGACAACTGGAAGCTGGATATGCTCGCGCGTCCCCCACCAGGGGTGCGCAATCGCGAGGGGGGAGGAAGATGGATCTCACAAAAAGACTCGAAAAATGCTACGCCGCGGCAGTGCACGACGTACTCCGCGGCATGGGCTACGCGCAATGCGTACTGCCGCATACCATCAAGCCGCTCGATCCGGCGAAGAAACTTGCCGGGGAGATCTATACGGTTAGCGGGTATATCGATCAGACCCGCGATGCGCACGACACCCTGGTGCAATGGACCGGACTGCTGTCTAAGGCGCCGTCGGGCAAGGTGATGGTGTGCCAGCCCAATACCCACATGGTCGCGTTGATGGGCGAACTGTCCGCCGAGACACTGCATCACAAGGGCGTGCTGGGTTATGTGGTGGACGGCGGCTGCCGCGACACCGACTTCATCCTCAGGCTGGGCTTCCCGGTGTTCTGCAGTTTCAACACCCCGTCCGACATCGTCGGACGCTGGGTGCCCGATCGATTCGGACAACCGCTTACCATCGGCGATGTCACCATCAGCACCGGCGACTGGCTCCTGGCCGATCGTGACGGTGTGGTTATTATTCCAGGCAAGATTGCGGAGCAAGTAGTCAGCAAGACGGAAGAAGTGCTGTTGACCGAAAACAAAGTGCGCAGCGCGATTCTCGGCGGCATGGACCCGCAGGAAGCCTATCTCAAGTTTGGTAAATTCTGATGAACCAATTCGACTTCAAAGGCAGGGTTGCGGTCGTTACCGGCGCGGCACGCGGCCTCGGACTGGCGATCACCGAACGCCTGCTCGCTGGCGGGGCGGCGGTTTCAATGTGGGACACGGATCGAGAAGGACTCGACGCCGAATCGAAACGGCTCGGCGCAATAGGCAAAGTGCATGTTGCGGTCGTTGACGTGGTGGACGAAGCGCAAGTGGAGGCCGCGGCATTGGCCGTGGTTGCGCAACTCGGCCGCCTGGACATCCTGGTCAACAACGCCGGTATCGCCGGTCCTTTGCGCAGGAGTTGGGAGTACCCGCTGGAAGAATGGCGCAAGGTCATGGCAGTCAACGTCGACGGTGTTTACCTGTGCAGCCGCGCGTCGATCCCCGTCATGCTGTTACAGAAGTACGGCCGCATCGTCAACCTCGCGTCGATTGCCGGCAAGAACGGCAGCCCCTACTTCTCGCCATATTCGACTTCCAAAGCCGCGGTCATCGGCCTGACCAAGTCGATGGGCAAGGATCTCGCGAAGGACGGAGTAATCGTCAATTGCATCGCTCCGACCGCCGTCGGCACCGACATGGTCAAGGCGTTTCCGCAGCAACTCGTCGACTCGATGATCGAGCAAACCCCGATGGGCCGAATGGCAAATGCCACTGAACTTTCAGCGATGGTGGCGTGGATGTGCTCCGAGGAGTGTTCCTTTACGACCGGAGGGGTGTTCGACATAAGTGGCGGGCGCGCCACTTATTAGTGAATGGTGAATAGTGATTGGTGATCAGTGATCGGCAACCGGAAAGACGGAATTCTCTTTGAACCCGCTCTTACCGTTCACCGTTTACAGTTTATGGTCGAAGACCGGTATCCCGCTACGCGGGGCACCGTTCACTTTTCTTCCGTCATGACGCTTGCAAGTAGTCCCCGCTGTCACTACGCTACCTGACAGTCGCAATTGCCAACGAAGGAGTTCCGCCGTCATGGCCGTTGATCCTTATGCCGCGCCAAAATCCCGCGTTGCGGATGTTCCGCAAATCTTGTCCGATAGTGCGTTCGTTGCGAACGGCCGCAGCGTCGCGGGAGGAAACGGCTGGAAGTGGATCACGGATGCATGGGAAGTGGTCAAGGGCCAGAAAGGCGTCTGGATAGGGCTTCTCCTGATCTTCGTTGTCATCATATTTGTCCTCAGCTTCATTCCCGCCATCGGTCCGCTCGCACTCAATCTCATCAGTCCCATCCTGATCGGCGGCGTCATGCTGGGCTGCGAAGCCGTCCGCAGAGGCGAGCCCATGACCGTGGGCTTCCTGTTCGCGGGATTCAGCCGGAATGCGGGAAGGCTGGCGGGATTGGGCGCATTCATGATCCTTGCATACGTCGCGATGTTCGCGATCCTCGCGATGATTTTCGGCACCGCCATCTTTGGCATGTTCACAGGCGGGATAAACAACGATCCTGCCGCCATCGCGACCATGGGCGTAACCATCCTGCTAGCTGTACTGGTGATGCTCGCGCTGAGCATTCCGCTCTATATGGCGGTCTGGTTCAGCTATCCGCTCATCGTCCTCAACGATTTCACGGTTGGCCAGGCACTCAAGACCAGCTTCTTCGCCTGCCTGAAAAACATGATCCCTTTCCTGCTCTACGGCATCATGGCCTTGCTGCTCGGGATCGTCGCCAGCATTCCGGCCGGGCTGGGCTGGCTGCTGCTTGGACCGGTTTTGCTCGCCAGCATCTATACCGGCTATCGCGACATCTTTTACGAGCACTGAACGCACGGCGCCGTGCTCGATACCGCGCGCCGCATCGCCACCCCCGAGGGGATCGAACTCACGCTTCGGCTTGCCGGTCCGGTACCGCGTGCTCTGGCGTGGGCCATCGATCTGCTGATCCGCGCGGCCGTTCTGGGAATCATCGCCCTAGCCATCGGCTCCTTGCGCCAATTCGGCATGGCTGTCGTGCTGCTGAGTGCTTTCCTGATCGAGTGGCTCTATCCAGCCTGGTTCGAGGCCACCTGGGGAGCCACTCCCGGTAAGCGCGCGATCGGACTGATGGTGCTGAATGACGATGGCACACCGATTCGCTGGGCGGCGGCTCTGACCCGCAACTTGCTGCGCGCAGCAGACTTTCTGCCGGCGATGTATCTCGGCGGATTCATCGCGATGGTGCTGAATCGGGATTTCAAACGACTGGGCGACCTGGCGGCCAATACGCTGGTGGTTTACCGGGAACAAAGGCTGGTACCGCTCGCGATTCCGAACAGCGAGCCCCAACCGCCGGGTTTCGCGCTTTCGATCATCGAGCAGCGCGCCATCCTCGATTTCGCGGCCCGTTCGCCTGGACTCACGGCCGAACGCTCCGAGGAGCTGGCCGAGATTGCGCAGTCGCTGACCGCGGGTGCGCCCCGCGGACAGGCCGCGTCGCGTCTTGTGGGCATCGCGAATTACCTAATGGGCAGGCAGTGAAGCAGGTCATCTTCGAGCAGCGCCATGCCAAGGAATGGGAAGCCTTCGAGCAATGGCTCGACCACAACGACCAGCACCTGGGCAAACGCAAGGTCGCGCCCTCTGGCGTGATGGCCGACCAGGAAATACCGCGTGCATACCGGCACATCTGCCAGCTGCTCGCGCTCGCGCGGGAGCGCCAATACAGTCCGGACCTCGTCGACCGTCTGAACCGGATCGCCCTGCGTGGCCATCACTTGCTCTATGGGGCGCGCGGCTCCAGCGCGCGACCGCTGGTGAATTTTCTGGCGAGCGGCTTTCCGCGCCTGGTGCGCGCCGAGTGGCGCCTCGTTGCGGCAGCCGCCGTGCTTTTTGCCGGTCCCTTGCTGGTGCTGCTGCTGGTGCTGCCGTCGTTTCCCGATTTCATCTATTACTTCGTCGATCCTGCCGGAGTCGCCCGCTTTCACGAAATGTACGATCCGGCCAATCCCCGCCTGGGCATGCGCCAGTCCGACGACAATCTCATGATGTTTGCGTTCTACATCTGGAACAACGTCAAGATCGGCTTTCAGACCTTCGCCACCGGCGTGCTTCTCGGAGCAGGCAGCGTTTATTACCTTCTCTTCAACGGCGCGCAGATAGGCGCTGTCGCCGGACATTTCAGCGGTGCTGATTTCAACCAATCCTTCTGGTCTTTCGTATCCGGCCACAGCGCGATGGAACTGACGGCAATCATGCTTTCCGGCGCAGCGGGCCTGAAGTTGGGCATTTCAGTGGTCGTGCCGGGATTGCGCTCGCGCAAAGCCGCATTGATGGAAGCGGCCAGGCCCGCGGTGAGGATCATGTATGGTGCCGCGCTGATGTTCACCATCGCTGCCTTCATCGAGGGATTCTGGTCGCCGCTCACGATTTTTCCGGCATCAATCAAATACGCCGTTGGCATCGCCATGTGGGCGTTCGTCATCGGTTACCTGGTTCTGGCAGGGCGGCGCAGTGCGGCCTGACCAGCTGGCCGTCGTGCTGCGCCCGCGCGTGGGGTGGGAAGCCTTGGATCTGGGATTCCAGATGGCGCGCGAGTGGTGGCGGCCGATTTGGGCTGTCTGGTTCTGCGTGTATCTGCCGGTTGCCGGATTGAGTCTGCTGGTTTTCTCCAACCGTTTTCACGCCGTGCTGTTGCTCTGGTGGCTGAAACCGGTATTCGACCGGGCGGTGCTGCACACGGCGAGCCGCGCGGTATTCGGCGAACCGCAAGGCGCGATCGCCACGGCTCGCGCCGTGCGCGAGTGGCTTCCACCAGGACTCGTTACGGCGCTGACGCTGTCGCGCCTGAATCTTGCACGGTCTTTCGCGCTGCCGGTAGCACAACTGGAAAGACAACGCGGTGCCGACTCGCGCCGTCGCTATGCCGCGCTCGGCCGCAGGATGCGCAACGTCGGCGTCTGGCTGACGGTGGTTTGCTCAAATCTCGAATGGGTTGTCATGTTCGGGCTTGTGGCATTGATCCGGATGCTTGAACCATCCGCTGCGGAACTGGGCCCGGAAGACGACGACGCCGATCATTCGTTCTGGGGGCAATTCGCCAAATGGGGCCTGCGGGAAGCCTTGCTTTATGTGGCGGCCGTCTCCCTGATAGAACCGTTCTACGTGACGGCGGGTTTCGCGCTTTATCTCAACCGCCGCGCCATCCTGGAAGGCTGGGATATCGAACTCGCGCTGCGCCGCCTCGAGGAACGCGTGCGCTCGTCTGGCGCCAGCGCCGCGGTCGTGTCGGTTCTGGTCGTGGCGCTGGGTTGCGCAATGTGGGCCGCGCAGCCGGCTCTTGCGCTCGACGACGCCCCGAAGTCCGCGCAAACCGAAATCCGCGGCGTCCTTGCGAGCCCCGAATTCTCCCAGACCAGAGAGATTACCCGCTGGCGTTACATCGGTCCCTCAAGTAAAGATACCGAGGCTGATCGGAAGGTGCCGGCGTTTTGGCTATATCTGAGCGCCCTGTTTGGCGAAATCGCCGCCTACGTCCTTTGGATTGCGGCTGCCGTGCTGGTGGTGCTTGCGCTCTACTTCCTGAGCCGGCTCGTACCAGAGCCCCGTCTGCGGGCAGGTCCCGGTTACCGTCCACCCAGTACGTTGTTCGGATTCGACATGGCACCCGAGACTCTGCCCGATGACGTCGCCGGCACCGCAGCCGGCCTGGCGCGCGATGGGCGTTTGCGTGAAGCCTTGTCGCTGCTCTATCGCGGCGCACTGTCGGCGCTGATCCATCGCCATCAATTGCGCCTCGGTCCCGGCGACACGGAAGGTGACTGCGTTCGCGCGGTGGGCCGGACATTGCCCCAGAGTGCCGACTATTTCACGCGGCTGGTCGGCGCATGGCAGACGACTGCGTATGCGGCGCGCGTCGCCGAGGCGGACCGGATTGAACAGTTGTGCAATGAATGGCGGGGGCATTTTGCGCCCGGTGCGACTGCATGAACACGCGACGCCTGCTCGTCGGCGGACTCGTGGGCGCTTGTCTTGTCGCGGGAGCGGCCTGGTTCTTTTCCAATTTCGAGCGTTTCCCGGAACCCGAGTGGATCGGTTTCCAGGGCAAGGCCCGGCGCGACCCGTGGCTGGCCGCGGAGCGCATGCTGCAGCGAATGGGGGCGAACGCGGAAGCGGTGCGCTCGCTACCGGAATTGGAAAACTTACCGACCTCGTCGACACTGGTGTTGTCGCAGGGCCGCCAGTGGCTCGGCCCGAAGGTCCGGTACAGCCTGATGATCTGGGTCCACAAAGGCGGGCGCCTGATCCTCGAAGCCGAGCCGGCCTATCAGCCGGATCCACTTCTGGATGCCCTCGGCGTGCGGCGCAAGGCGATTAGCTCCCCCGCAAACCGGAAAGGCGATTCCCCCGAAAACGTCCGCCATGAACTGGTCGAAATCGCCTTGCCGCCCGAACTCGTGCCGGTCAAGGTCTTGATGAATCGCGAGCTCGATCTGCAGGCGAAGGCAGCGCTTGCCCGCTTTGGGAGCCACGGCATGAGCGCCGTAGTACTGATGCAATACGGTGAAGGCCATGTCCTTGCGCTCAACGGGCTCGATGCTTTTTCGAACAGCATGATCGGCAAGCATGATCATGCGGAGTTTCTGTGGCGCATCGTGCAGGTCGATGGCGGCAAGCCCGCTGTCTTGTTTTTTTCCGATCCCAAAAAATTATCGCTGGTCGAATGGCTGCGCGCCAACGCCTGGTCCGCTGTGGCGGGCGGCGTGCTGTTTCTTGTGCTCTGGCTATGGAGTGCTGCGCCGCGCCTGGGACCGGTCGCTCCCGATCCGCAGCGCGCGCGGCGGCGGCTGCTCGACCATTTGCGCGCAAGCGGCCGTTTCCAGTGGGCACATGGTGGTGCGCAACTGCTCGTCGACGCCGCGCGGGACGCGTGTTTGCGGCGCATCGCCGGCGCCCATCCGGAATTGCTCGCAGCGCCCGAAGTTGAACGGGCGGCGCGCCTGGCTGAACTCATGGGGCTCGATGCCGAACAATCGCGCCTCCTGTTTGCGCGCAAGGCACCCACGAGCATGACCGATTTCCTGCATACCGTCAGCCTTTACCACACCGTACACGAGAGGCTCGCCCTCAGAAAACCGGCCTCGCAAAATTCCAGGGGGAATCGATGATGCCTACAATGTCGGAAGAAACACTCAGGCGCGCCTCCGAGGCCGCTACGGCGATGCGCACTCAGATCGGCCGGGCCGTGGTGGGCCAGACCGACGTCGTGGATCAGGTGCTCGCGGCACTTTTTGCCGGCGGCCACGTCCTGATCGAAGGCGTGCCGGGCCTGGGCAAGACTCTGCTGGTGCGCGCGCTGGCGCGTACTTTCGGCGGCCGCTTCTCGCGCATTCAATTCACGCCGGACCTGATGCCCGCCGACGTTACCGGCCATACGCTCTACGACCAGCGCAGCGGACAATTCACCACCCGCCGGGGCCCGGTATTCACCAATCTGCTGCTGGCCGACGAAATCAACCGTGCACCGGCCAAGACCCAGGCTGCACTGCTCGAGGTCATGCAGGAGGGGCAAGTCACGATCGAAGGAACGCCGCATCTGCTCGACGCCCCGTTCATGGTGCTTGCTACACAGAATCCAATCGAACAGGAAGGCACATACGCCCTGCCCGAAGCGCAACTCGACCGCTTTTTGCTCAAGGTGCGGATCGACTATCCGCCGGAGAGTGAGGAAATCGCGATGGTGCGTCAAGTCGCCGGCAGTCAGATCGGCGAAAAGCTCAACGTCGATTCGGTGGCCCCTCTGATTCAGCCCGATGCGGTTGTGATGCTGCAGCGCGTGGCTGCCGCAGTGCGCGTGGACGATCAGGTGTTGGACTACGCGGTGCGCATCGTGCGCGCCACGCGAACGTGGAACGGCGTGGCGTCGGGAGCCGGTCCGCGCGGCGGTATCGCGCTGATACGGGCGGCCCGCGCCGCGTCACTCATCAGTGGCCGCGATTTTGTCACGCCCGACGACGTCAAGCGCATGGCGCTCGCGACATTGAGGCATCGCGTGACGCCGACCCCGGAAATAGAAATCGAGGGCCACTCCAGCGACACGCTGCTCAAGGGTCTGCTGGAGAAAGTGCCGGCGCCGAGGACGTAAATGCCGTGACGATCGTGACGGTCGTGACGGCGTGGCGGTCGTAAAACCACCGAGAAGATTGCAGCGTGGCAACCAATCATATTGGGCAGGAGTAGACAGGGTGACCGGTAAGTCACGAGCGAATTCGGCATTTGCGACTGTCACGATCGTCACGCCGTCACGGCTCTTCCCCGTCACGACAGTTAT
>Ga0207675_100000236_pt1 | contig 52323 bp, 47 predicted proteins | sample KBSSwiS42_FD_184305 | JGI IMG/M metagenome (GOLD analysis project Ga0207675, IMG submission 184305) | Switchgrass rhizosphere microbial communities from Kellogg Biological Station, Michigan, USA - KBS Switchgrass S4-2 (SPAdes) (version 2) | ecosystem: Host-associated > Plants > Roots >...
GGCCGAGCTCTTCGCCGCCAACGTCGCCGACCACGCTGCGGCAGCGACGGCGAACCTGCAGGGCGAGGCGAACTTCCTCGAGCAGGCGATGTACGTCGACCGACTCGGCGAATCGTCGGTGCGGCGTCTCGAGCGCGCCGCGCAACGCGCGTGGGCGAAGGCGCTTCCCGCTGTCCTCGCCGAGGCGCAGGCATGCAGCGACGCCGATGCGAGCGACGCAGCCGCGGCCGCTGGCGGGCAGCGCGTCCGTTTCGGCGTCTTTTTCTACAGCACCGAGGGGGAACGACGGTGAAAGCCAAGACCTGGAACACCTGGCTCGGCAGCGCTGCGACCGCCGCGCTGCTCTCGCTCGCGGCCTGCGGACCCGGGGTCGGCGGCACGGGCACCGGCGGCGCTGCCCTGACTGCGTTCGGCGCGACCGCGGCGTCGGTGTGCGGCAGCGCGTTCGCGCTCGAGCTCGGCTGCGCGCAGGCGCCGGCGCCCGCGCCGTCGGGGGCGATCGGGTCGCCGATGGGAACGCTGCCGGTGCAGTTCATCGACGCGAGCGGCCGCGTCACGCTCGACCTCGACGGCAACGCCGCGACGCTGCTGTCGTCGTGTCTGAAGCTTCGCTTCGACGGCGACTTCGGTCACGCCGCGAGCGGCGACGCCTTCTTCGGCACCGTGCGGGTCGAGGCGAGCAACGGCGACGCGCTCGCGTCGCTCGTCGCCGCACCTGCAGCGGGCGGCGGCCTGACGGTCGAGCTGCGCGACGTCGGCGGCAAGACCCTGCTCGGTCCCGTCGTGCTGCGGCGCGCGGTCATCCCGGTGTCGGCACCGAGCGGCTGCTGAGCACCCGGCCTTCGACCGGCGCTCGCACGGGTCGTTCGCTACGATGCGCGGGTCCAGTTCGCGAGGGCCCGCCATGCCGACCGTCCAGCTCCACGTCAACGGCGTCCAGCGTGCGGTCGACGCGTGGGACGCGGAGATGCCGCTTCTCTACGCGCTGCGCAACGAGCTCGGCCTGCACGCGGCGAAGTTCGGCTGCGGCCTCGGCCAGTGCGGCTCGTGCACGGTGCTGCTCGACGACGCGCCGGTGCGCTCGTGCACCGTGAAGGTCGGCGAGGCCGACGGTCGTCGCGTCGTCACCGCCGAGGGCCTCGGCACGCCCGAGCGGCCGCATCCGGTGCAGGCGGCGTTCATCGCCGAGCAGGCGGCGCAGTGCGGCTACTGCACCAACGGCATGGTCATGAGCGTCGTCGCGCTGCTCCGTCGCGAGCCGCGACCGTCGCGCGAGCAGGCGCAGCAGGCGCTCGCCGGCAACCTCTGCCGCTGCGGATCGCACGACCGCGTCCTGCGCGCGGTGCAGCGCGCCGCCGACGCGACGAGGAGGGCGTGACCATGGCCGCGGTCGCCGCTCGTTCGCACGCCTCCACTTCACTCACCCGCCGACAGCTGCTCGAGGCCGGCGCGCTCGTCGTCGGCTTCTCGCTCGCACCGCGCCTCGCGCGCGGGCAGTCGGCGGCGACGGCGCCGCGCGCGCTGCCGCTCGACGCCGTCGACTCGTTTCTCGCCGTGCGCGTTGACGGCACGGTCGTCGTCCATTCCGGCAAGGTCGACCTCGGCACCGGGCACCGCATTGCGATGCGGCAGATGGTCGGCGAGGAGCTCGACCTCGGCGTCGATCGCATCGAGCTGATCGAGGGCGACACTGCGCTGACGCCGAACCAGGGGCCGACGGCGGGCAGCACCGGCGTCATGCGTGGCGGCGTCGAGTTGCGGCAGGCGGCGGCGACCGCGCGCGAAGCGCTCCTCGCGCTCGCCGCCGAGCGGCTGCAGCGGCCGGCGGGCGAGCTGTCGCTCGCCGACGGCACGGTGCGTGCAGCCGATGGCCGCAGCGTCGCCTTCGCGGCGCTGCTCGGCAGCGGCGGATTCGACGTCAAGATGAATCCGAAGGCAGCCCTGAAGCCGCCGGCGCGCTACGCGATCGTCGGCAAGTCGCTGCCGCGTCCCGACATCCCTGCCAAGGTCACCGGGCGCCACGTCTTCGTTCACGACTTCGTCGTGCCCGGCATGCTGCACGGCCGCGTGCTTCGCGCGCCCGCGGTCGGCGCGAAGGTCGAGGCGGTCGACGAGTCGTCGGTCGCGGCGCTGCCCGGCGTGCGGGTCGTTCGCATCGCCGACTTCGTCGGTGTCGTCGCCGCCGACGAGTGGGCCGCGGTGCGTGCGGCGCGCGAGCTGCGCGTGCGCTGGAGCGAGAGCGCGCCGCTGATCGGCAGCGATGCGCTCGAGCGCTGGGCGAAGAGCGGCCCCTTCGTCGCCGAGGAGACGCTCGTCGCCAAGGGCGCGCCCGAGCGAGTCGGCGCGCTCGCGGATGCGGCCGATGCGCTGCGCGCGACGTACGCGTGGCCGATCCAGTCGCACGGCTCGATCGGGCCGTCGTGCGCGGTCGCCGACGTGCGCGCGGACGGCGGCACGGTGTGGACGGCGTCGCAGGCGACGCACCGCTTCCTCAACATCTTCGCCGGGCTCGTCGAGCTGCCGCGCGAGAAGCTGCGCGTCGTCTATCTCGACGGCGCCGGCTGCTACGGCATGAACGGCCACGACGACGCGGCCGCCGACGCGGTGCTGCTGTCGAAGGCGGTCGGCCGCCCGGTGCGCGTGCAATGGAGCCGCAGCGACGAGCTCGGCTGGGACCCGAAGGGGCCGCCGCAGCTGCTCGAGATGCGCGGCTCGCTCACCGCCGACGGCCGCATCGACGCCTGGCACACCGACATGTGGGTGCCGCGCGCGACCGCGAACCTCGAATGGATCCCGCTGCTCGCGCCGCTCGCTGCGGGAATGAAGCAGCCGGTCGGACAGCTCGTCGGCCTCGTGTCGCAGAACGGCGATCCGCCGTACCGCGCGCAGGCGGTGCGTGTCGACGCGCACTGGCTCGGCCCGGCGCCGCTGCGGCCGTCGAACATCCGCGCGCCGGGCAAGGTCGCGAACTGCTTCGCCGTCGAGAGCTTCGTCGACGAGCTCGCCGCGAAGGCGAAGGTCGATCCGCTCGAGTTCCGCGTCCGCGACCTCGCCGACCCGCGCGGCATCGAGGTGATGCGTCGCGTCGCGCAGATGATCGGCTGGCAGCCGCGGCCTTCGCCTGCGCCGCGCAGCGCCGGCGGCGTCGCGTGGGGCCGAGGCATCGCCTACATCCACTACAAGCACAACGAGTCGTACGTTGCCGTCGCGATGGAGGTCGACGTCGACCGCGCGAGCGGCGAGATCGCGGTGCGCCGCATCTGCTGCGCGCACGACTGCGGGCTGATGATCAACCCGGATGCGGTGCGCGCGCAGGTCGAAGGCAACCTCTTGCAGACGCTCTCGCGCACGCTCTACGAAGAGACGACGTTCGACCGCTCGCGCGTGACGAGCGTCGACTGGGCGAGCTACCGGCTGCTGCGCTTCCCGCAGGTGCCGCGCCTCGACATCGCGCTGATCGACCGCCCCGAGCTGCCGCCGCTCGGCGCCGGCGAAGCGGCGTCGACGCCGGTGCCTGCGGCGCTCGCCAACGCCGTCTTCGATGCGACCGGCGTGCGGCTGCGCAGCGTTCCGCTCACGTCCGCCAAGCTCAAGGCGCTGCTCGCTTGAGAGCGCGCGCTCAGCGCACGCCTTCCCACCACGCCGTCGACGCGAACGCCGCGTCGGCGTCGACCCATTCGCCGAGCCGCGGCGTGACGAGCTCGACGCCGCTCTGCCGCGCCGCCGCGACGGCGCGCCGGATCGGCTCGTCCCAGGCGTGGAACGCGAGGTTGAAGGTCGACCAGTGGACCGGGAACATCCGCTTCGCGCGCAGCTCGCGGCTCGCCTGCACCGACTGCTCGGGCGGCATGTGGATGTCGCTCCACGCCGCGCCCGGGCCGTAGGCACCGATCTTGACGAACGCGAGGTCGAACGGGCCGAAGCGCTCGCCGATCTCGCGAAAGTGCGTCGAGTAGCCGGTGTCGCCGGTGTAGACGAAGCGGTGCCGCGGGCCGAGCACCGACCAGCTCGACCACAGCGTCCTGCCGCGGTCGCGCAGGCCTCGCCCCGAGTAGTGGCGCGTCGGCGTGCAGACGATCTCGATGCCGCCCAGCGTTCGCTGCTGCCACCACTCCATCTCCTCGATCTGCGCGAGCGGAACACCCCAGCGCTCGAGGTGCGCGCCGATCCCGAGCGGCACGAAGAAGCGCGTCCCGCGTGCCGCGAGCGTCTGCACCACCTGCATGTCGAGGTGGTCGTAGTGGTCGTGCGACACGAGCACGGCGTCGATCTTCGGCAGACCGGCGAGCGCGATCGGCGGCGGATGGAAGCGCTTCGGACCGGCCGAGAACGGCGAGGCGTGCTCGGCGAACACCGGGTCGAGCAGGATGCGGACGCCGTCGATCTCGACGTAGACGCTGGCGTGGCCGATCCAGAACGCGCGCAGCCGATCGGCAGCGGGTGCGGCGGCGACCGCGCCTTTGTCGACGGCGAGCACGGGCAGCGGCGCCGGCGGAACGCGCACCTCGTCGCCGGAGAACTGGTGGACGGCGTACTCGCGCAGGTCGGCAAACGAGGTCGGCGCCTCGGGAACAAAGTTGACGAAGCGGCCGCCGCGAAACTGCGGGTTCGCCTGCGCGCGCTCGAGCCGAGTGCCCGCCATGGACGCACCGAACTGCGGCAGGGAGAGCACGATCCAGCCCGCGACCGCGAGTACGCCTGCGACGAGCGCGAGCGCGACGACGCCGCGGACGAGCCAGCGCGACCGCCGCGAGCGCGCTGCCATGGCGGTGCGCGGCGGTGTCACGCCCGGATCTGCGGCACGTCAGGCGCGGGCCGGCTTCGTCGCGACGACGCGGCACGCCGCGACCGGGCGATGGAAGCCGCGGAGGTTGAGCGACCGCATCTCGCCGAACTCCGCGGCGTCGCCGACGCTGGCGGCGACGCGGTGCGAGACGAGCACCTCGTCGCTGCCCGCCTCGGCGCACAGCCGCGCCGCCATGTTCGTCACCGTGCCGATCGCGCCGTAGTCCCATCGTCCTTCGAAGCCGATCGCGCCGAGCGTCGCGTAGCCCTGGGCGATTCCGATGCCGTGGTGGAGGTCGAAGCCGCGCGCCGCCCAGCCGCGGCTCAGCCCGGCGATGCGGTCGCGGATCGCGACGGCCATGCGCACCGCGCGCAGCGGCGCGTCGGGCATCGGGACCGGGTCGTTGAAGAAGACCATCATGCCGTCGCCCGTGAAGCGTTCGAGCGTGCCCTCGTACTCGAGGATCAGCGCGCCCGCGGCGGCGTGGTACTCGCGCAGCACGGCCATCACCTCCTCGGGCTCGGAGAGCTCGGCGAACGCGGTGAAGCCGCGCAGGTCGCAGAACACGACGGTCACCTCGCACCGGTGGCTCTGCATCGGATCCTCGCCGCCGCCGCTCAGGATCGCCTCGGCGAGCTGCGGCGAGAAGAACCGCCGCAGCCGGCCGACGCGCTCGAGCTCGGCGAGCTGCTCGGCCACCCGCGTCTCGAGGGAGGCGTTCCAGCGCTCCAGCTCGGCCGTCAGCGCCTGCGCGCGGTCGTGAAGTTCCTTGATGCGCAACATCGAGCGAACGCGCGCCAGCAGCGCGCCGTGGTCGATCGGCTTCGTGAGGTACTCATCGCCGCCGGCCTCGAGCCCGGCGACCATGTCCTTGGTCTCGCTGAGAGCGGTCACGAGGACGATCGGCGTGAACGGAAAGCTCGGATCGGCGCGCAGCCTTCGGCAGACCTCGATGCCGTCGAGCCGCGGCATCATGACGTCGAGCAGGATGAGATCGGGCGCCGACTCGCGCGCGGTGGCCAGCGCCTCCTCGCCGTCGGCCGCGGTGACGATGTCGTAGCCGGCGCTGGCGAGCCGCGTCTGCAGGATCTTCACGTTCGTCGGGTTGTCGTCGACGACGAGGATGCGCGGCGGCGTTCTCAAGCAGGACCTCCGGCGGCCGACGGCGAGTCGACCGATGCAGCGGTGTAGTATCCGACGAACATCGTCGGGCGGAGCAACCACATCAAGCTCGAGCAGGTCGCCGCCTCAGTACTCGCCCGCTCGCCCCTCGATGCGCTCGTTCGCTGGGTGGCAGGAATCAGGGCCTCGCTGCACACCAAGCTGATGGCCGCGTTCGGGATCGTCACGGTGCTCTTCGTCGCGATGGCGGGGTTCGGCGTTTACACCGTCCTGAAGACCACACAGCAGGCCAAGCTCCTCGACGAGGCACACCAGCGCGTCGGCTGGTCGCAGGAGGTCGAGCAGGCGCTCGCGCGTCAGATGCAGTTCTCGGTCCTGGCGCTGCTCTCGAAGGACGAGGCGGCGATCGCCAGGATCTTGCGCGAGAACAACCGCTTCAACGAGCTGCTCGCCAGGCTGGACGCGGTCGAGAAGGCGGAGCAGCACGGCCTTGTCGAGCAGATCCGGGTCTCGCAAGACGAGGCGATGGGCGTCGTCGCCGACATCGCCAATGCGATCCGCGACCGCACGCTCGGCAACGTCACCAGCGAGCTGCTCGCGCACCAGGAGCGCCTCGATGTGGAGATCGGCGCCCGCGTCGACAAGCTGGTCGATTCCGAGCAGCGCCGGATGGCTACGCTTCGCGACAACATCGCCGGCGCCAACCGCGAGCTCCTCGTGACGACCGCGGTCCTCGCGGTCTCGGCAGTCGTGCTCGCGTGGCTGTGCGGCTTCGTGATCTCCTGGTCGGTGATCCTGCCGGTGCGCGAGGCGCAGGGCTTCCTCGACCACGTCGCGACCGGCTCATTCGACAGGCGCGTCGAGCTGCCCAATCGCGACGAGTTCGGCGCGCTCGCCGAGCGCATGAACCGCATGAGCCAGGAGTTGCGCAGGCTCGACCGCATGAAGGTCGATGCCGCGTCCGAACTGGCCCAGCTGAACACCAGGCTCGAGCGTGCGAGCCGAGCGAAGTCCGAGTTCCTCTCCAACATGAGCCACGAGCTACGCACCCCGCTCAACGCGATCCTCGGCTTCACGGAGATGATCGCCGACGGCCTGTACGGCCAGGTGCCCGAGGAGCTGAAGGACCCGCTCAATGACATCCAGGTCAACGGCCGCCACCTGCTGCGGCTCATCAACGAGGTGCTAGACCTCGCCAAGATCGAAGCCGGCCGGATGGAGCTCGCGCTCGACGACTACTCGGTCGCGGAGCTGGTGGGCTCGGTGCGTACGGCGATGCGCTCGCTGGCCGAGGAGAAGGGGCTGCGCTTCGAGACCCAGGTTGCCGACGAGCTGCCGTTGGCGCGCGGCGACAGCGGCCGGCTGACCCAGTGCCTGATGAACTTGACCGGCAACGCGCTCAAGTTCACCCGTGTCGGCGAGGTCCTGATCGGGGCATCGCGCGAGGGCGACGACATCGTCTATCGCGTCAGCGACACCGGGATCGGCATCCCGGCGGAAGAGATCGACAATGTGTTTGGCGAATTTCGCCAGGTCGACGCGACGGTGACCCGCGAGTTCGGTGGCACGGGGCTCGGCCTCAGCATCACCAAGAAGTTCATCGAGATGCATGGCGGCCGCATCTGGGTGGAAAGTTGGCTCGGTCTCGGCTCGACGTTCTTCTTCCGCGTGCCGCTCAGAGTCGGGGAATCGGAATGACCCAGCGCACCGTGCTCTACGTCGAGGACAACGAATACAACCGCAAGATCGTCCGCCAGCTGCTCGGCCGCACCGGCTATCGCCTCGTCGAGGCGATCGACGGCGAGGCGGGGGTCGCGGCCGCGTTCGAGGCCGCTCCTGACCTGATCCTGATGGACGTGCAGCTGCCAAGGATGTCGGGCCTCGAGGCGACCCGGGTGCTGCGCGCCGACGAGCGCACGAAGGACATTCCGATCATCATCATCACGTCGTTCGCGATGAGCGGCGACCGCGAGCGCGCCACCGCGGCGGGCGCTTCGGGCTATGTCGCCAAGCCGTACAGCCCGCGCGAGCTGCTCGCGCTGCTTCGACAATTCCTTCCCGAGGAGGCGTCATGACGAAGTTGTTGCTGGCGATACTCGTCGCTGGCTCGGCGGCGCTTCCGTGCGCGGCGCGTGCGCAGGCCGCCGATCCCGGGCAGGCCGAGCAATTCACGCCCGAGTTCCAGCGCGTCCACACCACGGCCGATCCCAAGCACTCGCCGAAGATCGAGGCCCCCGACTCGGTGCGGCGCGGCCAGTGGTTCCAGGTGACGGTCACGGTCGGAGCCGGCTCGATGCACCCGTCGCTGCAGGAGCACTTCGTGCGCTACATCGCGCTCTACAAGGACTCGGTCGAGATCTCGCGCGTCTACCTGCACCCGGTCTACTCGGCGCCGACGGTCACCTTCACGATCGCGCTCGACGAAGGCGGTGCGCTGCGTGCGCTCGCCGAGCCGACGCACTCGGCGGCGTGGGAGGCAACCCGCAAGATCGCCGTCGTGCCTTAGCGCGCTTCCCGGCGTCGAGCCTCACTGCAGCTTCAGCTCGACTGTGAGCGGCGCGCTGCCCGTGTCGGGCACCGAGATCTCCTTCGCCACGCTGCCCATCCGCTCATGCCAGATCTGCAGTCTGTACTTGCCCGGCGGTAGGTTGTCGAACGCGAACGCGCCGTCGGCCTGTGTGACGCGATAGAAGGGATGGTCGGCGACGACGACCCATGCCCGCATCCACGAGTGCAAGTCGCAGTCGATCCGGACGATCTCGGCCTTCTGGAAGGTGACCGGAACCGTGCGGTCCTTCGGCTGCGTGCGATTGAACGCGACATTGAGCTTCGGCGTGGCGTGGATGTTGTGCAGCAGCCGGTCGTTGTTGAGGAAGTCCACGGTCCCGCCCTCGGGCACGACGACGACGCGGGGCACGAACGCGCAGCCGCGCTGGTCGATCGTGGGCTTGCCGGCTTCGGCGGGCCACTTCGCGCCGGCTGGCGGATTCTCGATCCAGACCACGGCGTTCGCGACCTCGCGTCGCGGCGACACGATGAGGTCGTCGGCCTCCTTGGCTGTGCCGCAGGCATACTGGTCGATGGTGACGTCGACTTTGCGCGGCGACGGCGGCGTTCCCGAAAGCACGACCTTGCCGTTGATTGCGCCCGCCACGCAGAGGGCGGGTAGGGCGAGGAGCAGGAGCGTTCCTGCGCGTGCCATGGTCGCTCGATTCATGTCCCTCGCCTCCGGAGGTCGTGACGAACGAGTGTCACCGAAAGCGGCCGCGGCTGCAGAGCGGGCAGGGCGCACCACGTCAGACCCAAATCTGCAGCACGTAGTCGAACGGCGCCTGGCCGTTGAAGAGATCGACGCGCTGCAGCTTGATCTTCAGCGCGCCGGCGGCGTCGCGGGCGAGCGTGTGGCGGTAGCTGCCGCCGAAATGGCGGATCGAGTCGCGCCTGAGCTCCATCATGTGGAAGCGCGACCGCACCTCGATCGCGCCATTTGCCGTCGACTCGATCGCGACGTGCGAGACGAGGTGATTGGTCTCCCACATCGGCGCCTGCGACCACGCGTTCGGATGCGAGACGCGGCCCTTGCGGATCTCCATCATCGGCTTGTCCTCGGCGAAGATCGAGGGCGAGCCTTCCCACTCGGTCTGCTCGCGCGTCACTGGCATCCAGTAGATGCCGTCGTCGGCGAAGAGGTCGATGAACGCCTGCCAGTGCTTGCCGTCGAGGAGCTCGGCCTGGCGATAGAGCAGGTGCTCGACTTCGCGCTGCACGTCGGCGCCGGCGACGAGCGCGGGCTTCGGCAGCGCTGCAGCGTCGTGCGCAGGCAGCGGTGCGCGCGGCGAGTGGTCGGGCGCGATCGCCTGCGCGCCGGTCGGCGCGGCGTCCCCCGCCTCGATCACGACCTCCTGCGCGAGCAGGTGCTCGAAGTCCGGCCCCGCGCTCGGGATCGCTCGCGATCCGACGTTGTCTTTCGCGTTCGCCATCGTCGCCTCCGTCACGCCGCCTGCATGTACTTCGACCATGCCTTGAACTGGTTGCGCATCACCGCCTCCGACGTGCCGTGGTTCGAGTAGGTGACGCCGTTCTCCTCGCGGTCGTCGCCGTAGTACCGGTGGAAGCTCACCCAGTCGCCGCCCTTCGATTGCAGGCCCCACTGGCCCTTGGTCCAGTTCTCGAGGTCGTCGGCGTTGATCATCGTCGCCGGCGAGTTGACGAGGTTGTAGTACCAGAGGCTGCGCCGGTAGATCGCCTCGGGGGCGCCCTTCAGCCGGAAGTGCCAGATCTCCGACAGCGTCTTGTCGGGAGCGACCGGCCGCAGACAGCGCAGCTGCTGCAGCGGCGACTGCACCGAGAGATACGGATAGACCAGCACGTGGTGGATCGAGCGCGACAGGTACTCCTCGGTCTTCGCCTCGCCGTACGCCTGCTTGAGCAGCGCCTCGTGCTCGAGCGTGTCGGGGTCGCGCGGCCTCAGGCCCATGTACGCCTTCAGGATGCCGTGGCCGCGCGGGAAGTTGATCGTCTGCACCGAGTCCCACTGCTCGAAGCTCGACGCGAACGCCGACAGGTAGTGGTAGTAGAGCGGTGCCGATCCCTGCTCGGCCTTGATCCGCTTCTCGACGCGGCCGGCGGCGATCCCGGTCGACTGGTGGGTCACCGAAGGGTGGAGCGCGTCGAGCTGGTTTTCCATGAAGAACTTCCAGTTCGAGTGCTGCATGACGCGGTGGCAGATCGGCACGACCTCGACCTCGCCGACCGGCGAGCGGTCGCACATGTCGTCGAACGCGACCTTCGCCTCGCCGAGGAATTCGAGCAGCGTGGGCCCGTCGGCGGCGAGGCTCGCGAAGACGAAGCCGCGGTAGCTGTCGACGCGCGCCGCGCGCTTCATCCCGCAGTCGGGGTTGTCGCGCGTCATCCGCGTTCCCTCGTAGCCCTTGGCGAGCGGGATCGCGCGCACGCTGCCGTCGAGATGAAAGCTCCAGGCGTGGTACGAGCAGACGAGCGCGCTGCCGGTGTTGCCCTTCAGGTTGCCGACCACCTGCACGCCGCGGTGCGGGCAGCGGTTGTAGAGCACCTGCACGCCGCCGTCGTTCTGCCGCACCATCAGCATCGGCTGGCGGCCGATCGTCACCGCGTAGTAGTCGCCCGGGTTCGGCACCTGCGAGACGTGGCCGCAGTAGATCCAGATCCGTTCCCAGATCTTCTCCATCTCGGCGTCGAAGATCTGCTGGTCGGTGTAGACGGTGCGGTGGACGCGGTCGGGCTCGACGAGTGATGAGAGATCCATCGGGGTCCTCGGTGCGGTGGCGGCGCGCAGCGCCGCGATGCAGTCGAGTCTAGGCCCGCGGCGGATGCGCCGGAACCCGGGCCGCTCCCCTAGACTGGACGCCATGGAACCATCGTCGCCGCAGTTCGTTTCCTCGCCCGAGATCGACGCGCAGTACAACGCCGCCGCCGCGGTCGCCGACTCGGCCGAGCAGCTGCGCCGCCACGGCGAGCTGAGCGCGGAGGCGCTCGCGCGGCTGCGTTGCATCGAAGGCATCGCCTATGGGCCGACGCTCGACGAGACGCTCGACGTCTTTCCCGCCGAGCGGCCGGCGTCGCCGGTGTTCGTCTTCATCCACGGCGGCTATTGGCGGCGCTTCGCGGCGCGCGACTACCACCTCGTCGCGCTCGGCCTCGTGCCGCTCGGCATCACGACGGTCTGCGTCGACTATTCGCTCTGCCCGAAGGTGACCATCGACGAGATCGCGCGGCAGGCTCGTGCCGCGGTCGCGTGGACGCTCAGGCGCATCGGCGAGCACGGCGGCGATCCGGCGCGCGTCGCCGTCGGCGGCCACTCGGCCGGTGGCCATCTCACCGCGATGTGCCTCGCGGCGCGCTGGGACGAGGACTACGGTCTGGCGCGCGATCCTCTCGCCGCCGCTGTCCTCGTCAGCGGCATCTACGACATCGAGCCGCTGCGCCGCAGCTACCTGCAGCCGACGATCCAGCTCGACGACGGCATCGTCCGCCGCAACTCGCCGATGTTCGGCGTGCGGCCGTGCGCGACGCCGGCGCTGGTGACTTGGGGCGCCGACGAGAGCGCCGAGTTCGCGCGCCAGGCGACGCAGTACCACGCCGCGTGGCAGGGCGCAGGCAACCGCGGCGAGCTGCTGGCGCAGGCCGGCGCGAACCACTTCACGGCGATCGAGGGGCTCGCCGATCCCGGGAGCACGCTCAGTCGCTGGATCGCGGCGCGGCTCGGCGCCTGAGCCCTACTTCAGGAGCGGCTTTCCGCCGTCGTTGCCGCCGCAGGTCATGACGACGCGCTGCGCCGGCATCTTGCCGGTCCGCAAGCCGAACTGCGTGTTGTCGGGGTAGTAGAACGCCTCCGGCCGGAACCACACCTTGAGGCGCTTCGGGTTGACCGCGGCGATCTGCGTCCAGCGCTCGCTGTCGCGGATGCCGTCGATCGGCTCGAGGTACGCGGTCGCGTAGACGAAGCCGCCCTGCTTGTTCGAGAACGGTCCGATGATGTCGGCGCGGTACGGCACCGCGACCGTCTCGGCGAGCGCCGAGCCATCGCCGCCGACGACCTGCGTGAACGTGAATTCGCCGTAGATCGCCGCGGTCGGCGTGCCGTGCAGGTTCTCGATCGCGACGTTGACCGCGAGCAGCGGCGTCTTGCAATCGCCCTTGGGCGGCAGCATCACGACGTTGACGAGGTAGTAGCGGAACTGCGCGTTCATCGTCTTCGGCGAGCGCCCGCGGATCAGCTCGGCCATCTCCTCGGGGCTCTCGAAGATGCGCGGCTCGCCGTTCGGCCCGCCGCGAATCGCCTCGCCGGCGATCGCCTGCTCGACGGTGTGCGAGTACGACTGCGTGCCGGTCGGCATCTCGGTGTACTCGCGCCGCTCGCGCGGCGTCGCCGACTTCTTGGCCTGCGGCTGGGCCTGCGGCTTCGCACCCGCCGGCTTGGCCGCCGGCGGCGGCTCGGCCTTCTTGCACGCCGTCGCGACGAGGGCGAGGGCGAGGACGAGGAGGAGGCGAGGGGCGCGCACGATGCTTCTGGCGGGGTCGTCGACGGATATCGGCCGCGATGGCGCCGACTTGAGCGCTCTCCGGGCGTCGCCCGGGACGCCGTCCCTACAATCCGCCCGCACCTCGAGCCCCCAATGCACGTCGACGCTTCGGTCTTCAAGGCCTACGACATCCGCGGCACGGTCGGCCGGACGATCGACGAGCGCTTCGCCGAGCAGCTCGGCCGCGCCTTCGGCAGCGAAGTCCTCGCCGCCGGCGACCGCGCGGTCGCGGTCGGTCGCGACGGCCGCATCTCGTCTCCCGCGCTCGCTGCGGCGCTCGTCCGCGGCCTCGCCTCGACGGGGCTCGACGTCGTCGACCTCGGCCCGGTGACGACGCCGATGCTCTATTACGTCGCGGCGACGCGTGGCGCGCACGGCTGCGCGAGCGGCATCCAGGTCACCGGCAGCCACAACCCGAAGAACGACAACGGCTTCAAGATGGTCGTCGCCGGCCGCGCGATCTACGGCGACGCGATCCAGCGCCTGCGCCGCCGCATGGAGACCGACGACCACGTCGCGGGCATCGGTCGCAGCGCGAGGATGGACATCGTCCCCGAGTACCGCGCGCGCATCGCCGGCGACTGCAAGCTCGCACGGCCGATGACGGTCGCGGTCGATTCCGGCAACGGCATCGCCGGCGCGTCGGCGCCGGGCGTCCTGCGTGCGCTCGGCTGCACGGTGCACGAGCTCTATTCCGAGGTCGACGGCGAGTTCCCCAACCACCATCCCGACCCGAGCAAGCCCGAGAACCTCGCCGAGCTCGTTCGTCTGGTCGCGCGCAGCGACGCCGAGATCGGTCTCGCCTTCGACGGCGACGGCGATCGCCTCGGCGTCGTCACCAAGAGCGGCGAGATCGTCTTTCCCGACCGCCAGCTGATGCTTTTCGCGCGCGACGTGCTGCAGCGCCGGCGCGGCGCGACGATCGTCTACGACGTCAAGTGCTCGCAGGCGATCGCGCCGCTGATCCGCGACGCCGGCGGCGTGCCGATGATGTGGAAGACCGGCCACTCGCTGATCAAGGCGAAGATGCGCGAGGTCGGCGCAGCGCTCGCCGGCGAGATGAGCGGGCACATCTTCTTCGCCGAGCGCTGGTACGGCTTCGACGACGCGACGTACACGGCGGCGCGGCTGCTCGAGATCGTGAGCGCGAGCGCCGACCCGAGCGCCGTCCTCGACGCGCTGCCGACGAGCTTCGCGACGCCCGAGCTCAACGTCGGCTGCGCCGAAGGCGAGCCGGCCGAGGTCGTCGCGCGGCTGCGCGCCGAGGCGAAGTTCCCCGGCGCGAAGGAGATCGTGACGATCGACGGCGTGCGCGTCGAGTACGACGACGGCTTCGGCCTCGTCCGCGCATCGAACACGACGCCCGTGCTCGTCCTTCGCTTCGAGGGAACGACTCCCGAGGCGCTCGCGCGCATCGAGGCCGACTGCATGGCCGCGCTGCGTGCGGTGAAGCCGGACGCGCGCGTCGCGAGCGCGGCGCACTGAGCTTCGCGCGTCGTCGATGCGCGTCCTGATCGTCAAGCTGTCGTCGCTCGGCGACGTCGTCCACACGCTGCCGGTCGTCGCCGACATCCGCGCTGCGCATCCCGGCGCGCGCATCGACTGGGTCGTCGAGCCGGCGTTCGCGCCGCTCGTCGAGCGCGTCGCCGGCGTCGCCCACGTCATCGAGTGCCCGCTCCGGCGCTGGACGCGCGACGGCTGGCTGCGCGGCTCGACACGCGCCGAGGCGGCGGAGTTCGTGCGTCGGCTCCGGCGCGACCGCTACGACGCGGTCGTCGAATTGCAGGGGCTGACGAAGGCCGCGATCGTCGCTGCGCTCGCGCGCGGACCGAGTTGGGCGCTCGCCAACCGCACCGACGGCGCGAGCCACGAGTGGCCGGCCAGGGTCCTCGCGACGCACGCCGTTCGCGTCGAGCAGCACAGCCACGCGCTCGACCGCGCGCGCGAGCTCGTCGCCAGGGCGCTCGGCACGACGATCGACGCGCCGCCGGACTTCGGCTTGCGTGCACGTCCGCTGGCGACGCCCGAGCGCGAGCGCACCGTCGTCCTCGTCCACGGCACGACGCGCGCCGACAAGCTCTGGCCCGACGAGCACTGGATCGAGCTCGGCGCGCGGCTCGTCGAGCAGGGCTGGAACGTCGCGCTGCCGCACGCCGGCACCGACGAGGCGAGGCGTGCGCGCCTGCTCGCCGAAGCGATCGGCGGCGCGAGCTGCGCGGTCTGGCCGGCGATGGAGCTCGGCGCGTTCATCGACCGCCTCGCCGCGACCGCGGGCGTGATCGGGGTCGACAGCGGCCCGAGCCACATCGCGGTCGCGCTCGGCCTGCCGCACGTGCAGATCTACAACCATCCGACGTCGTGGCGGACCGGGCCGCAGCCTCGTCACGGTGCCGGCATGCAGGTCTCGGTCGAGGACGATCCGACGCCGAGCGTCGGCATGGTGTGGACGGCGTGGAACGGCGTCCAGGAACGAGCGCGCGTCGCCGCGGCGGCGCCGCGCGGATGAGCGCGTCGGTGCGCCAGTCGCTCGCGCGCGCCGGCTATTCGCTGCTGCTGCGCATTGCGGTGCCGCTCTATCGGTTGCGTCTGCTCTGGCGCGGCCGCCGCGAGCCGCTCTACGCGACCGCGATCGGCGAGCGCTTCGGCCGCTACCGCGAGCCGTTCGCGCCTGGCGCGGTGTGGCTGCACGCGGTCTCGCTCGGCGAGACCCGTGCGGCAGCGCCCCTCGTCGACGCGCTGCGCGCCGCGCGACCCGGCGTTCGCTTCGTCTTCACGCACGGCACCGCGACCGGGCGCGCCGCCGGCGAGGCGCTGCTTCGCAGCGGCGACCGCCAGGTCTGGTTGCCGTGGGACACGCCCGGCGCGGTGCGACGGTTCCTGCGCAGCGCGATCCCGGCGGCCGGCGTGTTGATGGAGACCGAGATCTGGCCGAACCTGCTCGCCGCGGCGGCACGCGAGGGCGTCCCGGTGGTCCTCGCCAACGCGCGCCTGAGCGCGCGCAGCCGCCGCCGCGGTGCGCGCGTCGACACCTTGCTCAGACCCGCGTTCGCAAGCCTCGCCGCCGCGCTCGCGCAGACCGACGACGATGCCGCGCGGCTGCGCGACGCCGGTGCGCGCGATGTCAGCGTCGTCGGCAACCTCAAGTACGACCTCGCTCCCGATCCGCAGCTGCTCGCGCGCGGCCGCACCTGGCGAGAAGGCATCGCGCGCGGCATCGTCGTCGCCGCGTCGACGCGGGAAGGCGAAGAGCCCGAGCTGCTCGCGGCGTGGCGAGCGATCGCGGCGCCGCGACCGCTGCTCGTGATCGTGCCGCGCCATCCGCAGCGCTTCGATGCGGTCGCCGAGCTGATCGCGAATGCCGGCTTCACGCCGTCGCGTCGCAGCGCGTGGCAGGACGACCGCCCGCGGCAAGATGCCGCCGAGTGCGACGTCTGGCTCGGCGACTCGATGCTCGAGATGCCGGCGTGGTACGCGCTCGGCGACGTTGCGCTGCTCGGCGGCAGCTTCGCGCCGCTCGGCGGCCAGAACCTGATCGAGGCCGCGGCGTGCGGCTGCCCGCTCGTCCTCGGCCCGCACACGTTCAACTTCAGCGACGCCGCCGAGCTCGCGATCGCCGCCGGCGCGGCGGTGCGCGCCGCCGACATCGTCGCCGGCGTCGATGCAGCGGTTGCGCTCGTCTCGCCCGCGCACGCTGCCGAGCGAGCGCGTCGCTCGCAGGCCGCCCTCGCGTTCGCCGGCGCCCATCGCGGCGCGGCCGCGCGGATGGCGGCGCGGATCCTCGCGATCGCCGACCGAAGAGAAGCGAGCTAGGCGCGCAGCAGCGCGAGCGGACGGACGTTCGCGCTGTCGGGGAAGACGTCGCGCTCGAGGACGCGCGACGGCACCTGCAGGTGGTCGCCGAGAAGGCCCTTGAGGATCGCGCGCAGGTCGGTCGTCGCGCGCAGGTCGCGGCCCTCGAAGCGCTTGTCGCGGGCGAGGCCGGGCCAGTCGGCGACGACGCCGCCGCGCACCGGCCCGCCGAGGACGAACGCGACGCCGCCGCTGCCGTGGTCGGTGCCGAGCGTGCCGTTGACGGCGACCTCGCGGCCGAACTCGCTGGCGACGACGACGACGGTGCGCCGCCAGATGCCGGCGCCGTCGAGTCCGCTGCGCAGCGCGGCGAGCCCGGCGTCGAGCTGGCGCAGGTTGTTGGCGAGCGGGCCGTTCGGATTCGCCTGGTTGGCGTGGGTGTCCCAGCCGCCGATCTCGAGCACCGCGGCCTGCGGCCCGGCCGGCTGCGCGAGAAACTCGGCGGCACGGCGCGCGAGCGCGACGAACGCGCCCGGCCGCTGCACCATCCCGGCCGCGGACGATGACGCCATCGCGGGGCCGTCGGCGCCCATCGGCGTCGGCGCGTCGAGGTGCAGCGTGCGCGCACGCTCGAGCGCGGTCGCGAGCGCAGGATCGGGCGCGTACATGCGCTCGAGCCGCGCGACGAGGTCGGCCGATGGATCGGGCAGCACCGAAGGCGCCCACGTGTCGACCGCAGCGCTCGAGCGCAGCACCAGCGGCACCGCGGTCGCGATCGCGATTCCCTTCTGGCCGCTCGCCGCGAGCGCGCGGCCGAGCCAGCCGGTCTGCAGCTCGTACGGACGCGTCGCGCCGCTTTCGAGGACCTGTTGCGCGTCGAAGTGCGAGCGCCCGCGGTAGGCGAGGCCGACCGCGTGGACGGTCGTCGCGTCGCCGCCGCGGACCATCGCGTGCAGCTCGCCGAGGTTCGGATGCAGCGCAAAGGTCGCATCGAGCGCGAGCGGCGCCGCGCCGAGATTGGCGAGCGGCCCGCGCGCTGCCGCGTAGTCGGGATCGCCGATCGCGGGTGCTGCGCCGAGCCCGTCCATGCCGCCGCGCAGGATGACGAGAACGAAGCGATTGCCTCCGGGGGCGCCGCTGCCGGCGAGCGCGAGCCGCGGGGCCATGCCGAGCGCGCCGGCCGCGGCGATGGCGGTGACGACGCGTCGGCGTTGCAGCGACGTCGCGCCGTGGTGGGTGGGCTTCGATCGTGCCATTGCGCGACTCCTCTCAGCGCCGCTGGAACTCGGGTGCGAGCAGCAGCAGCGCGAGCGCCTGCGCGCCGTCGGCGGCGCGATCGAGTTGCTTCGCGGTCTCGCTGCCGACGAGCGGCCCGAGGCTTTGCTCGGCGAGCCGCCGCGCGTCGACGAGGCGGCCGGCGCGCTCGGCGACGCGCGTCGCCCATTCGACGCGCTTCCACACCGCGTCGGGACCGAGCCAGTCGTCGGCGCGGTCGCTCCAGCCCGCGGGCGAGGGCGCGGCGAGGATGCGCTGGCCGAGCGCGTTGATCGGCGCGGCTGGGTTGGCGACCTCGGCGCGCGCGAACATGCGCTCGCCGGCGCCGAGCAGCCGCGCCGTCGAGACGACGAACTCCTCGGGCGTCTTCAGCTTCGCCGGTTGCGCGCTCCAGGCCTCGTCGCTCTCGATCAGCGTGCGATAGACGGCGGGCAGGTCGCCGTCGCGCTGCAGGTAGACCGCGCTGAGACGCTCGACGAGCTTCGGCGGCGGCTCGTCGGCGACGAAGTGGCGCGCGAGCTTGGTCGCGACGAAGCGCGCCGTCGCCGGATGGCGCGCGAGGTCGCGCAGCACCTGCTTCAGCGCGTCGGGACCTTCGCCGTAGCTGTGGCCGAGGACGGTCTTGCTGCCCGGCTCGTGCCAGTTGGCGTCGAACGGGTCGGCGCTGCCCCACGCCGTTTCCTGGCCGACGCGCCAACCGGTCAGCACGGCGGCGAACGACGTCACGTCGGCCTGCGTGTAGACGCCGGCGCGCGCCGCCTCGGCACCGAGCGTGTGCAACTCGAGAACCTCGCGGGCGAGGTTCTCGTTGAGGCCGCTGACGCGCGGCGTCTCTTCGCGCCGCGCCGCGCGTCGCGATTCGAGCGCGACGACGCGCGAATGCGGGCCCGCCGACTGCACGTTGTCGAGGTAGCGCAGCATCGCCGGGTGCGTCGTCGACGCGACGAGGAGCGTCTCGAAGCGGCCGAAGAGATGCGGCCGGATCGCGTCGCGCTCGAACGCGCCGGCGAGCCCGCGCGTGCTGCCCTTGGCGAGCGAGACGGTGAAGTGGTTGGCCCAGAACCATTGCAGCCGCTCGGCGAATGGTTGCGTCGTCAGCGCCGCGGTCGCGAGCCGCGAGCGGACGTCGGCGATGGTGGCGTCGCGGTAGTGGCCGGCGAGGATCTGCTCGGCGGTCATCCCCGGCGGGGGATTCCTCGCGAGCTGGCGCTTCTCGCGCTCGGCGGCGATGAGCGCGAGCGCGCCGCGGGTGTCGAGAAGGCCGTCGCCGCGCGGCGGATCGGCGCGGAGGGTCTGCGCTGCGAGCCAGCCGCGAGCATCGCTGCCGACGACGCCGAGGTCGGCCTCGCCGAGGCCGAAGCGGTGCGCCGCGATCGCGGCGTTCAGGGATGCGGACGACGTCACGGCACCTCCTTGGATGCCGCGATTGTCGCCGTGCCGATGTCAACCGCCCTTGTGGCGCGCGTCAAGAAGTGTGAGCGCGCCGAGCAGCCTTCCTCAGTTCGGCCGGAACAGGTCCTTCGGGATCTTCGCGGCGGTGAAGATGTAGTCGCGCGAATCCTCGAGCTGCTGGCGCAGCCGCCTGAGGTCGAGCCCGAGCAGGCGCCCCTTCCACTTGCGCACCTTGCCGGCGACGATGACGGTCTCGACGTTGGTCCGGTCCATCAGCGAGACGACCGCTCCCGGCACCTGGTTGAGCGGCGCGACGTTGAGCGCGCCGGCGTCGAGGATGAGGATGTCGGCTTCCTTGCCTGGTGTCAGCGAGCCGGTCTTCTTCTCCAGGCGGAGTCCTTTCGCACCGTTGATCGTCGCGTAGCGAAGGACGTCGCGCGTCGTCAGCAGCGGCGGCAGGCTCGCCGCTGGCTTCGGCCACTGGTTGGGCGGATAGAAGTCGCCCTGCTCGAGGATCATCTGGTTGACGAGCGCGCGCTGCACGTTCATCGTCGAGCGCATCTGGGTGAAGAAGTCGGCCGTCAGCGTGCACTCGACGTCGACGCTCAGAGAAGGCTCGATGCCGAGGCTCTGCATCTTCAGGATCGGCGGCATGCCGTGGCGCATGTTCATCTCGATCGGCACCGCGAGCGAGACCTGCGCACCGACGTCCTTGACGCGCTGCCACGCGGCATCGGCCATCCCGGTCATGTGGATGAACAGGTTGTCCGGTCCGATGCCGATGTTGCCGTTGCCGCCGGTTCCCGCCGCCAGCTTGTCGAAGATCGGACGGATGCCGAACGGCGACAGGATGTGCGCCGCGACCTGCAGCCCGAGCTGGCGGCCGATCGTCCACGACAGGTCGGTGGTCGCATCGCCGAGGTAGACCTCGCCGCCCATGATCATCGAGACCAGTTGATCGTTCGACGAGAACCACTTGTTCTTGATGCGGACCGCGTCGGTCGGGTACTTGTTGCCGGGGTTGGTGCCGAGGATGTTGGCGCCCGCGCTCTCGAAGTAGCCGAACGCCGCGCGCCGCCCGGTGTCGATCAGCGCCTGGACGGCGGCATCGGAATGCTCGGGCGAATGGTGGATCTGCGAGACGTCGTGCACCGTCGTCACGCCATCGTCGAGCTGGCTGAGCCCGCCGAACAGCTCGTTGATGTAGACGTCCTGCGGCCGGTAGACGGGCGCGAACGTCAGCAGGATGAACTCGAAGTAGGTCGTGCTGCCGCTCGGCGACCCGGAGCCGTCGTTGATCAGGACGCCGTCGGCGAGGAAGCTGCGCAGCGCAGTCTCGAACTGGTGGTGGTGCGTGTCGATGAAGCCCGGCATGACGATCTTGCCGCGCGCGTTGATCACCGCCGCGCCGCCGGCATGCAGGCTCGGCCCGACAGCGAGGATCTTCTTGCCCTCGACGAGCACGTCGGCCTGCGCAAAGTCGCCGACCTTCGGATCCATCGACATGACCGAGCCGCCGCGGATCAGGTAGCGCCGGCCGGGAACGCCGCTGTCCTCGGGCATTCGATCGTTATCGTCGTCGGCCGCGGCGAGCCGTGGCGCAAACAGACCGAGCCCCGAAGCGGCGATGCCCGCCGCAGTGGTCGCCCTCAGAAACTTGCGACGTGAACCGCCATGGGCTTGCAGAAAGCCCGCTTCGCAGAGCTTGCACATGTCGTCTCCTCCGCGAGTCGGTCGTCACGCCGACTCTTCGATCGATTCTGCGGCGGATCGACGGCCCCTGCAAACGTCGCGCAGCGTGCAATCGGCGTGCCCGGACGCCGGTCGCATGTGCCGCGGAGCGCGGAAGATCGTCTAGCGGACGAGCAGCCGATCGATGCCGAGGACGTCCGACGCGACGAGCCGACCCGACGCCTGCCGCAGCCGCAGCGTCGCGAGCAGCAGGTCGTAGCGCGCACGCGCGAGGTCGCGCCGCGTCTGATAGAGCTGACTCTGCGCGTTCAGCACGTCGACGTTGACGCGGATGCCGACGCGGTAGCCGAGCTGCGTCGCCTCGAGCGCGAGCTGGCTCGACGCCTCCGCGGCCTCGAGCGCCTTCACCTGCGCAGCGCTCGACTGCACCGTGTAGTACGCCTGTCGCGTCGACTGCGTCACCGTGCGGCGCGCCGCTTCGAGGTCGTTGCGCGAGCGCTCCTCGAGGACGATCGTCTCGCGGATCCGGTTCTGGATCGAGCCGCCGGCGTAGAGCGGGACGTTGATCTGGACGCCGATGGTGCCGGCGGCGTTGTAGCCGGTCGCGTTCGCCGCGATCGTGCCGTGGCCGCCGGCCACCGAAGCGACCGCGTCGACCGTCGGCAGCGCCTGCGCGCGCGCCTTCTCGGTCTCGAGCTGCGCCACTTCGTATGCGACCTGCGCCCGGCGCACGGCGGGATGCTCGTCGGCGGCGCGGCTGACGAGCTGCTCGAGCGGGACGCTCGCCGTCGGCGGCAGCGCGACCGGCACCGCGAGCGGCCGCGGCGTGACGTTCGTGCGGCCGACGAGCTGGTCGAGCGCGATCCGCTTGCTGACGAGGTCGTTGTCGGCAGCGATCTCCTGCGCCGTCGCGAGGTCGAAGCGCGCCTGCGCCTCGCGCGTGTCGGTGATCGTCGCCGTGCCGACCTCGAAGTTGCGCTTTGCCGAAGCCAGCTGCTCGGCGATCGCGGTCTTGTTGGCGCGGGTCGTCTCCAGCGTGTCCTGGGCGCCGAGGACGTCGAAGTAGGCCTGGCTGACGCGCAGGATCAGGTCCTGCTCGGCGGTGTCGAGATCGGCGAGCGACGATTCGAGCGTCCGCTCGGCCTGCGCGATCGTCGCGTTGTTGGCGCGGTTGAAGAGCGGCTGCTTGCCGCTCAGCGTTGCGCCATACGAGTTGTTGGCGAAGTTGTCGCCGACCGTCGGCTTCGTCTGCGTGCGGCCCAGGTTGGCCGACAGCGCCGCGCTCGGCCGCATCAGCGCGCGCGCCTGCTCGACGCGATAGATCGCCGAATCGGCGAGCGCGCGCGCCGACAGGTAGGTCGCGTCGTAGCCGTGCGCGCCTTCGTAGAGCTCGAGGAGCGACTGCGCGCGAACGCTCGTCGAACCGAGCGACGCGCCGGCGAGGGCGAACAGCCCCATCGCCCGCGCGAGCGTCGTGCGGCGCTCGCGACGTCGCATCCTGGGCAGGCTTCGGTTCTCGGCGGGCATGCGGGCTCCTGGTCGGTGGTCTCGGCGTCGCGGGCACGCCGAGGCGGCGGCGCCGACGGTGCGTCGCCGGGCGGATTTATAGGCGAGTCGGGCGGCGTGCGCCGCGGCGATGCGACAGCCTGCGCGACGAAGCCGCCGCGACCGCGGTTTCGTGCGACGGACTGCGCCCGGGCATCGTCCGGGGTCTCAGAAGGCGAAGCGGCTCGGCTCGGGGAAACCGCTGAGCCGGGGCGCGACGGTGTCGAACAGCTCGACGGTCGAGTGGCCGCCGTCGTCGCCGCGCGTGACGAGGACGGCGCGCATGATCGGCAGCTCGCCGACGATCGCGGTCAGCCGACCGTCGGGCTTGAGCTGCCCGAGCAGCGGCCGCGGCACCTCGGCGACCGATCCAGACAGGACGATGACGTCGAACGGGCCGTCGACGATCAGGCCCTTGGACGCGTCGGCCTCGATCACGCGCGCGTTCATCACCCACGCGCGCTTGAGGTTCTCGGTGGCGAGGCGCGCGAGCTCGGGATCGATCTCGATCGTCGTCACGTGCTGCGCCTTGTGCGCGAGCAGCGCCGCCATGTAGCCGGAGCCGGCGCCGATCTCGAGGACGCGCTCGTGGCGCTGCACCGCGAGCTCCTGGAGCAGCCGCGCCTCGACCTTCGGCTCGAGCATCGACTGGCCGTTCGGCAGCGGCACCTGCGTGTCGACGAACGCGAGCGAGCGGTAGGCGGGCGGCACGAAGTCCTCGCGCTTGACGACCGAGAGCAGCGACAGCACGCTCTGGTCGAGCACATCCCATGGGCGGATCTGCTGCTCGATCATGTTGAAGCGGGCTTGCTCGACGTTCATGGCGGTTCTACGGACTCGGCGCGCGGGGCTCGTACTGTAACGTTCGGGGATGCGCGGCTCGCCGCCGCCGTCGCGCCGGGAACGCAGGTTGCTGCGGTCGGCGCCAGGACAACAGCACGGATGGAGCGCGAACGACTCGTCGATTTTCGGGGCCGCATCGTCATGGTCGGCTTCGGCAGCACCGGGCAGGGCACGTTGCCGCTGCTGCTGCGCCACGTCGTCGATCGCGACCGCGTGCTCGTCATCGCTCCCGACCGCGCCGACATCGACGCGGCGCGCGCCGAAGGCGTCTCGACCCGCGAGATCGCGCTCACGCAAGAGAACCATCGCACGCTGCTCGGACCCGAGCTGCGCGCCGGCGACTTCGTCGTCAACCTCTCGGTCGGCGTCAGCAGTCGCGATCTCATCGCGCTCTGTCAGGAGCGCGGCGCGCTCTACCTCGACACCTCGGTCGAGCCCTGGCACGGCGCGTACACCGATGTGTCGCTCGCGCCGGCGACGCGGACCAACTACGCGCTCCGCGAAGAGGCGCTCGCGCTGCGCCGTCCGGGCGCACGGCAGCCGACCGCGCTCCTCACCCACGGCGCGAACCCCGGGCTGGCGTCGCACTTCGTCAAGCAGGCGCTGCTCGACATCGCGCGTGACACCGGCGAGGCGAGCGCCGCGCCGCCGGGCGACCGCGAGGGCTGGGCGCGGCTCGCCGAGCGCCTCGGCGTGCGCGTCATCCACGTCGCCGAGCGCGACACGCAGCTCGCCGAGCCGCGCAAGCGCCCGGGCGAGTTCGTCAACACCTGGTCGGTCGACGCGTTCGTCGACGAGTCGCTGCAGCCGGCCGAGCTCGGCTGGGGCAGCCACGAGCGGCGCTTCCCGGAGGACGGCGCGCAGCACGACAGCGGCGGCCACGCCGCGATCTACCTGAACCGGCCCGGCGCCAGCGTTCGCGTGCGCAGCTGGACGCCGCGCGGCGGTCCGCAGCACGGCTTTCTCATCACCCACGCCGAGTCGATCTCGATCGCCGAGTACCTGACGATCGGCGACGCGCTACGACCGCGCTACCGCCCGACGGTGCACTACGCGTACCACCCGTCCGACGACGCCGTGCTGTCGTTGCACGAGCTCGCCGGCCACGACTGGCGCGGCCCCGAGACCAAGCGCGTCCTCAAGGACGACCTCGTCGGCGGCCGCGACGAGCTTGGCGTGCTCCTGATGGGGCACCGCAAGGGCGCGTACTGGTACGGCTCGCAACTGACGCTCGACGAAGCGCGCCGGCTCGCGCCGCACAACAGCGCGACGACGCTGCAGGTCGCGGCCGGGGTGCTGGCCGGCTGCATCTGGGCGATTCGCAATCCCGAGCGCGACGTCGTCGAGCCCGACCAGCTGCCCTACGACGAGATCATGCAGATCGCGCGGCCGTACCTCGGCGAGATGCTCGGCGCCTACAGCGACTGGACGCCGCTCGCCGACCGCGAGTGGCTGTTCAGCGAGCCGCTCGACCGCGACGATCCCTGGCAGTTCGTCAACTTCCGCGTCGTCTGAACGTAGGCCTTCGCACGATCACGTGCGACACGATGCACCCGCGTCGCTCGCGGGCGTGGGCGGCGGGTGGCCGATTTCCTCCATGTCCCCCGGGCCTGGCCTGAACGGCCAGGCCCGGGGGACATGGAGCAAAGCAGGGTGCCCTGCCGTCCCGATCCCATGCGCCACGATCGCGTGCGCCACGATCCGATCATGAGCGCCCCGCTAACATCGCGCGCTTTCGCGTCGCGTGGAGATTTCCCTGGACCTGATGCTGCTCGTCAAGGCCGCGGTGATGGGGATCGTCGAAGGACTGACCGAGTTCCTTCCGATCTCGAGCACCGGCCACCTCATCCTCACGGGCTCGCTGCTCGGCTTCAGCGACGACAAAAGCAAGGTGTTCGAGATCGCGATCCAGACCGGCGCGATCCTCGCCGTCGTGATCGTGTACTGGTCGCGCCTCGCCGACGCCGTCGCCCACGTCGGCGATCGTCCGGCGGCGAGACGTTTCCTTTTGAACGTGTTGATCGGCTTTCTGCCGGCGGCTGTGATCGGGCTGATCGCCTACAAGACGATCAAGGCGCACTTGTTCAACGCGCCGGTCGTCGCCGGCGCGTTCATCGTCGGCGCGCTGATCATCCTCTGGGTCGAGCGCCGCGCTCGGCTGCAGGTGCGCATCGCCGAGGTCGACGACATGACGCCGCTCGACGCGCTCAAGGTCGGCTTCGTGCAGTGCCTCGGCATGATTCCGGGAACGAGCCGCTCGGGCGCGACGATCATCGGCGGCATGCTGCTCGGCCTCTCCCGCAAGGCGGCGACCGAGTTCAGCTTCTTTCTGGCGATCCCGACGCTGATCGGCGCCGGCGCGTACAGCCTGTGGAAGGAGCGCGCGCTCCTCTCGGCCAACGACCTGCCGCTCTTTCTGGTCGGCTTCGGCTTCTCGTTCGTGTTCGCGTGGCTGTGCGTGCGCTGGCTGCTGCGCTACGTCTCGACGCACACCTTCGTTCCGTTCGCGTGGTACCGGATCGCGTTCGGCGCCGTCGTCCTCGCGACCGCGTGGAGCGGCCTTGTCGTCTGGCAGGGCTGAAGCGACACGCGGCGGTGACGCATTCCGTTGCCGCATGCGAGTCATGCGAAACGACCGTTTGTGCAGCTCGATGGGCGTGCAGACACTTGCGCCCATGGCATTCCCAGACCTCATCTCATCCGACGCGTCCTCGTCGATCGGCCGAGTCGCCGGACTGCCCGCTCCCGGCGAGGCGATCCGCATCCGCCCGATCCGGCCGAGCGACCTCGAGCTCGAGCGGCGCTTCGTCTACGGCCTGTCTGCGCGCAGCCGCTACCTTCGCCTGCTCTCTGGACGGCAGGTGCAGCCGGGCGAGCTGGAGCGCTGGGCCAACATCGATCCGAGCCGCGAGATCGCGCTCGTCGCGCTCGTGGGGGTCGACGACGACGAGGAGGAGGTCGGTTTCGCGCAAGGCGTCGTCGAGGATGCCGCTGAAGGGCGCTGGGATTTCGCGATCGTCATCGCCGACGCCTGGCAAGGTCGCGGCGTCGGCCGGACGCTGCTCGGCAAGCTCGTGGAGGCGGCGCGCGAGGCCGGCGCGACGACCCTTTCGGGCATCACGCTCGCCGAGAACCATGGCATGGTCGCGCTCGCCCGCAGGCTCGGCTTCAGGGTTCGCCGCGAACCGGGCGATGCCACGTTGCTTCGCCTCGAGCTGCCGCTCTCCGACTGAAGCAGCTCAGCTTCTCTTCGTGAAGACGAGATCGCGGACGCCGTGGCCGCGGTCGATGCCGCGCTGCTCGAACTTCGTCAACGGGCGCGCCAGCGGCCGATCGGCGTAGCCGTCGCCCGCGGCGTTGACGAGCGACGGCTCGGCGTCGAACACGGCGAGCATCTGCTCGGCGTACGGCTCCCAGTCGGTCGCGCAGTGCAGCGTCGCGCCGCCGGCGAGGCGGCTCGCCAGCAGCCGCACGAACGGCGGCTGGATCAGCCTTCGCTTGTGGTGCCGCTTCTTCGGCCACGGGTCGGGGAAGAAGACGTGGACGCCAGCGAGCGACGCCGGCGCGACCATCGACTCGAGCACCTCGACGGCGTCGTGCTGGACGATGCGGACGTTCGTGAGCGCGGCCTCGTCGATCCGCTGCAGCAGCGCGCCGACTCCCGGCGGGTGCACTTCGATGCCGAGAAAGTCGACGTCGGGCCGCGCTGCCGCGATCGCCGCGGTCGCCTGCCCCATGCCGAAGCCGATCTCGACGACGACCGGCGCGACGCGACCGAACAGCGCGGCGAAGTCGATCGGCGTCTGGCGAAACGGCACGACATAGCGCGGCGCGAGCGTCGCCAGCGCGCGCGCCTGGCCGGGGCCCATCCGGCCGGCGCGAACGACGAAGCTGCGGATCGGCTTGGCGCGATCGCGGCTCGCTCGTTCGGGGTCGGGGTCGGTCATGGCTGACGCGGAAGCGACGCGCGCTTCGATGGTAGAACGACCGCTCGTCCGGAGGTCGTCATCGCTCACAAGCTCGCCCGCACGTCGCTCGTCGTCGCCCTGCTTCTCGTCGGTGTGTGCCGGCCGCTCCACGCAGCTTCGCTCCTCGATGGCGTCACCGATCCCGAGGACGGTCGGCTCGACATCTCGAACTGGCTGATCGAGCGCAAGGGTTTCCTGCCGGTGCCGATCGTCATCACCGAGCCTGCGGTCGGGCTCGGTGGCGGCGTCGCGCTGATGTTCGTTCGCAATGCGAATCGCGACGGCGCCGCGCAAGCGGGCGAGCTTCGCGTTCCGCCCGACCTCTTCGTGGTGGGCGGCGCCGCGACCGAGAACGGCACGAAGCTCGCGTTCGCCGGTGCGATGACGAGCTTCGGCGAGGACCGCTGGCGCTATCGCGGCGGCATCGGCCGCACCGACATCCACCTCCAGTTCTACGGCATCGGCGGCAGCCTCGGCGGCGGCGAGCACAGCATCGGCTACGCACTCGACGGCTGGGCGTCGAACCAGCAGCTGCTGCGCCGCATCGGCGACAGCGACAACTGGCTCGGCGTGCGCTGGAGCTATCTCGATCTCGACAGCAAAGCGAACCTTGCAGACAAACCGAACGCGGGCCTCAGGCCGGTCGACTCGGCGCAGCGCGCGTCGGGGCTCGGCGCGATCCTCGAGCACGACTCGCGCGACAGCATCTTCACGCCGTCGCGCGGCTGGAGCGGCGCGCTCGAAGGCACCTTCTACGACCCGGCGTGGGGCAGCGCGACGCGCTTCCAGAGCTACCGCGGTCGCGTCTTCGCGTACTGGCCGGCGACGCCCGACCTCGTCGTCGCCGGCCGCGTCGACGGCCGCAGCGCGCGCGGCGAGACGCCGTTCTACATGCTCCCGTTCATCGACCTGCGTGGCGTGCGCGCGGCGCGCTACCAGGAAGAGAACACCGCCGTGGTCGAGACCGAGCTGCGCTACAACGTCACGCCGCGCTGGGGCGCGATTGCCTTCATCGGCGCCGGCCGTGCGTGGGGCGCAAGTCGAGCTTCGGCGATGCGTTCACCGTCGTCGGCAAGGGCGTCGGCGTTCGTTATCTGATCGCGCGTCGGCTCGGCATGTGGATCGGCGCCGACGTCGCGGTCGGACCCGAAGGCGGCGCGGGCTACATCCAGGTCGGCAGCGCGTGGCGCTAGGGCGGCGCAGCGCGAGTTCACACGAGGGTCGCTGCCTATAATCTGCGCGGCTGCGGGTGTAGTTCAATGGCAGAACGGCAGCTTCCCAAGCTTCATACGAGGGTTCGATTCCCTTCACCCGCTCCACTCGCCACAGGCACCGGCGAGGCGCACTGGCCGCACTCTCGCGAAGGTGATCCACGTCAAGCCGCGCACAGCGGCGCGCTGCTATCTTGGCTGCGCCGGGAGCGCGCGCGGACGTGGACGAGTCGCTGAAACGAAGGATCCTCGAACTGCTCGACCGTCATCGCGTGATGTCGATGGCGACGTTGCGGCCCGACGGCTGGCCGCAGGTGACGACTGTCGGTTACGTGAACGTGGGGCTCACGCTTTACTTCCTGTGCGGTCGCGACAGCCAGAAGGCGGCGAACCTTGCGCGCGACGATCGCGTGTCGCTCGCGATCGACGACGACCCGCCGCAAGTGATGGAGATCGCGGCGCTCTCGATGGCCGCGCACGCGCAGCCGGTCGCCGACCGCGCCGAGGCGGAGCAGGCGATGCGCCTGCTCATCGCGCGCTACCCCGTGCAGACGGCGTGGACCGGGCCGACGCCGAGCGTCGACGACGTCTCGATCTTTCGGGTGACGCCCACCGTGGTCTCGGTGATCGACTACCGCAAGGGCTTCGGCCACGCCGACCTGGTCGCCTGCTGAAGCATTCGAGCGCCGCCGTCCGACACCCGCCGCGGCAGAGCGAGTCGACTGACGCAGGTCAACGTCAGGCACGCCGCAGCGAGATAGATTGGCCGCGTCGCAACCGAACGCGGAGATCGAGATGAGGCAGGTGCTGGTCGTCGTGTATTCGTACACCGGCACCTCGAGGCGCGTCGCGCAGCGGCTCGCCGCGGAGCGCGGCTGGCCGATCGGCGAGGTGATCGACGCCAAGCCGCGCTCCGGCTCGCTGCGCTGCGTGCTCGACTCGGTGTTCCGCCGCCGTCCCGCGATCCGCTACGCAGGGCCCGATCCGGCCGGGTTCGATGCCGTCGTCCTCGTCTCGCCGATCTGGGTCGAGGGCCTCGCGGCGCCGATGCGAACGTTCGTCGTCGAGCAGGCGGTCAAGCTGCGCGAGTTCGCGGTCGTGTCGGTGATGGGGAGCAAGGGCGCGCCGAACGCGGTCGCCGAGATCGCGAGGTTGATCGGTCGTCCGCCGCTGTTGCACGCGGCGTTCAAGCGCCGCGAGCTCGACGACGATGGTGTCGTCGCGCGCATCGGCGTGTTCGCGCGCGCGGTCGAGCGCGCCCAGGCCGCTGCGCCCACGTCTTCACCGACCGCGGCATGGACGACGAGCGCGACATGACCCTGCTCGCATTCATCAAGGCGTTGGTCTTCGTCGCGGCCACGGTCGGCACCGTCGTCGCCATCGCGCTCGGCGCGATGACGTGGCTGTTGAACCATCCGGCCGACTGACGCCTCGCGTCGTCTCGGTCGCCGTTCAGGTCACGAGGGCTTCGGCTCGATCGTCATTCCCGTCGCTGCGAGGCGGCGAGCGAGCACCGCGCCCAATCCGGTCGCCGGCGTGAGGACGCCGCCGCGCACACCGCCGGGAAGCGCGTCCGCCTCGGTCGCGAGCGCGAGCGCGGCTTCGCAGACGAACCTCGTCGTTGCGCGGTTGCCCGGATCGCCGCGACCGGCGATCCGACCGCGCAGCAGATGACCGCTTGCGCTCGTGCCGACGAGCTCGCAGCGGAACGACCCGTGGTCCATCGTCGCTTCGGACGGACCGCTGCCCGGCGGCGGCGCGACCGACTTGAGCATCGTGCGCACCAGCTCGAGCTGCATCGCCGCGCGCCCGATGCCCATGCCGAGGCTCACGCTTCCGGCCGCCGCCGCGGCGAGCGGCCCGGCGCCGAAGTGCTGGTACTCTTGATAGCGGAAATCGGCGCCGTACGCGGGATCGCCGCTCGCGGCGAGCAACGCTGCGCTGCGACGCACGACGCGGGTGTTGATCGCGCCCATGACGAACGGCCCGACCCAGGCATCGAAGTCGGCGTCGAGGTGCGGCGCGATCGGATCGGCATGCTCGCCGGCGCGCGCCGGCACCGTCCCCGCAGGATTGAGCAGAAACGGATCGTCGATTCGCTTGGCCTGTCCGGAGTCGAGCATGTTCAGCGCCGAGGCGAGCGTGCCGCCGTTGACGCCGCCGCGCATCGAGTGGCACGCCTTCACGCTCGCGCAGCGCTCGCCGTGGCGCGCGTGCACCGCGCGGGCGACGAGCCACGCGCCCAGGTCCGATGGCACGGAGTCGAAACCGCAGCACGGGATGATGCGCGTGCCGTTCTCGGCGGCGTCGCGATGATGGCGATCGATCAGGTCGCGTACCCACGGCGTCTCGCCGGTGATGTCGACGTAATGGGTGCCGTGCTTGACGCACGCCGCGACGAGCGCGCTGCCGTGCCGCGCGAACGGACCGGCCGTGCTGAGCACGACCGCCGTCTGCCCAGCGAGGGCGTCGAGCGCGGCTGTGTCGTCCGATGCGGCAAGGGCGATGCCGGCTGCGGCCGCGCCTGGTCCCGACGCTTTCCGGACCTGCGCGAGCTTCTCGGCAGATCGGCCGCCCAGCGCCCAGCGCAGCTTGCCGGCGTGCTCGGCGAAATAGGCGACCGTCTGGCGGCCGACGAAGCCGGTTGCGCCGTAAAGGACGACGTCGTACGCGCGGCGGGCGGTGGTTCGGGCGGCATTCACGAGGGGTCCTCCTGACGACGGAACCGCGCATGGCGGCAACCGCGACTATGCGCGCCGGACCGTCGCCAAGGCTCGCATCTCGCAAGCTCTTTGCCTTTTGCGTTCGTTTACGGAGATGGTCGGGACGCAGCAACATGCGCGGCTCAGGATGTGGTTCCCGTTCCCTCCATCGAGACCACCATGAGCCATTCCTTTGATTCGCGTCTTCTTCTTCGACGCAGCATCTTCCCGTTGCTGCTGGCCGCCGTTGCCGCGTCGCCGCTGGCGAACGCACAGACAACCGCAGTGCAGAGCACGCGCGGCGAACATCGCGGCCTCACGGACAAGACGCTCCAGGCCATCGGCGCGACCGCGGATCAACGCGCCAAGATCCTGTCCATCCAGAGCCAGGTGCGAGCCGATCTGCAGGCTCAACGCCAGGCCACTGGCAGCGCCAGGCTGGAGATGGCGCAAGCGCTCGCGGCGCCGACGGTCGATCCGTCGGCGGCGGAAGCCGCTCGCCAGAAGCTGCTCGCCCAGATGGACGCCGCAAGCCAGCGCATGTTGCAGGCACGGCTGATGATCGCGGCCGTCCTGACGCCGGATCAACGGCAACAGTTGCTGACCATCGAGCACCGGCACCGCGTAAGAAGCTGAGCACTCCGCGCGCGGCCTGCATGCGCTCCAGACTGGCGCCGCCTGACAGATCGGTCAGGTGGTACAGCGCTGCGGAAGGATGACCGGGCCTACATTGGTCAGCCCTCGCCGCGCGCGGCTTGTCAGCCGTTCCCGTTTTCGCCGTATTTGCCGTTCCCGTCATCGCGCCGGAGCCCGCAGTCGGTCTCAGCGCGCGCCGCCGATTTGGAGCCGCCGCTCGAGCCACAGGCTGTAGCGCGACATGAGGAAGCTCGCGACGAAGTAGATCGCCGCGACGAAGAGATAGCCCTCGATGAAGAAGTCGCGCCAGCGCGGGTCGCCGAGCGCGAGGCGAAGCGACCCGGTGAGGTCGTACATCGAGACGACGGCGACGAGCGACGTGTCCATGAACGTCGACAGCAGGTTGTTGACGAACGCCGGGATCGCGGCGACGAGCGCCTGCGGCAGGATCACGGTGCGCTGCACCTGCCACCAGCTGAGGCCGAGCGACGTCGCCGCCTCGCCTTGCGTGTGCGGCACGCTCTGCAAGCCGCCGCGCACCGTCTCGGCCATGTACGCCGCCTGGAAGAGAACGAGCCCGATGGCGACGCGCCAGAACGGATCGATTCGCCAGCCGGCGGGCAGCACGAGCGGAAAGACGAACGCAGAGACGAAGAGCACCGTGATCAGCGGCACGCCGCGGACGAGCTCGATGTAGCCGACGGCGAGCGAGCGCAGCAGTCCGAGCGACGAACGCCGCGCGAGGGCCAGCGCAATGCCGATCGGCGTCGATGCGGCCATGCCGATCAAGGTCAGGATGACCGTGAGCGGCAGCCCGCCCCAGCGGTCGGTGCCGATCGCCTCGAGGCCCAGCACGCCGCCCGCCATCAGCGCGAAGAACACCGCGAACGCGAGCAGCCATCCCGCGGCAAGCAGCTTGGCGCCGCGCCGCGTCCAGAGCGCCGGCACCGCGGTCGCGAGCAGCATCGCGACAACGGCGGCGGTGGCGATCGCAGGCCGCCACTGCTGCTCGAACGGATAGCGGCCGAACAGGATCAGCCGCCACTTCTCGGCGACGAAGCCCCAGCACGCGCCTGCGCGCTCGAGCGCCTTGCACGCGGCGTAGTCGGGCGCGGCGACGGCGCGCAGCACGCCCCATTCGACGACGTGCCAGCCGGCCCAGCCGAGCAGCGCGACGAGCAGCAGCGTGACGACCGTCGCGCCCGGGCTCGCGAACAGGCGCGCGCGCAGCCGCACGAGAAGCGGCGTGCGCAGCGGCATCGTCGCGGTCGCGTTCACGGCTGGCGTCTCGCTCAGCGCGGCGCACGCGTCACGCGCGCGTTGACGACGCCCATCACGACCGCGACGACGAGGTTGAGCGTCAGGTACACCGCCATGATGACGACGATGGCCTCGAGCGCCTGGCCGTTCTGGTTGATCGACGTGTTGGCGATCGAGACGAGGTCGGGATAGCCGATCACGACGGCGAGCGACGAGTTCTTGATCAGGTTCATGTACTGGCTGGCGAGCGGCGGGATCGCGAGCCGCAGCGCCTGCGGGAAGACGACGCCGCCGACGACCTGGCGGCCGTTCATGCCGAGCGCCTGCGCCGCGTGCCATTGGCCGATCGGCACCGCGAGCGCGCCGGCGCGCACGAGCTCGGCGATCGACGCCGAGGTGAAGAGCGAGAGCCCGAGCCAGAGGGCGAGGAACTCGGGCGTCAGCGACGCGCCGCCGCTGATGAGAAAGCCGTCGAGCACCGGCTTCGACCACCCGCCGGCGACGCCGACCGCGAGCCACGCGAGCGCGGCCGCGATCGCCCCGGCGACCGCGGCGACGAGCCCCGCGCCGGCGTCGAGCCAGCGCCGCGCCGCCGCCCAGCCGAGCGCCGCCGCGAGCGCGAACGCGGCGAGCGCGACCGCGACGGCGAGCCTGCCGTCCTCGGGCACCGCGACCTGCAGCCCTTCCTTCGAGAGCAGCGCGATGCCCGGGATCGAGAGCGCGCCCGACGAGTCGGGCAGCAGCTCGGTGACGAGCAGGTAGATCGCGAGCAGCTGGATCAGGAGCGGGATGTTGCGGAACACCTCGACCCACGCGCCGCACACGCCGCGCACGAGCGGATGGCGCGCCAGCCGCAGCAGCCCGACGAGCACGCCGAGCACGGTCGCGAGCACGATGCCGGCGAGCGAGACGCGGACCGTGTTGGCCATGCCGGCGGCGAACGCGCGCAGGTAGCTGTCGCGCGCGGTGTAGTCGATCAGCAGCTCGCCGATGTTGAAGCCGGCCGGGTCGGCGAGAAAGCCGAACCCCGACTTGATGCCGCGCGCGTCGAGATTGGCGCCGACGTTGCGAGCGACGACGAGCGCGAGCGCGAGCACCGCGAGCGCGAGCCCGCCCTGGACGAGCCAGTCGCGCAGCCGGCGCGCGCGGCGCGCCGCGCGCCATGCTGCATCTCCGACCGGCGCGGCGAGCGGAGCCGCCACTGCCGTGCGCTGCGGCGCGCTAGCGGATCGGCGGCGCGTACATCAGGCCGCCCTTGGTCCAGAGGTTGTTGACGCCGCGCGGCAGCCCGACCGGCGACTTCGGCCCGAGGTTGCGCTCGAAGCTCTCGCCGTAGTTGCCGACCTGCTTGACGACGCGATACGCCCACTCCTTGTCGAGGCCGAGGAGCTTGCCGGTGTCTTCCGAGACGCCGAGGAAGCGCTGTACCGAGGGATCCTTGCTGCTCGCCTTCTGCGCGTCGACGTTGGCCTGCGTGAGGCCGTTCTCCTCGGCTTCAAGCATCGCGAACAGCGTCCAGCGCACGATCTCGAACCACTCGTCGTCGCCGCGCCGCACCGACGGCCCGAGCGGCTCCTTCGAGATCACCTCGGGCAGGATGACGTAGTCGTCGGCCTTCGGCGCTTTCGTGCGCGCGCCGGCGAGGTCGCTCATGTCGGTCGTGTAGACCTGGCAGCGGCCGGCGAAGAACGCGCTCGTGATCGCCTCGGCGGTGTCGAACACGACCGGCTTGTACTTCATGTTGTTGGCGCCGAAGTAGTCGGCGACGTTCTTCTCGCTCGTCGTCCCGGCTTGCACGCAGACCGTCGCGCCGTTCATCTTCTTGGCGCTTTCGATCTTCACCTTCTTCGGGACCATGAAGCCCTGGCCGTCGTAGTAGTTGATGCCGGTGAAGACGATGCCGAGCGATGCGTCGCGGGTCAGCGTCCAGGTGCTGTTGCGCGAGAGGACGTCGACCTCGCCGGCCTGCAGCGACGTGAAGCGCTGCTGCGAGTTGAGCGGGACGAACTTGACCTTGCTGGCATCGTTCAGCACCGCTGCGGCGACCGCCTTGCAGAAGTCGACGTCGAGCCCGGTCCACTTGCCTTGGCTGTCGGCGTTCGAGAAGCCCGGGCCCGAGGTGTTCACTCCGCACACCAGCTGGCCGCGCGCCTTGACGGCGTCGAGGGTCTTGCCGGCCCAGGCGGGTGAGGCCGCTGCGGCGATCGCGAGCGCGGCGGGGACGACGTACTTGATCTTCATGGTGGTTCTCGTGAGAGCGATGGCGGAGCCGGGCAGTGTAGCGAGCGCACCGGGGCCGCCCGCCGCCGGCGGCCGTCGCCCTGCGCGGTAGCAAATGGTTGCAAGGCTGGCGGTTTGCGCCGCGTCGGCCTTCCGATGTCGTCACAAGACAACAACTCGGGGACGCGGAAAGCGTCACGAACCGCGCAGCCGGGTGGCATGGAAGATGCGCCCGAAGCGTGAAAAGCCGCCAAGGCTCCGGGAGGTCACGATGTCCCGACCGCTCCGCTCCGTCTCGCGCACCGCATGCGCGACCGCTTCTTGACCGCTGTGGACCGCGATCCGATCGCAGCCGGCCGCCGCGTTGCGCAGCGCAACGCGACGGTCCGCTCGATGGCGCGTGCCAACTGGGCCGAGAGCACCGGCTCGATCGGCGTCCTGACCGACGGCTTCGGCGCCGACTCGGTGGTCACCGAGGGGTTCACCGCCGCCGACTCGGCGACGCACCACCTGTTCGCCGCGCTCTCGACCCGCAACGCGGCGCACGACGGCCGCGAAGCGCCGGTCGCGCGTCGCGATGAATTCGGCGCCGCGGCGCGGGCGATGGCGGCCGCGCTCGACCGCCTCAACGTCGCGGTCTGCGCCTTCGACGCCGACGACCGCACCGCGGTCTGGAACGACACCTACCTGCGCTTCTTCCCGGAGCACGTCGGCTACATCCACGAGGGCGAGCCGTACCGCGCCAACCTGCGCCGCTTCTACCAGGTCCGCCTCGAGCCCGAGGAGCTGGGGCTCCTCGAGCGTTACGTCGACGAAGGCGTGTCGCGGCCGTCGGACGAGCAGGCCCCGCAGGCGTTCAGCCACCGCGGCTTCTGGCTGCAGGCGTCCGAGCAGGCGGGCTCCGAGGGCCGTGTCTGCCTCTGGACGCGGGCGCCGGGAGTCGTTCCCAGCGCCGCCAACGACGCTGCCATCGAAGGTCCCGGGATGGCCGGGCTGGCGAGCGGGCTCGACCTCTTCGAGCACGTCGGCGACGGGATCATGCTGACCGTCGCCGGCGGGCGCATCGGCTGGGTCAACGAGGCGTTCGTCGCGATGTACCGCCTTCCCGACAAGGCGCGCGCGCTGCAGGGCGACTTCATCGACGTGTATCTCACCGCCTGGCGCGGCGCCGAGCCTTGCGAGCGCGCGCGCTTCGAGGCCGGGCTCGCGCTCCTCGAAGAAAACCTCTGCTTCGCGGGCCTCCCTTACGAGCTGCCGCTGCCGGGCGACCGCTGGGTGCGCATCGTCGAGCAGCGCCGGGCCGACGGCTTCGGCTCGTTCGCGCACGTCGACATCTCGCTCCTCAAGCGTCGCCAGGACCGGCTGTTGCGCGCCGAGGAACGCCAGCGGGCGACGAAGGCGCGGCTCGCCGAGCAGTCGGCGGTGCTGCGCGCCATGCTCGACCGCGTCGAGACGGGCGTCGTCATGGTCGACCCCGAAGGGATCGTCGAGGTCTGCAACCGGCGCGCGGTCGAGTTGCTCGGCCTGCCGGAGGCGGCGATGGCGCGCCGGCCGGCGTTCGACGATGTTCGCGCGCTGCACTGGGTGCGCTCGGCCGCCGGCTGCCGGCAGATCGACGGCCGCATCGTCGCCGTGCAGAGCATCGTGCTCGCCGGCGGCGCGGTCCTGCACACCTTCAGCGAAGCGAGCTGACTGCGCGCCGACCGCGCACTCGTCCCCGGGGGCGGAGGGGCGAACGCCCGCTCAGTCGTGCCACCCGGGTTGCGTCTCCGCCCACACCGGCTCGGGAGCGAACGATTCGCCGGGCTTGGGCGTCGCCGCATCGCTCACCGCCGAGGGGTTCCATCGCGAAGGCTCGCGAAGCTCGACGACCCAGTCGTTGCCGGCGCGGCGATCGGCGGCAATCGCCGTCGCTGCGTTCCAAAACACGTGGCCCAAAAGCTTGATCGCCACCTGAACTCCCGTCCGTTCCGCGTGTCGGCGGGCGCAACGCGAAGTCTCGCGCAACGTTCGCGTCGCCGCATCCACAGCATCGATGAGGTTAGGGACATCGTGTGACCGCCGTGCGACGCCGCCGTGTTCGTCGCGTCGTCCGCTACGGCAGCCCGCGCGGCGACGACTTGTTCTCGGCCGTGCGTGCCGCGGATGCGCGCGCCCCCGACCCGATTCCTAGAATCCGCGGGATGCCAAGCGAGCACCGATCGCGCCGATGAGCGACTCGCCGCTCCGGGTCCTCGCCATCGCCGCCGCGGTCGGCAAAGCGCCTGCGGTGACGATCGAGACCGTCTCCGGCTGGGGCGAAGCGCTCGCCCGCCTCGCGGCCGGCGAACGCTACGACGTCATCGTCCTCGACGGCGACGCGGCGCCGGCGCCGCCGGCGCGGGTCGCGACCGTCGCCGACCGCGTCGCGCTCGTCGTTGCCATCGCGGATCCCGACACCGACGCGGCGTCCGACTGGCTGCGCCACGGCGCCGACGACGTCGTCGCCCATCGCGAGCTCGCGGCGACGGGCGGCTGCACGCGGCTGCGCTTCGCCGCGCTGCGCCGGCAGCGCGAGGCTCGGCGCCCGGCGGTGCGCATGTTTGAAGCGACGACCGGACTGCCGCACCGCCAGCAGCTCGTCGAGCAGTTCAGCCAGCTGCTCGCGTTGCGCGAACGCGAGCCAGCGCCGATGGCGGTGCTGGCGTTCCGGATCGAGGGTCTGCGTCCGCCCGGCGGAGTCGAGTCGGTCGATGTCGACTCGCTGCGGCGAAAGATCGCGGTGCGTCTGCGCGCCGGCGTGCGCGCGAGCGACGTCGTCGCCGCGATCGACGACGACGCCTTCGCCGTCCTCCTCGGCTCGATCGTCGCTCGCGGCGACGGCGAGCGCGTCGCGCTCAAGCTCGTCGCCGCGCTGCTCGCGCCGTACACGGTCGGCGCGATCGAGCGCTCGGTCGCGGTGGCGCTCGGCATCGCCCACTACCCGGGCGACGGCAACGACGCCGAGCGCTTGCTGCGCCGGGCGCTCTCGCTCGCCGCCGCGGCACCGGCGTCGCTGCCCGACGGGCCGGCGACGACGCGCGATTCCGCCGGCCACCGCCGCGCCGCGGCCAACGACGACCGCTAGCCGGCGTCGCGCCCGCGCCCGGCGCCGATGTGCCGGACAATCGCGGACCCATGCCGATATCCTCTCGCCTTTTCGCCCAGAGGCGGCGCACGCCGCCGCCGAAAGCCGTTCCGTGAAAGCAGCCGACATCCGTTCGACGTTCCTCCGCTTCTTCGCGTCGAAGGGCCACACCGTCGTGCCGTCGAGCCCGGTCGTTCCCGGCGACGACCCGACGCTGCTCTTCACCAACGCCGGGATGAACCAGTTCAAGGACGTCTTCCTCGGCTTCGACAAGCGTCCTTACGTGCGCGCGGCGACCTCGCAGAAGTGCATTCGTGCCGGCGGCAAGCACAACGACCTCGAGAACGTCGGCTACACCGCGCGCCACCACACGTTCTTCGAGATGCTCGGCAACTTCTCGTTCGGCGACTACTTCAAGAAGGACGCCATCCGCTTCGCGTGGGAGCTCCTGACCGAGGTCTACAAGCTGCCGGCCGACAAGCTCTGGGCGACCGTCTACGCCGAGGACGACGAGGCGTACGACATCTGGGTCAACGACATCGGCCTGCCGAAGGAGCGCGTCGTTCGCATCGGCGACAACAAGGGCGGACGCTACGCGTCGGACAACTTCTGGATGATGGGCGACACCGGGCCGTGCGGGCCGTGCAGCGAGATCTTCTACGACCACGGTCCCGGGATCGCGGGCGGTCCGCCGGGCTCGCCCGAGCAGGACGGCGATCGCTACATCGAGATCTGGAACAACGTCTTCATGCAGTTCAACCGCGACGACGCGGGCGTGATGCACAAGCTGCCCAAGCCGAGCGTCGACACCGGGATGGGCCTCGAGCGGCTGAGCGCAGTGCTGCAGCACGTGCATTCGAACTACGAGATCGATCTGTTCGTGCAGCTGCTGGCCGCCGCCAAGCGCGAGGTCGACGCGGCCGGCGCCAGCGACTGCGACGCAGACTCGCCATCGCTCAAGGTGATCGCGGACCACATCCGCGCTTGCAGCTTCACCGTCGGCGACGGCGTCGTGCCGGGCAACGAAGGGCGCGGCTACGTGCTGCGCCGGATCGCGCGGCGTGCGATCCGCCACGGCTACAAGCTCGGCGCGCGGCGGCCGTTCTTCCACCGCCTGGTCGCGATGGTCGTCGCCGAGATGGGCGAGGCCTATCCCGACCTGCGCGTGCAGCAGCAGCGCGTCACCGCGGTGCTGCAGCAGGAGGAGGAGCGCTTCTTCCAGACGATCGCCAACGGCATGGAGATCCTCGAGGGGGCGCTCGCGGCGCTCGCGCCGGGCGGCGTGCTGTCGGGCGACGTCGCCTTCAAGCTGCACGACACCTACGGCTTTCCGGTCGACCTCACCGCCGACGTCTGCCGCGAGCGCGGCGTCGCGGTCGACACCGCGCGCTTCGAGGAGCTCCTCGCCGAGCAGCGCGAGCGCGCCCGCGCGTCGGCGAAGTTCCGGATGGCGCAGGGGCTCGAGTACCGCGGCGGCGCGTCGACGTTCCACGGCTACGAGACGCTGACGCACGACACCGCCAAGGTCATCGCAGTCTACGTCGACGGCACGGCGGTCGAAACGGCGCGCGCCGGCGACGTCGCGGTCGTCGTCCTCGACCACACCCCGTTCTACGCCGAGAGCGGCGGCCAGGTCGGTGACGTCGGCGAGCTGAGGAACGCGACCGCGCGCATGGTCGTCGAGGACACGATCAAAGTGCAGGCGGCGGTCGCCGGCCACCACGGCCGCGTCGTCGAAGGGCAACTCTCGGTCGGCGACGTCGTCCAGACGCGCGTCGACGCCGAGCGGCGCGCGAAGACGATGCGCAACCACAGCGCGACGCACCTGATGCATAAGGCGCTGCGCGAGGTGCTCGGCGCGCACGTCCAGCAGAAGGGCTCGCTCGTCGACGCCGAGAAGACGCGCTTCGACTTCGCCCACAACGCGCCGCTGACCGACGACGAGATCCGCCGCGTCGAGCAGCTCGTCAACGCCGAGATCCTCGAGAACCACGCGACCTCCGCGCGCGTGATGCCGATCGACGAGGCGCAAAAGCTCGGCGCGATGATGCTGTTCGGCGAGAAGTACGGCGATGAGGTGCGCGTGCTCGACATCGGCTCGAGCCGTGAGCTCTGCGGCGGCACGCACGTCGCGCGCACCGGCGACATCGGCCTCTTCAAGATCGTCGCCGAGAGCGGCGTCGCGGCCGGCGTCCGCCGCGTCGAGGCGGTGACCGGCGACAACGCGCTCGCCTATCTGCAGGCGCTCGAATCGACGCTCGGCCGCATCGCAGGCGAGCTGCGCAGCGCTCCCGACGAAGTGCCGGCGCGCGTCGGCCAGGTGCTCGAGCACGTGCGTTCGCTCGAGAAGGAGCTCGCGGCGCTGAAGGGCCGGCTGGCGTCGTCGCAAGGCGACGACCTCGCGCAACGCGCGGTCGACGTCAAGGGGATGAAGGTGCTTGCCGCGCGGCTCGACGGCGCCGACGCGAAGACACTGCGCGACACCCTCGACAAGCTCAAGGACAAGCTGAAGACCGCCGTGATCGTTCTCGCGACGGTCGACGGCTCGAAGGTGCAGATCGCCGCCGGCGTCACCGCCGACAGCACGGCCCGCGTCAAGGCCGGCGAAGTGGCGAACTACGTCGCCGGCCAGGTCGGCGGCAAGGGCGGCGGCAAGCCCGACATGGCGATGGCCGGCGGCACCGATCCGTCGCGGCTGCCCGCGGCGCTCGCGTCGGTGCAGCGCTGGGTCGAGGAGCACGCCTGACATGGACATGCTGTTCCTTGAAGGCCTGGAGGTTCCCTGCCGCGTCGGCTGCACCGACCCCGAGCGAGCGACACCGCAGTCGCTCCGCGTTTCGGTCAAGCTCTACTGCGCGTCGCTGCGCGACGCCGCGCTCGCCGACGATCTCGAGCGCACCGTCGACTATCGCCTCGCCGGCGAGATGATCGACGCCGTCCAGGGCCGCGAGTTCCTGCTCATCGAGCGCGTCGCCGAGACGCTCGCCGAGGTCGCGCTGAAGAACGCCTTGATCGAGCGCGTCACCGTGACCGTGCGCAAGCGCCCTCCGGTGCAGGGCCTCGAATGGGCCGGAGTCGAGATCACGCGCGACCGCGGCCAAGGCACCGTCCAGAGCTAGCGTGAAGGTCGTCAGCAACACCGCAGTGTCGCTCGACGGCCGCATCAACACGCGCGAGCGCCGCTTCACCTTCTTCGGCAGCGCGCGCGACCACGCGCGGATGAGCGCGTTGCGCGCCCGGGCCGACGCCGTCCTCGTCGGCGGCGCGACGTTTCGCAACTGGCCGCATCCGGCGCTGCCCGACGCCGCCGACCGCGACGGCTGGACGAAGCGGCCGTGGAACGTCGTCCTGACGCGCTCGCTCGACGTTCCGCTCGACACCGACTTCGTTCGCGAGCCGGCGGTGCGGCCGCTCTTCCTGACGCGCGCGGCGGCGGCGCACGGACGCACCGTCCCGGCGGAAGTCGAAGCGTGGCCGGGCGACGGCGACCCGCCGATCTGGTGGATCGTCGACCGGATCGCGGCGCGCGGCGTCGAGACGCTGCTCGTCGAAGGCGGCGGCGACCTCGTCTTCCAGTTTCTCGCCGCCGATGCGCTCGACGAGATGCACGTGACGCTTTGCCCGATCGTCGTCGGCGGCGATGCGCCGACGCTCGCCGACGGCGTCGGCTTCGACCGCGACGAGGTCCGTCGCCTCGAGCTCGTCGCGAGCGAGGTCGAAGGCGACGAGATCTTCCTCCACTATCGCGTGCGGCGCGGCGAGGCGCGATGACGATCACGATCCGCCGCGCGCGTGTCGACGACGCTGCCGCGATGGCGCGGCTGATGGGCGATCCTGTTGTCTACCCCGGCACAATGCAGATGCCGTACGCGAGCGAGGAGCTGCACCGCGCGCGCCTCGTCGAGAGCCTCGCGCCCGGCAAGCCCGACGTGCTCCTCGTCGCCGAGCGTGGCGGCGAAGTCGTCGGTTCGTGCGGCATGCACCCGAGCCCGAGCCCGCGCCGTCGCCATGTCATGGCGCTCGGCATCGCGGTGCGCGGTGACGCGCAGAAGCAGGGCGTCGGCAGCGCGCTGATGCAGGCGATGTGCGACATCGCCGACCGCTGGATCGGGCTGCTCCGCCTCGAGCTCAGCGTCTACGTCGACAACGAGCGCGCGATTGCGCTCTATCGCCGCTTCGGCTTCGAGATCGAAGGCCGCGCGCGCGGCTACGTGCTGCGCGACGGCGAGTACATCGACGCTTTCCTGATGGCGCGCATCCACCCGGCGCCGCCGACGATCGCGCCATCGGCGCCGACGCCGTGACCATGCTTCGCGCGGCGCTCGCGCTCTTCCTCGCCTGTGGGATCGGCCACGCGTCGGCGCAGCAGCGCGTCTCGTTCCCGAGCCTCGACGGCCCCGGCAACGCGCCGGTCGTGCTGATCGGCTACTTCTTTGCGGCGCGGACGTCGCCCGCGCCCGCGATCGCGCTGTTCCACGGCTGCGGCGGCGCCTACGACCGCAACGGCGCGCTCGCCAAGCGCATGCGCGAGTACGCCGAGCTCTTCAACAGCCTCGGCATGCACGCGCTCGTCGTCGATTCGCTGACCCCGCGCTACGAGAAGGAGCTCTGCACCCAGCGCACCGGCAAGCGCCGCGTCACGCAGGCGAACCGCCGTCTCGATGCGCTCGGCGCGATCGACTACCTCGCCGAGCGGCCCGACGTCGACGCCAAGCGGATCGGACTGATCGGCTGGTCGAACGGCGGCAGCACGGTGCTGGCGGCGACCAACCAGCGCCACCGCGACGTCGCCACCGCGATCAACAAGCCGGCGTTCGCGATCGCGTTCTATCCCGGCTGCGAGGCCGACCTGAAGCGCGGCTACGAGCCCTCGGTGCCGCTCCTCCTGCTGGTCGGCGAGGCCGACGACTGGACGCCGGCCAAGCCGTGTCTCGCGCTCGCACACGACGCCGCCGAGCCGCGCCCGGAGGTCGTCGCCTACCCGGGCGCGTGGCACGGCTTCGATTCCGATGCGCCGCTGCGTTTGCGCAAGGACGTGCCGAACGGCGTCCATCCGGGGCAGGGCGTCCACGTCGGCGGCAACCCGGCGGCGTGGCGGGATTCGCGCGATCGGCTCGTCCGCTTCGTCGCCGAGCACTAGCCTGCTAGCGCGCGGCGGCCCAGAACACCGCGAACCAGCCGTCGCGGTCGGTCCAGTGGCGTGGCGCCTCGAAGCCGGCGTCGAGCAGCATCGCGCGAAAGCCCTCGATCGTGTGCTTGCACGAGTTCTCGGTGTGGATCCGCTCGCCGGCAGCGAACCGCCGGCCGCCGCCCGGCCAGGTGACGCCGACCTCCGAACGCGCCTCGAGGTGCATTTCGATCCGCGCCTTGGCGGCGTCGTAGAACGCGACGTGTCGCCACTCGCGCAGGACGAAGTCGCTGCCGATGAGACGGTTGATGTGGTTGAGCGCGTTGCGGTTGAACGCGGCGGTGACGCCGAGGCCGTCGTCGTACGCCGCTTCGAGGATCGCCTTCGGCTTGACGAGATCGACGCCGATGAGAAGCCCCCCGCCCGACGCGCGGGCGCGGATCCGGCGCAGGAACGCGAGCGCCTCGGCAGTCTCGAAGTTGCCGATGCTCGACCCCGGATAGAAGAACACCGGACGCTCGTTGCCGACGAGATCGACCGGAATGTCGAGCGTCGTCGAGAAGTCCTCGCCGACGCCGGCCATCGCGATGTGCGGATGGTCGCGCTGCAGCGCGCGCAGCGCGGCGCGCAGGAACTCGACCGAGATGTCGACCGCGACATAGCGCTTCGGCTCGAGGAGCGGAAAGAGCCGCGCCGCCTTCGCACAGCTGCCGGCGCCGAGGTCGATCAACGCCAGACCCGTTCCGATCGCTGCCGCCATCTCGGCGCCGTGGCGCGCGAAGATCGCTGCCTCGGTGCGCGTCGGGTAGTACTCGGCGAGCTCGGTGATCGCCTCGAAGAGATGCGAGCCGAGCCGGTCGTAGAAGAACTTGGGCGAGATGCTCGCCGCAGGCGCGAGCAGCGCGGCGCGCGCCGCCTCGCGCTCGGCATCGTCGTCGGCGAGCCGGAGCTGGACGAATCGGGGAGTCTTCGGGTCGGACATGGAAGTGGTCGGCGGAGAAGGGCGATGTCCCCGCGCGCACCATACCCCGGGATCGCCCAGAATGCAGGGCGATGGTCATGAAGCGCGAACCCCGCCCCGCCGACCCTGAAGCGCAGTCCGCCGCCACCGACGACGGCGACGCAGCGTCGAACGGCGAGCTCGCCGGTCGCCGCATCGTCCTCGGCCTCTCGGGCGGGATCGCCTGTTACAAGGCGGCCGAGCTGACACGTGCGCTCGTCAAGGAAGGCGCGACGGTGCAGGTCGTCATGACCGAGGCCGCCGAGCAGTTCATCACCGCGGTGACGCTGCAGGCGCTCTCGAACCGCTCCGTCTACACGAGCCAGTGGGACGCGCGCGAAGCGAACAACATGGCGCACATCAACCTGACGCGCGATGCCGACGCGGTGCTCGTCGCGCCGGCCAGCGCCGACTTCATCGCCAAGCTGCTGCACGGCCGCGCCGACGACCTGCTGTCGCTGCTGTGCCTGGCACGGCCGATCGAGCGCTGCCCGCTCCTCGTCGCACCGGCGATGAACCGCGAGATGTGGGCGCATCCGGCGACGCAGCGCAACTTCGCGCAGCTCGCCGCCGACGGCGCGACCGTCCTCGGCCCGGCGAGCGGCGACCAGGCGTGCGGCGAGATCGGCGACGGCCGCATGCTCGAGCCCGACGAGCTGCTCGCCGAGGTGATCGCGTTCTTCCAGCCGAAGGTGCTCGCCGGCCGCCGCGTCCTCGTCACCGCGGGGCCGACGTTCGAGCCGATCGATCCGGTGCGCGGCCTCACCAACCGCTCGAGCGGCAAGATGGGCTTTGCGATCGCGCGCGCGGCCGCCGAGGCCGGCGCCGACGTCACCGTCGTCGCCGGTCCGGTCGCGCTCGAGACGCCGCGGCGCGTTCGCCGCATCGACGTCACGACCGCGGTCGAGATGCATCAGGCGGTGATGGCCGAAGTCGCTGCGTGCGACGTCTTCGTCGCCACCGCCGCGGTGGCCGACTGGCGCGTCGCCGCCGTCGCCAAGGACAAGATCAAGAAGGTTGAGGGCGGCGGCACGCCGACCTTTGGGGTCGTCGAGAACCCCGACATCCTCGCTGCCGTCGCTGCGCTGGCGCAGCCGCCGTACTGTGTCGGCTTCGCCGCCGAGAGCGGAGACCTGCTTGCCAACGCGAGCGCCAAGCGGCGTCGCAAGAACGTTCCGCTGATCGTCGCCAACCTCGGGCCGGCGACGTTCGGCCGCGACGACAACGCGCTGACGCTGATCGACGCCGACGGCGCGCGCGAGCTGCCGCGTGCGACCAAGCTCGCGCTCGCGCGCCGTCTCGTCGCCGAGATCGCGACGCGGATCGGCGAGGCCAGGCGCAGCAAGCCGACGACGCCGGCATGGACGGCATGACCCACGTCGACGTCCGCATCCTCGACGAGCGCATCGCCGATCGCCTGCCGGCGTACGCGACCGCGGGAAGCGCGGGGCTCGACCTGCGCGCGTGCATCGACGCGCCGATCGTGCTGGCTCCCGGGGCCGCCGAGCTGCTGCCGACGGGAATCGCGATCCACATCGGCGACCCCGGCCACGCCGCGATGATCCTGCCGCGCTCGGGGCTCGGCCACAAGCACGGCATCGTCCTCGGCAATCTCGTCGGCCTGATCGACTCGGACTACCAGGGCCCGCTGATGGTGAGCTGCTGGAACCGCGGCCAGACGCCGTTCACGATCGAGCCGTTCGACCGCATCGCGCAGCTCGTCGTCGTTCCCGTCGTGCAGGCCGAGTTTCGCGTCGTCGCATCGTTCGACGCGAGCGAGCGCGGCGGCGGCGGCTTCGGCTCGACCGGTCGCGGCTGATCGCTTCGTCGATGGAGGTGCCGGTCGAGGGCCGCAGCGCCGCCGCGCCTGCCACCGGGGGGCGCGCAGCCGGCTTCGACCGCGCGCGCTTTCGGCGCCTCTTCTTCGCGGTGATGCTGCCGATGTTCCTGGCTGCGGTCGACCAGACGCTGCTCGCGACGGCGACTCCGGTGATCAGCCGCGAGCTCGGCGGCCTGCGCGACACTTCGTGGCTCGCGGTCGGCTATCTGCTCGCGTCGGTGGTCATGGTGCCGCTCTACGGGCGCCTCGGCGATCGCTTCGGCCGGCGCAAGCTCCTGACCTCGGCGATCGTCGTGTTCGCGCTCGGCTCGCTCGCGTGCGGCGTCGCGCCGACGCTCGGCGCGCTCGTCGCCGCGCGGGTCGTGCAGGGCCTCGGCGGCGGTGGCCTGATGACGCTCTCGCAAGCGCTGATCGGCGAGCTCGTTCCGCCGCGCGCGCGTGCGCGCAACCAGACCTACTTCGCGATCATCTTCACGCTCGCGAGCGTCGGCGGTCCCGTGCTCGGCGGACTCGTCGTCCACCACGCCAGCTGGCGGTGGCTGTTCTTCGTCAACCTGCCGCTGTGCGCCGTCGCGCTCTGGCGGCTGCGCCCGTTGCTCGGCGACGACCGCGCGCACCCGTCGCAAGGCAAGCCCGATGCGCTCGGCATCGTGTTGTTCGCGCTGACGGCGACGAGCACGCTCGTCTGGCTGTCGTCGGCGGGCCATCGCTTCGCGTGGGGATCGGCGACGAGCATCGCGTTGGTCGCGGCGGCGCTCGCCTTCGCCGTCGCGCTCGTTCGCGTCGAGCGTCGCACCCGCCGACCGTTCCTGCCGTTCGAGCTGCTCGCGCTTCCCGCGGTCCGCTACGCCGTCCTCACCGTGACCGCGTTCGCTTCGGCGATGTTCGCGATGGTGTTCTACCTGCCGATCTACCTGCAGCTCGCGCTCGGCTCGAATCCGGCCGAGTCGGGACTGCTGCTGTTGCCGTTGACGGCGGGAATCGTCATCGGTGCCGCGCTCACCGGGCGGATCATCGTCTGGACCGGACGGCCGACGATGATTCCGGGCACCGGCCTCGTCGTCGCCGCGATCGCGCTCGGCGGGCTGGCGTCGCTGCCGTCGTCGCGGTCGCTCCTCGTCGGCCTCGAGTTCGTCGCCGGGCTCGGCTTCGGCACGGTGATGTCGGTGATGCAGATCGTCACCCAGACCGCTGCAGGGCCGAGCCGCCTCGGCGCCGCGGCATCGACGGTGTCGCTCGCCCGCGCGCTCGGCTCATCGCTCGGCGCGTCGGCGTTCGGCGCGCTGATCTTCGGCGTGATCGGTGCCGCGCCGCTGCATCCCGCCGCGCCCGCTGCGGACCTGCGGATCGCCCACGCGTATCGCTTCGCGTTCGTCGGCGCGGCGCTGCTCTGCCTGCTTGGCGCCTGGGCCGCGAGCCGGGTGCCGGCGTTGCGGTTCGATGCCGAGCACCCGGTCACGCCGCCGTCGGTCGACTGAGCCTCAGGGACACCCGGCAGGCATCACAATCTCGGGCGCAAATGAAAAAGCACCTGATCGCGGGCGTGGTCGTCGCCGCGACCGTCGTCGCCGGCGGCATGTGGCTGCTCGCGCGCGCGAAGAACGACGCTGGAGGCGCGGCAGCGCCGGGAGCGGCCGCGGCGAGCGGGCCGGCGGTCAGCGTGACGACGGTGCGGGTGGAGAAGCGCGACGTCGACGTCATGCTCGAGGCGACCGGGACGGTGCAGTCGATCAACAGCGTCGACGTCCGGCCGCAGATCGCGAGCGTCATCACCAAGGTCAACATCAAGGAAGGCCAGTTCGTCCGCGCGGGCGAGCCGCTCTTCGTGCTCGATGCGCGCAACGACGAGGTCAACGTCGCCAAGGCGCAGGCGCAGCTCGCCAAGGACCAGGCGGCGCTCGCCGACGCCGAGCGCCAGCTCGCGCGCAGCCAGGATCTGTTCAAGCAGAACTTCATCTCGCAGGGCGCGATCGACACCAACCAGACGCTGGTCGATTCGTCGCGCGCGGTCGTCGCCGCCGACCGCGCAGCGATCGCCGCGGCGCAGGTCGGCCTGTCGTACACACGGATCGTCGCGCCGACTGCGGGCCGCGCCGGCGCGATCAACGTCTATCCCGGCAGCCTCGTCCAGCCGACCGGCAACGCGCTCGTCACGATCACCCAGCTCGACCCGATCCAGGTCGCGTTCAGCCTGCCGCAGCGCAACCTCAACGAAGCGCTCGCGACGCTGCGCGGCGGCGGCGGCACGGTGATCGCGGTGCTGCCCGACAGCGGAATGAAGCGCGAGGGCAAGCTCCAGTTCGTCGACAACGTCGTCGACCAGGCGTCGGGAACGGTGCGCGTGAAGGCCGAGTTCGCCAACAAGGACGAGCGCCTCTGGCCGGGCGCGTTCGTCACCATCCGCCTCGCGGTGCAGACGCTGCGCGGCGCCAGCGTCGTGCCGCTGGCGGCGATCATCCAGAGTCCGCGCGGCAAGATCGTCTACGCCGTCGACGCTGCGGGCAAGGCGATTCCGCGCCCGGTCGAGGTTGTCTACGCGAGCGGCGAGGACGCGACCGTCACCGGCGTTGCGCCAGGCGAGCGGATCGTCCTCGAAGGGCGGCAGAACCTGCGCCCCGGCACGATGGTCGTCGAGCGTGCGGCAGCCGAGGCCAGCGCGCCGCGTGGCCGGCGCGCCGGCGCCGCGTCGGCAGCGTCTGCAGCCGGAGCCGGCGTGCCGGCGGGCGCGTCGGGCGCGGTCGCGGTGCGCGCGAACGCGGCGTGAGCGGCGGCGAGGCGGTGCGATGAACCTGTCCGAGCCCTTCATCCGCCGCCCGGTCCTGACCGTGCTGCTGAACGCCGCGATCGTCGTCGCCGGCGTCATCGCCTACGGCAAGATTCCGGTCGCGGCGCTGCCGAGCTACAACACGCCGGTCATCAACGTCTCGGCGCAGCTCCAGGGCGCGAGCCCGGAGACGATGGCGACATCGGTCGCGCTGCAGCTCGAGAAGCAGTTCCAGACGATTCCCGGCCTCAACGTCATCAGCTCGACGAACACGCTCGGGTTCACATCGGTGACGCTCGAGTTCGACCAGGGCCGCGACATCGACGCCGCCGCGGTCGACGTGCAGGCAGCGCTCTTGCGCGCGCAGCGCACGCTGCCGATCGAGATGACGATCCCGCCGTCGTACCGCAAGGTCAACCCGGCCGACGCGCCGGTGCTCTTCCTCGCGATGACGTCGCCGTCGCTGAGCCTCTCGGACCTCAACGACTACGCCGAGCATCTGATCTCGCCGACGCTGTCGACGCTCGACGGCGTCGCGCAGGTCGGCATCTTCGGGCAGAAGCGGTTCGCCGTTCGCGTCCGCGTCCAGCCCGATGCGCTCGCCGCGCGCAACATCAGCCTCGACGAGCTGACCAAGTCGCTCGGCGCTGCCAACGCCAACACGCCGGTCGGCACCCTCGAGGGCCCGGCGCAGACGCTGACGCTGCAGGCCAACCGGCAGCTGCGCAACGCCGCCGAGTTTGCCGAGCTGATCGTCAGCAACAAGGGCGGCAACACGGTGCGGCTGAAGGAAGTCGCGGCGGTCGAGGACAGCTTCGAGACCGTCAAGACGGCGGCGTCGTTCAACGGCGACACGGCGATCTCGCTCGCGGTCTACCGCCAGCCCGACGCGAACACGGTCAAGGTCGTCGATTCGGTGCGCGCCAAGCTCGCCAGCTTCGAGTCGCAGCTGCCGGCGTCGGTGCGGCTGTCGGCGGTCAACGATCGTTCGGTGTCGATCCGCGACGCGCTCCACGACGTCACGTTGACGATGCTCGGAACGATCGCGCTCGTCGTCCTCGTCATCTTCCTGTTCCTGCGCCGCGTCGTCGCGACGGTGATCCCGACGATGTCGTTGCCGGTCTCGCTGCTCGGCGCGATCGCGCTGCTCTGGGGGTTCGGCTACACGATCGACAACATCTCGCTGCTCGGCCTGACGCTCGCGGTCGGCCTCGTCGTCGACGATGCGATCGTGATGCTCGAGAACATCATGCGCCACGTCGAGAACGGCGAGCCCGCGTTCCAGGCGGCGCTGCGCGGCTCGCGCGAGGTCGGCTTCACGATCATCTCGATCTCGAGCTCGCTGGTCGCCGTCTTCATCCCGATCTTCTTCATGCCCGGCGTGATCGGGCTGCTCTTCCACGAGTTCGCGGTCATCGTCGGGCTCGCGATCGTCGCCTCGGCGTTCGTCTCGCTGACGCTCGTGCCGCTGCTCGGCAGCCGCTTCCTCAAGGACGAGGCGCACGAGAAGCACCGCCCGGGCGCGATCGTCCGCTCGTTCGAGCGCGGCTTCCAGGCGCTGCTCGGCGCCTACACGCGTTCGCTCGACGTCGCCTTGCGGCATCGCGTCGTGGTCCTCCTCGTCGCGCTGCTCACGTTCGTCGCGACGGCGTGGCTGTTCGTGACGATCCCCAAGGGCTTCTTCCCGGAGGAAGACATCGGCCAGATCCGCATCTCGACCGAGGCGGCCGAGGACATCTCGTTCCCGGCGATGGTCGCGCTGCAGAACCGCGTCGTCGAGGTGCTGCGCGCCGATCCGGCGGTCGGGAGCGTCAACTCGTTCAACGGCGCCGGCGGGCCGAACTCGTCGCAGAACGTCGGGCGCCTCTTCATCAACCTCAAGCCGCGCAGCGAGCGGCCGCCGATGAAGCTCGTCATCGAGGGGCTGCGCAAGAAATTTCGCGAGCTTCCCGGGATCGCCGTCTACATGCAGCCGATCCAGAACCTGCAGCTCGGCGGGAGGCCGAGCAAGGCGCAGTACCAGTACATCCTGCAAAGCGTGCAGACCGGCGAGCTCAACGACTGGGCGCTGAAGCTGCAGGAGCTGATGCGCGGCGACCAGAAGTTCCGCGACGTCACCAGCGATTCGCAGCTGCGCGCCCTGCAGGCGACGCTCAAGATCGATCGCGACCGCGCCAACGTCCTCGGCGTCGCGATCGACAGCATCCGCTCGGCGCTCTACAGCGCATTCGGCGAACGCCAGGTGTCGACGATCTACACCCCCGCCGACAGCTACCAGGTGATCATGGAGGTCGCGCCGGGCGCCAAGCAGGACGAGAGCGCGCTCGCCAACATCTACGTGCGCTCGTCGTCGGGCTCGCTGGTGCCGCTGTCGAGCTTCGCCACCGTCGAGCGCACGATCGGCCCGACCTCGATCAACCACGTCGGCCAGCTGCAGGCGGTCACGGTCTCGTTCAACCTGGCGCCGGGAACGGCGCTCGGCGACGCGACCGCGGCGATCGAGCGCTACCGCGACCAGCTGCGGATGCCGGCGTCGATCATCACCAGCTACGGCGGCGACGCCGCGGTGTTCAAGAGCTCGCAGGGCAGCCAGGCGGTCCTGATCATCTCGGCGCTGCTCGTCATCTACGTGCTGCTCGGCGTCCTCTACGAGAGCTACATCCACCCGCTGACGATCCTCGCCGGGCTGCCTTCGGCGGCGGTCGGCGCGCTCCTGACGCTGCGCCTGTTCGGCCTCGACCTGACGCTGATCGCGACGATCGGCATCCTGCTCTTGATCGGCATCGTCAAGAAGAACGCGATCATGATGATCGACTTCGCGCTCGATGCGCAGCGCAGTCAGGGCATGCCGGCACCGGCGGCGATCCGCGAGGCGTGCATCCTCCGCTTCCGGCCGATCATGATGACGACGCTCGCCGCGCTGATGGGCGCGCTGCCGATCGCGCTCGGCCTCGGCGCCGGCGCCGAGCTGCGCCAGCCGCTC
>Ga0207675_100000237_pt1 | contig 52292 bp, 91 predicted proteins | sample KBSSwiS42_FD_184305 | JGI IMG/M metagenome (GOLD analysis project Ga0207675, IMG submission 184305) | Switchgrass rhizosphere microbial communities from Kellogg Biological Station, Michigan, USA - KBS Switchgrass S4-2 (SPAdes) (version 2) | ecosystem: Host-associated > Plants > Roots >...
AGACGAGTGCGACGATTCGTGACCTGCCTCAGGCTGTGTGGTACGGTAAGGTACACCAAGCAGGACAGTCAGGAAACCAGTTCGCTGGAGGTAACTGGTTTAAGAAGTACCAGACCGCGGCCCGTAAGCAGCTAGGACCTGACGAAGACGATGAGGAAGTTGACAAGCTGGCGTTCAAGATGTTCGACCAGCGGTTGGCTAAGCACGGTCCAGCACCGGCACCAAGCGTAGAGATCCCTGCACGTCCGTTTGTTGTCTTCCAGGATGAGGACATTGACGCCATCGAAGTCATCTTCGCCGAATGGATCGAAGAGAAGGTCCGAGAGGCAGGGTTCCGATGACGCAAGCGCAGTTCCCTTCACCTGTAGCCCAACGACTCTACGATCTGGTCAACGACAACAAGACTGCGCTCCTGACTGCCGATGGTCAGCTGCTGTACGGGGACCAGAACAGGATCGCGACGACACCGACACTGTGTGTCGAAAGTGGTCCGACGGGTCGTGTGCTGGCAGGGGTAGGCGGCAACGGACGGACTGAGAACAATCATACGTGCTGGCTGATCCTGTACTACGCTAAGGTAGATACCAACCAGGACACCAAGAAGGAGTCCGAACAAACGGCCGAGGCTATCGCAGCATACCTTGACCAGAACGTGCGCCTAGAGCGTAGTGGCGATGGCGGCATTGTCATCCATGGCTACGTTTCCAACATCGAGCCTGGCTACAGACTCAGGAACGAAGGCAAGACACTGATGCACGCCGTTCGCCTAACGTGGACGGGCAAGTCCAAGACGATATTGGGGGCTTGATGAAGTACCAAGTCACGAACAAGGGTCCAGCTCGCACTGTCGACTTCCTTGCCGTGTTCGCCGAGGGCGAGACGAAGGAGTTCACGCAGGCGGAGGTGGAGGCCTTCCAGAGTATGGCAGGTGTTCCTGTCTACTCGTCCGTTCTGGCCGACGAGGACCAGTTCGAAGTGGTAGCTCTTGGGGAGGAGGCCTAAATGGCATACGGTGTTGGTGCAGGTGGCATCATGGGCATCGCTCTGGAGGTGACCTCTGGGACGTACGTCGCACCCACCAAGTTCGTACCATTCAATACTGAGAGCCTGAACTACCAGCAGGCCACGAACTGGCGTCGTTCGATCCGCAACAGTCCTGACATCAACTTCGCTGTGGCTGGCGATGCTCATGTCGAGGGCGATCTCGAGATGGACGCCACAGACGACATCCTGCCGTACTTCATGATGGCATCTCGGATGACAGTGGTGAAGACCGGTACGACGCCTAACTTCACCTACACGGGCACCCCGAACGCAGACGCTACCCCGGCGAAGACGCTCTCGATCACGATCGTTCGGAACAGCCAAGTGTTCGCCTACACTGGCTGCGTGGTTGGCTCGTTCACCTTCGGCATGGACGAGGGTACCCTCACGTACGCCTGCAGCATTGTGGGCAACGACGAGGCCACGCAGTCCGCACCCACGCCGACCTGGCCTACGACTACGCCCTTCGGTGCAGGTCAGTACATCGTCGAGATCCCGACAGGATCGACGGTGACAGACACTGACACCTTCGAGTTCCAGGTCGAGGACAATGCGGAGCCTCAGTTCCGTATGAAGAACACTGGCCGCGGCGCTGTCTTCGTCAAGTTCGGTGAGCGCGAAGTCACCACCTCGATGGAACGTGACTTCCAGACGCGGACTGACTACGATGCCTTCAAGGCACTGACCTCGCAGTCGATCACACTCACGGCCACTAAGGGTGCGAACAACAGCATTGTCATCCTCACACCCGTGGCGATCAAGGACACCTACGAGGTGAACCTGAGCGGTCAGGGTGATCTGGTCCGCGGATCGATCAGCTACATGAACATGGTCGGACCGTCTACTGCTACGTACACCATCACGGTGAAGTCGCAGGAAAACATCTCGTAGCACAGGAGCGCGGGCCGTGTGGAGTTTGGAGGACGCACGGCCCGCTAGTTTAACATGGTTACTGTTGGCCTTTGCGTACCAGGTCGGTTCACGTACGGGTTGCTTTAACATTGTTGTCCATAGTATAATCAAGCATAACGTTCAGAGGGAGAACGAGATGCCAGTTGCAGTTGTCACTAGCGAGCACCATCGGGAAGAGCTCAAGACTCTCCCGGGCGCCTTTGTGGTTGTCCGTGAGATGACCTACGGCGAGCGCCTGAACCGTTCAGGCCTTGCAGGTGCCATGAAGATTCTCAAGGATACCAAGTCCGACTACGCGGGCGAGATCTCTATGGAGACACAACGTCTCACATTGTGGGACTTCGCCAACCTCGTGGTTGAGCACAACCTTGAGGACACCGACGGCCGTACGCTGAACTTCAAGAATGAGCAGGACGTCCGCAAGCTCAACTCGCGCATCGGTGATGAGGTCGGTCAGCTCATCGACAAGTGGAACAGCTTTGAGGATGTCGAAGAGGGAAACTAATTCACAGGATCCGTGCTTCGATTCTCACGAGCCGAAAACCGGATCCTGATGTAGCAGAGTTCCTCAACTTGTACCACTTCTGTAGAGTGTTCGGTCAGCTGCCTAGGGCTGGAGGAGTCCTGGACCAGCCTGCCAGGTTGATGTACGTGTTCGAGCACATTAACTTGGCAGAGTCAGAACGCGATCTCAGGGACCAGCGTCAGCGAGAGGCGGCTCAGAATGCCCGCAACCGTCCGTGACATCCTCCTCCTGATTCGTGCAAAGGATGAAGCTTCGCGGTCCTTGACGAATCTGGGCGGATCGATGCGACGTGTTGCGGCGCAGGCCGATGCCGCCTCCGCTCGTGCTCGTGCTGCAGCACTACGCGCACAGGCTCAGCAGGCACGTCTGGCTGGTGCGGTTAGAGTGCAGCAGGCAAAGTTGGCTGGTGCTACTAGGGCACAGGTAGCAGCACTCCAGCAGGCGACAGCCTCACAGGTAGCCTCGCTACAATCGTCAGCTCGAGCGCATGATGAACACGCCCGTAGTGTCGAGCGCAACGCCAAGTCATCCAAGGACTTGGCTGGTCGGATACAGAACGTGGGCCAAGTAGCTACTGTCACAGGCCTGTCTCTCGTAGCTGCTGGTGCTGCGGGTGCTTACGGTCTGAAGAAGACTGTCGATGCTGCTGTTGAGTGGGATAGGCAAGTACGTCTGACGTTCACTCAGGTCGACAAACGCTTCAAGCCTAGCCTGGAAGAGCTTGGCGATATCGGCTTGCGTGTGGCACGTGACGTGGCCGTGCCCTTCGATCAGATCCAGGGTGCATTGTTCGACGTCTTCTCGTCGACTGAAGCCAACATGCCTCAGGCTGAGATGCTCCTACGGCAGTTCTCTAAGGCAGCTGTAGCTGGCCAGACAGATATTCAGACTGCTTCTCGTGCCACGATCGGTCTGATGAACTCCTTCAAGGTGCCCTTCAAGGACGTCAACAAGCTTCTGGATATTCAGTTCCAGCTGGTCCAGGAAGGTGTTGGTTCCTACGAGGAGTGGGCCGAGAAGATCGGTCTGGTGTCGCCGTCCGCTGTTCGCGCTGGTCAGTCAATTGAGGGCATGGCTGCAGCCTTGGCTACTGCCACACGACAGGGCATGAGTACCTCACGTGCAGCTACTTCTGTGGCACGTGCCTTCGACGCAATGTCGAACCCGAAGACGGAAAAGGCTCTGGCTAAGATCGGTGTCAAGACACGTGATGCCAAGGGTAACTTCCGTCCATTGGTTGAGGTCCTTGCGGACTGGCGCAAGGAACTCGAGAAGATGCCGAAGGAAGACCGTATCAAGAACATCCTTGATACACTCAAGGGTGCTGGCGGTACGATTGAAGCTAGGCGTTTCCTCCAGAACATCCTGCTCACTAAGGGTGGTCTGGAACTCTTCCAGGGACAGATGAAGGAGTTCGCGACTGATAAGGGGGCCTTCCAGAAGGCGTACAATGAGATGGCTGGTAGCGTAGCTGCCAAGTCGCAGCTCCTGAAGAACAGTTGGGAGACCCTCAAGGTCACTATTGGCAAGTCGTTGATGCCTATCTTCTCGAAGCTGATCGATATTGTCAAGAAGGCTGTCGACTGGTTCAACAAGCTACCCAAGCCTGTGCAGAACACAATTGCGCAGTTCCTGTTCTGGGCTTCCGTCTTGACCATTGTGTTCGGTGCAGCACTGGTCCTAGTAGGTATCCTAATCACCTTTGCTGCGGTAGTTGCGGCTGCTGGTACTGCACTCATTCCTGTTGTAGCCGTCATGGCCGCAGTCGCTGCAGTGACTGCACTTGTCGCAGCAGGTATCGCAGGTCTTGTTGCACTGTTCGTGTTGCTATACAACAAGAGCAAGCCCTTCCGTGACATGATCAACTCCATCGGATCAGTGTTCGTTGCTGTAGGTAGTCGGATCAAGAAGTTCGCCCAGGACGTCTGGAAGGACTTCGAGACCTACCTACTGCCTTCCCTGAAGAAGTTGTGGGCAGTCATCGAGAAGGAGATCCTTCCGGAGATCACTAAGTTCGTCAACTGGTTCAAGAGCGAGCTCGAGCCGCGCCTGGCTATGGCTGCAGCACTCATTCGTGCACAGGTGGTTCCCGCCTTCCAGCAGCTAGCTGCGTACATTGAGTCGGACGTGATCCCAGCACTGCGCGAGCTGAAGACTTGGTGGCAACAGAACCAGTACTGGATCAAGCCTCTCGTCAGCCAGATCTTTGGCCTGATCCTGGTGCTTGGCCTGCTGACGGGCTTTGCCATCGCTTCGACCTTGACGTCGTTGCGTCTGCTGTCCTCAGCAACCATCAACGCTGGCCGCGTGTTCATGTTCTTGTCCACCATTGCTGGCAAGTCACTTGTGACAGACTTCAACCTCCTGCGTGCAGCGATCCAGCGGGTCATCGATTGGTTCCGTAACCTGGGAGACGGTGCCGGCGGCGGCATGCGTAAGGCGCGCAATGCTGTCACCACTGGCATAAACAGTATCAAGAGCTTCTTTGGCAATGCCGGCTCGTGGCTGCGTACGGCGGGCGGCGACTTGGTACGTGGTCTCATCAACGGCATCGACTCCATGCTTGGTCAGGCACGTGCTAAGGCGCAAGAGCTGGCGGCTACTGTCAAGGGCGCTGTGACGGCCTTCCTGGGGATTCGTTCACCGTCGAAGGTCTTCAAAGACATTGGTATGGACGTAGTCCGAGGCCTGACGCAGGGCATCTCGGCAAACGCCACACGCAAGCAGTTGCAGACGGCCCTCTACCGTCTGTCGCGAGACATCACTCGGTCTATTAACGCGGCTGACATCAGTAAGAGTGCTAAGCGTGCTATGCTAACGAAGTGGAATGCTCGGCTGGCTAACACGACGAAGATCCTGACTAACCTTGAGTCTAAGCGAGCTGGTCTGCAGACTAAGTTGGCAGCAGCTCAGAAGAGTGTCAACGACCAGATCAAGGAGCGTAACGAGCTAGCCGGCAAGATTTCCGAAGCGGTTACCAAGAGCTCGGATCTTACTTCTCTATCCGACACCGAGAAGCGTACGACGGGCCGAATGGTCGACTCGCTCAAGAAGCGCCTTGCCGACGTGAAGACGTTCCAGGCGAACCTGCGCAACCTGGCCTCTCGAGGGTTCGACAAGGAAACCATTGCCCAGCTTGCCCAGCAGGGTGTCGAAGGTGCGGGGCAGCTCGTAGCCACACTGGTGAAGGGTAGCAATTCCGACCTCGCACAGATCAGTAAGATCCAAGCCGAGATTCGGAAGATCGGCGGCGATACCGGTAGCAAGGTAGCGGGCGACTTGTACAATGCCGGTATCAAGGCTGGGCAGGGTCTGATCAAGGGCCTGCAAAGCCAGATCGCTTCCATCACCAAGATGATGGCACAGATCGCTACAGCGCTGGTGAAGCAGATCAAGAAGGAGCTTGGCATTAAGAGTCCTTCGAAGGTCTTCGAAGCAATCGGCATGAACACTGCTCGTGGCTACATCAACGGTTACGTACAGCAGATGAACCGGAACATGAACACACTGACGGGTGCAAGCCTCTTCACACCGGACCAAAGCCGTGTGGGGTTTGGTGGAGGCAATGGGCAGCCATTCGCCGGTACGAGTGTCTACAAGACGTACGACATCAAGCAGACAATTCATACGCAGGAGATCGACCCACGCAAGACTGCTGCGGACTTGGGTTGGGAGCTGCAGGGGAGGTTGCCGTAGTGGACGCGTTCTCGTACCAGCTAGGAGATTCTGGCACAGTCCTTAACCCAGTAGACACTACACCTCCCTTTGTGGACATCACTAAGGTGTCTGGTCTGGATAGTCCTGAGTACCGTACTACTGAGCGTGACCACGAAGGTGTCGACGGCGGCTTCTTGGATGCTGAGTTCGAGAAGATGCGGACGATCGTACTCGAAGGCCAGCTCATTGCTACTGTAACCACAGCCGAGCCGTACTTGGATACCTTGAAGGGTGAGTGGTCACCTCGTAGGTCTTCCATTCCATTCAACTTCGCACATCCGGGTGTTGCTCAACGTACAGTGTTCGTCAAGCCCCTGGGCGTACGGTATGACAGTACTACCTTGCGCAACACCGGGTGCGCTGACATACAGTTCATGTGTCAGGCTGAAGACCCTCGCATCTATGACAGTGCTCTCCAGACCGTTGCATTGGTGACAGGCGTGCCCATCACTACAGGTATTGGGTTCTCCCTGGGCTTCGACTTTGGCTTCGGTGCGGCGGTGAGTCCTGAAGGTGTTACGGTCATCAATGGTGGTAACAGGCCTACGCCCGCGATCATCACTCTCCCAGGACCTGTAACAAATCCTGTCATCTACAATGACACCTACAGTAACACGTTGGAGTTCGAGATCGACGTGGCGGCGAGCGACAACCTACAGATCGACCTTGGCAATCGTACTGTCAAGATCAATGGGTCGCAGTCACGTCGTGGTGCTCTACTGAACCCTGACTGGTTCCTATTGGAGTCTGGCGACAACTTCATCCGTTACCGTGCAAGCGCTGGAGGCTCTAACCCTGCCAGCATCGCTTTCCGAAATGCTTGGAGGTGAACAATGGCAGTAACTAACCCTCCCATTGCACTGCAGAACGCAGGCTCGACACATACAGCTGAGGTGCTTCGCAACGCTCTCAGTGGCATGCTGGTTGGTGCCCGCGCGAACAGTTCGATGGTGCCACGTGCAGGCGTACATCCCTCGATCGGTGGTGCGCTAGCAGTAACGCAGCAAGGCTCGCCTGCTATGGGTATCACTGTCGCTACCGGTATGTGCTACGTAGCGGGTACTGAAGGTACTTCGCAAGGAGCCTACTCCTGCTACGCGCCAACTACTACCAACGTCGCGGTCACTGCTGCTCACGCTTCCTTGTCTCGGATCGACTTGGTGGTGTATCGTGTCTACGACTCAGTGTTCAGTGGTGCGTCAAACACGTCGGCTCTGGAGGTCATTGCAGGCACTCCAGCTAGTTCGCCGTCTGCACCTGCGACGCCGAACAACTCCCTAGTCCTCGCGCAGATCCTGATCGGCCCAAGCGTGACGACTATCGTCAACGCCAACATCACCGATCGCCGTGCCTACCTCGGCATGGGAATCGTTCCCGTAGCTACGTTCGCTGACCTGCCCTCGGTGGGCTTGCATGTTGGTATGCAGGCATACGTACGCAGCGAGTTCACTGTGTACACGTGGGAGGGTGCTGCATGGACTCGTCCATACATCTTGACCAAGTCGCTACTGGAGGTCACCTCAACGGCCACCACTAGTGCCATCGGTACCACAGAGACAGTGTTCACCACTGCACCGTCAGGTACCTACAAGGCGAACACGGCGTACAAGTTGGAGTTCAAGGCCAGCTACGTTATGAGCTCGGCCACCTCATACCCGTACTTCTGGGTGCGAAAGACTGACGCCGCAGGCCAGACGATTGCCGACTTCTACCGTCAGCCTACTCCTGGCGTTGCGAGCCAGCCGATGGGATTCAGCCTGTACAGCTACTTCACCATTGGTGGCTCGGATGTCACCGCAACGCTAGTGGGCGTAACGCGTGCAAGTTCAGGTACAGTCACTGTACAGGCTGGCACTGGTGCAGCTCGTACCCTTCGGATCATTGAGGCAGGAAGAGCTGCCGACTACCCCAACTGGCCTACGCTCACTTAAGGAGTGACATGCCGTTCCCTGCATCACTCCAAATCATTACCGTGACAGGTAATTTCACTGTCTACCCAGGTAATGATCCGTCTAGTGGTTCAGTCAAGTTCACATCTACAAACTGGCTGTTCAGTCCTGACGACAACGAGATCGTTCCACCATTTGCTACAACTGCGAACGTGACAGCAGGTGCGTTCACTATCGACCTGCCTGCAACTAACGATCCTCAGTGGGCGCCTGCTGGATGGTCATACGCTGTCGAGATCACCATCGACGGTACCACGTTGACAGGCTCTATCATGCTGCCGTATGATGGCCCTGACCCTGTCGACATTGCTGACATCTTCACGCCTGCTTCCGCATCAGCTGGACAGCTGTTCATCCTGATCACGCAGAAGGGCTTTGCAGGTGGTGTAGCTGCTCTTGACGATGACGGTGATGTCATCGATGCTGCTGGAAACAAGATCTTGGGAGGTGGGGGTGGCGGTAGCGTAGCTTGGGATGATGTCACAGGAAAGCCTTCCACCTTCACTCCTTCGCTACATGCGTCTTCGCATGCCGACGGTGGTAGCGACGAGATCAGTGTTGACGGTTCTCAAGTCACTTCTGGTACTGTACCGATTGCCAGAATTCCTACCGGTACTACAGGATCGACCGTTCCGTTCGGTAACGATGCAAGATTCACTGACGCGCGCACTCCCACGGCTCATGCTGCCTCCCACCAGGATGGCGGTTCAGACGCGCTGGCTCTCGACGCCAGTCAGGTCACGTCTGGCTCGTTTGCCATTGGACGTATCCCGACTGGCAGTAGCTCGTCTACAGTTACCATTGGTAACGATGCTCGTCTGAGTGATGCTCGAACCCCTACGGCGCATGCGACTTCACACCAAGATGGCGGTAGTGATGAGCTTGCCTTGGACGGCTCGCAGATCACTTCAGGCACAGTAGCTATTGGTCGTATCCCTACAGGTACGTCGGGTACGACAGTTCCATTCGGCAATGACAGTCGCTTCACCGATGCACGTACGCCAACTGCTCACGCAACGTCTCATCAGGACGGTGGTAGCGACGAGCTTGCACTTGACGCCTCTCAGGTCACTACAGGCACGTTGGGTGTGGCTCGAGGCGGCACGGGCGTCGCATCTGTCACAGCGAACAGCTACATCAAAGGCAATGGTACGTCAGCCGTTGTGGAGCGTACGTACGCCCAGGTGAAGACCGACCTTTCCTTGGACTTGGTCGACAACGTTAGCATCGTCGGACGCTTCAGCCTGATCACGTCAGGTGAGGAGACTCTCGACCGTCTGCAAACGTTTGGTGACGTAGACATGGTGCTGGGTTCAGTGCACCTGACCTACTTCACTGCACGTAAGACCGAAACCATCAACAATGTCGTCACGGCTATCCCGTCTACCGCTGGTGCCTCGAACACTACGTCACGTATTGGTATCTACACCATTGACGGCTCAGGCAACCTGACGCTCACAGCATCCACAGCCAACGACACTGCACTGTGGACCTCTACTGGTACTCGCACCAAGGCACTGTCCTCGTCCTGGTCCAAGGTAGCTGGAACGCGTTATGCTGTAGGCATGTTGACTATCGGTGGCACACCGGCACAGCCTGGGGGCGTCTTCACCATCCCTAGCCTTTCAGGCACTGCTCCTCGTGTCGCTGGCGAGATGACTGGACAGTCTAGCCTTCCGTCAAGCATCAGTGTCGGAAGCATTGTTGACAGCTACCGAATGTACCAGGTACTATTCACACCGTAAGGAGACGGAAATGGATCTTGCGGCTATTCTTTGGATCTTCGCACTGGTGCTTTTCGTCGTCAGTGCTTTCGTCAACCCTCCTCGTGTGTCACTAGTCAGCATTGGACTGGCATGTCTCACAGGAGGCTTTCTGGTTGCCGGACACGTTTTCTAGGAGGTGAACATGAACCCGCATCCAGTCGATGAGGACCCTGAAGAGCACATCGGCCCACCAGTAGAGGAGGAAGACAATGGCATGGGTCCTGGTGGAACCGCTGAAGGACTTCCGAACGCAACTGAACGTAGAGGCACCGGAGAGGGACACGGAGAGTGACGGCTCCGTAGGCGACTGGCAACACCAGCAGGGTGACAGCGACCACAACCCAGACGACACTGGCAAGGGCAATGCGGGGTGGGACGGCGACCCTGATAGCACCGAAGAAGTTCGTGCCATTGACGTCGACAAGGACTTCAATGCAGACTTCACACCAGCTGAGTTCCTGGCTCACCTGCTGAAGTACTGCCGCAATGGTACCTTCTGGTGGATCCGCTACATCATCTTCGAAGGCCACATCTACCACAAGAACGTCAACAACTACGAGAAGCGCGTCTACACTGGTGAGAACAAGCATGATCACCACTTCCACATCAGTTCTGATCACACCCAGAAGGCTGACAACTACAAGGCTGCCAACTACCGATTCGAGGAGCTGAGTACTTTGAACCAGCAGGACCGTGACTGGCTCGCGTCACTCGTACGCACCGAGGTCGCCAAGGCTGTCCAGGCAGCTCAGGCAGCTACGGCGGCGATCAAGGACTCTGTGGAACTGTCGTCCTGGACGACCGGCGGTGGCCTGAAGAGCGAGGTGGGCAACGCTGTACTCAATGCTGGCTGGCCCCTTGAGGAGGGTGCACAGCGCACTCCGAACTGGGCAAACCTTCAGGAGGTATACGCACTACTGAAGACCCTCGAAGAGCGTACTCGCCCTGTGGAGCCCCCGGCATGACAGACCTGTACGAAGGCGAAGAGGAAATGGATCGGAGTCAGCCCGACTTCAACGGTCCATACGATGCGGAGAAGAACGGTCGCTGCGCGTTCACTCATCCACTGAACGGGTTTGGTCGCTGCGAACCTCTCAACAAGATTCCGCGGGAGTGCCCGCCCAAGGAAGAGTAGGAACTAGTCCATGCCGAGCGAGATCAGGTACGTATTCGTTGACGCGCTGTCTGGTGAGATCCTCGAAGAGATCCCACTGCAGAGCGTCACGATGGGCTTGACACTCAATGGTGGAGAGTTCAACGCTACGTTCGGCTTGGACCTTACCGGGTACAGTAATGACCAGCTCGTCTCAGCTACCATCCCAGGACGGACTCTACTGGTGATGGAGACCGACTCAGTGGTGCTCTGGGGCGGGCTGGTCTGGACTCGCACCTACCAAAGCCAAGCCAAGTCAGTTCAACTCTACGCCAAGACATTGGATCAGTATCCTACCAAGCGAATGGTCACTACTGATCGTTCCTTTACGAATACTGACCCTCGCAACATCATGCGACAGCTGTACACCGACATGCAGTTCGATCCCAACAGTATCCAAGTCGACTTGCCCTCAGCGTTCAGTACTGCCAACACAATCGACTTGGACGTTGCAGTTTCGGAACAGAAGACCTACCGTGCAGTGATCGACCAAGTTGCTACAGGCGCCGACGGCTTCGAATGGACTATTGACTGGCGTCGAGAAGGTAACAGCTACAAGAAGACGTTGCGCATTGGCATGCCGTTGGGTTCTCTGCCTGGTGACAACAGCCCTGTGTTTGAGTATCCTGGCAACATTCTCAACTACTGGCGCAACGACACGATCGGTGCTGGAGGTACCAATATCTTTGGTATCGGTGCAGGGGAGGGGGAGAACATGACAGTAGTTGAAGTGGAACACACTGCGCTGCTGTCGGCAGGCTTCCCTCGTCTGGATGCCAGTGTCACTTTCAAGGACGTAGAGGACATCAACATCCTGGAGCAGATGACTCTAGTGCAGGCACAACTCTCCAAGGTACCGCAGCCAGTGTACACAGTACAAATGAAGGCTGACCGCGAGCCTGCCTTTGGTGACTACGGACTCGGCGACTACTGCAAGTTGGTCATCAAGGATCCTTTGCACCCTTCACCAGGTACTACCTTCATTACCCGCATCTTGGGATGGGACTACAGACCTGCGTCCAGTGACGGTGTAGAGGAAGTTCAGTTGATCTTCCAGGGAGATGATGACGCATGAGTGAAGTACGTCAGCATCGTGAACAGCCTGACCTTCTCAAGATGGTTGCTGACCTGCAGCGTCGCCTAGTGGCTCTCGAGAATTCTCGGAGACTTGGTAATGCATCCATTGACGGTGGCGAACTAACTGTCCGTGGCGGGGACATTGTTGTTCGCAATGACAACAACGAGGAAGTGCTCCGCATTCAACATGGCGCTGCCCCTACTGTCACCCTGACACCTGACTACGGTCTGGACGCTTACAAGGCGTCCATATTTGCTTGGGAGTCGGAAGGTCAGGGCGCAGCCCTCGAGATGGGCATCAGGACTAGTGCAGATGTACGGGATGGCAGCAAGCTGCTCCTTATGAAGGACGTTGCCTACCTCACGCACTCACCCAATGGTGGCGAAGAGGCGTTCCTCTCCATCTCACAGTATGCGGCAGCGACTTTGTACCTTCGCGGCAAGTGGCTGGTAGGTGATCAGAGGGAGGCGAGTGATGCCATTGTCTTCGGCATCGAGAGCATCGGAGCAGGGTTCGGTGCTGCGAGCGTCAACTTCACTATCCCGTTCGACAGCACACCCTTCTTCACGTACTCCCTATTCAGTTCCGTAGGACCTGTGTCACATAACATTGCGACGCTCTCCAGTTCCAGCTTCACCATCAGCTGGTCAGGTACTACTGCAAAGACCATCTACTGGCAGGCTTGGAGACAGTAATGAAGATCCGCTACGAAGACCTGCAGGTCCATGATGGGAAAGTAACAGTAACGGCCGTCATTGGCGAAGGACAAAACTCCACACGCCAGATGCATAGCTTCTCAGTGCAGGCACTCGCTAGATGGCAGGAGACGTTAGGTCTGCAGACGGAGGACGAAACCATCGATGCCCTCTTGCGCGAGCCGTTTCCCGAAGGTGACATAGAACCCATAACAAAAGAACACCGCGACAAGATCAAGAAGGAGAGCAGCAATGGGAAGGTACACGAAAGCGATCTCGGCGCTGGTCGCAGGACTGGCAGTGGCGATTCCGTCACTCGTCGCAGCTTCGCAGGACAACAACATCTCGGTGCAAGAGTGGCTGACGGCGGCGGGGCTGTTCTTCCCAGCAATCGTCGTCGCGTTGTCCCCCGCGAACGCTTTGGCCGAGAACCAGCTGGTGGAGCAAGTACGGAACCACCCAGCCTACGCCCGGATCCTGGAACGCCTCCGTGGATCCTCTGAGCCGAAGCAGCCTCCTACGTTTGGTATCTGATACCAAATAGACGCCTGGCCTGCTACCCTACGGTATTCCTCCCCCGTAGTCCCTTGGTAGCAGGCCAGGTCTCTATTTGAGTTTGTTCAGCCAGATGTTGTCGTTCAGTCTGAACGTGGTGTAGTGGAGCCAGTGCCTAGTGGCATCGCGTTCGTGTCTACGCTCCTTACCAGGAATCCACAACCCCACACGCTTGAGCTTGTCATCCGTCCAGAAGCCTTTGCCCTGCGACGCTGACTGCACCGTATACGGTGTGTGAGTGATCTGGCACCAGAGCGCACAGACCCCTACGAGCTCACCCGTCGAGTAGTCGATGTACTCCCTGTTCTGTGCATCCTCCTTCCTGTACTCGAAGGACTCGTAGATGAGATGGTCCTTTTCGGGATCCACCATCTGCATCATCCACATGTACAGGTGTAGGTGAGGATCCTTGATGAGGCCGTCTGTGTAGTCCAGCGTGACCCTGTGGGGCTGGCCGTCCTTCATGTAGAAGATACCTGTGTGAGGCCCAGGATCAATCGCGTAGTCCGTCATACGACTTTCCTGTCATGGTGATAATGGCTGGCTGACGTAGGATACGGTAGCCTCTTTCCCAGACGTACTCCATGTTGTCGATGGCGAAATCGAACGTACGAACGCCTCGCTCATTGGCCAGGTAGTCCGACATATCCCACACGGCCTTGCGTACGTCTGTGAGGACGCCAAGGTGTACTTCCTTGAGGGGTACTCCTTCTGCATGCACATGCGGGAGCATTCGCTCGCAAGGGTTCCAGTCTGTTGTCTCGATGTATTTGAGCACCTCGTTCGTAACGCGTGCGGTCTCTACATGGCTTGCTGCACAGACGATCACACGGCTCCAGTACGGATACTTGTCTTGCTCCGTCCCCTCCAGGAGCCACTTGATGAGCTCAGTCGTCTTACCTTCTTGTCTGTCCCTCACTATAACTTGCATCTGAATCCCCTCGCCCGTGTGGAGTTTGGTCTTGTGTCGATTGGTTAGACGAGAGATAGCCGAGCAAGATCCCTAGGCTGCAGTTAGGTCTTTAGCTAGCGTTATCTCTCGTCTAACCAATCTGCTAACTTGTCTGTTCTCCTACTCTAACGATTAGGCCTAATCTAGCAAGATTACAAGTGCCACAGACTAGGCCATCGTCAGTCTCGTAGAGGTTATGGTTGCAAATTTGTCCTTTACAGCCACGACACTGAAACTCCTGGTCTCTGAGTAGTCGCCATGTGCGTGACGATACACGCTTCGCGTACCTACCCGACTGAACCATTGAGTTCCTCTTCGAGGTCTTTGATCAGTGCTTGCCTGTCCTCGATCTCGGCACGAAGCCTGGCAATGCGTGACTGAACACTCTTGGTGCTTGTAGTAGCCAACTCGATGTTGTCTGGGTCCAAGTTGCTCTTGTTGCCGTCAGCGAAGATGGCTCGCTCGCCCGATCGAAGCTTCCGCCCAAGTTTCTCTTCCAGGACGAGTGTGTGCTTGCCGACCCACCCAGTCTCTGTCTTGACTTGGGTGTAGCCGTTGGCATTGACTGTTTCGGTCCCGACTGGACTCGTTCTCCCCCTAGGCATTAGTTCCCCCGGTAGACCGTCTTGTCCTGCGGATCGAGCTCGTCGGCCTTGGCACGGAGGATACCTGCCAGTACGGACTTGCTGGTCGATGTGAGATCATCAGTCATGATCCACTCGGCGCGAGGCCTCGCTGCAGGTCGCACCGCTTCGGATGTGCCCTTTGCTACAGGCTTCTGTAGCTCATCCTGGTCAGGCTGCTCGACCCATTCCGTGTACTCTTCTACACGAACGCGATACTTAGTGACTTTGACTTGTGCTTTGTAGTAACCCATTACTCCTCCTAGAGGTCACCCCATGAGTGACCGTAGCTGACGTCTACTTCAAACGGTACGTAGGTGGTAATGCGACGAGCCGCTTCGACCATCTCAGATCGAAGCATGTCTGACACGATCTCCAGTCGTGACTCAGATGCCTCGACGACCAGAGCGTCGTGAATCGTGAGTCTAATGAACCCAATGCCCCGAAGCTTTGGACGTAGACGAATGAGAGCACTGAGGCAAATGTCTGAAGCAGTTGATTGCGGTAGGTAGCTGAGAGCCTCGTTGAAGACGTCTTTCTGGTTCTGCGGGGTGATGAGTGAGAAACGGCGTCGCCGACCGAAGGGGGAAATGAGATCCTTGCCTTCGAGTATGCGCTCCTTGATTGATCCCTGCCAGGCAACGGTCTGTGGGATCGTTTCCAGGAACGCATAGTAGTCACGCTGCGCCTCGTCCATCGGGAGCTTGTACTCCTTGGCAATGGAGTAGTACTCTCGACCGAAGCCGATGCCGTAGAAGAATGCTTTTGTCCGAACACGTCTTTCCTTTGCTAGTGCGGAGCCGTCATGGAGTTCTTCCACGGAACACCTATAGAGGCCTGACCCAAGCATGTCGAACAGATCCTGCTCAGGATTGACGAAGATACTACGAAGGTACTCATCTTGAGCAAGCCAAGCAATGACGCGTCCCTCCGCCTGCTTATAGTCGGCCTGAATGAGGATGTTACCAGGCTTTGATGCAACGAACTGCCGCCGAATAGCCTGGCTCCGAACAATGTTTTGTAGGTTCGGGTTCCTAGACGCCAGACGTCCGGAGGTGGTGCCGTGGAGCAGGTAGTTGGTAAAGACACGATTGCCATAAAGTCTTTGCCGTATACCTTTGACAAAGGTGCCGTAGCGCTTTGCCTCGAAACGGTGTTCCAGTAGTCCTGTAACGAACATCCCTGCCGGGAGCGTAGGATCGAGACGTTCAGAGAGGCCATTGAGCACGTCCTTGTCTGTACTGGCTACCTTGATCCCCTGGGTCAAGAGGAACTCCTTGACCTGCTTAGGCGACCTAGGGTTGATGAAGGGTGTTTCGCCACGGGTAGCGAACTTGACGATCTCGCTGAGACCGTCCTCCATCTCGTTGAGCTTCTTCATGTACTCGAGTGACAACTTGGTGTTGTACTGAACGTCTACCGCGATGCCGTTGAGTTCCAAGTACACGAGTTGGTTACTCGCTGCCACCAGGAAGTCATGCCAGTCCCGGAGAGACTTGACAGGCAGCTCAGGGTAAGGCCACTCGTCAGTCGTAGGTGCATCCATCTCGGCAGCAAACAGCTCGAACAAGTTCCACGTACAGGCAACATCCAGTGCGTTGTATTTGTAGAGGATCTCCCTGGGAATGCTTGCATAATTTCCGCCGCGAGGTACATACTGTTTGATCTCGTCGTCGTATGCAGGTGCACCCAGACGTTCCACGGCCAGGACCTTGAGACCATGCCCGCCTGAACGTTCATCCAGAGCGTAGTGCGCGAGCATTGTATCGAACCAGAGTTCCAGTCCCGGGAAGATGGGGTAGAGGCCTGCGAGGTCGAACTTGCCGTTGTGTGCGATGAGACGGGATCGTCGTAGAAGACGATCGAGACGTCCCTTAACCTGCGCATTCTTCATCGCCTCCTCTCCGATGACCATCGCCTGGCCTCTGTCCCAGGCCAGACCGACACAAAGCATTTGGTACATGTTCGGGTGATCGAAGGCGGTATCCTTCTCAATGCCGACCTCGATGTCCACAACCAACTCGTACCTACCGTGCTGCCTTTGCCAAGCGAGGAGCCAGTCGAGCGCCTTGACAGCCAGTAGAGGTTCGTCCCAGTAGTTCCAGAACGGCTCCGACCAGTCATCCAGCGTGTGCTGGTTGACCTTGCCGATGTCCGCTACGAGGGTTGGGAAGGCGTCAGAATTTCGAAGCGTGTAAGCGGGGTGCCAGGTCGGAATAACCCTTTCAACAAGGCTTCCGTCAAGCGCTCGTGTCGGTCGCTTTGGGGGCCCGACTCGTAGAGTGGTAATGGTTCTTGGATCGTCAACGAGAGCAGATGTGGCTGTTCCTCCCAACGCAACAACAGTTCCCACTCCAGAGGAGTGGAGCTCACCAATGAGACGTCCACGACACGCAGCTTGTGCTGACGCAGGTGGCGTAGCATTATCTGGCGGACGACAAAGGCACACATTCGTGTAGAGAACGTCCTTGCGACTAAAGCCATGGTGATCCAACACCCTATCCAGTAGCTTGCCGGAGGGCCCTTTGAAGGGCTCACCGTAGATGGTTTCCTGAAAGCCTGGTGCTTCGCCCACCACTGCCAGACGAGGCCGTCCCTCGGGAATGAGGGACGGCGCCATACGTTCGTCTTTGAGTGGGCACGAAGAGCAGTTAGCTCCTGGTGCCTTTGGTTCCACTGGCCCACCCCAAGTAGGTCTTGATGTTACGGTCGAGCAGCTCCCCGTCGAGAACATGTACCTTGTCGAAGTAATCCTTCGGTCTTGCGACCCCAGGACTAGCTTCTGTCAGCAGCTCACCAGCGATGGTGAAGTTGTACGGCATGCTGGTGTCCACACCTCTTACCCATGAGAAGGCTTCGGCGAGGGTCTTGATCTCTGCAGGGTGCTTCGGATGGGTACCAAGAAGATGCACCGTCCAGTGTCCCCAGTTGTTCTCGATGTATGTGAGCACGTGAGCTCTAGCGGAACTGTCGTGGAGCGTCTCCAACAGGTGGCGGGGGATGCCCAGCGTAGCTTTGGGCCACGTTTCGCAGAAGACGTCTATACAGTGGAATACTTCCTCCAGGGTACGTCCCTGCACCACCAGCATAGGCTTGGTGAAGCTAGGCAAGTAGAACTTCTGCAGGAACTTGGTTGCATAGGCTACCGTAGCCTTCATGTCACGGAGCACGTCAGGCACGACGACTTCGTTGGCGCCGTACGCGTACATCGCGTTGATCAGGACGTCATCGGTGACAAGCTGGCCTTCTGCTGCACCATTGTCAAGGATGACAAAGTCCTCTTCGTCTACCAGGTTGCTGTACAGATGTTCGTACCGGTCGAAGGAGACCTGTGGCAGGACAAGATGGTAGTCGGAACGTAGTGCAGTATTGAAGTACCCGCGAGGAGGGATCAGTGCTGCTCTCATTCAGGCATTCCTCCCTGGAATAGCGTACCTTGCTTGCCCAACATCTCCTTGCCAGCGATGGGCGCAGCTGTGCTTCGATCTGTCTGAATGCGAACGAGTCCGTCCTGCAGGAGACGTAGCTTGATGTACGTCATCCGAATGTAGTTGCCCATGTCGACAACCTCATCGAGTGCATGCTCGATAGTGTCGATACCGAGCCAAGTACCGGGACCGTACTTCTCCTCGCCCAGTGTGTGCTTGTGAAAGCAGCGCTCGTCGAACTCTCGACTGTACTCGTTGATCTTGTCCGCGATCTCACTCACCGAAGTGCTCCTTCTCGAAGGCTTCGCGTGCCGCATCGTCTGGCTTGATGCACTGAAGACCGAAGCGGTTCTCGTTGAACTGTCGCTTCTCGTCCCAGATCTTCTTCCAGTCGACGCCCTCGAACTCCTTAGCGCCCATCAGGTTGCAGAGGTAGATTAGACAGTCGATAACCTCCTCCTGCAGTGTAGCGCCCGACTTGTACTCCTCGTCCATTGCGTACTCGAGGGTCATCGATCCGCGGACGATCTTCTTGACGAGATTCGCGACCTCACCGACCTCGCCGGCCAGGCACAGTACGAGGTTCGGAAGCGTCTGAGCCTTGCCGGGGAACCAGCGACCACTGTCCTCGACACAGTCACCGACCATGTCGCCGAGCTGCATGTACCCGAAGTTCATCCGATTGCCTTCTCTTCCATGTAGATGCTGACCACATCTGAGTTGTACTGCAGCGTACGAGTCTCGTCAGCTCTGTGAATGTCCCGCAGAAGCCCTCTCTCGTCGAGCCAGTCGATGAACTCCTGCAGAATCTTGGTAGCGACATCATCGTCGATGTCAGCGTCCTTAGTAACACGTACCCTCACCGGATGCCCTCCATGAACTCTGCCTTGGCCGTCTTGCTGTGGTCCGCGAAGACCCCAGAAGTTTTCACGGTTCGTGTCATAGTACCTGGAACTTGTGCCCCACGAAGGGTCATGCACAAGTGTTCTCCCTCCATGACGACCATGATGCCCTTGGTGTGCATGTTGAGGTGGATGTAGCCGTGGACCTGTGCGGTGAGCTCCTCCTGTACCTGTAGCCGTCGGGCGAAGTGGTTGACCACTCGTGCGAACTTGGACAGTCCGACGATCTTGTCCTCGGGGACGTAGCCGATCCAGGCGTAGCCGTAGAACGGGACCACGTGGTGGTTGCACACGCTGTAGTACGGGATCTTCTTGACGATGATCATCTCGTCCGAGGGGGACTCGAACGTCTTCCACTTGATGCAGGAACCGTCGCAGTTCTTGTGAGCCGTGAGTTCTTCCAGCATCTGGAGGAACCTCTGCGGAGTGTCCTTACCGTGAGGAGAGGTCATATCCAGCCCTGCATGCAGTGCGAGCATGTCCTCTACACAGTCAGGCGTTGCGTGCAGCTCGTCCTGCTGGCGAACTGTAAAGGCGGTCGGGAAGTCCAACTCAGACTCCAATCTTGTCGGGGTGCCAGATGAACTTGTGCGTCTGTACATTCAGGCGCCAGGGCAGGTTGTCGTTCGACATCCACTGGCAGAGCTTCTCAGTGGTCAACTCCTGTCCCCACACGACGCCGGCATAGACCATAGGTTCCTCGGTGCGATCCTTGATCTCGTTGAGGTAACGCGACTTCGCTACGTCGTAGTCAGCACGATCCTTGATCGTGAACTTGACAGCGTCGTGGCTCTCGAGGTAGTCGAAGTTGGATCGGAAGCTACTACTTGGACCGTACTCCTCTCCACTGCCAGGGAGCTTCCAGTCCAGGATGAAGGTGTCGATCATGTAGGGCAAATCTTCGCCCCAGTCCAGAGCACCGTTGGTGAAGCACTCCACCTCGATGGTCTCCCGTGAACTCTTCAGTCCATTGATGAACTGGGCTAGGTCCTTCTTGTTCTGAAGGAAGACCTCGCCGCCTGTGAGGCAGATGTTGTCAGTGTCGAAGGTGAGGACGTGATCTGCCAGGCGAGTCGGATCCCAGTAGGACTGGAGTGGGATGTACTTCTTGGGATCGATGGCGTGCTGCGTGTCGCAAGGCCACCCAGGGCACTTGAAGTTGCAGCCCGCAAAACGGACGAAGACAGTGGGCCGAGTGGTGTTCGGTCCCTCTCCCTGGTAGGACGCATACGTCTCCACTACTCGAAGTGTCATCGCTTCTTCCTCTTCAGGTACCACATCTCTGTACGTATGATCAGAAGTGTGGTTAGCATTCCCAATGCGAACGTAAGGAACAACAGCTGCGCTGTCACTGCTGAACCCTCGTTCCCGTACCGGTGTAGGTCACAAGCACCTCGGCACCGTTGGTCTTGGTCTCGTCGATGCGACAGATTACGTCGCAGTGGAACTCTGCGGCAGCCCACTGTGCGATCCACTTGGCGAGGTTCTCTACCGTCGGTTCGCCAGGGACTAGCGACAGCCCTGGCAGGAAGACCTGGTCGCTTGTGGCATCGAACTTGGCCTTGAGTTGGTGCTTCGCCTGCTCGACGAGCTCCTTCTCGGTGTACTCGACGATGAACTCCTTGGCCATGTAGATCGGGCCGGCGAAAGGGTCTTCCTGGTTGAGCACGAGCCGGTGGTCGTACGTCGAATCGATGTAGTCGCGGAACCTACGCTTCGCAGATCCGAACTCGATCGTCTCGCCGAAGCGCGTCACGGCCATGCCGTTCTCGCCTTCTTCGAGGTTCATGAAGACCAACTCGACCTGCATCCCGTGACCATGGATCTGCTTGCACTTCGTTGTGTCCTTGGATAGGCGGTGAGCCATCTCCATATTGTGCCGAATCTTCAACCGCATTGAGGACCTCGCCCGTGTGGAGTAGTGTGTTCCAAGTCTACCGTTGTTAAACAGGCGCGTGAAGCTCTCACAAACTCCACACGCCTGTCTGTCCTGTGTCCTTACGAACAGATCACGCAGCGGATTCCGATGCTCGTGATCGTGTGGTACAGCTTCAGCGTGGAGCCGGCCGGGGACTGGTAGGTGTAGTTGTTCAGGTTGTCCATGTTGAACGTGCTACCGGCCGCGCCGAGGTAGCCGATCACCTTCCACTGCCCGGAAGTGTTGCAGTTGGCCCAGTTGAACACCGTGATGGCGTACTGGGTGTAGCCGCTCGACTGGGTGTACCACATCAGCGAACCGGTGTTGTCGTTCACCGGCGTTCCGTTGTCCCATGTCGCACCGGCCAGGTTGATGCAGCCGTCATGTGCCACGGTGAAGTTGAAGTAGGTCGACTGCCACCGGTCGCCCTCGACCTGTGCACCCAATCCAGTCCACTGGTAGGCGCAGAACGCGTCAGCGGCACAGTATCCGCCGAACGCAGCCTGTGCAGGCGTAGCAGTGGCTGCGAGACCAAACCCCACCACGATACTGGCAGCGAGAGCGGCGAACGCCCTCTTGAGCTTATACATGTTACTCTCCTATCTCCCTGGTGGTACTCACCAGAAGTTCTTGCCTCGAGCTGCGGCGATGATGGCCGAGACGGCGAAGGCGATGACTAGGATGAGGCACACAGTGCCCCAGAAGTGTTCGAACACGAACTTAAGAACGGTCACTGACTACCTGCCGCCAGAAGTCGTAGTCCTCGTACTCAGTCTCGTCCAGTCCGACGCCACGAGTGATGTCCTCGTTGGTGAGACGGCTCTGTGCTTCGGCGATGGCTTCCATCCGCTCCACACAGGTACCGCACTTGCCGCAGTGCTTCTCGCCTCCCTTGTAGCAGCTCCAGGTCTCGTGGAGGGGTACGTCCAACCGCATGGCGCGGAAGGCAATGTCTGCCTTGGACGCGTTCAGGAACGGTGCGTAGATGAACGAACGGATCGCTGCGTCCATGACTGCCTTGTCTTCGAAGGGTCCGAAGCCTTCGTTGCCGGCCACGATGGCAGCGTCCATGATCTGGATGAACTGCGGACGGCAGTCCGGGTACACGAAGTGGTCGCCGGCGTGAACTCCAGTGGCGAGGTGCTTGTAGTTGTTGTTGACAGCGATGCCAGCCGCGATGGACAACATGATCATGTTCCGGTTCGGGACGACCGTCTTCTTCATGTTGTCTTCAGCGTAGTGACCCTCTGGCACCTCGATGACTGGCTTGATGCCGTTCTCATCGCTGTCGTCGAGTCCGCCCTGGGTAAGGGCTGAGTTGCTGATCAGGTGGGTCAGTCCGGTGAGATCGACGATGTCGTGCCGCAGACAGAGCCTCTGTGCCGTCCGCATTGCGTAGGTGAGTTCCTTGCTGTGTCGCTGTCCGTAGTTGAAGCTGATCAGGTGAGGTGTCATGCCCTTGGCCAGCATGTCGTAGACCAGCGTGGTGGAGTCCAGGCCGCCCGAGAAGATGGCGACACTGTCAGGGTCCTTGTGGAAGTCCAGGTTGCGCCGACGGAAGTCGAGATACGACTCTTCGGTGTTCTGATTCACTTGGGTCCTCCTGTCAGTGGGTGGTAAATCTGTCCACCCGATGGTGTACGGGACATACTGATCTGTCCGCGTTGGATGAGAGTATCGAAGGTCTGATTGGCACTTTGTGACGTCAGGTGGTAGCTCTGCATGAGTTGACTACGGCTGATGCCTGGGCGCTTGATGATGGCCGTGAGGATACGTTCAAGGTCACGTTCGTAGGATGTCTTGCCGATCCCATTGACAACCTCGATGGCGTACGCTCGCCACTGCTTGCAGTACCTGATCGCATGCAGGATGTCGATGACCTCTACAGTCACGCCCTCCTTGCCTACGTGACGTGCCGCAGAGATGAGAACGGCCGCCTTCAACGTGTTCTTGCTGAGTCGGTCGAACAGAGGCGTCATGAGTTCAGGCTTCTCCGACTCCAGCCCGCTCTGGACTAGTGCAGCCTCCAGCTCGTTGTACCTCTGCCACGCCTCAGGTGTTAGCTGTGCACTTGTCTGTACGTTCTCCTGTACCGACTCCCCTCTGGCCTTGATGTGCACTGTGCGACTTTGTCCGTAGTGGTTAACCAAGGCCTCCATCCTGGCGAGGAGGAGGTCACGGTTGCCTAGGTCCTTAACGGTTGGGGGCCCAAGAGGTTGAAGGCGACTGGTGTCAGATTCGGCCGTGACAAAAATGAAGCGAGGAATGAATCCGGACGAGACGTGTTCATGAGTAAGGAGGCCCTGAACACGATTTCGAATGCCTCCTGCGAGGATGAGGAGGATCGGATGACGTACAGTGATCTCCTCTTTGCGCAGGATTCGCTTCTGCATCTTTCCATCATACAGCTTGGTGAGCACTTCCGCCATACCAGCATAGTAGTCCTTCTTAGTGATCATCTCCAGTAGACCTGAGAACTCGTCACGCAAGAAGATCGAGGGGCGCTTCGGCCTCGTGGATAGACCTTGCATAAGGCCTTCCACCGAGCCGTCCGTCGCCAGGATCGCATCCGGGTCCACCTCCTCCAAGAGGTCGGTCGCGATGTCCATCGCCGTCGACTTCCGCGTCAGCGTCGTGTCGCCCAGAATCATGAACCATAGGTTTGGGACAACGGGTCCATAGGAAGTCGGTAGGGTCACTCTCCCGGAGAGCAGAGCAGACAGGATCGTGAACGCACCTGCCTGGTGGTACTGCGTTGCCGCATCGCCAAGAGAACTCGCCCATTCGATGTACTCCTCTACGAATCCTTCCTGTTGACTGGCCAGCTCCTCCTCTTCAGGAGTCATGAGGTCGCTCACTACAGCACCAGGAAACATGACAGCATTGACACGTTCCTGGTAGGCTACGAACGCCCTACAGATCTCCACCCAGAGGTACTCTGGACTCTTACCGTCTCGTTGGTACTTGTTGCACTTCGACTCCCATGCTACCGTGAACACCTCTTCGCGGGTCATACCCATCTCGAAGAGGAGCATCTCCAGCTTCCAGAGACGCTCACTCCACTCACCGTCTGGTGTGACACTGAACAGGTCGTAGGTGGCTGGTAGCAGTGCGTGTTGGTAGTCCTGCAGAATGTCCTCTGCGGGCTTGTCTGGTAGTTCCTCGGCAGTAGGCATTGGCGTCTTCAGGAAGGCGCTATGCTTCACCTCAGGGTAGTTCTTGAAGTCGTTCAGTGTGAACAGACCCTGCCGAAGTTCCACCAAGGCCACCATGGGATGGCCGGTGTACTTGTAGTTGAAGCTGGACGGTACACGAAGTAGCTGAGTCAGGTCCCAGCCACTTCTGTCACATCCATCCTCTGCGTGGAAGTAGGCAATGCGCTTCGCGATGTCTTCGGCTACATGTGGCGCAACTGGGTGGGCAAGACTCCACAGGCCCTGATACCTGCCAGGTGAAGACTCAACCACCAAGTTAGGTCGGACCTGCATCCTGCCTGGCGGACATTCGTCAAGGTCTGCCCAGATGGTGGGACAGCTCTTCACGTTGTCCTTGCGCCTACGCTTGGTCTCGAACAGTTGAGGACAATAGTACACGTCTGCTTGGTACTTACCATCCTCGACTGCACGAGCTGCTTGGTCGACCTGGTCAGGGTACAGGAAGAACCGTTCCGTCATCTCGCGCTTCTGGCCGCCATGGTTGGCGAGGAGCGCAACACAAATGTAACCCTTGGCCTCAGGGCCGAAGGCCACCTTGAAGAAGGTCTTGACTGCTGATTCCATACACTGCCCTGTTTAGTTGGGGAAAGGTTCCCTAGCCGAGGTGCGCGACTAGGGAACCCTTCGAGGTGGATCAGGAAGGCAGCAGCGAACCGCTACCCGGCTTGGCGTTGGCTGCCGGCGCACCGTCCTTCACGGACTTGTAGCCACCGATGTCGTTGCGAGCCTCGTACTCCTTCTCCTCACCCGTCTGCGGGTCGCGAACCTTCCGCTTCGGGGTGATCTTGACCTTGGCCCACAGCTCCTGGCCGAGCAGCTCCTCCGGCTCCGGCACCTCGACCTCGCCGGCCTCCGTCTCGATGCCCAGCCCGTTGAGCAGCTGGTTCAGGGAGTACAGTGCACCGGCGAAGAGCATGACGTTGGAGAAGACCTTCCGGCCCTCGTGGTCACCTTCGGCCACGGTGTGTTCCACCGCGTAGTAGGGCTTGCCGTAGTTCTTGTCCGACTTGCTCTCGCGGAGCTCGACGTCCGAGATGGTGACCTTGTACCAGCCAGAAGGAATCGGCTCCAGAACCTTGGAGCTGGCTTCCTGCTCGGTCATTACAACCTTGATACCCATTTACGTTTTCACTTTCCCTTGTTGTAGTAGTTCAGGATGGTTTCCATCGTGACAGTTTCGTCGGCACCGATGATCTGAGGCATCGTTGCGCCACGCACCTTGGCGACAGCGATGTCCGTCTGACCAGTGAGCATCAACCGACGTTGCTCACCATCGACCTCTTGGTTGTACATGAAGAAGACGATGTCGGGGATCGTGGGGACCTTCATCTGGGCCTTACCGTTCAGCAGTGGCATCCACTTGTGCTTGCCACCCTTGAGCTGAACACGCTCGGCGTGAGCGATGAAGATCACATTCATAGGAAGGTCACGGTAGAGACGAATGAGACGAAGGAGTCGAACCTGCAGCTTGCCCCATTCACGAATGCTAGGGATGTCTTCGTCCCTAGTCTCGTTCTCTGGGTCAGCTTTCATCTCTACCATGACCTGGTCTTTGCACTGCTCGAGGATCTCCGACAGTGAGTCCAGAACCACTGTTCTGTAGGAATGTCCTCCGGCCTTGAGAGCGTTGTAGATGTCGATGTAGGCCTTCCAGTTCTTAGCGGGAAGGATCTCGACGTCGGGGTGTTCTCGGAGCGTAGCCTTGCCGGCCTCCGCGTCCACATACAGAACGTTCCGCATGCTGGGCACACGCGAAGCCGAACCAGCCAGCCACGTCTTGCCAACGCCAGCCTCCCCGTAGATGAGCATGTTCAGCTTGCTGATCTCGTGAACGTCAGGGCGCTCGATCTTGAGACCGGCAAAGCTAGTAGGAGTGAGGATATCAACCACAGCTGAACGCTCCAAGGTAGGTCAGGATGACTGCGACGATGGCATACAAGGCGACTCCGCAAGCTGCGCCCAAGAAGAACTTGGTCACACCCATCCTCCAGTCAGGAAGTGTGCACCGAGCCAGAACATGAATGCTGCAAGGACGAACCTACGGAACTGAACCCATCCAGTCTTCTCGCGGCCCTTGGAGGTGCCGAACCAGATCCAGACGTGTTCGCTCAGAGTGTCGCCAGGCTTCGAGTTGAAGAGGGCAATGCCTTCGAGCACCAGGAAGTAGACGAGCCAGGCCAGCCACCCGATCGTTGCTGGATCGGTGTACGTGATGGTCATAGCTTCTCCATGTGCTTGTCCGTCGTGGGCTCTGCCTCTTCCCAGTAGTGGCGATCCAGCTTCTGGTACATGGTGTCCAGTGCGTACTGGTAGTCCTCACCACGATTCTTACCAAGACAGGGATCCCAGAAGGCACAGCCACTGTACGCTCCAAGACCCTTGCAGTGGAAGCGTCCCTGGTTGGGATAGATGTGCAGGTTCGGATTGGTCATCTCTCCCGCCTCCATCCACAAGTTGATCCCAGCCTGTACGCATTCCTCTTCATTGCGGAAGACAGGGTGCCACCGATGGAACTGAGGTCCTTCTTCCTTCAAGTACTGAATGAAGTCTGTGTACAGTCCACGTCCGTAGGCTTCAGGATCGTTCTCCTGAACGGTTCTCTCGTACAGCTCCCAGTTGGTCTCCAGGTTCCTACTCACGCTGAAGCGACGACCTAGGCGAGTGACCTTGAGAGGCTCAGGCTCTTCGGGGACAGCCTTCTTGATCTCGGCATAAATAAACCCAACCACAGGCAGACCAATAAGGCGCAGAGCCCAAACGTAACCAGTGATCTGGTCATCGTTCCAGAGGTACTCGTCCGATGTCTCGGTCCCTGATAGTCGTGTCGCGGTCTTCCAGTCACCGATCCAGAGGTTCCCTTCAGAGTCCTCGAACAGGATATCGAGTCGGCCACCGAACGTTACCGGCAGACCCTTCCACTTGGTGCGTCCGTGTGTACCTGTTAGGGCATCGAAAGCTTCGATGTGTTGCTGTCCCTGGTTGGCTAGCCACTTCCTGTACCGCCTGAAGCACCAGTCACAATTGCACCAGAGGTCCTGCTCGCCTGTGTACGGGTTCGCGATGGGGACTTCGAACTTGATCTCGACCTTGACGGGCTTGAGACCCTTGTGTTGGTTCGGAGCTACGTGAGTGAAGTAGTACTCCAACATCGCCACGCCAAGACGTACACGGTCGTCGTAGTCCGCAGCCATCTCATCGTCGATACCGTTGTTCAGACGGATGAACTTGAGACGCTGTTCTCGCGTGATACGCTTGAAGGTGGCAACCGCAATGGCCAGAGAAGCAGCTGGGTCAGGATTGACGAACAGACCCAGGTATGACTTGTAGTACTCCTCCATTGCAGCGTGAAAGGCAACGCCGAACTCGAGCGGACGTGCAGTGATGTTCGGGTAGTAGAACTGTCGCGAGATCCAGTCCCACCGTCGACGGCAGCCACGGAACGACCTTCGCTCACTGGTGTGAATTGAATGGGTCAGACCGGCGTTGATGTAGTCGTTTACCGTTTCGAGCATACGCTTTTCCCTTGTTGTTCTTTGTTAGAGATAGTATATAGTGCCCTCAATGGGAAATCAACGCCGGCATTTGATCTAGCTATCGCTGCGGCATCCCGAAGCCATCGGAGTAGTCAGCGTCGTACAGTTCCCGGCACTTACAGTAGCCAGGACTCCTCTTGGAGGGGCACTCTGGGTGATGTCTCTTCTCCAATGGCTTCTCTTTGAACTCTTCCTCATACGGTCCAAAGAAGTCCTCATTGTCGTTCACGTTTCTCTCCTTTCCTACGTATGACGACCTCGCACCCGAGAGAGTTGATAATGCGTAGGGCCTTGGATAGAGTGATGTCCTTGCCATCCGCCTCAATGGCGGCCACAAACGAACGTGACACCTCTGACATACTTGCCAGTCCCCTTTGCGAGACTGCTCGTCTGGTCCGTTCAGTGCCTACGACGTAGCCAAAGCCACTGGTGTTACCAATCACGTACTCGTTCATCGACGCTCGTCCTCGTGCCGCCATGGCTTGCGGTTGGCCCGGAAGCTCATGGTATAGATCCGGTCTCGCGGGTCGGTACCTGCACCCTCGATGAGGTTGTACGGATGGATGTAGTTGGTCGGACGAGGCTTGGCGCACTTGGCATGTACGTACCAGCCGTACTTAGCGGAGCGCGCACTCTTGCCTGCATAGTCGGGACAGTCACAGAACTTGGTCGGCACTGCATACATCTGCGGCACCTTCCACCCCTCGCCGGTCTGTACGCGGAACTCCTTTGTGCCCTCCACAAGAGGAGGTTCTACCGGTACCGTGTACATGACATCACCACGCTTGATGGCCTCGACGAAGGCTTCGGCCTCATCGTTGTCAGGAATCTCCACTACTACGAACCGCATTGAGAACCTCCGAGATGTTCTGGTCAATGTTCTGCAGGAGCTTGGTCTGCTTCTTCGACTCGACGAGCATGCCAGCGGCAGCGCGCGACAGTGCGAGCACACTGTACATGATGCATTGTGTCATGTTCCAGCGGTTGTCGGCGATGAGACTCTTTGCCTTGGTACTACTCAGGAACTTCTGCTTAGCGTCCTCCGGTACGTGCATGCCTCGACCACGCACCCTGAACGCTGCCACAGCCTCACGCATGCCCTGGTAGATCTTCTCACGGGCGTCGATAGCTCGCCGCGCCATTTGCTCAGCGTTGCGTACGTACGTCTCTACTGATTCAGACATTGTTAAACCTCCCCTCATGTCTCCCACAGAACTCCACACGCCGATGTCCACGTGAAATCTCGAATGAACTTGTCACGAAGTCCAGAGCTCTCGTGAATGAACCAGCGCCCGTGTGGAGTACTGAAGCGGCACGCTACGGTTGTTTAACTAGGTAGTGCAACGACGTTATGCGGAGGAGGTTCGACTCCGTAGAAGTCGTGCTCACGTCCTTTGCAGGTCTCCTCAGCTCGATGGTGGTGGACGACGGAGGTCTCTTGCCGCTTCTCCAGTTGGATACGGCTCTGCTGAGCCACAACAGCCGGATCGATACGGTCAGCGATCACGTACTTGTGGTGATCGGCCTGAATGCCATTGACGACATTAGCCATTGTTGTCCTTCTCCACTGCACGAATGGCACTGTACCAGATGGTGTACTTGTAGCCCATGAGCAGGTGCATAGCCTGCTCCTGCGTGAAGCCTGCACGTACCCAGGAGATGAACATCTCGTGGTCCTCTACGGCCGCTGAGTCGAGCGTAGCGTCGTAGAGGTTGTCGTCAGGCACCGTCGACCACCTCGATCTTGAACTGCTGGGGGTCCCTGATGTCCAAGTTGGTGAAGTACTCCTCAGGCGCGATGTCGCCGTGGAGTACGTAGCGCTTCTCGTACATAGCCATGTCCTGTACGGTCATGGCCTGTTGCTCCTCCAGAGTGGTTTCCTTCTCTAGCTTCGGGTCTTCGTCGTCGGTGTAGACGACAAGAAAGTTCTCCTTCTTGACGAAGTCGGTGATGTCGACGTTGATCCGCAGCATGATCCGAGGGTCTGCCATTACTACCACTTCCTTCCGGTGACATCCTTGTGTACTGGGCTCTTCGTTGTGGACTTATGTCCCACAAGGCAGGGGAGCGCGTAGCTGACGGTCTGGTACTGCCCAAAGGGGAGGCCCTTCTCATTGAAGGTGCCGTCCTTCACGACGATGTCCTCGTGTGCCGCGAGCGAGTGGGAACATTTACCTCCGCCGCTCATGACGGGCAGCTGTCCCGTGTTACGCTTGGCGTGGTACGGAAGTCGCTTCTTCCGCCTCGGGTTACGTCGGGCAGAGATGACACCGTTCTGAGCATTGATATCGAACCAGTACTGTCCAGCGTACATGGTTATCCCTTCTGGGGTGTGAGGATGGACTTGAGCCAAGTCCATTTCATTTCGATCTTGTCGTTACGTTGTCGGTCGATAGTCTCACGGGCAACAAGTGTGAGGATGAGCACGGCGTTCTTCTGTCCCAGACGGTGTAGACGATCCTCCGCCTGACGGTTGGCTGAGGGGCTCCAGGCACGATCCAGGAAAACACAGATCGTAGCAGCAGTGAGAGTGATACCGACCCCGCCCGCCTTAATGGTACTGCAAAAGACTCGCAGGCGACCAGATTGGAACTTCTCAATATACTGATCACGATCCGCTTGTTTCGTGTCACCAGTAAGAACCCCAAAGGATACGCCAGCTTTTTCAAGGCGGGCTGCCAAGAGGTTGATGGCCTGTTTTGATTGTCCGAAAACCACGATCTGTTCATTGGTCGCTCCAATGATATCCATGACCGCGTCGAGCTTGCTGCTCGGCTCGTCCAACACTAACTGGTGTAGTGGTGCACCGTTCTTGTACACCAGCTCCATCTTACCGTACGCTACAGCGAACTGCTGCAGACGTACCAGCTGACTAATGACTGCTGGAGCTGCCACGGGCTGGTCTTCGTGAGCACCAACCCATGCCAGCATGTCCTTGGCCATCATGTCGTACGTGCGACGCTGCTTCGGGTCCAGTTCGACAACTCGGTCCTCGTAGGTCTTCTCCGGGATGTCCTTCCAGACCTCTTCCTTCGTCCGCCGGATGTAGCCCCAACCCATCCTGCTGTGGATGAGCTGCTGGTCGTGTACTCCGACGATCTCAGTGAACGGACGCTTGTGACTCTTGCCACACTCGTCAGCGAGACAGTAGCCTTCGTTGTGCTTCTTCTGCAGAACGTGGTGGTTGAAGAAGCCCCAGTAGGAACTGAAGGTCTTCGGCCAGAGCCAGTTAAGCACTGACCAGGCATCGTCGGGCCTGTTGTCAGCCCATGTGCCACTGAGCCCTGTCTTGTAGTAGGTCTTCAGCTTCTTGAAGGCCTGGGTCTGTTGCGCCTTGCGGTTCTTGATGTTGTGAATCTCGTCGCCGATGATGTGGAACCAGTTCACTAGGTTGATATCTTCGGCGATAAACCTCAGTACCTGCCAGTGGCACACGAAGACGTGATACTCCGGCAGCCCACGACCATTCCGGGCCTTCAGTGCCGCGACGAACTCGTTCCGGTTCTTCCTGTTGATCACCTTCACTTTGAGCCAAGGTGCCCACTCCTTGTAGTGGCTCTCCCATGCGCCCATGACGGACGTCTGTGTGACTACCAAGGTCTGTGCACTGTACGAGCAGTTGTGCTTCTTCCGCTTCATCTGGTCTAGAGTGATGGCCTCCACCGTCTTACCAAGGCCCATGTCGTCACCGATGAGGAAGCTACGATCGTCCGTCTCAGGGTGCCTAGGGTTCATGCCCTGACGAACGCAAGCCTCTTGGAAGTCGTACAGCTTCAGCACTTAACACCACCTGCAAAGTTGTCTTGGGCCGTACTTGACGTACAGCGGTCCGCGTCCTGCTAGCCATGCCTCGGCATCCGAGAAGGCCAGGAGTGCGATGTGCTTAGGCGATATGGTCTGACCACACTGTGCACGGATGTCTGCTATCAGGAGTGGGTCAGCCCTTATCAGTTGCGAGCGTCCGTGGTCCACTCTATGTAGCACTACTGCTTGTTGGTGTACACTAGTGAACCAGTCGAACGCTAACCACCTGACCACTACCACCACCTATTCCGGATGATCACCCTGATCACGTACATCAGTGCCAGTACTACCAGGACTAGTCCTACGATCTTCACCCAGCACCACCGTCTCTAAGACGTCTCCTGTCTCTTTACAGTACCAGTGGATGTAGCTCTTGCCGTTGTACCGTTCAGGTTTGAAGCCGAGCAAGGAAGACTTGTAGCCGTGCCTCTGCCGATGGTGTTTACACCAGACGCCGTCAAGCTTGTGTGCAGAGGACGTGTCAGGCGTCCAAGTCGCTCCCTGGTACTTCTTCCTCTTCCGGTACTGTCGAGTCGGTTCGCTTCCACTTCCCCAACTTGAAGTACTCATCGGCAGCCTCCACGTCGACCACCGTCCGTCCGCACGAGCAGTGCTCAGGCACCACCTTGTGGTTGCGGATAGCAGCGTAGACCTTCTGAGGGTAGATGCCACGCGACTTGGCATACGGGATGGGCGCCATCTTCGAAGCGCCCTCGAGGTCGCCCAGTCGCATCTCTTCGATCGCGTCGTCGATGCCGCCCATGCCAGTCAGTCCAGTCCTCGCCGAGGCGGCCTCGGCTTGTTGCGACCGATCGTACTCACGATGATGATCGTGAAGCAGATCGCAGCTATGGAGTTGAATATTGCTTCCGGCCAGCTCATGTCAGTCCACCAGAGTCATCTTGTAGATCTTACCGTCGTCGATGTCCTCCACGAGGAGGTAGTTCGGACGCTGCTTGATCACCTCGACCGTGAGCTTGTCCAAGGTGGGCTGCGCTGGCTCGCCGTACTTGTCTGCGGCAAGCTCCTGCTTCTCGACGAAACGCCACATGCCTGTCGAGAGCTTCTCCACGCGTTCCACGAGAGGGTTGGTCGCACGCGTCCCGCCCTTCCTGTTCCAGCTGGACTCAGCCAGGGCGTGCATGACCTTGTGGCGCGCCCACCCAGTCTTCTCAGCGAGCTCCTCGGCCGTAACGGACTTGTTCGGGTGCTTGGCCAGGTAGTTCAAGCAGTCGCGGAGGCAGCCCCTCTTGAACCTCGGCTGTAGTTCTTCCGTCATTGGTTTTCTCTTCTCTCGTGGTAGTTTAGACTGTTGTTGGACGAGTTAGAAGGTAGGTTAGACGCGAGTTTCCCAAGTGTTAGTCAGGTCTCTGTAGGTCGTTTAGACCTTGTGGTTAGACTTGATGCTACCCGTGGACTTCGTGTCCGGGACGTTGCTCCAGTTCCACCTGACGTGCCAGTGCATCGTGCACCATCTGCTTGCGAGCAGAAGACATAGACGTACGCGGGAAGAACTTCTCCCGCTGGTCCGGTGGCGTGACGTCGGGAATGCTTCCGTCGGATCGAGTCTGCACGATCCAGCCCATCTCGTGGTACTTGCAGTTGTCTTCGGGACAGATCAACGTGATTAGTTGACCGCCTCCCTGGACAGGCTTCCTCGAGGTGACCTTGCCTTGGAACTGTCCGTCACGAGGACAGCGGCTGGCTTCCTCCCACGTAGCGCTCATGGGAACAACACCACGATTCCCAGAGCCAGTACGGCAATGACGAACAACAGAACGACCCCTTCTAGTATGACCGTCAGACACCCAGAGTCTTCCTCTTCGGAGCCCCAGATCTCGTTATCCCCATCCTCCATTGATCCACCACCCCAAAGCGATGAGTCCGAAACATGCCCCGATGACCAGTGTGAGTATGAGACAGCCCATATCACTTGGCTGCCTCCAGCTTCCGCTCGACGACTTGCAGCCGCATCTCCAGACGCTCGATGTCGTCCTGTAGCGACTGCGACAGGCGCATGAGGTCATGCGTCCGCTGCTCGAGCTGATGGGTCTTACCCTTGGGTGCACGCTTGCGCTCCAAGATCTGCCTGAAGGTCTCCTCCTCTGGAGGAAACTTCAAGAGCCACTTGGACGTAGCAGAGCCTCCACCACGGCGTAGCTGTTCGATACAGCCCTGCGCCTTAAGCGCCGCCATGATCTTGGTGTAGTAGGGGTTGGCAATCTGCAGCTCTGCGAACAGCCGCGTCAGATGGCCGATGTACACATCGACCTGTCGATAGCCCGACGGATCATCGAGGTCTTCGACCTCTTCTCTGTTGCTGCGCTTGTGCATCTCCTCGTACAGCCGCTTGGCGTGCTCGAAGAGAGCTGGTGTCAGCTCCTCCACGTCACTCACAGTCCTGCTCCAGGTGCTCCTTGAGTGCTACCATCGTACCGTAGTCGTCCTTGAGCTCCACATGTGCCTTGAGCATCTCTTCCGGCGACGTATACGTTCCGTCGGACTGATGATGCTCCAGCATCGCGTCTATGGACTCGATGGTCTCCCCTACGATCCGTGCAGCTCTCTGTCTGTCGAACTCTACCATCTAATTATACCCTAGTTCTACAAGGGAAGTCACGATGTAACATTGTTAAAACCGATGGAGCTTAAAGGAAAGCCCCCAAGCTGGGGTCGCGGGGGGCGATGGCTTGAGGGCTTTCCGGCGAAGCGGCTGCTTTGGGGTACGCCGCTAACCCTTGTTACTCGGCCTCGACGATCGGGGCCTGCTCGGCGACCTCGGTCGGGGCGTCTCCACTCTTGGACTCGCTGCCCTTGGCCGCCTTCTTGGCCGCCTTCTCCGCAGCGCCAGCCTTCTGGGCCTTGACGCGCAGGTCCTTGGCGTCCCACCATTCCAGGCCGGCCTGCGGCTCGACGACGGCAGTGCGGCCCTCGGCCTTGGTGGCCGGGAACGGGTTCTTGCTCTCCGGGCCGTTGTTCTTGATGTAGCTGTACACGACCTGCGGCGCGACGCTCTGTCCCTCCGGCAGTCGCACACCGAGCTCCGGGTGCTCCTGGCGCAGGTGCTCCGACAGGATCTTGGCGAACTGGACCGGGCTGACCTTGCCCTCGGGAACCGGCGGACGCGTCGACTCCTTCTTGTCCTTGGCCGGCTTCTCGCCCTCGACTGGTGCGGCCACCGTGTCCTCGGAGGCCTCGGCCGGCGCGTCCACGTCGACGTCCACGTTCTCGAAGTCCGGTTCGGCGAACTGGGGTTCGGTTGCGGTGCTCATCTCGATGTTCTCCTGGTTCTCGTTGGTGATGTCAGTTTCAGGACTCTTGCCGTCGTTGCGAACCTCTTCGGTCGCCGTCTTGGTTCGGCTCTTCCTCAGTGCCATGATTTAATTCTACTCCCTTTCCTTGCTCTTGTCACGACTGTCATCTAGGAAAGTTCGTGATCTTTTTGTGGACCTCTTTGTCCGTCTCTGCTACCACTGCAGGCTCTGTGAACCAGCAGTTGACTCTGTCGCGGAGGCTAATGCCCTCGATAGGTACGTCAATGCTCTCCGGAGCCTCTACTAGCTCCCGAATCAAGTCGGCTGCCATGCCTACAGCGTCAATGTACTCATCCTTGGTGGCCATTTGCCCCTCCAGCTTTTTGCGCTAATTCAATTATAGCGCAGCGCCTTAGGACTCTTCAAGAGGTGCCACTGGAGCACTTTTTGTTACCGTGAAGGTTGGCTGCGGAGCCCTACTCGAAGGTGGTGGCGCAGTCCGCGTTCGCACAGGTGTAGCTGAAGTCCTAGATGGTCTTGGAGACACACTAGACGGAGTCAGCCGCGCGTGTGGAGTTTTGGTTGGCCTTGGCCTCCCTTGTTTAACAACCGTTGGAGTGGTAGGAACAAACACCACACGGGCCTTTGACGTCTGTCTAACGTCTTGTTCCTGTGTGCGCTCTCCCATCCCTGTTGAGTGTTCTACCTGAACACCAGTACTCGGTGGAGGCTCACTACGGAACGTCTCACCTAGCACCATACCTAGTGCTACTGCAGGACCAATTCCGGCAGCTACTACGACACTGAATACAGTTACAGGTTTCACGTACGCCTGGCAGGAATCGAACCTGCACTTCCTGTTGCCCTCATGACCCAACGGGCGGATCCCTTCCGGTGGCCGCCCGCCGAGATCTCAGGCGCACCCCCAACCCCATGAAGTGTAGGCGCACTTCAAGTTAGGGTGTAAAGCTACTACAGTCCTCTCCCCGATCCTCCGCCGTTGGCGTGACGGTCAGGTGCTGGATCGAAGATCTTGTCGCCGTACTTTTCCAACAACGTCCAGGTGGACGCTCTAGTTGAAATGAGGTACATACCTGGTTCCTGCTCGATCACTACCGTGTGAGGGAGTTCCGGATCCAGTATTACTTCCATCTGGCTTCTCCCTCGAGTAGTTCTGGAGTAGTGCCTGCTTGCTGGTACGTAGGGCTTTCCACCCGCTGAGGTACCAGGTCTTGTAGTACACGCAGTCACCGACGACTTTGGTGACGATGTACTCTTGACCCAGCACTCCACGCTTCTGGTGCTGATGCACTCTGTACCAGCGACCTAGGAGGTCTTCCTCACCGTCGGGCACAGCGTGAGCCTCCCATTCCCGTCGATGCCTAGGTCGAAGTCGTACACAGCGTTTGGAAGCAGGGGCCCTTCCGTGACAATGTAGACCTCAGGGTCATCATTGTCGTCGATCACCTCGAGCTGACCTTCCGACAGTAGCTTCGACAGCTTCACTTGTCCTCCAGGACCTTCTGCACGCCCTTGACGTAGTCGGCGATCGGGATGGACCGCTCGCGGTCGACGACCTTGAGGGTCTTCATGCCCTCCGTGCTCAGGAACTCGATGAGGCTGACCCACTCCACCTTGCTCGGTGCACGGCTGCCCGTGACGAACCACCACTCGCCGCTCTTGATGGCCACGTAGTAGTACGTGACACCGCTGTGGAAGTTCTTCTCGAAGGTGAGCACCTGGCCGTCGCCGAAGGTGTCCGTCTGCGGAATGGCCCGCAGCACTTCGGCTCGAGCCAGCATGCGAGCTGCCTCGCGCTCCAGGAACTCAGGGTCGAGCGAGCTGTTCATGTCGTCCTCCTTGTAGTTGGTGCTGACTCCTTCAACACCGTATGCCGTGCAGTAGTGACCGATGGTGTCCCGTGTGATCTTGCCGATTGTCTCGACCTGAACATAGGCGACGTTGGGATCGTGTAGCGCCTTGGCCGCATCGTACAGATCCGCTCGCATCTGTGCGAGTGCGGCGTACTGTTCGTGCGACATGTACGCAGCACCAATAGGTTTCAAGTTGATCGTCACCTCCTTGCCTACCAGGTCGTTCGGATCGTCGGACCACTTGCTGGCTTCGATCTTTCGTGGCTGCAGAGAGCCTGGGCGATCCAGGATGTAGAAGTCGTCACCCCTTTCGGCCATTCGGATGATGTTGTCGATCTGGTCACGCTGGATCATTCCGAACTCCGGGAACTTGCGACACTGCACAACCTCCAGGCGACTGTCCCACCTGCCGAAGACAACGTCACGGATGAACTTGAGATAGTTCAACCGCGCCTGCTTCGGCGACAGAGGCTTGAAGTCCACGTCTTCGAGATCGCCGTCTCCCTGACCACTCTCTAGAACGTACGCGTCCCAGTCATTCATATTTCCCTCCCTTCTATAGATACGAGCTCCTGGGGAGATTCGAACTCCCAACCTCTACGCGTCCCTTAGACCTGGCCGAGCCAATCGCAGCGTACAGGAGCAGGTGGGCGGCCGAAGCCGCCCCGTACTACTAGTCCTGAATGTTCTCCTTGATGGCCTGCAGCGTGGTGTCGAGGTTGTGCTCGGCCTCCTTGAGCGTGACCTGCTCACCGTCGAAGGTCTGGTACTCCTGAACGGCGTTCACGATCAGTGCGAACAGAGCCTCCTTGCCCTCCAGCCCCGTGAACTCCTCAGCGATCCTGGTGATGTTGTCCATAGTACTCTCCTTACTCGGCAGCCGTGTGCTGGCCGTTGTTCTTTCGCCGGCAGATGTACCTGCCGTTGGTGTGGATCAGACCAGTCCTGTCGTCCGGAGTGTGTACAGTCTCGTCACACTGAGAATTCTTACACACGCGCATGTGCCTTCTCCAGTTCCTTGAGACGATTCCTGAACGTACGCTCGACCAACATCTGGAAGAACTCGTTCGGCTGGTTGACCACCTGGTGGTGGAAGCTGTGAGCGATACTGATCCTGCCGAAGTTGATGAAGGTACCCGTTTGGGTCTCCTTCCAGAACTCCTCAGCGAGCCGTGACGCACACTGCTCTGCGACGAGGATGTTGTACTCGACCATCTGTACCTGGAATTCCAGGTTGGTCACCTTGTCCTCCTTAGCTTTTCGCGCTACATTAATTCTATCGCATGACAGTAGAACCTTTCAAGGGATCACTTTGCAAAATCTTTTAGCCCTTACAGGATACACACCACGATGAACGTGAGCAGTCCACCGACAGCCAGCAGGAACACTATGGCAGCCACGGCCTCACCGATGCCCGAAGGCGTACCATGCTCGAGTCGAATTAGCTCTTCCTCGTCCATCAGAGGATCTTGCAGTTCGGTTCGAACAGGTGCTGGTGCTTCTTCGGGATCGCAGACTGCATCCACAGGTTCCTTGTACGGATGATGGGCTGCTCGGTCTCCGGGTCGATGTCGAAGATCGACACGTTCGCCTTCAGCTTCTCCCAGTCCTTGCCGAAGTATCGAATGCGGAACTGACTCCCACCGAACCCTGCTGGACTGTTCGCACCATCGGGGTGAACGCGATAGTGCTTGTAGTCGGAGGTGATCAGAGCGTTCGACTGATCCTTGAGCTGTTCCATCCAGTACTCGTCGCCCGAGTCGTCGAACGGTCCCTCGATTCGAACCTTCGTTCCGTCCGAGGCGACGATGTACAGCTCCTGCTCCCGAAGCTCCTCGTCCACGTAGAACTTCGTATGGCTGTAGACCCACTTCTTCTGTCCGTCGTACAGGGCAGGCGATCGCGTCGAGAACCGGTAGCCGTCCTTCTGGCCGATCTCGTCGATCTTGGCCAGCACCTTCAACCATCCAGGATGAGGTTCCTGGTTCAGCACGTCCATAAAGCTCATCGATCCAACTCCTCGTAGTGCGACAGGTCGTTCGCTGCCGACATGTACACCTTGGCCATCATCAGGCTCTGGAGAGTCCAGAAGTGCTGGATGCGAGGACTGTTCTCCTGTGCCTCGTCAGCCAGGTCCGAAGCGGTCACGCCGGCCTCGTGCATCGCAGCGATCCGAAGATCATTGCCAATCTCCCGAAGCCTTGCCAAGTGATCTGCTTCCGGGTTCATCACCACATCGTTCAGGAGCTCACCCAGGTGCTTCAGCTTGGTCTTCTCCATTTGACCCTCCTTCGCTCAACCGTTCCGGTGAGCCTTTACGGTCTCATCAGGCCCAGCATCACTGGACGACCCTCCCCACTTGCGGTGGTTCGGGTTTCGACCTTACCTCTTGCGTGGTTGTGCACCCTTCGGACGCATCTGCACACCTTCGCGGAACAGTGCTCCATACACACTGCCGTACGCACGACCAAGTTTCGCCATGATTTCCCGAATGGTCATGCCACTCTCGTACATCGAAGCCATCCGAAGACTCTCACCCCTCGAGATCTTCCGCCTCACAGGATCACCTGCCACAGGGGCTTCTCTTGCTCGTTGGCAATGGCTGCAATCTCCATGAAGTCCTCATCGGCCAAACGCGACAGGTGGAAGTAGGAGTGCCAGATCCACCACCACTTGCCCTCCGCGTCCTGGAAGGTGATGTTCCGTCTGGCCAGGTACTCCTCGTCGTTTCCAGCGTCCTCGACGATGTGCCAGGTTTCTGCGTGCGTAGCGTACTGCCTGGTAAAGTGATATTCCTCCCTGTTACCGAGGAATGCCTTCGGCGGCCTCACAGACACCACACGCCCGTGACTTCCTGTCCTTTGATCTTTCAGGCCTTCGTGCTCGATCGGATCGTACTCCTCGGTCATCGCGTTCTCTTCCACTCGATGCTGTCCAGCTGCTTCGCGTCCTCCTTGGTGAGGTTTTCGGCTAGGCACGCTGCGATGAGAACGTACTGCTCGTACGACATCTTGGCAGTAACCTCCCCGTTCACGTATTCCTCGATCTCGGCAGCTCGCCGCTCCGAGATCTCATCTCCATAGTCGTCGTCCGGCATATTACCTCCAGAGCTCGTCAGGCCCACTGTCAGTGGACGACAGCCGACCCCTTTCGAAGTCGAACTGTTTCGCTCTCAGGTTCCCAAGTGCTTGCTCAGGGGTACGTCGTCCCTACGCTTCTGCTCGGCAATCGAGGCGGAAAGCATCCTCCCCCAAGCTTCCCTGACCTGCCCAGTCGTCTGCCTGCACTTGGCCGTGTTCCTGTCGATCTCCTTGTTCAACTCCTTGTCGGTCAAGGTCCTGCACCACTCGCGGTACTTCTCGTAGCTCACCGGCACATTTTCCCCTCATGTGAGGAGGCATCGCAGTCCTCGTCGCACTCCTCGTCTGCGAACATCTCGTCCCAAGCCGCCTGGCACGTCCCGGTCAGCAGAATTTCTCGTTCTCCTGCAGGAAGCAGAGGCAACGCATCTTGGACGAACGGAATCTTCCCCTCCGTCCACATCTTGTAACCGGCGACCATCTCAGCTGGGATCTCCACCTCGTGCTGAACGTTGTGCGCCAGACACGCGTGCTTGGCTGTGACCTTCATCTGTGTCCTCTCCAGTGCTTGTGATGTCTCCACCATTGACCGCAACCACACCGGGTGCAGTCTGAACATAGGCAGTAGCGCTTACGCGCCCGCTTCGAAGTTCTCATCTTCCACCATCACCTGTAGGTCTTCCCACTTGCAGGGGCACTCCTTGCCCATGTACGAAGCGTTCTCCTTGGTGACCTCCACGTCGCGTGCAAGTCCCAAGTAGTGCAACGAACGGTAAATCGGGTGCTTCGTCGACCACCGTAGGTCTGGGTGGTTCTTACAGGTCATGGTGAAGAGCCCACCAATGTCGTTCCAAGAGGGCCACTTGAACTCATTTACCGGTACGAGCTTCATACCTTGGCCTCCAACCTCTCCCATTCCTGGGCCAGCATGGCACCCAACTCCTCCAGGTACTCTACCTTTCGCATCTTACCGTTTCGGTAGTCCGTCGAGAGCTTCTCGACCAATACAGGGAAGGTCTCCTTTCCGCCAGCAGCCAACAGTTCCTCGATGTAGTCCATGGATGGCATTAGTCCTCTTGCTCCTTTGCTATGTGTAACCAGGTAAGAAGCGGACATCAAAGGCACAAAACTCCACACGGCCGAGGTCTCCTCTTCAGAGGAGACACCAGTTTTGTGCCAATGAAACCCGTTCCTACAGGTGGTACTGCTTCCATCCGAAAGCTTCGAACGGCGTCGGATCCTTCCTCACCGGATCGTCGTCCTCCACGTGAAGGTAGTCGACCAGCGCCGGATAGGCCTCGACTTCCAGTCCCATCGCTCCAAGGAGCTGCCCAGCCAGTGTCGGAAGGTCAGCCTTGCTCAGCGCCACCAGGAACTCACCGTTGTCCAGCAGTTCGAAGTGACCCTTCTCAGCGTTCCAGACCAGTGTCATCGTTCCAACCTCTCTGCTGCGTCCTTCAGGATCTTCTCGGCATCGACCTCGGCGAAGATGCCCTGCCACTTCTTCCGTTCCTCCTGGTACTCCTCGAGCGACAGCTTCTGCCCTTCGCCACAGTCGAGGTAGTTCAGGTACAGCTTCTCGATCTCGGTCATCGTCCGAACGCCTTTCGTCCTTGTGCATCGGAAACCACACCTTGCGGCTCCCGGACTACCGTTGTTACGTAGGAACCCTGTGTTGTGTTCGCGTTCCTAGCTGACCTGAGGAGGCCGATCTCCTCTTTCCTAGTCTTGCAACCAGTCCCTTCGGCCTCGATCATCCGAAGCTCCGAAGCCATCCTACTCCGGCTCCCTCCAGGTACACCTCGAAGGTTCCGCTCGAACGTGTTCTGCATCTTGTAACCCAGTGGTTTGCTCTTCTTTTTGGCCGGTACTTCCTTGTTACCTCTGCGGACCACAGCGTCCGTCGAACGCAACCTACGGAGCTGTAGTTCGCGAATTTTGTCCTCGAGTGCTTTGTTTTGCTTCGGCACGTCTCGCTCCGTAGGTTAGGAGTTTTTGTTTTGAGGTTTTCTTTTTATTTTACAGGGAACCTCGTAGACCTTTGCAAGGACTACTTTTGATGCTCTTCGAACGCTGTGAGGATCTTGGCGACCTTCGCGTTCACGTACGTCTTGCCCCGGGACGCTTTGGGGTTAATGTTCGGTGCGTCGAGGACGATCTCGGCTACAATGTTCTTTAGGTCCTCGATTAGTGCTACTCGCTTCCGATCCATCAGTAGCTACCCCGTGCGACCAGCTGACCCGTACGCCGTTCCTTGCTTGTGGTCATTACTAGTACACGCTTCTCCGGACGTCCCTGTCGACGCTCTGTGTCCTCGGGGTAGTTGTAGTCCGCGTTCCGAAGGAGCTCCAACACCTGGTTCCAGGTGAGCTGGAACCTCTCACACGAAACCTGCCCGTCGGACGCGATTTGTGTGATCGCCGTGTTCGCAGGAGCATCGGGCATTGCGAACCTCCAGTGCCGGTCAGGGGCCAAGACCTCAGCATCCTTATACCAAGTCTCGACCGACCAGGCAGGCATTTCGACCTTGAACGTTAGTCCAGGGCGGGACGAATCAGCCGTGGTGACGATGACGAATGTGTGCACCTTTTCTCCTCTCTTAACCTAGTTCTATTTTACTACGAAACCAAGATCGACTCACGTTAGAATCGTTTGACTTTCAAGGTGATTCCTAACGATTCTAATGGAGCCATAGGGGTGGCACTTACGATTCTAATGTACCCCAGTGAGTTATAGGTCGCTATTGCGTGTAACTGGAATTCGGCCATTATAACTCACTGCAGAACACCGACTCGGAAAATCCCCCGAAACCCTCCCTAAACCAGGCCAAAAGCAGCGTCGTTCTCTAACTAAATGTCCGACATACAGTTCGCGAACTCTATATGGGTCTTATTATTTCTATGCTATATATAACTAGGTTAGAAGAGAGATGATGTTACATGGCAGGTTCGTTCCCCTTTTTCCTATCCTGATTCCCGTTTCGTGTTTTTATTCCACTTGACCGAGTGTTTTTCCTAACTAAGCCACAATTGTGATTTTAGTATCACGTGATCTTAATCTTGTAAACGTGTACTTTAGGAGACCCGCCCGTGTGGAGTTTTGCTTCGGAGGGGCCCCGGGTTCGGAACCCCTTCCGACTAACCCCACTTCATAGCAGTGAGTACCACCATCAACAGGTACGCCGGGCCCAACTTCCCGACCCCCCAGATGAAGAGGTCGAACAGATCCTTCACTTGTCCGACTCCTTGGTCATCTGCTCCATACGGATGATGGACATGATCTCCATCAACTTGAAGATGGCCCAAGTACTCGGTGCGAACTCTTCCGACATGGTATGAACCTCTCAGTTGGAAGTGACGATGACTAGAACGACTACGGCAGTCAGGAAGACTACCGCGATCCACTTGTTGATGTTCACTGTGCCTCCAAGGTCACTAAAGATACCTAGGCCTTCTAGGTACCCATAACCACCTTGGAGGGCCCCTTTCGGGGCCCCCTCCCGGGTCAGTTCGCGTACTTGTTCACGTACTTGGTGGCGAAGGCCTTCACCTCGTCCTTGGTGTACCGGATCTCCTTCGCGGATCCCTTCTTACCCTTCACGATCATACCGTTCCGGGTGTAGTTGTACATCATCTGGGTCGGGATCACCTTCGCGATCTCCAGGACCTTGAAGGCCCCGTTCACCACGTTCGCGATCTTGTAGGCCGTGACCTCCTCGTCGGTCCCGAACGCGGTCTCCGTCAGCTCCGCGACGACGGACTCCACGGTCAGCTCCTCCGACTCCTCGATCTCGACGTCCTCGACGAGGATGGTCTCGAGGTCCTGGATCTGCTGCTCGGTCATGACTATCTCCTTCTTCTAGATCCTAGGTCTCTCCTAAGATCCTGTAAGGACCTTACCAGAGGGTAAGGGCCAAACAGATCCTTAGGTTTTTGGGCATGGAGTTGTCAAAGAACAGGGTTTAGGTTTTTTTTTTTTTTTTTTTTTTTGTTATAACTATATTATAATGCGGATCTTGCAAAGCAACACGCCCGGTACGTGTATATGGAAACTATTGAATTTCTTAATGTTAAACATGGTAAGAAATGGTGGAGCTATTGACACAAACGAGTGACGTACTTGCAGGAATTACGAACTCGTGATATAATCAGCTCACTACCCTAGGAGGTCTAATGGACGACGAACTCGACGCTGACTACCGTCACGCTCTCGATCGGCAGAGGGCTTGGGTGTCAGACCGCGAACTGGCTGCGCTTGGGATGGAGAGGGCATCGGGATTCAAGTCAGTCGATGGCTTGCCAGAGTCCCACGTAGACCAGGCGAGCCGAATGCTTCGAGAGGCTGCGCCGCTTGCCGCTTCTACCCTTGTGCGTCTTTGCCAAAACGGAGAGACCGAGACTGTGCGGTTGAAGGCTGCGATTGAGATCCTCAATCGCGTTCAGGCACAGGGTACCGCTGCTGATGGTCGCGAGCCGTGGGCTGAGGTGTACGACCAGGTACTGGCGACTACCGACGTGGAGAACTTCGCCAACGGCCAGTAGCAACTAAAGGTTGCTACTGCTAGAAAGTGGAGCGGAGTTATACCGGTATATTATAGGGCTGATTTCCTACGGCGTCCGAGTCGAACCAGCCAAGCACACGCAAGCCAAGCGAAGTGAAGCGGCAGACAACCAGGGGCGTGTGGAGTTTTGGTTAGCGACATGGGAGGTTGTTTAACACGGTTGGGAGCCGGGGTGACGATAGACCAGTACAAGATGCGTTTCCTGACTGTTGTGTTGTCCGTATGGGGGGTAGTCGTTGGAGCATCTTTGTACGTGTACCTATTCCGTGCAGGCTCGCTTCCGGACCCAGTATTGCTAGGCATTCCGACGGGGACATGGCTGGCGGTGTTCCCACCATTACCTAGACCGAGAGATGAGGCCAATGCAGGGACTTAACTACGGCGTGCAAGTGGCCATAGCAGTAGGTAGCATGTCCTTAGGCGGCTGGACTATTGGCGTAGTGGTCGAGTTGATTCGGAGAAAGGTGCACCGTGCAAACGCTATCTCCTCCATGGCGCCGGGTACTAATCGGGTCGTGGATCATGATCGCCGTGCTCAGCGTCGTGACCCTGGTATTGTACGTAGATAACAAACGTACCAGGGACTGCATTGCTACCTATATGGTGGCCGACCAGAAGAACTCGGAGACGCGATCTGACTTGGCAAGTGAGGAGCGTGCCCTGTTCAGGAAGACGTTGGTCACCGTTGTGAGCGATCCTGACCGTGAGAAGCGTGTTGGTGCGATCAATGCCTACATAGCGCTCTTGGACAAGAACGACCAGATCCGTAAGGACAACCCATTGCTCCCAGTGCCGACGGAGTGTAACTGACATGCCAGCCGTAGACAAGCACAAGTTCTTCCAGCACGTAGGCTACGAGCCACACAAGAAGCAGTGGCTCTTCCACAACTCGTCTGCGCGCTTCCGTGTGCCTGTCTGCGGTCGACGGTTCGGTAAGTCGCGGATGTCTGCAATGGATGAAGCCCCAGGGCTAATGATCCCACAGCGGCGTGGGTGGATTGTGGGGCCCACTTATGACTTGGCTGAGAAGGAGTTCCGTGTCCTTTGGGACTTATTCATCCTCCAGCTTGGCTTCGGAAGGAACAAGCGAGTCAAGAAGGCGTACAATAAGCGCTCTGGTGAGATGTACATTGAGTTCCCTTGGCGTACACGTGTCGAATGTCGCTCTGCAGATCACCCTGAGAACCTGGTTGGTGAGAAGCTCGATTTTGCCCTCATGTCGGAGGCCGCGAAGCATAAGAAGGATACCTGGGAGCGGTTCGTTCGCCCTGCTCTTGCTGACAAGCGGGGCAATGCCACATTCCCTACAACTCCTGAAGGTTTCAACTGGCTTCATGGTCTTTGGCAGACTGGCCGTGATCCGAACGAGCCTTCCTACGAATCTTGGCAGTTCCCATCGTGGGACAATCCATACGTCTACCCTCTTGGCCGTCAAGATCCGGAGATCCTCGAGATTGAGCGAACGACTGCTCACGAGTGGTTCCTTCAGGAGTATGGTGCCGACTTCTCGGCCTTCGTAGGCAAGATCTACGGCGAGTTCCAGGAGAGTGTACATGTCACAGATGTCAAGTTCAATCCGGCCTGGGATAGCTACGTTGGGTATGACCCCGGTTATACGAACCCGTGGGCCTGGGTCTTCTTCCAGATCGATCCACAGGACAACGTATATGTATGGCGGGAGCACTACAAGCCGTACATGCAGCTGGCTGAGCACATCGCTTTTCTTCGCAACATGCCACAGCCTGAAGGTTACCATTTGGACTTGGCGTTCGGAGACGCGGCAGATCCTGAAGCCTGCGCTAGTATCTCCGAGAACTTCGTCCCTGCGTTTGCGGAACCCGAGGCCAAGAAGAACTGGCGCGAAGGCATTGACCTTGTCAAGAGCTTCCTAAAGCTACAGGATGTCTACACACCTTCAGGGACGCTTGTCGTCTGCGACGAGTACGGGACACCTAAGAAGCGGCCGAAGCTCTTTATCGATCATTCGTGTAAGAACCTCATCTACGAGTTCAATAACTATCGGGCGCCGGATACTCGCCCGGAACAAAACGTGCGGGAGCAGGCGAAGAAGCACGCTGACCATGCGCTCGATGCACTTCGCTACGGACTCATGCATATCGTCAAACTGGGCTGCAATTCGCGGCTTACCGATCTCTACTCCGGACTGAACCAGGAGAGCATTTCGGACACGGGCAGTAATGCCTTCGAGCTCTCAGGTGATGGTGGCTTCTTCAATTGGGAAATGGAGTTCTGATGCAGGGTACATTGTTCGAGCTGCCTCCTGATGGAGATCCTGGTTCTGTCGCCTTGGCGGAGCTCCTCGAGGCATACGAGCTGGTGGATGCTACTGATGATGCGATCATCATGGCTGAGCGTCCTACGCAGCTAGCCGAGGTCGTAGCTGTTGGTCCTGAGCTGGGCTACTCCAGTCCTTCTCCGTGGACTGCCTGGACCCGAGAGGAGTGGAACCCGAAGCTCCGCGACAAGCTTGGCATTACTGAGTACTACCGTATGAAGCGTCTCGACGGTATCATCCGCGGCTCACTGCGGCAGTTCAAGACTCCAGTACTCTCAGCGCGTTGGTTCATGCAGCCAGGTTCGGACTCTGCGCGGGACAAGAACGTAGCCGAGTGGGTTCAGGACAATCTGAGCGAGCGGATGACTACCTCCTGGTCGCGAACGCTTGAGGACATCCTCCTCATGTGCGATTACGGCTACATGCCGATGGAGAAGGTGTACCAGCTCGACTCTGATGGCAAGGTGAGTCTTCGCAAGCTGGCTCCTCGGCACCCTGCAGATGTCAAGGAGTTCCGGTACGACATCCATGGAGGCCCTCGGGCGATCGTGATGGAGCCTCAGACCTCGATCGGCTCGTTCGATCCTGACGATGGCATTCCGATCCCGATCGACAAGTTGGTCATCTTCACCTTGGAGGCTGAGGCTGGAGACCTCCAGGGTATCTCGATCCTTCGGTCGGCATACAAGCACTACAAGTACAAGGACACGTTGTACAAGATCGATGCTATCCAGAAGGAGCGTCACGGCATCGGTGTGCCTGTGATCAAGATGCCTCCCGGCTGGAAGGATCCTGACAAGAAGCTGGCTGAGATGATCGGTCGGAACCTTCGTACCAACGAACGTTCCCACATCACGCTGCCGCCTCAGTGGGAGATCTACTTCGCCAAGCTCGAAGGCCAGCCGGTGGACTCGTTGCCCTCGATCGAGCACCACAACGACATGATCATGGCGAACGTACTTGCGCCCTTCCTGGCCTCTGTGAACCAGAAGAAGGAAGGGCTAGAGACGTTCTACAAGGCAACGAGGTACGTTGCAGACTCCATCGCTGACACGATGAACCGTTACGTGATCGAGCCCTTGGTGAAGCTGAACTACTCTCGAGTGAAGACTCCCAAGCTTCGCGTGCGCCGTATTGGTGAGTGGGAAGATCAGCGTACTCAGTCCTTCACGCTTCGTAACTACGTCGGTGCCGGACTGATCCTTCCGGATGAGACCCTTGAGAAGCAGCTGCGCGAGGAGAACGACCTCCCCGAGATCGACTTCGAAACGCGTCGCGAGCCTCCAGAGTTGCAGCCGCAGAACCCTCTTGAGGAGGACAATGGTACTGACAACGATGTCCAGCCCGCCCAACCTCCTCGTGTTGGGCCTCCTCGACAGGGACGTCCCAGTGCACGTCCGCCTGCGGCTAACGCTGGACGAGATGGCTCTGGCAGGGGTTAACCAATGACGTACTTGCTCTCGCTAGAGTGGGTGCTATATAATCAGACCAGCCTAGTCAGGGGCAGGGAGGTGAACAATGGCACGTTTCGGTTACTACGCAGACCTCCGGGGGCTGGCCTTTTCTGAAGGCCAAAAGAAGTGGATCCAGGCCATGCGCGTAGGCAACTACGCCCACCCGACCTACGGACAGATCAGCTTCACGGCAGACCGCCTAGTGCGCTTTGCTGACTCTGTCAAGAGGAAGGTCCGTGGTATCGCACTGGACATCGACTACGACCACAAGGCCGACCCTGCCCGTGGCAATGAGGCCGCAGGGTGGGTGGAGGACGCTAAGGTAGAAGGTGACGCCCTCTACCTTCTCGTGGAGTGGACTAAGACAGCAGCGGAGAAGATCAAGGAGGGTGCCTACCGTTACTTCAGTCCGGAGTTCCAGGACGAGTGGACGGATGCATCTGGAGTACAGCACCGTGACGTTCTCTTCGGTGGCGGAATCACGAACCGTCCGTTCCTGAAGGACTTGCTTCCGGTCAACCTGAGCGAGCTGACGTTCGCAGAACAGAAGAGTGAAGGGGAAGGTATGAAGATCGAGGAGCTCCGCGCTCTCTACGGTCTGCCTAGCGACGGCTCGCAGGACGACAAGATCGTCGAGCGGGCGAAGGCCGATCGTGAAGCAGCCACTTCGAAGAGCCAGCCGGTGGACCGTACGGCCACTACTCACGCACCGAACAACGCCGCAGTCACCAGTCCGCAGGGTACGCTGAACGGTCTCCCGTTCGATGCCACCACGGCGACCCAGGTGAACGACAAGGGCGAGATGGTGACGCCGGAGGAGGTCCAGCTCTCCGAGCTCGCCAAGACCAACCCGGCTCTGGCCGCAATGATGCGTGCCCAGCTGGCTCAGAACAAGGCACTGTCCGAGCAGGTCGCCCTCCTGGCCCAGTCGAACAAGCTGTCCGAGATCCGCGTGCGCCTCAACGAGTACCGTACGGGCCAGACCATCGTGGCGCCGGCCGTGCTCGACGAGGCTGCGAAGCTCCTGGCGAAGCTCCCGGTCCAGCTTCACGAAGATCTGCACGTGCTGCTCAAGCTCGTCCAGGGCGGCAACACTACTGTGCAGCTCGGCGAGGTCGGCACTTCGGGCAATGTCACGGCTGTCAACGGTGGAAAGTCGGCTTCGGAAGAGGCTGAGGCCAAGATCGCCGCGACGCGCAAGCAGTTCCACGAGGCTTCGGGCAAGGAGCTCTCGTACGCTGACGCGATGACTGACGTCTTCGCCAGCGACCCCGAGCTCTACGCTCGGTACCAGGCTGAGTCGTACGCGTTCAAGATCTGAGAGGGGGTTCCTAAATGGCTGGTCCGAACTACGTTCTCGACAAGGGGTTCAACCTCTCCAACTCGGGTGCGGCCCAGAGCATCTACCGGTTCGTCAAGTTCAACGCTGACGAGAACAAGGTGATCGAGTGCTCAGCGGTCACTGATAAGGCCATCGGCGTTGTCCAGCAGCGTGTCGACGCTGCTGACTCTGCTACTGGCAACGTGCAGGTCGACGTGCGCATCCTTGGCATCACCAAGGTCGAGGCTGCCGCTGCCATCTCGCTGATGGACTCGGTCGCACCGTCGGCCAACGGTCGAGCGCAGACGGCCGTGGCAACCCAGTTCGCCATGGGCATCGCGCTCCAGGCGGCCACCGCTGCGGGACAGTGGATTGACGTCCTACTGCTCCCGTACCACTTCACCATCGCGAAGGCCTGAGAGGAGGTATCGTGGCAGTCTACAACCCCAATGGTGGCGGCAACGTCCACATTGACAAGATCCTCACTCAGATCTCCGTCGGTTGGCCGAACAACGGTTTCGTTGGCGAAGCACTGTTCCCCACGGTGCAGGTCAACAAGCAGTCGGACATCTACTACGTCTACGGACGTGAGGGCTGGCTCCCGGAGCGTGGCGACGAGCGCGCACCGGGTACCGAGGCCAACGAGATCCCCGGCATGCAGGTCTCGACTCAGCCGTACTACGCCAAGGAGCACGCGCTCCAGATCGCAGTGACGGACGAGGAGCGAGAGAACGCCGACAGTCCTCTCTCGCCTGACCGTGATGCCACTGAGCTGCTGACCAGCAAGATCATGCTGGGCAAGGAGCTGCTCATCCGCAACCTGGCCGTGACCGCTGCCAACTACGCGACCGGCAACACGGTCACGCTGGCTGGCGTGGACCGGTGGGACTCCGGCGACGCTGCCGGCTCTCACCCGATCGCGGACATCCGTGCCGGCTTCACGGCGATCCACGCGAAGCTCTTCATGCGGCCCAACACGGCCATGGTCCCCTACCAGGTCATGACCGCTCTGGAAGACCACAACGACTTCCTGGATCGCATCAAGTACTCCGAGCGTGCGATCTTCGCTCCCGAGCTGATGTCGGCGATCTTCGGCCTCGACCGGTGGATCGTGCCCGGCGTAGGCTACAACACCGCCGTCAACTACGGTGCCACGGAGACGCTCGGGTACGTCTGGGGCGACGATGTGGTCTTGGCGTGGGTCCCTCCGCGTCCGGGTCTGAAGACGCCGGCCTACGGCTACGAGTTCCGTTGGGGCCCGCAGTTCGTGGACCGGTGGCGGGAGGAGAAGCGTGCTTCGGACCTGATCCGTCTGCGGCGTCGCTACGATCTGAAGCACATCGCCCTCGACGGTTCCAGCAAGGTCGTCGCCGGCTATCTCATCAAGGACGTTCTGGCCTAAGGAGGCACCATGGCCAACCAGTTCTGGGCCACTACGAAGATCAAGTTCGGCAAGCGTGCCGAGGACGGTTCTCAGGAAGGAAAGTACGAGTCCAAGGTCTTCGAGCCGGGCGACGAGGTCACCGGCCTGTCCAAGGAGGACATGAAGAGCCTTTGGGATGCTGGGGCTCTCACGCAGACCCGTCCTGAGGGTCGGGAAGACTCGTCCGAAGGCGACGACGAGGAAGCGAAGGGGGCCCAGTCCACCCCTAAGCCCACCAAGTCGACGCCGGCTAAGACTGCGACTCCGCCGTCGTCGCAGTCTTAGCACGAGGGGGCCTCAGTTAGCTGTCTCGCCTTCTGAGGCCCCCTCACCGACTCGAAAGGAGCTAGTATGGCAAGTCTGATTACGATCCAGGAAGCACAAGCCTGGGGTGAGAAGACCAAGCTGGCTCCTGCCTGGGTAAGTGGTCTCGATGAGGCCCTCCTTGAGCAGATTCAGGCGGAGGTGTTGGCCAACATCGCCTCTGTTGCTGACACTTCCACCTGGGTCTCCTCAGTCACTACTCCTGCACTAGTCAAGACGATTCTGGCGAAGCTGTACGTCGCATGGGTCATTGACCGTCAGTACTCCGAAGATGCTGACCTCTCTGACTACTCAGCACTGCTTCGTGCTGGTGCAATGGGGCTTCTGACTTCGATTGTTGAGTCGGAGATCGACATCCCGGGTACAGTCACTGCAACGCCTGGTGATGGACTGCCCTCGGTGTACCCAACCGACACTGATCCCGAATGCGGTCCATACTTCCGTATGGATGCAGTCTTCTGAGAGGAGGTCAACATGGCAGGACTAGCGGACATGGTGACAGCTTCTCAAATTGCTGCAGCCGTCGACTTGATGCGATTCGACCGACAGATCACGTCCTTCGAGTTCAAGCCCTCTTTGGGCATTGTGGCTAAGCGTGTTGCTATGCTGGCTGAAGAACTCGAGGACATGCACGAGCCTCTGACTAAAGCTGTCGACGATGTCATGACTGTCTCGATCCTGGAGAACTTCGTCTCTGGTGGACGTCCTGAATGGGAAGGCCTGTCGCCTGTCACTTTGGCTCGGCGCAAGAAGGAAGGTTCGGGCTCGATGATCCTAGTGCGCAGTGGTGCACTAGGTGAGGCAGCGTCTTCCCGAGGCATCTGGTCTATTGGTAAGACGAGTGCGACGATTCGTGACCTGCCTCAGGCTGTGTGGTACGGTAAGGTACACCAAGCAGGACAGTCAGGAAACCAGTTCGCTGGAGGTAACTGGT
>Ga0207675_100000239_pt1 | contig 52108 bp, 55 predicted proteins | sample KBSSwiS42_FD_184305 | JGI IMG/M metagenome (GOLD analysis project Ga0207675, IMG submission 184305) | Switchgrass rhizosphere microbial communities from Kellogg Biological Station, Michigan, USA - KBS Switchgrass S4-2 (SPAdes) (version 2) | ecosystem: Host-associated > Plants > Roots >...
CGGGTTTCGCGTGGCCCGCGGCGGCGCGCAGGACCGCGAGCGCATCAGCCCGGACCTGACCGTGCTCGGAAAGGTCATCGGCGGAGGCCTGCCGGCGGCCGCCTACGCCGGCCGCCGCGACCTCATGGAGCAGATCGCCCCGGCCGGCGACGTGTACCAGGCCGGCACGCTCTCCGGGAACCCGCTCGCCACAGCGGCCGGTCTGGCGACCCTCCGCCTGCTCGACGAGCGCGCCTACGCCAAGCTCGACGACCTGGCGCGAAAGCTCGCCGCCGGACTGGAGGAGGCGGCGCGCGGCGCCGGGGTGGAGGCGAGCACCGCGGCCGAGCCTGGCCTGGTGACGCTGTTCTTCGCGCCAGAGCCACCGCGCAGCTACGAGGAGGCGAGGGCCTGCGACACGGACGCCTATGCGGCCTTCTGCCGCGGGATGCTCGACCGCGGCGTGTATCTGCCGCCCTCGCAGTTCGAGGCCTGGTTCCCCTCGCTCGCACACACGGACGCGCACGTGGAGCGGACGCTCGCGGCGGCACGCGACGTGCTGGCGGAGCTGTGAGCCGGCTGGCCGAGGTCGTCGCGGCGGCCGATCCTGCTCTGGCGCCGCACGCGGTGAGCGAGCCCGGGCCCGGGCGCTTCGACGACGTGGAGGGCGTTCGCGGGTTCGTCCTCGAGGCGGTCTACGAGGGCTACCTCCTGCACTACGGCGAGTCGCGCGCCTTCGCCGGGATGGACGCGGACATGCGCCTGCTGGCCGGCGACACGCTCTACGCGCTCGGGCTGGCGCGCCTCGCAGAGGGCGGGGACCTCGACGCCGTGGCCATCCTGGCGGATCTCATCTCGGCCTCGGCCCGGGCTCAGGCCGAGGGCCGCGCGGCCGACGCGGAGGCGCTCTGGGAGTCAAGCTCGGATAGGCTGCGGGGCCGCTCGTGCGCTACGTAACCAAGTTGGCAGTCGCAGTCGCCGAGCGGAACAATCCCTAGCTCACCCGTGGCCGACTCACCGCAGAGGATCGACAAGAAGTCCCGCTACACCGAGGGTCGCGGGATCGCGGGCGCATTCGAGGGCGAGACCGTAACCCGACGGCGCCTGATGGAGGGCACCGCCCTCGCCGTCGGTGGCATCGCGACCATGGCCTTCGCCCTCCCCGGCCTCGGCTTCGCGCTCGGCCCGCTCTTCGAGGAGACGGTGCCTGACCGCTGGCAGGACGTCGGCGCCGAGGGGAACTTCAACCTGCTCAGCTACGTCCCCAAGGTGATGAACATCAATCCGGTCATCGGGGACGCCGGCAAGACGACCGTCTACATCCGCAGGTGGAACCCCGATGTGGACAAGGCGCCGGGCGACTCCAAGCAGCCCTACGTGGCGATCTCGACCCGCTGCGCGCACCTGGGCTGCCCGGTCCGCTACATCCAGGCGTCGCAGAAGTTCCTGTGCCCCTGCCACGGTGGCGTCTACGACTCGCAGGGCAAGGTGCAGGGCGGCCCACCGGTGCGGCCGCTCGACCGCTTCGAGACGCGCGTCCGGAACCGGCGCGTCGAGGTCGGGCAGCGCTTCTCGCTCAACTCGCAGCTCGAGCGCTTCCCGCCGCGTGACCCGTCGAACCACCTCGACGGCCTCTGGAAGTACCTCTATCCGCCGAGGCCCACGACATGACGCCTCCGCTCCCGAGAGCGCTCCGCCGAACCCCGCCAAAGCCGGGTGAGAACGGCAGGAACGGCGCAGGCAACGGCAGTGCCGCCGCGCCGGCCACGAAGCCCGCCACCGCCAAGGAGCAGGCGGTCGAGGGCGTCGCGGGAGCCGTCGGCTGGCTCGACGAGCGCTCGGGCATGAGCCCGTTCCTGCGCGGCTTCCTCTACCGCAAGGTTCCGAAGGGCACGAACTGGTACTACACGCTCGGCTCGGCCACGATGTTCGCGTTCCTCTCGCAGGCGGTGACAGGCGTGTTCCTCGCGATGTACTACGAGCCGGACCCCACGCGCGCCTACGAGTCCGCGTCGCGCATCACGAACGACGTCTTCCTCGGCGAGTTCGTGCGCGGCATGCACAAGTGGGGCTCGAGCGTGATGATCATCCTGATCTTCCTCCACATGGGGAGGGTGTTCTTCTTCGGCGCGTACAAGTACCCGCGCGAGCTGAACTGGATCATCGGCGTCGTGCTCGTCGTCCTGACGCTGATGATGGGCCTCACCGGCTACCTGCTGCCCTTCGACCAGCGCTCCTTCTGGGCCACGGTCGTCGCGGTGAACCTGAACGCGTCGGGGCCGATCGTGGGGCCCTACCTGGCCGACTTCCTGAGGGTGGGGTCCGAATTCGGGCCAACGACGATCACGCGCTTCTACTCCCTGCACATGCTCGCCATACCTGGGCTGATTGCCGCCCTGATCGGTGCGCACCTCTATCTCGTGGCGAAGCTCGGCACCACCGCGCCACCCTGGATCCGGGCCGAGAAGAAGGACCTCCTGAGAGAGGAGGTCTGAGGGATGGACGCACGCGAGAAGGAGCAGTACCTCCGCGAGTACTCGATCCTGAAGAACCAGGGCAAGCCGTTCTTCCCCTACGCCATCGCCAAGGACGGCGCCATGGCGTGCGTCACGCTCGCCGTGATCATCACGCTGTCGATCGTGCTGGGCGCCGAGCTCGGGCCGAAGGCGGACCCGACGACGACCACCTACACGCCGCGCCCCGAGTGGTACTTCTTCTTCCTGTTCGAGCTGCTGCGCGTCGTCAAGCCGCCGGAGCTCGTGTTCCTGGCGACGATTGGCATTCCGACCGTCTGCCTCGTCCTGCTGCTGGTGCTCCCGTTCATCGACCGGAACCCGGAGCGCAACCCGCTGCGCCGGCCGATCGCGACGGTCGCCGGCATCGCGACGATCGCCGCGATGGCATACCTCACGATCGTCGGAGCGCTGGCGGGGTCGCCCACCGAGATCGACCAACCGGCGCCACCGGGGCTCGAGAAGGGCCAGGAGGTGATGGCCTCGTCCGGCTGCCTCGGCTGCCACAAGGTCGGGGAGAACGGGAACACGCTAGGCCCGAACCTCAGCCACATCGGCGACAAGCTCGGCAAGGCCGCGATCGCGCGGACGCTGCAGAACCCGACTCCGCCGATGCCGAACTACAGCCGGCTCCAGAGGGACACGCCCGACCAGTTCAACCAGCTCGTCGATTACGTCGCCTCGCTCAGGAGCGAGTGACCGGCTCGCCCGGGAGCGGCACGCTCCCCGACACACAGGTGCGCGCGATGTTCGACCGCATCGCGCGCGTGTACGACGTCATGAACTCGGTCATGACGGCCGGCCTGCACCATCGGTGGCGCCGGCGCGCGGCTGACCTCGCACAGGTGGGGCCGGGCTCTGCGGCGCTCGACGTGGCCACCGGCACCGGCGACCTGGCGATCGAGCTGGCGCGGCACGGCGCCGAGGTGACCGGCACCGACTTCGCGCCCGCGATGCTGGAGATCGCGCGCCGCAAGGCGCCCGGGCTGACCTTCGAGGAGGGCGACGCGCTCGGCCTGGGCTACCCGGACGACCACTTCGACGCGGTCACGGTCGGGTTTGGTGCGCGCAACTTCGCGGATCTGGACCGCGGGCTCGCCGAGATGGCGCGCGTGACGAAGCCGGGCGGCCACGTGGTGGTGCTCGAGATCACGACGCCCCGGAAGCCGCCGCTGTCGTGGTTCTTCCGCGCCTGGTTCGACCGGATGATCCCGCTGCTGGGGCGGCTCGCCGCGGACCCGGAGGCGTACACCTACCTGCCGAGCAGCGTGCGCCGCTTCCCGGGCCCCGAGGAGCTGGCGGCGCGCATGGCCGCTGCGGGGCTGACCGACGTCCGCTGGATCCTCACCGCCGGGGGGATCATCGCCCTGCACGTGGGGACGAGGGCGTGAACACCGCGCAGGCACAGCTCGGCGCCGTGCTCGCGGCGGGCGGGCCGCAGCTCGCCGAGCTGCTCGAGCGCACCGAGGATCGCCTCGCCGAGGTCACGAAGGGCCACGGGGACGGCCTCGGCCATCACGCCGGAGGCACCCTCGCCGCCGGCGGGAAGCGCCTGCGGCCGATGCTGGTCTTCCTTTGCGCCGCCGACCCGGACGAGAGGCTTGTGGCCGCCGGCGCGGCCGTCGAGCTGCTCCACATGGCGACGCTGGTGCACGACGACGTGCTCGACGGCGCCGAGCTGCGTCGCGGCCGGCCGACCGTCTTTGCCGACGGCGGGCGTGGAGCCGCCACCGCCACGGGCGACCTGCTGTTCTCGCGCGCGTTCGCCCAGCTGGCGGCGACGGGCAACGACGACGCTGTGCGGGCGCTCTCGGAGGCGTCCTCCTCACTCGCGCGCGGCGAGCTGATGCAGCGCGCCGACGCCTGGAACGAGGACGTGGCACCCGAGCGCTACCTGGAGCGCTGCCGCCTGAAGACCGCGAGCCTGTTCGAGGCGTCCTGCCGGCTGGGCGCGCTGTTCGGCGGCCTGCCCGAGCTGTCGGGTGCGCTTGGAGGCTTCGGCGAGCGGCTCGGCGTGGCGTTCCAGATGCTGGACGACGTGCTCGACGTGGCGGGGCCGCCGGAGCGCACCGGCAAGCCGCGCGGGGCGGACCTCCTGGACGGGACCGTGACGCTGCCCCTGATCCTGGCGCGCCGGACCGACCCGTCGCTCAGCGGCGCGGTGCGCTGCGCGGAGGAGGCGGCCGCGGTGTGCGACCGGATCGCCGCGACGGGTGCGCTGGAGGAGGCGCGCGACCAGGCGCTCACCTATGTGAGCGAGGCGAAGGGACTTCTCGACGACATGGACCTCTCCGACCAGCGCAAGCGAGCGCTCCACCTGGTGGCGGAGGGCGTCGTCGAGCGGTACGCCTAGAAGTCTTCGGGGAGGATCGCGCCGGCGCTCAAGGCGCCCACGAAGCGGTCGATCTCGTCCGCCATGTTGGCGCGCATCAGGCGCTTGTAGTCGCGGGCCAGCGCGTCGGCGCCGCGGTCGAGCTCCTCGTCGAACAGCTCGACGTTGTCCTGGGTGAAGACGCCCTCGCGGAACACGTCGCAGTTCGGGCAGTGGAGCAGCACGCTCCAGTTCTCCGGCCCGGCCTCCTCCCACTGCACCGGGTAGACCAGATCCGAGTCGCACTCGACGCAGACGTGGAGATCCTGCTGTACCTCGGCGGCCTTGTTAGCGGGCGCATCGGGGTCGTGCCCGTCCGCCACGCGGGGGTCGTCGGCGAAGTAGACGACCTCGATCGTCTTGCCACTGGGGAGCGTCACGCGCTTCGTGAAGTGGGTGTTGTCGCCGTGCGAGTCCATCGATCCCATCCTCTGCCACCTGTATCGGAAATGGGGCGACGAACTTGAAACGAATTTCACCGAGTTTCCGGCTTCGTCCCCGGCCCGCCTTCGTAGCGGGACTCCGTGGCCTCCACCTGACCGTGGTAGTGGCTCCCCAGATCCGGATGTCCATACGGACGCTCCGCAGCTTGATCGAGCGTCATAAAGGAAAGCTGAGCGATCGGCTTGCCCGGCCAGAGGACGATCGGGACGCGGGTGAGGTTCGTGATCTCGAGCGTCAGCGTCCCGCTGAAGCCGGGGTCCACGAAGCCCGCGGTGGCGTGCACGATCAACCCCAGGCGCCCGAGGCTCGACTTGCCCTCGATGCGGGCCACGATGTCGTCCGGCAGCTCGACCCACTCGACCGTCGTGCCGAGCACGAACTCGCCGGGATGGATGACGAAGCTGGCGTCCTCGTCGATCTGCACGTGTTCTGTCACGCCGGACGGCGGCTGTGCAAGATCGATGGCCGGCAGCCGATGATTATGGAAGACGCGGAACGAGGTTCCGAGCTTCAGGTCGACGCTGGCGGGCTGCACCATCGCCGGGTCCCACGGCCGGATCTTGATCCGCTCTTCGTCGACGAGGCGGCGGATCGTGCCGTCAGACAGAACGGATGTGATCACGTGGCCATAGTCGCAGCTACCATGGACTGAGAAATGTGGACCCCTGGGCCCCTAGAGATCATCATCATCCTGGTCATCGTGCTGATCGTGTTCGGCCCGAAGAGGCTGCCCGACCTGGGCAAGTCACTCGGCCGCGGGATGCGCGAGTTCAAGGACTCCGTCACCGGCAAGGACAAGGACGAGCTGCCCGAGGGCAGCGCCGAGAAGCCCGAGCCGACGACCGTCACGCCGGCCAGCGAGCAGAAGTCCTAGCAGCGGGAGCCGCCTAGGTGGCGCGCCGTATACGACCGATCTCGCACGAGGACCGGCTGTCGGTCGTCGACCACCTCGACGAGCTGCGCAGCCGGCTGATCGTCAGCGTGCTGGCGTTCGTCGTCGCGTGGGCGCTGACCACGTGGCAGAACCAGCACGTGCTCGAGATCATGAACGCGCCGCTCCCGATCGACAAATCGACCGGCGAGCAGATCCAGCCGATCACGCTTGGCCCCGCGGAGGCGTTCACGACCACGCTGATGCAGGCCGCCTACTTCGCGCTCGTCATCGCGGCGCCCGTGGTCCTCTACGAGCTGTACGCGTTCGTGCTGCCGGCCTTCAGCCCGTCGGAGCGCCGGGTGGCAACGCCGCTCCTGCTCCTGGTGCCGGTGCTCTTCATCGCCGGCGTGGTGTTCTGCTACTTCGTCGTCCTCGGGCCCGCGCTCCACTTCCTGCTCAACTTCAACTCGGACGAGTTCAACACGCAGGTCCGAGCCAAGGACTACTACTCCTTCGTCAGCCTGCTCATGATTGCGATGGGCCTCGGCTTCCAGATTCCCGTGGGCATACTCGCGGCCTGCAAGCTCGGCCTGACGAACGCTGCTCAGCTGCGCCGCAACCGCCGCTACGCGATCGTCGTCATCGTCGTCCTGGCCTCGCTGCTCCCGACGCTGGACCCGGTGACGCTGCTCCTCGAGTCGCTGCCGTTCTACCTGCTCTACGAGCTCAGCATCGTGCTCGCGGCTCGCTGGGGCGCCCCTGGTTACAACACGACCAGCGACGAGCCCGCCACCGAGGGCCTCTAGCTAGCCTACGACGAGCAATGCTGTTCGACCTCAGAGGACGCCGCCGGAGGGCGGTCCAGGGCACGTACCTCATGCTCGCCCTGCTGATGGGCGGCGGACTCGTGCTGTTCGGCGTCGGCGGCAGCGTATCGGGCGGCCTCCTCGACGCCTTCAAGGGCGGCGGCGGGCCGAGCGCCGACAGCGCGTTCAAGGACCAGATCAACAAGCGGGAGGAGCGTCTCCAGCAAAACCCGCAGAACGAGGTGATCCTGGCGAACCTGGTGCGCGACTACTACTCGCTCGCGAGCAGCCAGCGCCCCGAGGGGTCGGTGGGGTTCCCCGCGGACGCGAAGGACGACCTGCAGAAGGCGGGCTCGTACTGGCAGCGCTATTCCAAGCTGGCCGCGAACCCGAGCCCGGCCGTGGCCGGCTACGCCATACAGATCTACGACGTGAACGGGTTGAACCGCCCGAAGCAGGCGCAGCAGGCGGCGCAGATCCTGGCAAAGGACTCAAATGACACGCCGTCCTACCTGCGCCTGGTTTCATACGCTGCGCGTGCAGGAGACACGCGGACGGCCGATCTGGCGGGGCAGAAGGCGGTGGACCTGGCGCCCAAGGGCCAGAAGAAGCTGATTGAGAAGCAGATCGAGGCGCTGAAGAAGGCGTCACAGGCGCAGCAACCGAGCGGCTGACGTACGCTACGGGCCCACGAAGCGGCCCTCCCGGGAAAAGGACTAGGCGGGGAGAACCTTTGAACTTCCACATCGAAGACGAAGCAGTAGACGACACCACCCACGTGATCGAGCTCGGCGGAGAGGTGGACCTCTACACCGCGCCGGAGTTCAAGGAGCGGATGGTCGAGCTGATCGAGTCGGGCAAGAAGCAGATCGTCGTCGACCTGTCGAAGGCGACCTTCATCGACTCCACGACGCTGGGCGTGCTCGTGGGCGGCGTCAAGCGGCTCCGGCCCGCCGGAGGCCAGCTCGCCCTGGTCTGCACAGACGAGAACATCACCAAGATCTTCGAGATCACCGGACTCGACCGCGTCTTCCCGATTCACTCCTCCCGCGAGGAGGCGCTGGACGCGGTCAGCTCGGGCGCGACTGACTAGACTCGCCCGTTCGGGCCTGAGCGCCCGCCCGGGCCGTTAGCTCAATTGGCAGAGCAGGAGACTCTTAATCTCAAGGTTGAAGGTTCGATTCCTTCACGGCCCATCGACTAGGGCACGGGCATGTAGTTGACGGTTGTCTGGCGCGTTGCCAGGAGCTGCGCCCCGTTCAGGTTGGCGAAGCCGGCGGTGACGCGGGCCGCCATTTCGTTGCGACACCACTCCAGTGACCCTGCCACGGTCGTGATGTTGCCGGGGGCCACCAGCGCCTTGCTGCCGACACCCAACGGGAGGGTGCTGACCGGGAACTTGCCCGGATAGTCGGCGAGCTTGGCGGATATCTGCAGCCCCGTGTGCCCGTAGTTCGTGATGTTGCCGACCGAGGTGAACCCTCCTCCTCCGACCGAGACATTGCAGGGCACCGGTGCGGGTGCCGCCGACGTCCACAGGAAGGGATGGTCGAAAAGGGCGTACCAGAGGATCTGATGGAAGCTGTTGATGCTGTCCGGGAGAACCCTGTCGAGGAAGCGGATCCCGTCCAGGTTGGCGTACGCCGACCGGCCCGCGAACAGTCCGTTCAGATCCTGCGGGGACGGCACTCGCCAGTTCGTGAAGCCCATTCCAGCGCTCGTCGTGTTGAGCGTCGTGAGCGCCAGCGGCACCGAGTGATTGGCGGTGTCGGGCTTGGTCGGGTCCCAGATCGCGTTTGGACCGACCCTGGCGTTCCACAGCCACATCGGCTGGCCAAGCGTCGTGGTGCGATCCGTCGCCAACGCCGGGAGAGCGATCATGACGTCCTTCGGTATCGCCGGCGGAAGCTGCTTCTGCTCCAGATCGAAGAAGCCGCATAGACCGGTCTTCGGGGGCTGGCAGGGAAGCCCGCTGATCTGCGAGCGGACGAGGTCGGAGAAGTCGGCCGCCCCGTCATCCCTGGTCGCAAGCACGGTCCCCTTGTACTCGGCCTTCATCCACATGGCCAGTGCCTCGTAGCCCGACCAGTAGTTGTAGAAGGCCAGCAGCTTGTCCGAGTCGGCGGAGGTCAGGAACCCCGAGCCCTTCATGAGCACCCTGCCGTAGGCGATCAGCGCCGAATCGCCGCCGGACGGCATCAGGCGGTCGTGGATATCGATGTTGAGCTTCTCGTTCGCGGTCGTCGACGCGTTCTGTATGAAGTGCGCGCGGTCTTCGATGAAGGCCGTCTTGGCCCTGTCGCACGCACTGTCCGCCTTACAGACCGGATCGCTGAGCGCCGCCCCCACATATTTCTGAAGGGACTTGAGAACCGGTTGGAAGTCGTCCACGTAGAGCGACTCGATTGAGGTGCGGTCGCCCGTCAGCGCATCCGTGAACTGCGCCAGGTGGATCTGCGCGAGCTCGGTGTCCATCTCCTGCACCGCGTTCTGGAGCGTCGTGATCTGACCGGAGATCTTGTCGAGCTGGTCCTTGAGCGCTTGGAGGTCGCCCGAGGTGGGATTGCTGAGGACACCCAGGCCGATCTCGTTGAAGAGGAAGCCGCTGAGCTCCTTGCCGGCTTCCTTGCCGGCCATCTCGGCGATGGTCTTCGCCAGGTCGGTTGCGGTGAGCGCCGCGGTGGCGCCCTTGGCGGTCGTCCCGCTCGGCTTGCACGCGAGGGGGTGCTTTGCCGCGTACGCCTCGTCGTCGCACTTCGCGATGTTCCCGCGCGGGGCCGGGATGGCAGATGCGGCCGGTGCAAGCGCGAGGCCCATCACCAGCACGGCGGTCACGACGATCATCCTGAGGTGTGTCATGGGGCTGAGTCCTCTCCTATCCGGCGCTCTCGTGGCAGGCTCATGTCCTGACCCGGCGACCCGAGCATTCGGTCGAGCGCTCCGATCAACCCGAGCCATCCGGCGAACGGCTTGCGAGCGTGGACGCCGTCGTCCACGTGGCCGCGGATTTCGCCCTCGGCACGGCTGACGTCGATCGCGATATGCAGGACCTGGTCGGTCACCTGGAACAGGATCCGGCCGGCGCCCCCGCTGCGCACCGTGGGAACCCCCTGACTTGCCCCCTGGGATTTGGACCGGGGCCCTTGTCGACCGCGTCGCCTAAGCGGAGGGACGCGCCGCCAGCGCGTCTGCCAGCTCGTTGCGGGTCGAGATGCCGAGCTTGCGGTAGACGTTGGTGAGGTGACCCTCGATGGTCCTCGGCGTGACGTACAGCGCCTGCGCGATGTCGCGATTGGCCTGCCCCTCCGCGGCGAGCTCGGCCACCCGCCGCTCGCTCGGGGTCAGCGACTCGGGTCCGCTCAGCGCCTCGCGGCGAGGACGGCCACCGGCCGCGTAGAGCTCGGTCCTTGCCAACTCGGCGAGCGGGGGCGCGCCGCAGCGGGTCGCGAGCTCGAGACCGCGCACGAGCGGCTCGCGCGCGTCGGCGCGCCGGCCGGCCCGCCGCTGCGCCGAGCCGAGCGCGATCAGAGCCTTTGCGTGCTCGAGGCGCGCCGGGGATCCTTCGGCGACGGCAACCGCTTCGCGCAGGAGCTCCTGACCGTCGTCGCGGCGGAGCGTGCCCATCACCCGCAGCGTCCGGGAGAGTGCTCCCGGCGCGCCCCAACGCCGGGACGCGTCCAGCTCGGCGTCGAGCAGCGCGAGCGCCTCGTCACCACGTCCGAGGGCGTCGAGAGCGAGTGCCTTCAGCGACCGCCACGGTGCCCAGGCCGGATTGTCGATCGCGCGCAGCCGCGCGTGGTACTCGTCGGCCGCGCCGAGCGCCTCGTCCCATCGACCCTCGTCGAGCAGCAGCTCGAGCTCGGCCCGGCGCACCAGCGCATCGCCGTCGGACGCCGGACTGGGGTTGCCGCGGCTGGCCAGCGCCGCTCGAGCGCCGGCACGATCGCCCCTCTCGATCAACAGCCGAGCGAGGAACCCGGCTCCGTAGGACGGGGAGGGGCCATTGTCACCGAAGCCCTCCTGCAGCTGCTCGCTCGCCTCGCGCAGCGCGGTCTCGGATTCCCCGAGCTCGCCTCGCTGGAGCCACGTCCAGCCGCGCCAGAGGTTCAGCGAGCAGACGGACGGCTGCGAGCCGAGGCGGCGAGCCGCGCTCATCGCCTCCTCCCACACGCGCAGCGCGTCGTCGTGATCGGCCAGTCCGAGTACCGAGCCGGCGACGGCGGCGCCGAAGCCCGGGTCGCGGGCGATCAGCGACCCATCGGCGAGGACTCCGAGCGCGAACTGCGAGCACTCCTCGGCGGTCCCGTCCCCGAGCGCCCAGTCCCAGGCCGCCACGGCTGCGAGCATCTGCGCGCCCAGGCGGTCAGGGATGCCGGCGGCGCGCACGCGCGCCAGCCTCGCGGCGTGGTCCGGCACCTGAGCGCCTCCGAAGAAGACCGCGTAGAGCTCGACGGCCTCGAGCGCGCGCCGTTGATCGTTGTGCGTCCCCTGGAGCTCTGCCACGGCGCGCTGCGCCTCGGCGACCGCTTCCTTCGGTGGACGTGTCCAGAGCAGCGACCGCGCCAGAGCGTCGGCCGCCAGCGCTCGCTGAAGTGGATCCTCAAGGCGATCGTGGACCTCGCGCAGGCGCTCGGCGGAGGCCACGGAGTCGACGCGCGCTTCGGCAGAGCCAAGCTCCCACAACAGGCCGACGCGATCCTCTCCTGCCGGCAACTCCTCCAGCGCGCGCCGCAGGTAGGACACGGCGCTCTCGGAGTCTCCGCGACGGGTCGCGAGCAGCCCCGCCTCGCGAAGCACGCCGGCCGCCCACGGATCGCCGCGCGACGGGACGAGCAGGAGATGGCTCGCCACGACGTCCGGCGCCGCGCCAAGCGCGGCCAGCTCCTTGGCTGCGCGCTCATGTCGCAGCTGGCGCTCGGCCACCGACTGCTCGTGGTACACCGCATCGCGTACGAGACCGTGTACGAAGCCGAGCGGAGCCTGGTCCCGGACTATCTCCGCCGCCACGAGTGCGCGCGTGGCATCGGCGACGCTGCTCTCGTCGAGCCCCGCCATCGCTGCCGTCGCCGGCAGGCTCGCCCCGTCGCCAAGCAGCGCGACCGCGCGCGCAACGGCGACGGCGTCCGCCGGCAGGCGCGCGAGCCGGAGCAGGACCGTGCGCGACACCGCGCTGGGCCCGAGCTCGTGGATCGCGTCCGCATGCGCGGCATCCGGTCGGATGCTCTCAGCCTGCATCGTCTTGAGCAGCTCGCCAAGCAGCAGCGGATTACCGCCCGTGGCGCGATGACAAGCCGCACAGAACGCCCGCTCGGCGTCCGCCCCAAGGCGATCCCGAACCAGCTCCACCGCCCCGTCCTCACTGAGCGCCGACGGGCGGATTGCGACCGCCGCGGGATCATGGGCGATGTCCAACACCAATCGCGACTCCGCCTCTGCGTCATCCACGCGCGCGGCCGTCAGGACCAACACCCTGAGCCCTTCGAGCCGGCGCTCGAGGTAACCGATGAAGCGGAGCGACGCGCGGTCACACCACTGCAGATCGTCGATCGAGAGGCACAGCGGACCACCGGCCGCCACGTTCGCCGTCAGCCAGAACAGGCCATGCAGGACCCCGAACGACCCCGTGGTGGTCGTCTCGTGCTCATCGGGCGGCGCGAACACCCGAGCGGCCGGCTCCACCGAGCCGGTGAGCCAGCGCTCGCGATCGTCCGGATCCTGCAGCAGCGACTCGAACAACTGCCGCACGACGCCGAACGGCGAGTCCCGCTCGAGGTCGCTTCCACGTGCCGCCAGCACGCGGAACCCCGCGGCCGCGGCCCTCTCACGAGCCTCGGCCAGCAGGGTGCTCTTGCCGATCCCAGCCGGTCCCTCGAGGAACGCCAGGACGGCATCGCCGGCCAGTGCGCCCTCCACCAGCCCGTCGAGCGATTCCAGCTCGCGGTCGCGCTCGAGCAGCACAGCATTTCGCGTCGCCACCGCGTAATACTCGCCGCGAAGCCGCTTGCGCGCAAAATTCAGGCGCGTCGGGAGTGCTCACGCGCGCCCCAGCCAGGCCCACCTCGAAGCGGGACGCGGGCCCGGGAGGACCACAGCGCGACGCCGTGCTCGAATCGCTCGCCGCTCATGGGCCTGCCAAGATAGGCGCCCATGGCAGACCAGATCGCCACCGCCACTGCCGAGCTCGCCTGCGTCGACGGCAACTTCATGCCCTCGCGCGACGCGACCATTCCCGCCACCGACGAGGGGCTGCTCCGCGGGGACGGCATCTTCGAGGTCATCCGGGTCTACGACGGGCGCCCGTTCGCGCTCGCCGACCACCTGGACAGACTCGAGCGTTCGGGGGCGAATCTCCGGCTCGAGGACGTCTTCCGAGCCGAGCTCGAGCGCGAGATCCCGGAGCTGCTCTCGGAGCGCGGCGGGGCGGAGTTCGACGGCTGCCTGCGGGTCGTGGTGACGCGCGGCGGCCACCGGCTCCTGTTCACGGAGCCGCTGCCGAACACGCCCGAGCGCGTCCGGCTCGGCGTCGTCGAATATGCCCCTACGCGGGTGCTGGACGGGGTCAAGTCGCTGTCCTACGGCGCGAACATGCTCTGCAGCCGCCTCGCGCGCGAGCGCGGCTTCGACGAGGCGCTGCTCGTGACGCCGCACGGACGCGTGCTCGAGGCACCCACGTCCTCGCTCTTCTGGGTCGATGCCGAGGGCAGCATCAACACCCCGCCGCTCAGCGAGCACATCCTCGCCTCGATCACGCGCCGGCTCGTGATGGAGGTCGCGGACGTGCGCGAGCAGCCGTGCACCATGGATGACCTGCGCGCCGCGCGGGAGGCGTTCCTGGCATCGACGACACGCGAGGCCCAGTCGATCGCCGCGATCGAGGACCTCGAGCTCGCCGACGGTGAGCGCACGCGCGAGGTCGGCTCGGCCCTCCGGCAGCGCATCGACCAGGAGCTGGCAGCCGGCTGATCGTCACGGTCATCGGCAACCGTCCGCAGTTCGTAAAGGCGGCTGCGGTCTCCCGCCTGCTGCGCGAGCGGTTCGACGAGGTCATCGTCCACACCGGACAGCACTACGACGACGACCTGTCCCGGATCTTCTTCGACGAGCTCGGCGTGCCCGCTCCGGAGCACGAGCTGGACGCAGGCGGCGGCACGAACACCGCGCAGACCGCGCGTATCCTGGCGGCGCTCGAGCCGGTGCTGAGCGAGCTGGCCCCGGAGATGGTGCTCGTGTACGGCGACACCAACTCGACGCTTGCGGGGGCGGTGGCGGCGCGTCAGGCGGGCGTCCCCGTAGGTCACGTGGAGGCGGGCATGCGCTCCTTCGACCGCGAGATGCCGGAGGAGCTGAACCGCGTGCTCACGGACCACGCGAGCGACCTTCTCATGTGCTCGACGGAGACGGCGGTCGCCAATCTCGAGCGCGAGGGCGCGGCGGGCGAAGCGCATCTGGTGGGCGACGTGATGGCCGACGTCTCGCTGGCGTTCCGCGACATCGCGGAGGAGCGCTCCAGAGTCCTGAGCGAGCTCGGCGTGGAGCCGGGCAGCTACCTGGTGGCCACCGCTCACCGCGCCGGCAACGTCGACCGCCCCGAGCGACTGGAGCGGCTGGCGGACCTCCTGGCGGCGATGCCGGAGCCCGTGGTCTTTCCGGTGCACCCCCGCACCCGGCTGAGGCTCGAGGACACCGGGCTGATCGACCGCCTCGACGGCGTGAGGGTGGTGCCGCCGCTCGGCTATCTCGACTTCCTCAAGCTGGCGCGCCACGCGCGCGCGGTGCTCACCGACTCGGGCGGCGTCCAGAAGGAGGCCTACCTGCTCGGCGTGCCATGCGTGACGCTGCGCGACACGACGGAATGGGTCGAGACCGTCGATAGCGGCTGGAACGTGCTGGTCGACCTCGATCCCAACGCCGCGATCGCAGCCCTGGAGCGGAATACGCCGGCTGAGCGGCCGCAGCTATATGGCGGTGGTCACGCTGCAGAGCGCGTTTGCGACGTGATCTGGGCCTACACTCAGCGCATATGAAGATCGGAGTTGTGGGCCTCGGCTACGTGGGGCTCCCGCTGGCCGTCGCCTTCTGCGAGGCGGGCCACGACGTGGCAGGGGTGGATACGGACACTCGCGTGGTCGAGGCGCTCGCGGCCGGGCGCTCGCACATCGAGGACGTCCCTGACGAGTCGCTCGCCGCGATCGGCTCTCGCCTGCACGTCTCCACCCGCTACGCCGACCTGGCGAAGGTCGAGGCGATCATCGTCGCCGTCCCCACGCCGCTCACCCGCAACCGCGAGCCGGATCTCCAGCCGCTGATCGCGACCGGAACGGCGCTGGCCGGCGTGCTCCAGGAGGGCCAGCTCGTGGTGCTGGAGTCCACGACCTACCCGGGCACGACGCGCCACCAGTTCGTGCCGCTGCTCGAGGAGTCGGGCCTGGCCGCCGGCCGGGACTTCCACGCGGCCTTCTCGCCCGAGCGGATCGACCCGGGCCGCACGGACTTCACGCTCCGCACCACGCCGAAGGTGGTGGGTGGCCTGACCGACGAGTGCCGTCGCCACGCCGTCGCGCTCTACCAGGAGGTCTGCGACGAGGTCGTCGAGGTCTCGACGCCTGAGGCGGCTGAGCTCACCAAGCTGCTCGAGAACGTCTTTCGCTCGGTGAACATCGCGCTCGTGAACGAGCTGGCGATCCTGTGCGACCGGATGAACATCGACGTCTGGGAGGTCACGGACGCGGCGGCCACGAAGCCCTACGGCTTCATGTCCTTCAAGCCGGGCCCGGGGATGGGCGGCCACTGCCTGCCGGTGGACCCCTTCTACCTCGCCTGGCGGGCGCGCGAGTTCGACATGCAGACGGAGTTCATCGAGCTCGCGGGCGAGGTGAACCAGAGGATGCCCTACTTCTGCGTGGAGCGTGTCGCGCGCGCGCTCAACGACCACGCGAAGGCGGTGCGCGGCTCGCGCGTCGGCATCTTCGGCGTCTCGTACAAACCCGGCGTGGGGGACCTGCGCGAGTCGCCGGCGCTACGGATCATCCGGCTCCTTCGCGACCAGGGCGCGCAGATCATCTACCACGACGAGTTCGTGCCGGAGCTGCCGGAGCACGGCCTGCGGTCGGAGTGGCCGGAGGACGTGGACGTCGCGGTGATCGTGACCGCACATCCCGGCCTCGACCTCGAGCGCGTGGTGCGCGAGGCGCCGCTGGTCGTGGACTTCCGCGGAGTGACCCGAGGGATCGAGGCCCCGAACCTCGTGCGTCTGTGACGAGCGTCGGGGTCGTGGGCCTCGGCTACTGGGGACCGAACCTCGCCAGGAACTTCGACCGGCTCCCCGACGCCGAGCTCACGTGGCTGTGCGACTCCTCGGAAGAGGCGCTCGAGCGCTGGGGGCGCAGCTTCCCGTCGGCACGGACCACCACGCGACTGGAGGACCTCCTCGGCGACGAGTCGCTGGACGCGGTCGTGGTCGCCACGCCCGTGCCGAGCCACGCCAAGCTCGCCATCCAGGTGCTCGCTGCCGGGAAGCACTGCTTCGTCGAGAAGCCGCTGGCCCAGTCCGAGAAGGAGGCCGAGGCCGTGGTCGAGGCGGCCCGGGCCGCCGGGCGCGTGCTCATGGTTGGCCATCTGCTCGAGTACCACCCGGGCGTCGAGCGGCTCGCCGAGCTGGTGGGCTCCGGCGAGCTGGGCGAGCTCCGCTACATCTACTCGAACCGCCTCAACCTCGGCAAGCATCGCCAGGACGAGAACGCGCTCTGGTCGCTGGGTGCGCACGACCTGTCGGTGATCCTCATGCTCGCCGGCGAGGAGCCCTACGACTGGACCGCCATGGGCGAGAGCTACGTCCAGTCAGGCGTGGAGGACGTGGTGTTCGCCCTGATGCGGTTCCAGTCGGGGCTGATCGCCCACATGCACCTGTCCTGGCTCGACCCGCACAAGGAGCGCCGGTTCACGGTCGTCGGCTCGAAGCGGATGGCCACCTTCGACGACATGGAGCTCGAGCGGAAGCTCACGGTGTACGACAAGGGCTTCGACGAGGACTACTCCTCGTACGGCGAGTACATCGCGCGCTCGGGTGACGTCTTCTCGCCGCGGATATCCAACGAGGAGCCGCTGCGGATCGAGTGCAGGCATTTCGTGGACTGCATAAGGGACGGGACCGAGCCGCGCTCGGGGGCGGAGTCCGCGCTGCGAGTCGTTCGCGCACTGGAGCGCCTGCAGCGCTCGCTGACGGAGACGTCCGTTGTCGCGAGCGGCTGAGCTGCAACCCTCGGACCGGGCGCCCGGCCTGTTGCTGGGCGCGGGCGTGGAGCTGCCGGACGACGTCGAGATCGGCGGCCACGTGATCGTCCACGCGGGCGCGCGCGTGGGCGCGGGCGCCCGGCTTCAGGATGGCTGCGTGGTCGGGAAGCCGGTGGCGCTCCATGCGGGCTCGAGCGCCGCGGGCGGCGATCCCCCGGGCCCCGCCGAGATCGGGGCGGGCGCGACCGTCGGCGCCGGTGCCGTCGTGGTGGTGGGCGCGCGGATCGGCGAGCGCTCCGTTGTGGCCGATCAAGCCCACGTCCGCGAGCGGACGGAGATCGGCGACGAGTCCATCGTGGGACGCGGGGCCTGCGTCGAGAACGACGTGCGCGTCGGGTCACGGGTCCGGATGCAGACGGGCAGCTACGTGACCGCCTGGTCTGTCGTCGAGGACGACGTCTTCATCGCGCCCTGCGCCATCTTCACCAACGACCCGACGGCGGGCCGGCGCTCGGACGGTGTGGAGCTGCGCGGCCCGGTGCTGCGCCGCGGCTGCCGGATCGGCGCGGGCGCGGTGCTGCTACCCGGCGTGGAGATCGGTGCCGATGCCTTCGTAGGGGCCGGCGCGGTGGTCACACGCGACGTACCCCCGGGCACGCTCGTGGTCGGCGTCCCGGCGCGCGTGGTGTCCGAGTGAGGCGGCGCCGGCGCAGCCTGGCGCCCGGGCGCGGGACGGCGGCTCTCGGGGCCGCCGCCACGGCCGCGTTCGGCGCGGTCGTGCTCGGCGAGGTCAGGCGTGTGTGGAGGCGCGGCACGGCGCCGGCGCTCGCGGAGACCGACCACCCGCTTCTCGCGGCCGAGGAGGCGGTGGCGGAGACCGCGCGCGTGGCGCGCGCCGGCTACCGCGAGGTCTCGACGCGCGAGAACTCCGTCTTCAACCTCCTGACGTCGTTCGCGACGACGTTCATCCTGGTGCGCTCGGTGGCGTACGCGCTGCGGGAGCGGCGAACGGTGGGCCCGTTCCGGAACCTGCGGATCGGGCGCCGGCACATCCACCACTACGTCCCCGGAATCGTGATCGCGTTCGTTGCCGGGACCGCGGCGCTCCTGAGCCGCGACGAGCGACTGGAGCCCGTCCTCGCCGTGCCATTCGGGATCGGGATGGGCCTGACACTCGACGAGTCGGCCCTGCTCCTGGACCTCGAGGACGTCTACTGGCGCCGCGAGGGTCTTCTCAGCGTGCAGATCACGCTCACGGCGATCGCGCTGCTTGGCGCGCTCGCGCTCGGCCTGCGCTTCCTCCGCCGCGGCGAGGAGCTCGTGCTGGAGCCGCGCCTCCCGTCGCCCTGAGGTGGTTTGATTGCGCGATGGAGACGCCGAACTCGCCGGATCAGCCTGGAGAGGACCAGCCGCCAGGGCGGCCCAGCGGTCCGCCGCCCCCGCCTGACGGGCCGCAGGCGCCCGCAGGCCCCCAAGCGCCCGCGGGGCCGCAGGCACCCACAGGCCCGCCGCCGCCGGACCCCCGCGCGCCCGCATGGCAGCCGCCGGACCCCCGCGCGCCCGCATGGCAACCGCCGGATCCCCGTGCGCCCGCATGGCAACCGCCGGATCCCACCGCGCCTGCCCGGCAGGCGCCGCCGCCCTCTCCACCTGGCCAGTACGCGCCGCCGGCGGGCCCCGGCGGTCCCTCGTACGGCGGGCCTGTGCCGCCGGGAGGCTGGTACCAGCCGATCCCGGACTCTCAGCCGGGCTGGTACGGCAAGCCGCTGGCGAGCTGGGGCACTCGCTTCGCCGCCTGGCTTATCGACGTGCTGATCCTCGCGGTGCCCGTGATCGTCTTCACCATCGGCATCGTCGCGGTCGCCACCACAAGCAACACCGGCGCCTGGGTCTCCGGTGGGTTGGCCTTCTTCGCCTACCTGGTCGCGCTCTTGCTCTACGCGCCGCTCCTGATGATGAGAGAGGGCGAGCACAATGGCCAGACCTTCGGGAAGCAGGCGCTCGACATCCGCGTGGTGCGCGACAACGGGGACTCGATGGGCTTCGGGTGGGCGTGTCTCCGCGAGCTCGTGGTCAAGGGCCTGCTCGTCGGGTTCGCCTCGTCGATCATCCCCTTCCTCCCCTGGCTCCTGGACAACCTGTGGCCGCTATGGGACAGCGAGAACCGCGCGGTCCACGACATGATCGTGTCGACGCACGTGGTGCAGGCCTAGACGCTCAGGCGGCCGCAGGCCGAAGGCGCTCTGCCGCGTTCGTCCAGATCATCTGCTCGCGGGCCGGTCCCACGCCGACCATCACAACCGGGATCCCGAGCGAGTCCGAGATGAACTCGAGGTACGCCTGAGCGTTGGCGGGCAGCTCGTCGATCGTGCGGCAGCCGCGGATGTCCTCGTGCCAGCCGGGCAGCTCGACGTAGTCGCCGTGCACCCGGTGGACGATCGACTGGTGATAGGGGAACTCGTCGAAGGTCGCGCCCTCGGGGCCGAGGTAGCGCACGCCGACGTTGAGCGGGTCGATTCCCGTGAGCACGTCGAGCTTGGTCAGGACCAGGCCGGTCAGGCCGTTGATGCGGGTGGCGTACCTGAGCGCGACGAGGTCGAGCCAGCCGGTTCGCCGCGCTCGCCCGGTCGTGGTGCCGAACTCGCCGCCGGCCTCGCGGATCTGCTCGCCGAGGGCGTCGTCGAGCTCGGTGGGGAACGGGCCCGCGCCCACGCGCGTGGTGTACGCCTTGGCGATTCCCCAGACCTCGTCCAGCGCGCTCGGCCCCACACCGGCGCCTGGGCCCGCCGCCGCGGCCACCGTGTTGGACGACGTCACGAACGGATAGGTGCCGTGGTCGATGTCGAGGAGAGCGCCCTGGGCGCCCTCGAAGACCACGAGCCCGCCCTCGTCGAGGGCCCGCCACGCGATCGGCGGCGTGTCGGCGATGAACTGCTCGAGCCGGTGCCCGTGCGTGCGGTACTCCTCGGTCATCGTGTGCAGGTCGAGCTCCGGGAGCTTTGCGTAGGGCCGCAGCATCAGCCGCTTCGGCTCCATCGCGGCGTAGATCTTCTTGCGCAGGATCTTCTCGTCGAGGAGGTCCTGCATGCGGATGCCGAGCCGAGCGGCCTTGTCGGCGTAGCAGGGACCGATCCCGCGCCGGGTGGTGCCGATCTGGAGCTTGCCGAGCTTCGCCTCGCCCTCCTGATCGAGCAGCTTGTGGTACGGCATGATCAGGTGCGCGTTTGCCGAGACCCTGAGTCCGCGGAGGTCGACCCGCCGGCGCCGGAGCTCGTCGATCTCGGCGGTGAGCACGACCGGGTCGACGACCACCCCATTGCCGATTGCGCACAGCTTGCCGGGGTAGAGGATCCCGGACGGGATCAGGTGGAACTTGAACGTCTCACCCTCGCGGACGATCGTGTGGCCGGCGTTGTTGCCGCCCTGGAAGCGGATCACGAGATCGGCCTGCTCGGCGAGCAGGTCCACGACCTTCCCCTTCCCCTCGTCGCCCCACTGGGCGCCGACGATCACGACTCCTGGCATGGCAGAACGAGTCTAGGCCGGGAGGCCCTCAGAACGCGCCGTCGCCGTCGACGGGCACCGTGGGCTCAGCTCCACGGTCGCGGTAGAGGTTCGCGAACTTCGGATACTTCGGCAGGAACGTGAGCGCGACATCACCGATGGGCCCGTTCCGGTGCTTGGCGACGATCACATCCGCCTCACCAAGCCGCTCGGACTCCTTGTTGTAGTACTCGTCGCGGTAGATGAACATGACGACGTCCGCGTCCTGTTCGATGCTCCCGCTTTCTCTCAGGTCCGACAGCATCGGCACTGGGGGGTTTCGGGACTCCACGGCGCGCGAGAGCTGGGAGACCGCTATCACCGGGACGTTCAGCTCGCGGGCCAGGATCTTCAGGCCTCGGCTGATCTGGCCGATCTGCTCGACGCGGCTCGAGTCGGGGCGGCCCTCGGGGCGCATCAGCTGTAGGTAGTCCACGACGACCAGGCCGAGGCCGTGGCGGGCTGCCAGGCGGCGGGACTTCGCGCGCAGCTCCAGAACGCTCATGTCGCTCGAGTCGTCCACGAAGATCGGTGCGCGGGCCAGCTTCTCCACGGCCTGGAGCACCTTCGGCCACTTCTCGGCCCGCACACGGCCCTTGCGGAGGTCGTCGCTCGACACGCGAGCCTGGGACGCCAGGAAGCGGTGCGCCAGCTCGGTCTCCGACATCTCGAGCGAGAACAGCGCCACCGGCAGGCCGGCCTCGACAGCCGCGTGCTCGGCGATGTTGGTCGCTGCGGCGCTCTTGCCCATCGACGGGCGGGCGGCCAGGACGATCAGGTTGCCGGGCTGGAACCCGCCTGTCAGCGAGTCGAGGTCCGTGAAGCCGGAGGGCGTGCCGGTGAGGCCGACGTCGGTCTTCGATAGCTCCTCGAGCTTGTCGATCTCGTCGTGGAGGATCGCCTCCAGCGAGCGCATCTCCGACGTGCCGCCGTCGTGGCCGATCTTGAACAGGACCGCCTCGGCGCGCTCGATCATCTCGCGTGCCTCGCCGCGGTGCGCCGCGACGTCGTCCTGGATCTCCCGCGTGGCCTTCAGGATGCTCCGGAGCAGGGAGTGCTCCTTGACGATGCGCGCGTAGTCGAGCACCGCTCCGACAGCCGGCACGACCGTCGGCAGCGAGTGGAGGTACGCCTCGCCACCCGCCTTGTCGAGCTCGGCCGCCCGTCGCAGCTCCTCGGCCACCGTCAGGGCGTCGACCGCCTCCGGGGTGGCCTTCTCCTTCAGGCGGATCATCGCCTGGAAGATCGCCGCGTGGCGCGGCCGGTAGAAGTCGTGCGGCCGCAGGCCGACCTCGAGGAGGACGCCGTCGAGCGCCTGCTCGGTCAGCAGGATCGCCCCGAGGACGGAGGCCTCGGCCTCCTCGTTGTGGGGCGGGACGCCGCCGGCCGCTGCCTCGGGCGGGACGGCTACGGCCACGAGGGCCTCACGGGCGGGCTACGCGGTGGGTGTGACGATGGTCTTGATGTCCGCCGTCACTCCGTCGGAGACTTCGACGGAGACCATGTGCGTGCCCGTGGTCCTGATCGGCTCCTCCAGCTGGACGCGGCGCTTGTCCAGCCGCACGCCGCGTGCCTGCCGGATCGCGTCGACGATCTCCTGTGAGGTGACGGAGCCGAACAGCCGGCCGTCGTCACCCGCCTGGTGCGAGATCGTCAGGACGGTCTTCCGCAACAACGACGCCGTCTCCTCGGCCTTCGCGGCGGCCTCGGCGACCGCCTTCTCGGCCGCCTCACGGCGTCGCTCGGCGTCCGCGATGGCAGCCGGCGTGGCCGGCTGCGCCATCTTGCGCGGCACCAAGTAGTTGCGGAGGTAGCCCGGCGAGACGTCGATCACGTCGCCGCTCTCCCCGAGCTTGTCCACGTCCTTCAGGAGGATTGCCTGGGCCATGCTGGTCCCGTCGCCTACCTGTCTGCGACGTACGGCAGGAGCCCCACCTCACGCGCGCGCTTGACCGCGGTCGCGAGCTGAGACTGGTGGCGACGGCAGGCGCCGGTCACGCGCGACGAGCGGATCTTGCCCTTGTCGCTGATCGCGCGACGCAGTGCCGAGAGGTCCTTGTAATCGACGACGTCGATCTTCTCCCGGCAGAACGGGCATGGCTTGAAGCGCCCGCCAGGGGCGCCCTTGCCGCGCGGGCCGCGCTTGCGGTCCCGCGTCTGAGTTCCACCACGCTGCTTCGCCACTTGTGCTCCTGCGTACTCGCTACTCGGGGATCAGAACGGAATGTCGTCGTCCGTCGTTCCCCCGGTGGCCACCGGCGCCTGCGCGAAATCCGCCGTATCCGCGGGGACATCGCTCTGAGGCGTGAACCGGCCACCGTTCTCGCCGCCCTCGCGTGAGCCGAGGAACTGAACGGAATCGGCAATGATATCTACTGCCTGCCGCTTCTGTCCGGTCTCCCGGTCCTGCCACTCCCGCCACTCGAGGCGGCCGTCGATCGCGACCGGCCGGCCCTTCGAGAGGTACTGGGCGCAGTTCTCGCCCTGGGCGCCCCACACGGTGACGTCGAAGTAGTTCGGCTTGTCCACCCATTCCCCGGTGGATTGATCCTTCCGCCGCGTGTTGGTCGCGATGCGGAGGCTGCACACCGCGGTGCCTCCGTTCGTGTGCCGAAGCTCCGGGTCCCGCGTGAGGTTCCCAGTCAGCACCACCCTGTTGATGTTCGTCGCCGCCATGAGGCTGCCTTCCTCCTGTCCTGCTCGAAAACCGTCGATCGAGAGTACATACGCGTTCGGAGCGCTCGGTCGGTCGCGCCCAGGAATTCGCACTAAAGAGCGGGGTCTTTGGCGAGCCCGTTACTTGGGAGCAGCGTGGGCAGGCTCGTACGGCCCGGAACGGTCGCCGAGGCCGGCGCTACTCGCCGTCGGTCGGAGCGGCGGGGATGGCGAGCTCCTCGGACTCGAGATCCTCGTCCGTGGGCGGCGCGTCGGCGGCCGCGCGGGCGGCGACCTTCGTGTCCTGAGCCTCGCGCTCCTCGCGCCGGCGCGGCGCCTGCTGGTCCGGCGGCGGCGGGGTGGGCTGGCCGGGCTTGATCTTGATGATCCGGAAGCGAAGCACCCCGTCGAGGATCCGGAGCCGCTGGTTCAGCCGCTCGAGCAGGGCGTTGTCGCCGGTGAACTGGTAGAGCCGGTACTCCGCCTCGGGCCGGTGCCGGATCTCGTACGCCATCCGCCGGGTGCCCCAGTCGTGGAACGCGACAAGCTCGCCGCCGGAGTCGATCAGCGATTCCGCCTCCGTGATGGCGGCGGTGCGCCGCTCCTCGGGAGCGGTCGGATCGACGAGCAGCATGAGGTCATACAGGCCGGACATGCGACGGGCCACGATAGCGAAAGCGGGGCGAACAGCAGCGAGGACGCCCTTCACCGGCAATGCGGCGGCGCAGGGTGCGGTGGCGAAACGTGGCGCGTGTGGCGTGCCTCGTGGCGGCCGGGGTGTTGATCGCGACGCATGGGCAGGAGCGGCAGCCCGCGCTCCAGGCCGCGCCGCGCCAGCCAGCGCCGCGACCGCCGCGGCAGGCGGGCGCCGTTCCCGATGCGCCCGCCGCCCCCGGACTGCAACGCCTCCCGCCGCTGCGTGACATCCCGCGCCTGGTCTTGCCCCGGCCGCGTGAACGACGGGCATCGAAGGAGGGTGATTCGGGCGGGAGAGCGGGTCCTCGGTCGATCATGCACCGTAGGGGTGCACAATCGACCACGGACCCCCGAAAGGCCCGGCCCTCGCCCCCTTCACCGCCATCCGGCCCCGTCGGTCAGCCGCAAGCGAATGAGCGGAGCGCACCAGCGCCGCCGCCGGCAGCAAGCCCACCCGCGCCGCCGCCGCCTACCGGCGAGTTCACACCCGACCCGGGGCCCTAGCCTGGCGCTTCCGCTCGATGTCGGCCAGCTGGTCGTCCACCCAGTCGCCGGGGTCGCGGGCGGTGACGATTCGCTTCTGGCCCTGCGCCCGCCATGAGCGCTCCTCGGCGGACATGGTCAGGGCGCGGTGGATCGCGTCGGCCTGCTCCTGGACGTCGAACGGGTTCACCGACAGCGCGAACTCGGCCAGCTCCTCGTGCGCGCCTGTGTTCTCGCTGAGGAGCGACACGCCGTTCCGCTCGTTCACGAGCGGGCCCTCCTTCGCGATCAGGTTCATCCCGTCGAACATCGCGTTGACCATCAGCAGGTCGTAGTGCTTGTAGGAGGCGATCGCCTCCTCGAGGTTCTCGCGCAGCCGCAGCTCGATCGGCATCCAGTCCGTCGTCCCGTGACGGTGGTTCACGACGGCCACCAGCGCCTCGATCCGCTCGAGGTATTCGGCGTACTCAGGCACGTCCTGGCGCGACGGGATCAGGTGGGCGATGAAGGTCACCTGCTCCTTGAACTCCGGGTGTTGTTCGAGGAACAGGTCGAAGGCGGTGAAGCCGCGCAGCACGTTCTTCGAGAGGTCCGCCCGGTCCACGCGCAGGATCAGGTGCTCGCGCCGGCGACGCAGGATCTCGCGCTCGTACTCGTGCACCGCGGGCCGCTGGGCCGTCTTCTGGAACGTCTCCGCAGAGATCGGCAGCGGGTAGGAGCGCACCCACACGTCGCGTCCGTCGAACTTGACGATCCCGGCCTCCTCGTCCACCTCGAGGTCGAACAGCTCCCGGCAGCAGAGCAGGAAGTTGCGCCGGTACGAGCGCGTGTGGAAGGCGATGATGTCGTTCGACAGGATGCCCTCGTAGATGTCCTCCCGCATGTCCGCCGGCAGCACGCGCCACGCGTCCGGCTGGGTCCACGGGATGTGCACGAAGTGGTGGAGGAACAGGTCCGGCCTGGCCCGGCGTATGAACTTCGGGGCGACATAGAGGTGGTAGTCGTGCAGCATCACGACGGCCTCCTCCTCGCCCTCGAGCTCGTCCAGCACGGCCCGCGCCAGGTCCTCGTTCACCGCGCAGTACCCGTCCTCGTAGGCCAGCACCTCGTGCCGGCGGATGTCCGGCGCGTTCGAGAGGTCCCACAGGTAGTGCTGGATGAACCACAGCATCGGGTTCGCCACCACGTTGTAGAAGTTGTCGTATGCCTCCGGGTCGCTCGCCACGAGCTTGACCCTGAACGTCTCGCCGTCGAGCTCCACGGGGAACGCCTTGCCGCCGTGCTGGGCGGACACCTCGGCGTCCTCCTCGCTCATCGCCGAGGCCACCCAGACGGCGTCGCGGTGGTGCACCAGCCCCTTCAGCGCCGTCACCAGCCCGCCGCCACCTCTACGCGCCTCGCCCCCCTCGAACGTCGCGGGGCCGCGGTTCGAGACGAGGACGAGGGGCGTGTCCTGGTTCATCGGTGTTCCCGGAAGAGCTTCAGCCAGTCGCGTAACAGGCGCGGCGTCAGGAAGTGCGTCCGCACGTGCTCCTTGCCGGCCCGACCCAGGCGCTTCCCGAGGTCCGGCTCACGCAGGATCCGGAGAGAGCGGTCCGCGCACTCCTCGGGCGACGACACGAGATAGCCGGTCTGACCGTCCTGCACCTGCAGCGGGATTCCGCCGACGTCGCCGCCGATGAAGGGCCGGCCCTTCCAGAGCGCCTCGGACACGGTCAGCCCGAAGCCCTCGCGAGTGGACTTCTGGATCACCACGTCGGCCTGTGACTGGAAGGCGTTCACCTCGATCGCGCCCACGTTGTTCAGGTTGTTCAGGATATGGATGTCGGGATCGCCGTCGGCGTAGGCCATCGTGGAGTTGAAGAACTCCCAGCCCTCCGGGTCGTCGGTGGCCATCGACCCGACCAGCGCGAGCTGCACGTCCGGCATCTCCTCGGTGACCTTGCGGTAGGCGTCGATAACGCCCATCGGGTCCTTCCACGGGTCGAAGCGCGACACCTGGCACAGCAGCGGCCTGTCCACGTCGATGCCGAACTGATCTGACACGAATGCGGCGTCCTCGGGCGAGAGCGCCATGTTCTTCGGCGACAGCGGGTCGATGGCCGGCGGGATGATGTGCACGCCCCCGGCCGCCCCGTCCATCCCGGCCGGCACGTACTGCTGCAGGTGCCAGACCGAGGCCTCGTACTCCCGCACGAGCGGCACGATGTGCTCGATGGCGTCGGGATTCGGCGTCGACAGGTCGATGTGGCAGCGCCACACCCAGGTCCTGGCCTTCTCCGGCATGTGCTTGCGGATCGCCGCCGGCTGAGGGTCGTGGATGATGATCACGTCCCAGCCGCCCTCGATCTCCTTGGCGTTCATCTCGTTGTAGCGCTCGTAGATCGCCCATTCCTCGTCGGTGAGCGAGTCCGGGTTGCCCTGGAGCGCGTTGTGCAGGCGCTTGGTGGCGTTGTAGAACTCCTCGCGCCCGAGCATCACCTGCCAGTCCGCCGCGATCCCGACGTCGTTCATCAGCGGGATCAGCGTGTAGAGGATCTCGGAGACGCCGCCGCCGAAGGCGGTCGCCGAGAGGTGGAGCACGCGCAGGCCCTCGAGCTCCTTCGCGAGCTCGCGGATCTCCTCAATGAGGGGCCTTCCGGCCAGGTGGGTGTAGTCCGCGAGGCTCTTGTTGCCTACGGAAACCGGCGTCAGCACAGCGCGGCAGACTATCCAGTCGCGTTCAGATACTTGACGAGGCGAGTGCGGCCGCCGGTGAAGTCCGCCTCGTCCACCGTCGCCTCGATGATCGCGCGGCTCAGCTCCTGCTCGGAAGCGGCTACCGGGCCGGCCGTTCCGTCCAGATCCATCATCAGCCGGTCGTCGCCGAGATGGAACGAGAAGTTCAGCCGGCTCTCGTCCTCAAGCCCCCGGCTCTCGTCCACGAAGTCGTTCGCGGCCTCGGTGATCGCGAGCTTGAGGTCGGCCACCTCCTCGGGGGAGAGCGGCGTCAGGCGGCACACCGCGGACAGCGCCAGCCTGGCCAGCACGAGGTAATCCGGGCGGGCCGGAATGGTCAGCGAGACATCGCGGCTGTCTGTCACCGGGGGGACCTCCACCACCAAGGCACCCTACCCAGATTCACGGCAAAACCCTGCACGGGGGACTACGGCCCCGCGCCGGCGGGACGACTGCCCAATTCCACCTCGATGGTGCGCCTATGGCCGTCTCGGATCACGCTCAGCCGCACCTGATCGCCCGCGCTGTGGTCTGAGATCTCGTCGGCGAGGTCGTGCTCGCGGGTGAGCTCCTTGCCGTTCACGCCGACGATCACGTCCCCGCCGGTCGCGATCTGATCCTGGCCCTGGAAGGTGATCTCGTCGTCGCCCGCCCGGATGCTCGCGTCGGCCGCCGGGCTGTCGTCCACGACCTTCTGCACCAGCGCGCCGGTCTTCAGGTTCAGCCCGAGCCGCTCCGCGAGCTGGGGCCACACGGTGAGGCTCTCCACGCCGAGGTAGCCGTAGTCCACCCGGCCGTCGTGGCGCAGCTCCCGCAGCGAGCGCCGCACGACGTCGACGGGGATCGCGAAGCCCACGCCCTCGCCCCCGCCCGACTGCGACTTGATCTGTGCGTTGATCCCGATCACGCGGCCCTGCGCGTCGAGCAGCGGCCCGCCCGAGTTGCCCGGGTTGATCGCGGCGTCCGTCTGGATCGCGTCGCCGATCTCGAACTGGGTCAGCGACTCGATCGTGCGGTCGAGCGCCGAGACCACCCCGATCGAGAGCGACTGCCGCTCGCCGAATGGGCTGCCGATCGCCGCGACCGGCTCCCCTACGGAGATGGAGTCCGAGTCGCCGAGGTGCAGCGGGGTCAGGGACAGGTTCTGCGGGTCGACCTTCAGGAGCGCCACGTCGGCGTTCGGGTCCTCGCCCACGATTCGCGCGGGCACGCGGTTACCGTCCGAGAACTCCACGTAGACCTGGTCCGCACGGACGGTGGAGTCGGAGCGCTCGGTCGTCACCACATGCGCGTTGGTCGTTATGTAGCCGTTGCCGTCGATGACGAAGCCGGACCCCTGCCCGCCCTCGCCGCCCTCCAGCAGGCTCGCACCGCCGTTGAAGATGGACAGGATCGTCACCACGCCCGGCGAGAGCCGGTCGTAGATCGCCCCCGGGTCGAAGCCGCCCTCCTTGCCGAGCCCCTCGACGACCTGGACGCGCGTGGTCGTGACCTCGCGCGGTCCGTTCGCCTCGTCGTCGCCGCCGCCCGTGCCGTTCACGTCGCAGCCCGCCGCCGACAGAAGCAGCGCCGCGGCGGCGGCTGCCGCCGCCCGCCTCACGCGCCGTTACCGTCCGCGGGCAGCTCGAGCGTGAAGGCGGTGCTCCCGCGCTCGGTCGTGAGCACCAGGCGGCCGTCCATCCGCTCGGCAAGCTCGCGGGCGATGGCGAGGCCGAGCCCGGCGCCGCGCGCGGCGTCGCCGGTGAAGAAGCGTTCGAAGACCTTGGCGCGCGCCCCGGCCGGGAGGCCGGGACCGCCGTCCGCCACCGTGAGCTCGGCGGCGCCGTTGTAGCGGGTTGCGCTCACGGTCACGTCCGTGCCCTCCGGCGTGTGGCGAAGGGCGTTGTCGAGCAGGATACGCATGATCTGAGCGACTCGTTCCCGGTCGCACGAGGCGCTCGGCCCCTCGTCCGGGACGTCCAGCACGAGGTCGGTGCGGTGCTCGACGAGGCGCGGCCGGAACTCACCGGTGACCGAGCGGGTGAGCTCGGCCAGGTCCACCGGCTCGGTGTGGAGCTCGACCGAGCCGGAGTCGAGCCGCGACAGGTCGAGGAGGTCGACGGACAGCTTCTGAAGCCGCTCCACCTGCTCGCCCATCGTCTCGAGAAACTCGCGGCGCGTCTCCTCGTCAAGCTCCTCGTCCTGGAGCAGCTCGACGAAGCCGCTCAGCGAGAAGATCGGGGTGCGCAGCTCGTGCGATGCCGTGGCGATGAACTCCTTGCGCGCCACGTCCACCCGGCGGAGCTGCTGCTGCATCTGGTTGAACGTGTCCGTGAGCTGGCCGATCTCGTCCTTCGAGGTCACCGGCAGCGGATCGACGAAGCGCCCCTGCGCCACGTGGCGCGCGGCACGCTCGAGCCGGCCCACGCGGCGGCCGAGCCGCATGGCGACCAGGAAGCCTCCGAGCAGCGCGATCGCGAATGCGAGGGCGGTCGCGACCAGCACGCGCTCGCGAACGAAGGACACCGTGGCCCGCACGTCCTCGAACCCAACCGAATAGAAGGCCACCCGTGGGCGCCTGCCGGTCGTCCTGAGCCGCTGCGCCACCATGCCGACCTCTTCGCCCTGGAACCTGCCGTATCCCCTCTGGACGTGATGGGTCCGGATCGCGCGAAGCGCCATGCCCTCGTCGAACGCCGGCACGTCGCGCGGCGAGTCGACCGCGTAGAAGCCGGGGTTCCGCTTCCTGCTCCGCTCGCGCTGCCAGTCCTGCACGGTCACGCGCGCGTCGGTCGTGTCCTCGGCGACGCTGATCCGGTCGGCGTAGTCGCGTGGGGCGAACTGCCGCCCGCCGAGCGGCAGCTGAAGGCCCGACCGGGTCGCCTTCGCCTCGTCGACCAGGTTGTTGAGCCGTCGCTCCTTGAGGTTCTGCTCGAGCTGCGGCACCACGACGAACCAGATCACCGAGAACGCCGACGCGGTGACGAGGAAGAAGATGAGGGCGATCTTGTACCGGAGCGAGCGGAGTCGGCTCATGAGTCCCGGAACCGGTAGCCGACGCCCCGAACCGTCAGGATCAGCTCGGGGGTCTTCGGCTCCGCCTCCAGCTTCTCGCGAAGGTGACGGATGTGCACGTCGATCGTGCGCGGGTCGCGATAGGCGGCGTCGCCCCAGACCCGCTCCAGCAGCATCGTGCGGCTGAAGACGCGGCCCGGCGCTCGCGCGAGCGCGGCGAGGATCTCGAACTCCACGTAGGTGAGCCGCGCGGGCTCGCCGCGCACGATGACGCTGCGCTTCTCGAAATCGATCTGCAGCTCGCCGGCGTCGATCGGCTCCTCGAACTGCGCCTCCTGCTGGGACAGGGCGGCGCGCCGCAGGACGGCCTTGACGCGGCTGCGGAACTCGCGAACCGAGAAGGGCTTGGTGATGTAGTCGTCCGCGCCGAGCTCGAGCCCGTGGACCTTGTCGGTCTCCTCGGTCTTCGCGGTGAGCATGATGATGGGGACCGTGCTGCGCGACCGGATCGCCCGGCACACGTCGAAGCCGTCCATGCGCGGGAGCATCACGTCGAGCACGACGAGGTCGAAGTTGTCCTCGCGCAGGCGCTCGAGCGCCTCCCTGCCGTCGAGGGCGGGGATGACGTCGTACCCCTCCTTGCGGAGGGGGTAGGTCAAAAGCTTCTGGACCGACAGCTCGTCGTCGACGAGCAGGATGCGCGGTGCTGCTGTGCTCAACCCACAGGATTGTAGGTTGCGCCGACGTGATAGAGCCGCGGATATACCGCGCGGCGTTCGTGCCGGCGCTTTTGGCGGTCGTCCTGACGATGTTCTCGTTCGAGAGCCGGCCCAGGCCGTTGCCGCAGGGACTCGCCGCGGACGTGCTGTTCGACGGCAATCAGGCGGCCGTCCTCGCCAACCGCATTGCGTCCGAGGCGCCCGATCGGCTCGCCGGGACGCGTGGCGATCGCGCCACCGCGACGCTCGTTGCCGACACCTTCGCCGCCCGCGGGTTCGGCGGCGGCGGGGGCCCACGTCCGGTCGTGCAGCGATTCAGCCACGCGGGCGACAAGCTCGTGAACGTCATCGGGCGCCGCGCCGGCAGCTCCCGCCGTCAGATCGTGATCGTGGCTGCGCGCGACGCCGCGGTGGTCCCGGATGTGCCAGGCACGGCGGCCGACACCGCCGCGCTGATGCAGCTCGCCCGCGTCTTCCAGGGCCGGCCTTCTCGCAAGACCCTCGTGCTGGCATCCGTCGACGGGTCGAACCTGGGACAGGTCGGAGCCCGCGAGCTGGTCGCCGAGCTTCCGACGCCGGAGCTCGTCGACGCGATCCTCGTGATCTCCGACCTCGGCGCACGCAGCAACGACGGGTCGCTGCTCCAGGCCTGGTCGAACAACTCGACGCGCGCGGGGATCGGCCTTCAGCGCACAGTCGCAGACTCGATTCGCCAGGAGCTCGGGAGCCCCGTGGGAGGGACCGGAACGTTCGGCCAGCTCGCCCGGCTCTCGTTCCCGATCGGGATCGGCGACCAGGGCGTCCTCCTCGAAAACGGGTACGACGCGGTGCGGATCTCGGGCAGCGGCGAGCTTCCACCTGACGGCAACGGACCTCCGGAGGCGCTCGACCCCGACCGGCTGGGGAGCCTCGGGCGCGCGACCCTGCGCACGATCACCGCGCTCGACGAGGGCGGCCGCCCCGGGCACGGTCCCGAGAGCTACATCCAGGCGGTGAGCCAGGTGCTGCCCGGCTGGGTGCTGTCGCTGCTCGCGGGAACGCTGTTGCTGCCGGTCCTCGTCGCTTCGGTGGACGCGTTCGCCCGAGCGCGACGGCGCCACATCGACGTCCTGAGGTGGATGCGCTGGATCGGGGCGTGGGTCGCGCCGTTCCTCGCTGCACTCGCCCTGGCGCAGTTCCTCGCACTGGTCGGCGCCACTCCCTCACCGCCGCCCGCGCCCGTGCCGCCGGCGGTGCTGCCGCTCGACGGTGCGGCGCTCGGCGTGCTCGCCGGCGTGGCCGTCGGCATGGGCCTCGCCTTCTTCCTGGCGCGCTGGCTGGCGGTTCGCCCGGATCGCGACCTCGAGGGGGAGCCGGACCTCGGCGCGGGCGTGGCGCTCGGGCTCACCATCGCCGCCGGCTCGCTGCTCCTGTGGCTGGTGAACCCGTTTGCGGGGCTCCTGGTGGTGCCGGCGGCGCACCTCTGGATGCTGCTCGCGCTCACCCGGCCGCTGCCGGGCACGCGTGTCCGCATCGTGCTGATCGCGGTCGGGCTGACACCCGCCGTGCTCGTCGCGGTCTACTACATGTTCGCGCTCTCGCTCGACCCGCTTTCCGGAGTCTGGTACCTGCTGATGCTGGTGACCGGCCAGAGCGTGGGCCTGCTCACCTCCCTGATCGCCTGCGTGATGCTCGCCGCGGCCTGCGCGACGGTCGAGACGGCGCTCAGGTGGCCGGATGTCCAGGTGTGAGATCCGGCGCCCCTGGCCGATTACCCCGGTTGCACAAGGAGGTGTGCCGAGATGTCAGGCAGGGGGATCGACCCGGCGCTCCAGACGACGCTGGAGCAGGGTCAGTACGAAGTCGACTCGCGCGAGGTCGCAGAGGCGATCGTGCGTTCATGGATGCTCGTAGCCGCGGAGCCCCGGCACCGGGCCGTCCGGGCCGAGGAGGAGGAGGCCGCGTCCCGCTGACGCCTCCCCGATCCATGTGAGTGGGGCGGCGGCCTCGGCCGCCCCGCGGCCCGCCGGCGGGACCGTTACGAGCAGCTCGTAGTCGTCGCCGCCGGTCGCGGCCTGCTCGGCGCTCACGCCCTGGGCCCTCGGCAGGTCGCCGAGCCGCACGCGCAGCTCCACGCCGCTCCGCTCGGCGAGGTGCTGCGCATCGGTGGCGAGACCGTCGCTGATGTCGATCATCGCGGTGACGCCCGCTGCCGCCAGCGCGCGCCCGGCGCCGAGGAGCGGCCGCGGGCGGAGGTGCCTCCTGATCAGCTCGGCCGGCTCGGCGTCGCCGGCCTCGAGCAGCAGGCGACCCGCCTCGGAGCCGCCCAGCTCGCCGGTCACGGCGACCAGGTCTCCCGGCTGCGCGCCGTCGCGGCCGACGAGCTCCTCCTCCGAGTCGGCCCAGCCGGTGACCGCCACCGTGAGGACGAGGACCGGCCCGCCCGTCACGTCGCCGCCGGCGATCGTGGCGCCCGACTCGGCCGCAAGCTCCTCGATCCCGTGGATGAGCTCGAGCGGCTCGTCGATGTCGCCGGGCAGCACCACGGAGACGTAGGCCTCGCCGGTATCGGCCCCCATGGCCGCGAGGTCCGACAGCGCGGTCGCGAGCGCCTTCCAGCCGATGTCGCGGAGTCCGTGTGTCGCGCGCCTGAAGTGCACGCCGTCCACGAGCGTGTCGATCGAGGTGACCGCGAACGGCCGCGCCCGCGTGACGGCGGCGTCGTCTCCCGTCCAGCGCACCAGGCGCCCGCTGCGGTCGGCGAGCGCGGCCTCGATGGCGGCGATCAGCTCGAGCTCGCCCACGGCATCAGCCCTACCGCGAGGGCATTACCCGGGCTCGGCGGTCCCGCCGTTGCCGTTGCCGTTCCCATTGCCGTTCCCGTTCCCGTTGTTGCCGGGCGGCGTGACCTGCTCGGGCGGCGGCTGCGCGTTGGGTGTGTCGAGCGGCGCCTGCTCGTAGAAGCGCGGGTCGTACTGCTGGTTCGGGTCGGGCGCCGGCGTGCCGGTCGACGGCGGGTAATAGGTGTTCGACCGGGAGCCGGTGGAGGAGTACTTGCCGAAGAAGGGCGAGAAGTGGGCGAGCTCAGTCGGTGCCGCGAAGTCGTCGCAGTGGTCGCCGTGCGCGGGCACCATGAACGCGTGCCAGACCGGCGCCGCGTAGGTGCCGCCCTGGGCGCCCGGCATCGCGATGCCGGCGTCGGGGTACCCGACCCACACGGCGGCCGAGAGCTCGGGCGTGTATCCCACGAACCAGGCGTCCTTGGCCTCGTCGGTGGTGCCGGTCTTGCCCGCCGCCGGGCAGCCGTAGTTGGCGGCCGTGCCGGTCCCGGACTGGACGTTCATCTTCAGCACCTTGGTGACCGCGTACGCCTCGCCGTCCGTGAGCACGCGCTTGCCCTTCGAGTTCGCGAGGTTCTCGCTCTTGCCGTCGGGGAAGACGACCTTCTCGATGCCGGTGGCGCGGTGGCGGACCCCGCCACTCGCCAGCGTCGCGTACGCGCCCGCCATCTCCAGCGGCGTGACCCCGCGCGTCAGGCCGCCGAGCCCCTCCGCCGGATAGCAGTCCAGCTTGGTCGTGATCCCGAGCAGCTTGGCCGTCTCACACACCTTCTGAGGGCCGAGGTCGAGGATCAGCTGCGCGTAGACCGTGTTGTCCGAGGACAGCGTCGCGCGCGTGAGGCTCACCGTCCCGATGTACGAGTTCCCGAAGGTCTTGACCTCCCAGTGCCCGTACTTGGGGTCGTCGATGTTGAGCGGCTTCGAGGTGTAGTACGTCGAGTCGGGATCCACCCCGGCGCGGATCGCGGCGGTCAGCACGAACGTCTTGAAGGCGGAGCCGGGCTGGCGATGCCCCTGGGCGGCGAGGTTGAAGTTGCGCTGGGTGTAGGTCCCGCTCGACGCCATCGCGCGGATCTTCCCGTTCGCGGGGTCGATGGCCACGATGGCCGAGCTGGGCCCGCTCGGGTCGGCGTAGTAGGAGTTGATCGCCTCGCGCGCCTGGTCCTGCATCTGGGGGTCGATCGTCGTGTGGATCCGGAGGCCTCCCCGGCGCACGACGCCGACGCCGTAGCGCTCGATCAGCTTCTCCTGGACGTAGTCGAAGAAGTACGGCTCACGGCGCTGGATGTAGCGCGTCCCGTGCTTGAGCCCCAGCCCCCGCTGCGACGCCCGGGTCGCCTCCTCCTGCGTGATGTACCCGTTGGAGGCCATCTGCTTCAGCACCTCGTTGCGGCGCTCGAGCGCGGCCTCCGGGTTCCGGAACGGGTTGTACTCGGACGGCGCCTGAGGGAGCCCTGCGAGGAGCGCCGACTGGTACAGCCGCAGGTTCTTGGCGTGCTTGTTGAAGAACGTCACCGCCGCGGCCTCGACGCCGATAGCGGTGCGGCCGCCGACGGTGCCGTAGGGCACCGAGTTCAGGTAGTTGTGGAGCACCCAGGTCTTCGAGTGCTTCTCCTCGAGCTCCGAGGCGAGCTTGGCCTCGCGGATCTTGCGGGCGAAGTCGCGCTTCGGGTCCTTGATGTAGAGGGCGCGCACCAGCTGCTGGGTGATCGTCGAGCCGCCCTGCACCGTCTTGCCGGACTCCAGGTTCTTGATTCCGGCTCGGACGATGGCGTTGAGGTCCACGCCGCCGTGCTTGTAGAAGCGCTCGTCCTCGATGGCCACGGTGGCGCGGCGCAGGTCGACCGGGATGTCGCGCCAGGGCACCACGCGGCGCAGCACGTCGGACTGGATGAAGCCGAGCCGTGAGCCGTCGGCGGCGTAGACGACCGACAGCTGGCCCTTGTCGGCCGGCTTCAGCTCGGCCAGGTCAGGCGCGGACGCCGCGATCGCCAGCACGTAGCCGACGGCCGACAGGATCCCGATGACGACCACCGTCGCGAGCACGCCGAGGCTGAGCAGGACCGTGCTGCGGGCGGTGTGGCGCCTCCGTCTTCGTGCTTTTCGCTGCCTCTGGGTCATTGGAAAGCGTTCGGGGGCGAACCGCGCTCAGGCCTCGGTTGAGGATAGTTGGTGCTCTCGGAGCAAACGCAGCCAGCGTGCGCGGAGGTCCGCGGCGATCCTTCCGCGCTCGCTCGGGCTGGCGGCCCAGGTCGTGGCGCTCAGCCGCACGCCCTCCTTGTCGACCTCCGCCACGGTGACCGAGATGTCGGCGTCCTCGTCCGCGATCAGCTTCATCGCCTGATCCAGGTCGGCGTCCGGGGAAAGCCAGACCGAGACCTCGACCTGCACGCGCGTGTCGAGGATGGTGTGGTTCACCACGGAGCTCTGCGCAAGGCGCTCGTTCGGGACGATCATGCGCCGGCCGTCGTCCAGGCGGATGTAGGTGTAGGTGAGCTTCATGTCCTCCACCTCGCCGGTCTGCTCCTCGAAGGTCACGAGGTCGCCGAGGCGGATCGGCTGGGTGATCGCGAGCAGGATGCCGGCGATGCCGTTCGCGAGCGTCTGGCGGGCCGCGAAGCCGATGACGAGGCCGAGCACCGCCGAGGACGCCAAGAGGCCGGTGGCGATCTTGCTGGCCTCCGGGATCTTCAGGGCGGCGATGAACACGCCGATCAGGACGATCCCGAGGAAGACGAGTCGCCGGATGAGGCGCAGGCGCGTCTGGGCTGACGGCGACAGCTCACCGCGCGTGACGAGCTCGCCGACCTTCCTGCCGCGCTTGGCGATCGCCCGGTCCACGATCTGAGCGACGACGAACGCGATCACGATCGCGATGCCGGCGCCGATCCAGTCGTCGCTCGATGCCGCTGTGTAGAAATGAACGTCCGGCATGGCGTTTGAGGCTACCCCTGCGCAGGGACGCGCAATCCAGGCGGTGCGCGAATCCGAGGCGTTTCGCGTCGCCGTGCGCATCGGCATCTCGTCCCGCTTCGCGGTGCTCCTCGTGGCGATCTTCGCCGCGCTGTCGTTCGGTCCTGCGAGTGGCGGCCTGGCGCGTGAGAACGCTCACAAGTTCGACGAACCGGCTCTCACGCACGCGTTCGCCGACCCGCTGCTGGCGCCGCTGGCCCGCTGGGACTCCGTCTGGTACCTGCGGATCGCGGACTCGGGTTACGGGGACAGCGCCCCCCGCGCGGCGTTCTTCCCGCTCTATCCGCTGCTCGTGCGGGGTGTCGCCACGGTCCTCGGGGGCTCGCACGGCGCCCTGCTGGTCGCCGCCTACCTCGTCTCGCTGGCGGCGTTCCTGGGGGCGCTCACGCTCCTGTACCGGCTCACGGAGCTCGAGCTGGGGCGCAGGCTCGCACGGCCGACGTTGCTGCTGCTCGCCGTCTTCCCGGCGGCGGTCTTCTTCGGCGCGCCGTATTCGGAGAGCCTCTTCCTGCTGCTGGCGGTGGGCGCCTTCTACGCCGCTCGCACCGGCCGCTGGGCCTGGGCGGGCGCTTGTGCCGGCCTCGCCTCGGCAACGCGGAGCGCGGGCGTGCTGCTGCTCCTGCCGCTCGCCCTGATCTGGTGGGACTCGCGTCCGCGCCGTGCGCGCGACGCGGCCTGGCTCGCCCTGGCGCCTGTCGGGATAGCCGCGTACGCAGCGTGGCTGGGCATCGCCGAGGGCGACCCGTTCCGCTTCCTGGACGTCCAGGACGCCTGGGCAAGGGAGCTGACGGTCCCGCTCGCCGGCGCGTGGGACGGCTTCGTGGCCGCCGTGGACGGGGTGCGCCAGCTCGCGTCCGGCTCGCGCTCGCCCGTGTACTTCGACAAGGCCGCCGGAGACCCGTTCCGGATCGCCGCGATCAACGTGATGCTGTTCGCGACGCTCGTGTTCGCGGTCGTGGCCTGCGTCGGCGTCCTGCGGCGCCTCCCGCGGGCGTATGGGGCGTGGGTCGCGGCGTCGCTCGTACTGCCGCTGACCTTCCCGGTCACGCCACAGCCGCTGATGTCGCTCCCGCGCTTCGTCGCCGTGCTGTTCCCGGTCTTCATGTGGCTCGCCGTCGTGAGCGACGAGCGCCGCTCCACTGACCTCGTGGTCGCCGTCTCCGCGCTCGGCCTCGGCCTGTTCACCGCCCAGTACGCGACCTGGCACTGGATCTCGTGAGCGAGGTCCGCGCCGTGCTCCTGGACGCGCTCGGCACGCTCGTCGAGCTCCAGCCGCCGGCGCCGCGGCTCCAGCGGCTGCTGCGCGAGTCCGGCTTCGACGTGAGCGAAGAGCAGGCGGCGAGCGGGTTCGCCGCCGAGATCGCCTACTACCTCGACCATCACCTCGACGGCTCCGACCGGGAGCGCCTCGAGCGGCTCCGTGACCGTTGCGCCGAGCAGATGCGGAGCGCGCTCGGCATCCCCGGGCTCGACCACGCGACGGCGCGGCGAGCCATGCTGGGCGCGCTCGAGTTCATCCCCTACCCGGACGCGCTGCCGGCGCTTCGCGAGCTGCGCGACCGCGGGCTTACGCTCGTCGTCGCGAGCAACTGGGACTGCTCGCTGCCGGAATGGCTCCGCCCGGCGGGGATTCTCGACCTCGTGGACGGAGTGGTGACCTCGGCGGAGGTCGGAGCGGCGAAGCCGAGCGCGCGCGTGTTCGAGCGCGCGCTCGCCGTCGCGGGGGTCGATCCGGCTCAGGCGGTGCACGTGGGGGACAAGGTCGACAACGACGTCGAGGGCGCCGCGGCGGCCGGCGTGCGCGGCGTGCTCCTGCAGCGCGAGGGCAATCCGCCGCCTGGACTCGACTCGATCAGCTCGCTTCGAGAGCTCGCCACCCTACTCTGACTTCCGTGCACCAACCCGCACTCGACCCGCCACCGCCTCCGCCGCCGGAGCGGCCGGAGCTTCCCGAGGGCGCCACCCCGCGGTGGCCCGCCTGGTACGCGGGGGTGGGATTCCTCGTCGCGCTGATCGCAACCCTGCTGGTGGTCGGCATCGTCGCCGCGGCCACCGGTGCCACCACGGCGGACGAGGACCCGGCCTTCACTGTCGTGGCCACCTTCCTCCAGAGCCTGATCTTCATCGGGACCGCGGTGATGTTCGCCTCCTTCACCCGGAAGCCGCGGCCCGGGGACTTCGGCCTGCGCCCCACCGCCTTCTGGCCGGCCGTGGGCTGGGCGGCGCTCGGGATCGCGATCTTCTACATCGCCGTCGGGATCTACACCGCGGTGGTGCAGCCGGATGCCGAGCAGACGGTCGCGCAGGACCTCGGCGCGGACGCGGGCACCTTCGGGATGCTCGCGGCCGGCTTCATGATCATCTGCGTGGCGCCGGTGGCCGAGGAGTTCTTCTTCCGCGGCTTCTTCTACCGCGCGCTCCGCAGCCGCTTCACGGTGCTCGCCGCCGCCGGGATCGACGGCCTCCTCTTCGGGATCATCCACTTCGACTTCTCGGGCGCGGACGCGCTTCTGATCGTGCCGCCGCTCGCGCTGCTCGGCTTCATCTTCTGCCTCGTCTACGAGCGAACGGGATCGCTGTACCCGGTGATCGCCCTGCACTCGCTCAACAACTCGATCGCCTATGCGGTCACGATTCACGAGGCCTGGGTCTCGCTCGCACTGGGCCCGCTGGTGCTGCTCGCGTGCGCCGCGGTGCCGCGAGCACAGCGGGTAGCCATGGCATAGTGAGCGAACATGAGCATTAGCCGACGCCTCCTCCCGCTCCCGCTTGTCGTGCTCGCACTCGCCCCAGCGGCGCAGGCCCAGACGCCGACAACGCCCACCACTCCCGTCACGCCCCCGCCGCCCAAACCGGTTGCCGGCAAGGCGTCGATGTCGGTCCACGGCGGGCTGGCGACGAAGAAGGCGCGCTACTACGCCCCGGCGCAGGAGGTAGTGGTGCGCGGCGTCGTGAAGCCGGCGGTGCGGGGCGAGGTAGTGACGCTCTATGCCCTCCGGCACGGCAAGGCCAGCAAGCAGGTGCGGCGGAAGGTTCGCCGCGGCGGCCGCTACGAGTTCCGCTTCAAGGTCGGGAACGCCGGCGGCGTGCGGCTCGTCGTGAAGCACCGGAAGAGCGACGCCCAGGCCAAGTTCCAAACCCGCCGCGAGACGATCCAGGTTGTCAACTGGCAGGCCGGCGCCGGGTCCAGCGGGGTCAAGGTTCTGCTGCTGCAGCGAGGCCTCCTGAAGCTGGGCTTCGCCACGCCGGTCACCGGTAGCTTCGACGGGCTGACGGCGAACGCCGTGAACGTGTTCCGGAAGACGAACGGCATGGGACGCGACGGCTATGCCGCCACGTCCGTGTACGCCAAGGTCCTGCGCGGCGAGGGCGCCTTCAAGCTGCGCTACCCGAACTCGGGGACGCACGGCAAGCACGTCGAGTTCGACTGGTCACGCCAGGTGCTGGTGCTGGCCGACCACGGGAAGCCCTACCGCGCGTACCACGTGTCGTCGGGCAAGCCGTCGACGCCGACGGTGTTCGGGAGCTTCCACTTCTACAGCAAGACGCCGGGCACGAACTCACACGGGATGGTCTATTCGTCGTACTTCATCGGCGGCTATGCGATCCACGGCTACGCGTCGGTGCCGAACTACCCGGCGAGCCACGGCTGCCTCCGCGTGCCGATCCCGAACGCGGTGTCGATCTACAACTGGATCGACCTGGGCGACCCGATCTACACGTACGAGTAGCGGAAACGCAAAGACCCCGCCCGGTGGCCGGACGGGGTCTTCGCGGTTCCCCCTTCGCTGTGCCGGCCCACGGGGCCGACGGGGCTTGTGGCTACTGCTCGGCCACGGTGGCCGAAGCCTCCGCCTCGGCCGGCGCGGTGGCGCCGCCGGACGCAGTCGGGTCGGTCACGGCACCGCTCGACACCGTCGCGTCAGTCGCCGCGTCAGCCGCCGGGGTGGGGGCGGGAGCCGCGGGAGCGGTCGCGGCCGGCGCCGGAGCGGCCGGAGTCGGAGCCGGAGCGGCCGGAGTCGGAGCCGGAGCGGCAGCCGGAGCGGGAGCCTGGGCCGTCGCGGCCGGGGCCGGAGCGGGAGCCGGGGCCGGAGCGGTCTCCGGGGCCACCGCCGCGGGATCCGCGGCCGGGGTCGTCGGCACCGTGCCGGTCACGGCGGCGTCCGTCCCGCTGGTACCGGTCACGGTCCCGTCGGTCACCGCCTCGGTCTCCGTTCCGGTGGCGCCCGTCACCGTCGTGGCGGCGGGGACCGCGGCGGTCGCCGTCGGCTGCGCGGTCACCGTGCCGCTGGCCGTGGGCTGCGCCGGGGTGTAGTCGGCCGTGCCCGGAGCCGCGGTCGCGGTGGTCGGGCCTATCGCGGTGCCGGTGGTCGAGCCCTGCGCGAGCACATCCTGGCTCGCGGCAGAGCTCGTCCCGGCCCGGGTTGCGGTCGACTGGGTGCCGGCCGCCGTCGTGGTGCCTCCCTTGCTGGCTGTGGTCGCGCTCGCGGCGCTTGTCTGACTGGCCGTCGCGCCAGGGATCGAGGCGCCGCCGAGGTACCCGCTCGGGTCGCGCGCCGTGCCTCCCACCCGCGTCTCGAAGTGCAGGTGCGGGCCGGTGCAGCTGCCCGTGCAGCCGACGTAGCCGATCACCTGACCCTGCTGGACTCGCGTGCCGCTCGACACGGCGAACCGCGAGAGGTGCGCGTAGCAGGTCGAGAACTGGCTCGTGTGCGTGATGCAGACGATGTTTCCGTAGCCGCTCTGCTGTCCGGCGAGACTGACCGTGCCGCAGGCGGCGGCCTTCACCGGGGTCCCGGTGGGCGCGGCGATGTCCATGCCGTCGTGGTTGCGGCCGCCTCGCGGCCCGAACGGAGACGTGACGGTCCCGTGCACCGGGCTCGAGATCGTCGAGGAGCTGCAGGACCCGCCACTCGTCGGCGCGGGGGTCGAGGTCGGTGTGGTCGTGCCCGTCGTGGTGTCGCCGGTCGTGGTCGTCCCGCCGACCGTGCCGGTGCTCGTCCCTGTGCCCGTCCCTGTGCCGCTCAGCCCGCTGCCGCTCTGCACCTGGCCCTGAGCCGCCATCTGCTGACCGACCTGCTCGACGGTCTGCTCGACCTTCTGCCGCGCCTGCACTGGGATGTTCGAGCCGCCGATCGACGCGCCGCTCGCCGTGTGGCTCTTGAACAGCGAGCCCCACGTGACGAGGCCGACGATGCCGTCGACCTGGAGGCCTGACGCCTGCTGGTAGCTCCGCACAGCGGCGTCGGTCTGGGCGCCGAAGATCCCGTCGGAGGGGATCTGAAGCGCGCGCTGGACCTCGGCCACCAGCTCGCCCTGGCTGCCGAGCTGGAGCGGAAGGCCGCCCTCGCGGATCTCGATCGCCCGGTTGGCAGGCGACTCGCCGGCGACCGCCGCGCTCACGTTGCCCGAGGACACCTGCGCAGCCGCCAGCGGCGTCGCCGGGCCGGCGACCACGGCGGTCGCCAGCGCGGCCGATACATGCTTTCTGCGGGCCAGCTCACGCCGTGCCCTCGGCAGGAGCTCGCGCCGGCGCCGTGAGCGCTGCAGCGAGCGAGTCCAAAGCTCAGGTGCGCCCAGATCCCGGTGCGCGTTCGTCATCTATGTCCCCTTCCGTTAGGGCCTACGGGGTTAGCTGACGGGCTCGCGCTGGAAGATGCGCTACACGGAACTGGGTCCGCGACTCGCCCCTGGGCGGCACGGCTGCCGCCCATCAAATGGTTCCCCCGTTCCGGTCGCCTCGGGAAGCGGCCGGACTCGGCGCTTGACTTGCGGGGGGCAGCCTAGCGAATCGGGTGGACTCGTTATGCGGCCGTGCGCCAGTCGGCGCCGTGCTCGCGTTGCTTCGGCAGCATGTTCGCGAGCATTCCCAGGAGGAATCCGTACAGCAGCACGCCCAGCAGCGCCGGGATTCCGTGCTTGACCCACGAGTTGTCGGAGGACTCGACGAGGCCGGCGAAGGGGCCCACCAGGATGTCGTTCGCATCCTCGACCGCCTCGCGGAACGTGCCGTTCGTGCGCTCGCGGAGCGCCTCCTGCTCGGGCGAGGGCGCCACGGGCGGGAGCTCCTTCGTGGCGGTGAGCTCGCTGTTCAGCGCGTTCTGCTGATTCTTCGAGCCGCGGCCCATCTCGTCGGTCGCGAAGAACGCGAATGCCAGCAGCACGAGCGCAGCGCACACGATGCCTACGAGACGGATGAACGAGCCCATCGCGGCTACTATCGGCGGCCGCGCGCCGAACCTGACCTTTTCATGCAGATCTGCACACATGGCTGAGACCGCCCGGGAGCGCCTGATAGGCGAGCTGCGCGACCACGCGCTCGTGATCGGCGAGGTGACCCTCACCAGCGGTAGAAAGGCGAGCTACTACGTCGACGCCAAGCGCGCGATCCTGCTGCCGGACGGCTTTCGCGCGCTCGGTGAGCTGGTTGCGGCCGAGGCGGAGCGCGTGGGTGCCACCGCGGTGGGCGGGACCACGATGGGGGCGGACCCGATCGCCTGCGCCGCGCTCGCGGCAGGCGCGCCCGTGAAGGCGTTCTTCGTGCGGAAGGACCGAAAGGAGCACGGCCTCCAGCGCTGGATCGAGGGGCCGCCGCTCGAGCCGGGTGAGCGCTGCCTGGTGGTCGAGGACGTGGTCACGACCGGCGGCTCGACGATCCACGCGATCGAGCGCGTCCGCGAGGAGGGGTTCGAGGTGGCCGGGGTGGTCAGCGTCCTGGATCGCCTGTCCGGGGGAGCGGACGCCGTCTCGGCGGCCGCCGCCGGCGCTCCCTACACCGCGCTCACGACGATCGACGACGTCTATCCCGAGCGGCCGGCGGCCTAGCGCTCGGCGAGCCAGGCGTCGATCAGGCGCCGTGCGATCGCGTACGGCGGGGCGAGCATGAGCGGCCCCTCGCCGCGCGCCGCGCGTTCGACCTCCTCGCGCTCGAACCAGCGCACCTCGGCCAGCTCGTCGTCGCCCGGCTCCGGATCGCCGCGCTCGGCGAGGGCGCTGAAGCCCAGCATCAGCGAGCTGGGGAACGGCCACGGCTGCGAGGCGATGTAGGCGACGGCGTCGAGCCGGACCCCGGACTCCTCGAGCACCTCCCGCCGCACCGCCTCCTCCAGCGTCTCGCCCGGCTCGACGTAGCCGGCGAGGAGCGAGAAGCGGCCCTCCGGCCAGCGTGCCTGGCGCCCGAGCAGCAGCCCGTCCGCTCCGTCGGTGACGCGCACGATCACCACGGGGTCGGTGCGTGGGAAATGGTGGGCGCCGCAGGCCGGGCAGACGCGCTCGTGACCCCCGTGCCGCGACTCGGTCGGCGCGCCGCAGTTGGCGCAGAAGCGATGCCTTCGGTGCCACGCGAGCAGCGAGCCGGCGTAGCCCGCCAGCGCCGCCTCGTCCGCCGGCAGCTCCGTGGCGGCCTCCCGAAGCCCGGCGGCGTGGCCGCGCTCCGGCTCCGCAGCGCCCACATGGTCGGCGAACAGCGGCGCGTCGCCGCGAAGGCCGAGGAAGACGGCCTCCGCGCTCGGCCGCTCCAGCGCCAGGTGCCCGGCCGCGAGCAGGACGCCATCGTCGGACATCAGCACCGCGCGGGCACGCGGGTCGGCGCGGCGCGCCTCGACCCACTCGGGCCGGTTCCGCAGCGCGGCGGCTCGATCCAGGGTGGCGCCGGAGAAGACGATCACGGCGCCACCGTACAGCTGTACTCAGCCCGAGCAGACCTCGCAGAGCGCGTCGCGCGGGACCGCCTCCTCGTCGACGGTGAGCGTGCGGGTGTCGAAGATGCGCACCATGCCGCGGCTCGCTGGTGCGCAGAGGCCTGTGAGGTGGTGGACGACGTCGAGCGCGACCTGGCCGCCGACGAACGCGCAGACCGGGCCCAGCGTGGCGGCCGGCGACGGGGCACCGCGTCGCTGGTCGACGATGTGGTCGTAGAGCTCGTACGCGCGCCGGTATGCCCGCTCCTGGCAGTTGAAGCAGCCTGTCTCGCCCGGCACGTACAGCGGGCCGACGCGGGCGAAAGGCGGGAAGTGGCTCATCGTGATGTACGGCACGCCGTGGTCGAAGCAGGCCGCGTTCACCCAGCGTTCGATGTCGTGCGCCGGCCGGTCCGCCGCGTCGACCACGAGCGAGGCGCCGCGCACCGCGGCGCCGATCTCCGCCTGGGTCCCGAGCGTGCGCGTCACGGGCACGACTCGCAGGCCGGGGTTGAACCGCTCGAGTGCCGCGGCAGCGACCGCCGCCTTCGCGCAGCCAACGTCCTGCTCCGAGTACAGGACCTGGCGGTTCAGGTTGCTGAGCTCCACGGTGTCGCCGTCGATCAGCGTCAGCGCGCCGATCCCGCAGCACGCAAGGCTCAGCGCGCTCCAGGTGCCGAGGCCGCCCACCCCGAGCACCACCACGTGTGCCTCACGCAGCCTGCGCTGGCACTCCGGCGCCGACAGTCCCGCCGGCGCGAGGTCCGCGAAGTAGCGGAGCTGGCGGTCGTAGCGCCCGCGCTCCTGCGCGGCGAGAGCGTCGTAGTCGCTCGCGTCCTCCACCAGATCCTCCGAGCCGAGCAGCTCGAGCAGCTCTTCCACCGCTTCCGCGCCGAACTCGGCCTCGAGCGCTGCGACGGAGCTGCGTCCGTCGAGCCGCCCGACGAGCTCGCGGCCGCGCTCGCCGGCCCCCTCGAGGACGAGGTCGCACTCGGCGCTGGGCCGAAGCAGGCAGAGGTCGCCGCCCGGAGAGCTGAATACCTCCGTGGTCGTCTTCAGACGAGGTCGTTGCATATGGGCCCTCCCGGGGCTCGGCGCAAGACGACGCCGAGCCCCTGAGGATCGAATGGGCTAGGAGGCCTTCGTGATGGACTGCGCGGGCAGCAGCCGCTTGGCGGACTTCTTGAGAGTCATTCGGGGTCACCTCCTTTCGCGACTCGCTGAGCGAGGTAGACGAGCTTGTGGTGGTCCAGCTCTCCGGCTTGCTCGTCCAGCGAGCCGTCGGGCAGCTGGCCCAACACCGCCACCGCGGCGAGGCCGGCCGCAGCCAGCGCCGCCTCCACGGCGGAGCGCGGGTGATGGCGCTGCAGGTGGCGCGTCGTCACGCGCTCGTAGACGCCCGGGTCGACCTCGCTGAAGGCCTCGACGACCAGCTCGGCCAGGCACCCGGGCCCCTCGGACCCGTCGCACCCGCCGCGCCAGGCGAGGAGCAGGCCGGGGCCCTCGAGCGTCATGTCGCGCGCGAAGGTGCTCCGGTACGTCGACAGCGTGTTGACGTCGAAGACCAGCACGCCGTCCGGCGCCAGGTTCGCGGCGAGCGAGCCGAGGGCCGCCTCCAGCTCGCCCTGGTCGAGCAGGTAGTTGACCGAGTCGTCGAGCCACGTGATCAGGTCGAAGCTGCCGACTCGCTCCAGCGTGCGGACGTCGGCCACGAAGACGTTCGCTCCGGGCGCCTTGGCGGCGGCGAGGGCGGCCATCTCCACCGACAGGTCGCACGCCGTGACGGCGTACCCGCGCCGCATGAACGGCAGGAAGCTCTTTCCGGTCCCGCACGCGACGTCGAGCAGGCTCCGGCCGCTCACTCCGAACCGCAGCGCGGCGCGCTCGAGCGCGGAGGTCCACGCCTCGTAGTTGTGCTCGCGGGTCAGTTCGTCGTAGAAAGGCGCGAGACGTTCATAGGTCTCGGCCGCTGGGGGCGGCGCTGGTTGCATCGCCAGTTATGACCCCCCCAACGCTGCAGAAGGTTTCATCCAATGGCTGGGACTGGGCAGAAATGCGCAACTTCTGCTTCAGGCAGGCGCTCCGCGTCGTCGACTGCCCGGACACCGCCGACGACGCCGCCCAGGAGGCGATCGCGCGGGCGTGGCGTCACCGTGCGAGCTGTCGCAAGCCGGAGCAGCCGTTCGGCTGGCTGCGGCGCATCGCGCACAACGAGGCGGTCCGCGCGGCGCGCCGGCGCCCCAACGAGATCCTCGTCGGGGAGCCGCCGAACACCCAAAATGCAGCGTCGGCGGACGACGACACCCTGGAAGGTCGCTTGCTATTCGGGCAGATCCTGGGCACGCTGTCTCCAGCAGACCAAGAACTCGCCTGGCTTAGGTACTACGAAGACCTCACTTGCGCCAGGCTTGCTGAGCGCTTGGGATTGAGTGAAGCGACCGTTAAGGTTCGTCTACACCGCCTTAGGCAGCGACTCAGGGAGAGAATGGAGGCTCAGACTTGAAACGGCAAACAGCAAGCGCGGTGGATTCGCGGCTTGCAAAGGCGCTTGCCCACCCGCTCCGCGTTCAGCTCCTGGCTGCGCTCAACGAGGGTGTCGCGAGCCCGAACGAACTCGCAAAGCGGCTGGACGAGCCGCTCACGAACGTCAGCTATCACGTCCGGATGCTCCACGACCTGGGGTGCATCGAGCTCGTGGAGACCGAGCCCAGGCGCGGCGCTCTCGAGCACTACTACCGCGCCGTCGTGCGCCCGTTCTTCGGCGACCGCGACTGGAAGCGCCTGCCGAAGAACGCCCGCGGGTCGATCTCGGACGCCGTCCTCCAGCTCGTCTGGGAGGACGCCTCCGAGGCGATCAAGGGCGGCCTCTTCGACGAGCGCGAGGACAGGCATCTCAGCCGCAGCGTGCTCTCGGTCGACGAGCAGGGCTGGGACGATCTCCACGACCTGCTCGCGCAGACGCTCGACAGGGCGATGCAGATCCAGGCTGACAGCGCGTCGCGCGCGTCGAAGAACGGCGACGAGGCGTTCAACGTGAATCTGGTGATGATGACCCACCCGACGCCGAGCTCCGCCAAGGAGAGCACCGCCCCCAGCTCGGGGGCGCGCAGGAGGCGCCGGAGCGGCGCGAAGAAGACGGCGGGCAAGGCCTAGGCCGCCTCACAGCCCGACGAGCCGCGTGGCCGCCGCCTTCCAGGTGGCGATCACGCGGACGCCGGGCTTGAGCTGGAGGCGCTCCGCCGAGCCCTGCGTGACCTCGGCGACGAGCGGCTGGGCCCCGCCGAGGGCGACGCGCACGCGGCTGCCCACGGTCGTGACCGACATGACGTCGGCCGGCAGCCGGTTCTCGGAGGAGCCGTGCGGCCCCTCGTCCGCCGGCTCGATCGCGATCTCCCACGGGTAGACGCTCACGGCCACGACGCCCTCGGCGGCATCGGTGCTGGTGACCCTGCCGCCGCCGTCGAGCTCCACGTAGGTCACGCCGGCGGGACCGCGGCGCGCGAGGCCCGTCAGGACCACGGCGCCGGTGAAGTCCGCCACGAAGGCCGAGCGCGGCGCGGCCGCCAGCTCTGTCGGCGTGCCCTCCTGCACCACGCGGCCCTGGTCGATGATGCCCACGCGGTCGCCGAGCTGGGCGGCCTCCGCGAAGTCGTGCGTCACGAGCAGGGCGGGCGCCTCGCTGTCGCGGAGCACGTCGCCGAGCTCGCGGGCGGCCGAGGCGCGCGTGCGCGCGTCCAGAGCCGAGAGCGGCTCGTCGAGCAGCAGCACCTCGGGCGATCGGGCCAGCGCCCTGACCACCGCCACCCGCTGGCGCTCGCCGCCGCTCAGCGTGTGCGGGCGAGCGTCGGCTCGGCCGCCCAGCCCGAACCGCTCGAGGAGCTCGGTCGCGCGGGTGCGGCGCTCTGACCTGGGCAGGCCGCGAAGCGCGTATGCCACGTTCTGCCAGGCGGTCAGGTGGGGGAACAGCGCGTAGTGCTGGAAGACGTAGCCGCAGCGGCGCTGCTCGGCGGGGACGTCGATGCCGCGGTCGGTGTCGAGCCAGGTCTCGCCGTTGGCTGTGACGTGCCCGTGCTCGGGCCGCAGCAGCCCCGCGGCGATCCGCAGCAGGCTGGTCTTGCCCGCGCCGGAGGGACCGGCCAGCGCGAGACACCTCCCGCGCTCGACGGCGACCTCCACATCGAGCAGCAGGTCGCCGAGCTCGTGCCGGGCCTCAACGCGGAGCAACGCCCAGCGCCTCGCCGCCTCGGACGAGCTTCACCGCCAGGAGGATTGCCGCAGACACCGCCACGAGAACCGCCGACAGAGCAAGCGCGGACTGGAAGTCCGTCGAGAAGCGGTCATAGATGGCGAGCGGCACGGTCTGCGTGATCCCTCGAAACGATCCGGCGAACATCAGGGTGGCGCCGAATTCTCCCAGCGCGCGGCCGAGGGCGAGCGCCGTGCCGGCTGCCAGTCCCGGGATCGCCACGGGGATCATCACGCGCAGGAAGCCGCGCGCCTCCGACGCTCCGAGTGTCCTCGACGCGTCGAGGAGCGAGCGGTCGACCGCCGCGAAGGCCGCCATCGCCTGGCGGACGTAGAAGGGGGACGAGACGAACGTGAGCGCTACGACGACCCCCGCCGTGGCGAACGAGAGCTGTATTCCCGCCGCCTCGATCGCGCCGCCCAGGATCCCCTCGGGTCCGACCGCGGCCAGCAGCGCGATCCCGGCCACCGCCGGCGGCAGGACGAGGGGGAGCTCGATAAGCGTCACGACGAGCGCCCTGCCGCGAAACGAGCGCGTGGCGAGCAGGTACGCCGCGGGCGTGCCGACGAGCAGGATGATCGCGATCGACGCCGCGGTGCACTTGAGGCTCAGCCAGAGCGCGTCGAGGGCGCCCTCCTCGCCGAGGCTCGAGATCAGCTCGCCCGGGCTCGAGTCGACGAAGATCGCCACCACAGGCAGCGTCAGGAAGGTCAGGGCGAGAGCGAGACAGAGTCCGAGGAGGACGGGGAACCAGGCGGCTCTGGTCACGGCGCCGGGCCGAAGCCGGCCGCGCTGAGCGCGTCCGCGCAGTCGCCGTCGGTAAGGCCGTCGACGAACTTCTGCGCGAGGTCGGGCTCCTTCGACTTGGTGACCACACCGGCGCCGTAGGTCACCTGCGGCTCCAGGTCGGCCGGCAGCTCGATCGCCTTCAACTCGCCGTTCGTCGCGTTCACGTCGGTGACGTACACGAAGCCCGCGTCGGCGGCCCCCTGGGTCAGCTTGCCGACGATGCCCTTCACGTCCGGCTCGTTGGAGCGCACGTTCGCGAGGATGGCCTTCTCCTGGTCGGGCGGCAGCTTCGCGAGCGTCTCGCGCGTGTAGGCGCCGATCGGAACGGACTCGGAGCCGATCACGACGGTTGTGCCCTCCTTGGTCAGATCTTCGACGGAGCCGATCTCGGAGCCCTTCGGCACGGCCAGGACGAACTCGTTGGTCGCGAACTCGACGGGCTTCTCGAGCAGGCCGTCGGCGTTCAGCTGGTCCGGCAGCTTTGTGTTGGCGGCCGCGTAGACGTCGACGGGCGCACCCTGGCGGATCTGCGCCGCGAGCTCGTCGGATCCGGCGAAGGAGAGCTTCACGTCAGCGTTCTCCGCGTCGCCGAACTCCGGCGCGCACTGCTCGAGCGCCTCCGTCATGGAGGACGCCGCCGAGACGACCAGGCGGGTCGGGTTGTCCGAGCTCCCGCCGCCGCTGCTGTCGTCGTCATCTCCGCAGCCCGCCGCAAGCGCGGCGCATGCGAGCACCCCGAGCAGGCAGGCCAGCGCCCTCATGCCGCACCCCGCTCGACCATGACCGAGGTCGCCTTGACTGCCGCCGTCGCGACGACCCCGGGCGCGAGCCCGAGCTCCTCGACCGCGTCGCGCGTGACCGCGGCCGTGACCAGGAACGGGCCCGCCTCGATCTCGACGAGCGCCATCACGCCGTCCACCTCGACCGAGCGCACGACGCCGGGGAAGCGGTTGCGGGCGGAGAAGGCGTCGCCGGCGCGATGACGGCTCGCGTGTCCGGACAGCCGCTCCACCTCGCGCCGCGGCACGCGGCGCCGATTCGCCGAGTCCCTGCTCGTCCGGAGCTTGCCGGTACGGTCCCAGCGCCGCAGCGTGTCCTGGCTGACGCCAATGGCACGCGCCGCGTCGCCCAGCAGTAAGCCTTCGTCTCGAGCCATACGCCTAAGCATTGCATAGGTGAGCGGCTGGCGGACAACCGACGGGCACGTGGCGGCCTGCCCACCTGTCCCGGGGTCTCCGGCACGACGAATCTGTCCCCATGAGCACATGCCTGAGTCGTTTCGGAGTCCTCGTCATCGGCGCCGCGGTGTTCGCCTGCGCGCTTCCGTCGGTCGCCGCCGCCACCGACTACTGCGTCGGGCAGAACATGAGCTGCGCCCCCGCCAACCACAGGGACAAGTTCCAGAATGCGCTCGACGGGGCGGCCGCCACGCCCGACGCCGACCGCATCCTGCTGGGCGCGGAGACCTACACCGCCGGGACCGTTGCGGGCTACGTCTACAACGCCCCGAGCCCCCTCGAGATCATCGGCGCCGGGGTCGGCAAGTCGGTCCTGACCGGCCAGACGGGCGTCGACTCGGTCCTCAGCATGTCGGGCGGCGCCGGAAGCGCCGTTTCGGACCTCACCGTTCGTCTCCCCCAGGACGTTGGGTTTGGCCTCATCACCGACAACACGGCCCGGCGGATCGAGGTAATCGAGGCGGCAGCGCTGCCGGCCAGCCAAGCCAGCGCCGGGGTGTACCTGGACAACGGCGCGACGCTCGAGGATTCGACCGTCACCCTCACGCAGGTACCGACGGGCGTCTTCATCGCCAACGGCCACGTGAGCCGCTCCACGGTGACGACGGCCGGCGACTCGGCCATCAAGGTGAACAACGGCTCGATCGAGCGCTCACGCGTGAAGGGATTTACCGGCGTCGAGGCATACGGAGGCGTGAGCTCGATCGTCAGCAGCCAGATCATCGGCGGTGAGAACTACGGCATCTGGGTGGGGTCCTATGCCGGAGTCGCCCGGACGATCGTGAACGCGGAGAACGTGACCATCCTCGGCGGTGACGCGGGCACAGGTGCCTACGCGACGACGGGGCTGGACACAGGGTGGAGCGCCGAGCTCCACCTCAGCAACTCCTTGGTCCGCGGCTTCCCATCCTCGCTCAGGGCGTCCGCACCGGGTACCGGAGAGGCGAAGGTCGTCGCGTCGTATTCGGACTATGCCCCTCCGAGCGCTGGTGCGGCCACCGGGGCAAAGGCTGCGATCGAGGCGACGAACATCACGAACGTCGGAGACGCCGGCTTTGCGAACGCCGCGGGCGGCGACTTCCATCTGCTCGCGGGCTCTCCGCTCGTCGACGCGGGCGATCCCGCCACGGCGCTGGGCCTCGACCTCGATGCCCACCCGCTGGTGACCGACGGCAACGGCGACGGCATCGCGCGCCGCGACATCGGCGCCTTCGAGGCGCCCGCGGTGCCCGCGGCCGGCAAGCCCGGCGGTTCGACCGGGGCCGACACGAAGGCGCCCCTGATCACCGGCTTCCGGGCGACGCCCGCGCTGTTCGCCATCGGCCGCGCCTCGACGCCG
>Ga0207675_100000240_pt1 | contig 52035 bp, 47 predicted proteins | sample KBSSwiS42_FD_184305 | JGI IMG/M metagenome (GOLD analysis project Ga0207675, IMG submission 184305) | Switchgrass rhizosphere microbial communities from Kellogg Biological Station, Michigan, USA - KBS Switchgrass S4-2 (SPAdes) (version 2) | ecosystem: Host-associated > Plants > Roots >...
AAGCGGCCCTCTCTTGGGAAATCCCCAGAACAAGGGCAGAACTTGGACGCGGAGCGTCTTGGGAAGCGGGGAGTCTGCCTAACGTCCCCGACTGCGAGAAGTATAGGCTCGAGCACGCGGCCGTTTCAAGCCGCGTTCTTCGGCCTCCGGAACGTGGCGAACAGGCTGCTGGGACACTTTTTCCGCCCAGCCTTCCTTCCCGCCAGCGCAGACGGCCGTGCCCACGCGCGGGCCGAATGAGCTACATTGGCCGGACTCACCAAGGATCACACGCTTCATGGGAGAGCCCACGCCTTCACTCGCCTCTGGTTCGATCGTCGATCGGAACGGATAGGCCCAACCACGGGGAGCATTCGATGATCAAGCTCGGATTTGCACTGCTCGCACTGACGCTGACAGCGTGCACGACGGTGGCTCCGCCGCAGGGATCCGAGCGCGGCAGCGGCAGCGTCGTCTCCGATCGCGTGAAGCAGTTGACGCGCGCCGTGCAGTGGCGCCCGGTTGCCACCATACCGATTCAGTTCAACACGCATCACCCGCAAGGCATGGTGAAGATCGGCGACTTCTTCTACGTGACCGCCGTCGAGATTCGCACGCCGACCAAGCGCTTCCCGCAGTTGCAGGGCGGCTACGATCGGGACACGGGCGAGGGTCAGGGCCACGTGTTCAAGTTCGACGACAAGGGCAAGCTCGTCAGCGACCTGCTGATCGGCGAAGGCTCCGTCTATCACCCCGGCGGCATCGACTACGACGGGCGTTACATCTGGGTGCCGGTCGCCGAATATCGGCCGAACAGTCGGGCGATCATCTACCGCGTCGATCCGTCGACGATGAAGGCGCAGGAAGTATTCCGCTTTGCGGATCACGTCGGAGGCATCGTCCACAACACCGACGACGACACGCTGCACGGCGTGACGTGGGGATCGCGCCGGTTCTACCGCTGGACGATGGACAGCCAGGGACGCGTCACCAATGCCGACGTGGCGCCGGAATCGCTGCGCAAGATAAACCACTCGCACTACATCGACTACCAGGATTGCAAGTATCTCGGGCGTCGCGAGATGCTGTGCTCCGGGCTCAACAACTATCAGAGCAAGAAGGACGGTCCGCGCTTCGCGTTGGGCGGCTTCGAAGTGGTGGACCTGACGACGAACCTGCCCATCCACCAGGTTCCGGTCGAACAATGGACCGAATCGGGACTTCCGATGACGTACAACCCGTTCTGGGTCGAGCCCACCGCCGGCGGCCTCCGCGCGTACTTCATGCCGGAGGACGAAAAGTCGACGCTCTATGTCTACGAGGCCGACATTCGCTAGCCGGCGGCGGACGCTCCCACGTCACGCGGAGGTCGCGAACTTGCCCGACTGGTAATCGCGCACCGCCTGGAAGATCTCCTCGTTCGTGTTCATCACGAACGGACCATGCTGCGCGATCGGCTCGCCGAGCGGCTTGCCGGCGATCAGCAGCACGCGCGCCGCCGAACCCGCCGTCACCACGACGCCGTCGCTGCTGGAGTCGTTCGCGAGTATCGCCATCCGCTGCACCGGAACCCGAGTGCCGCCGATTGCGGCGTCGCCGCGATAGACGTAGACGAACGCGTTGTGCGACGGCGGCAGCGGCTGCGTGAAGCTCGCGCCGGCCGGCAATTCGATGTCGAGATACAGCGGCTCGGTCGTCGCACGCTGCACGGCGCCGTCGACGCCGTGACTGCGGCCGGCGATCACGCGCACTCGCACGCCACCCGGTGTCATCAGTTCCGGGACTTCCGGGCCCTGGATATCGCGATACCAAGGATCGCGCAGCTTGTCCTTCGCGGCGAGATTGAGCCACAGCTGGAAGCCTTCCATCCGTCCGTCCTCCTGTTCGGGAAGTTCGGAATGGATCACGCCGCGGCCGGCGGTCATCCACTGCACGCCGCCGTTCTGCAGCAGCCCTTCGTGGCCTGCGCTGTCGCGATGGCGCATGCGGCCGGCGATCATGTACGTGACCGTTTCGAAGCCGCGATGCGGGTGATCGGGGAACCCGCCGATATAATCCTGTGGATTGTCCGTGCCGAACGCGTCGAGCATCAGAAACGGATCGAGCCGGCGCTGCAACGGCTGCGTCAGCACGCGCGTCAGCTTCACACCGGCGCCATCCGACGTCGCCTGGCCCGCGACCAGTCGTTCGACCCCGCGCGGCCGCGTGACCGTCTCGGACATCGGTGTCGTGAGCGTTGTCGTAGTCATTGCGTACTCCATTCGTTAGTCGATGTTATCTTGCGTGCTCGCAATCATCCGCCGTACCGCGATCACGCCGCTACGGCTTCCTCGATCTGCTCGTACGCTGATGCGATCGCCGTCTGCTCGGCCGTGGCACCGAGCGAAAGTCCTTCGGCATAAACGAAATGCACGTCGGTAAGGCCGAGGAAGGTGAACACGGTCTTCAGGTAAGGAACCTGCGTATCGGCCGGCGTGTTGCGGTAGTTGCCGCCGCGCGTCAGCGCCACATAAACCTTCTTGCCCTTCAGCAACCCTTCGGGCCCCTTCTCCGTGTAGCGAAACGTGACGCCGGCGCGCGAGATCGCGTCGATCCAGTTCTTCAGCGGGGCCGGCACGCCGAAGTTGTACATCGGGACTCCGAGCACGACAACGTCGGCGGCCTGGATCTCGTCGATCAGCGCGTCGTCCAGCGCAACGCGTGCCGCCTGATCCGGCGTCCGCTGGCTGGCGGGCGTGAACAGCGCACCGAGCGCCGACTCGTCCAGCACCGGGTGCGGGGCGCGGTTGAGATCGCGCACGGTAAGCGTCGCTTCGGCATCGGCGTCGCGAAGCCGCTCGACGATACGAGTGGCGAGGCGCGTCGAATGGGACGCTTCGCGGCGGGCACTGGAATTGATCTGCAGGATGTTCATCGTTCGCTCCGTTGGGGTGGTGTGATGCAAATATATTTGTTCCCCAACGGGCGCGGAAGCCATCGATTTGGATAACATTGTTCCACCCATGGAACGGTCACCCCTGCCGAAACGACGATGAGCCTGCAACCCAATGACCTGCTGCTGTTCGCACGCGTCGTCGACGAAGGCAGCTTCTCGCGCGCCGCGGACCGACTGGAACTCCCCAAGTCGACCGTCTCGCGACGGGTCGCTGCCCTTGAAACCGAGCTTGGCGAGCGCCTGCTGCTGCGCACGACGCGCAAGCTCACCGTCACCGACTTCGGCCGCGCGGTGCTCGAGCACGCGCATCATCTCGTCGAGGACGTGGCGGCGGCCGAATCGCTCGCCCAGAACCGGCAGGTCGAGCCGAGCGGTCGCCTGCGCGTGACGATGCCGAGCGACATGGCCAATCAGGTGCTCGCGCCGCTGCTCGCCGACTTCGTTCTGAAGTATCCGGCGGTCTCGCTCGAGGTCGACCTGTCCGCGCGGTTCGTCGACCTCGTCGGCGAAAATTTCGACGTGGCGATCCGCATGGGGGAGTTGCGCGACGATGCGTCGCTCGTCGCCCGCCGCGTCGCCGTTTTCACCGGCAGCCTGTACGCGGCGCCTGTGTACGTCGCCCGGCGCGGCATGCCGTCCGAACCGGAAGCGCTGATGGAGCACGACGCGCTGCGCATCCTCGCCCGGACCGGCGATGCGCTGCCATGGAAACTCACTCGCGGGGACGCGCGCTGGGAAGGCATTCCACCCGGCCGCGCGACGGTCAACTCACCGGAACTGCTGATGCGCATGGCCGTGCACGGCGCGGGGATCGCCATCGTCAACGATCACTTTGCGTCGCCGTATCTGCAGCGCGGCGAACTCGTCCAGGTATTGCCGGACTGGCGTTCGCCGCCGGTTAGCGCGTGGGCGGTGTATCAGGGCCGCAGGCTGATGCCGGCGCGCACGCGCGTGTTTCTCGATGCCCTCGCCGCGACGTTCACCGGCGAGAAATGCCAGGCGATCGAGGCCGAGGTGCAGAAGACCAAGGCGCGCTTGCGCAAGACGCCGGTTCGTCTGCCGACTGCCAACGGGTCGGCGACAACGAAACGTCGCTGACGACGACATGCCCCGCGCGCGCGCAACTCAGATCAAATTTCAGTGCATCCCGGCTGCGCTTGCGACAACCCGCTCTTGGACGAATGGATACCCGCGAGCCGCGCAAGCAGGCTATTGGCTGCCGAACAGGTTCTGCGGAATCCCCGCCGCGGAAAAAATGTAGTCGCGCGACGACTCGAGCTGCTGGCGCAGGCGATTCAGGTTGACGTCGACGAGCTTGCCCTTCCACTTGCGGATCTTGCCCGCGACGATCACGGTTTCGACATTCGTCCTGTCCATCAGCGATACGACGGCACCGGGCACCTGGTTCAACGGCGCAACATTGATCGCCTCGGCATCGAGATTGATGATGTCCGCTTCCTTGCCCGGCGTCAGCGAGCCGACCTTGCCGTCGAGTCGCAGGCCCTTCGCGCCGTTCATCGTGGCGTAGCGCAGCACGTCGCGCGTCGTCAGCAACGGCGGCGTTCCGGCGGCCGGTGTCGGCCACTGGTTCGGCGGATAGAAATCACCCTGCTCCAAAACCATCTGGTTTACGATCATCCGCTGCATGTTCATGCACACGCGCATCTGCGTGAAGAAATCGGCCGTCATCGTGCACTCGACGTCGACGCTCAGCGACGGCTCCATGCCCAAGCTTTGCATCTTGATGATCGGTGGTTCGCCGTGGCGCATGTTCATCTCGATCGGCACGGCGACGGAAACCTGAGCACCGACGTCCTTGACCTTCTGCCACGCCGCGTCCGACATGCCCGTCATGTGGATGAAGAGGTTGTCAGGGCCGATCCCGATATGGCCGTTCCCGCCGTTTCCAGCGGCGAGCGCGTCGAAAATCGGCCGTATGCCGAACGGCGACAGGATATGCGCCGCGATCTGCAGGTCGAGATTGCGTCCGATCGTCCATGAGAGATCGGTGCTCCCAGGCCCGAGATACACCTCGCCGCCCATGATCATGTGCACGAGCTGATCGCTGGAGGAGAACCACTCGTTCCTGATGCGCGTCGCGTCGAGCGGGTATTGGTTCCCAGGCACGCCAGCACCGAAATTCCCTGCGCTCTCGAAGTAGCCGAACGCGGCGCGGCGCCCCGTATCGAAGAGCGCCTGAATCGCGTGGTCCGAGTGCTCCGGCGAGTGATGAATCTGCGATACGTCGAGCACGGTGGTGACGCCGTCGTCCAGCTGGCTCAAGCCACCGAACAGCTCGTTGATGTACACGTCCTGCGGCCGGTACACCGGGGCGAACTTGTTCAGAATGAATTCGTAATAGGTGGTGTTCGCGCTCGGTGTATCCGACCCGTCGTTGATCAGCAGGCCGTCGGCGAGGAAACTGCGCAGCGCAGTCTCGAATTGATGGTGATGCGTGTCGATGAAGCCCGGCATCACGATCCGGCCGCGCGCATCGATCACCGCAGCGCCATTCGCGCGCAGGTTCGGGCCGACGGCGACGATCTTCGCGCCTTCGATCAGCACGTCGGCCTGCGCAAAATCGCCGACGTTCGCGTCCATCGACATCACGGCCCCGCCGCGAATGAGCAGTCGCCGACCCGGCCGACCGCTGTCGCCAGGCTTGTCCCCGCTGTCAGCCGATGCACCACGCGCTGCGAACAGGCCGGAGGCGGCCGCGCCCGTCGCGGTTGCCGTCTTCAGGAAATCGCGCCGCGCGTTGTCGTGGTCTTGTGGATTGCCTTCATCACAGAGTTTGCACATTTGTCTTCCTCCCGAACGGCGACTCGACAGGTTGCTCGCTGGCGACGCATTCTGGCGCTAATCAACTCGACTGTAAATGTTACCGCCAGCGGCGCTGGAAGTAACACGCCACAACCTGCTGCAATTCGTTGCGACCGGATGTCGGACCGCAGGCCGTACTCTATTGACACGTTGCTCCGACGTGGCCGACGAAAGTTCAGGCGCATTCAGACGCTGTGCGATTTCATCTATCTGATTCCGCTGCCGTTGGGCGTCAGTGCGTACGCCAAGAGCGGTAACGTGGACGTCGCCGGTTATCACGTCCGCTCGATCGCCGGCGGCATGCTCTTCGGCGATCAATGGGTCTTTTTCGCGTTCGTCATCAACTGGACCGCGGGGACCACCACCGATCCTGCGACCGTCGACCGGTTCTTCGCCGCCATCAGCGATTCGCTGTCACTCGTAAAAGCGTCGCTGTCGAAGGACTGAACCGCCGACGCAAGGTCTCGTCCGGCTGCGGTCGCGTCATTTCGGCACTTGCCGCAGCACGTCGAGGATCGGCCCGGGCGGCACGAACACCGGAGGCTCGAACGGCGATTCGTGTACGGCCAGCAATCCGAGCACCGACACCGCGGCCAGCGTGAAGACGAACAGCGCGGCCGCTTGCGGTCGTGGCTTGTCCAGGTGCACGAGGGCGATCGCGACCTGGGTGATCACTGCGAGGATCAGGACCGCCGCCCACTTCGTCGGCACCGTTCGGTCGGCGCTCAGCACGAGCCGATCCTCGTGCGCCGCGCGAATCCGCAGCACCATATCGAGCATCGTTCTCTGGATGCCGACATCCTTCGACGCTCCCGGCAGCGCAACTTCGCGCAGCAGCGCATTGAGCGCCGCGTCCGTCGGCGGCGATCGCTGTTCCAGTGCCAGCTTGGGCCATTCGTCGTCGACGACGGCCTGCGCATAGGCGCGAATCGCGGTACGCAAGGTCTTGTCGTCCGCTCCGCTCGCGGCGCTGAGGCTGTGGAGGGCGAGGAGCGTGTCGCTTTCGGTGAGGACGATGCGCTCCGCCTGCTTGTTGCGGTCCCAGATATCGTTCGACAGGAACGCGATCAGCAAACCGAAGATGATGGCCGTCGAGCCGAAGAAGGGCGCGACGACGCCCTTGAAGCTCAGGATGCGTCCGCTCAACGGTGACCCGAACGACAGCCACACGATAAGCGCAGCGGTGCCGAGGTAGAACGTGACCAGGCACGCGAAGATCCAGGGGATCGACAGTCCGAGCCAGGCGGAAATCATGGTTTGCATTTGGCAACTCCCGGAAACGCTTGCGCGCAGTAGCATATTAGCGATCGCCTGTTCCGCCAACTTTCGTGACGCAAGCGTGCCCTGACCGTGGGGCTCCGCGGGCATGGAGTGCGCCGCCCTGACTGCCACTGCTGCGACGCTCCGGATGCATCTACAGGGCGAATGCGAACTGCGGTCGCAACGAACCTGTCCAAACGATCGAGAACCGCGGTGCCCGACCTCCGCGACGAACGACGTTGCTGCACGTTCGCAGCGTTACCGGTCGGCCGCCCGCCAATCTAGCCGAGCACACACGAGGAGATGGCGATGACGCACCTCACGTATCCGAACGAAAGCGCCGAGTATCGTGCCGCGCGCAACGCCCTGCTGGCGGAGGAAATGGCATTGCGCGAGCATATCGAAGCCGTCGCGGCGCGGCGCCGCGCCCTGCCCCCGGGCGGCACCGTACCGGAGGATTACGTTTTCGAGCGGATCGGCAAGAACGACATGCCCGAGAGCGTTCGGATGTCCAGTCTCTTTGGCCAGCACCGTACGCTGATCCTCTACAGCTTCATGTACGGTCCCGAGCGGGACACACCCTGCCCGATGTGCACGCTCTTGCTCGACTCCGTCAACGGCGCGGCCGCGCATATCGACCAGCGCGCATCGCTCTACGTCGTCGCGAAATCACCGATCGCGCGCCTAGTCGCATGGGCGCGCGATCGCGGATGGTCACACCTGCGGTTCGTCTCGACCGCGGGCAACCGTTATGACGCCGACTATTTCGGAGACACGTCGAAGCTTCCCGCGGCGGTGCGGAAAGAGCACGACATCAAGGAGGCGGAAAACTACGACGAGACCGCGTTCAACGTGTTTCGTCTCGACAACGGCGTGATTCGTCACTTCTGGGGCAGTGAGCTGTCATGGACACCGCCGAAGCCCGCCATGGGTCACCGATCGGGCGACGCCGTGAGTGCGCTGTGGGGCCTGCTCGACATGACCCCCGAAGGACGCGGGCAGTTTCTGCCGAAGGTTGCGTATTGACGGACGACACCGGTAGTCGGCACGCGAACGGATCAGGCCGCCGCCTTCAATTCGGTGAGCGTTAGGTCCAGCGCAACCGAGCCACCGGGGCTGCGCACCGGCCTTGGGCCGAAGCGCTAGGTTATCTTGAATACGCCATCGAGGCGTCCCAGCGATTCGGTCAGCAGCGCCGGGTTCGGTTGACAATAGACGCCGATTCGCCGCGACGGCGCCACTCCCGCCTTGCGCAGATCGACCAGCATTTCGGCCTGCTTGACCGCAACCGACACCGTGTCGAGCACCAGTGCGCCGTCGACCTCGGTGAGCGCCGCGCGATGGGCAAGGGTCGCAAGAAACGCCGGCGCCGGAACGATGACCGAAGCGCCGTCGGCGACTGCGCGGCGCGCGGCCGCCTTGAATTTCTCGATCAACGGACCGGGACGCGTCAGCGCCAGCGCGATCTCCTCTTCCGACGCATCGACGCTGTAAGGTCCCGGCACATAGCGGCTTGCAACGCCGTAGCGAGGCATCTGCTCGCCGTACGACTCCCACAATCCCGGCGAGCTGGTGACGATCGCAAACATCCGGCCCATCGTCATCGCCATGTGATACGACGCTTCGCTGATGCCGACGATCGGAATGTCGAGCATGCTCTTGCCTTCGGCGAGACCGACGTCGAGCGTGCAGCCGACGACATACGCGTCGTAGCCCTGCTGCTGTGCCACGCGCATGTTGTTGATCGCCTGCACGTTCTGGTAGTACTGCAGCACCTTCCAGTTCTCGACGTCGCGCACCATTACCGGAATGCCCGTGACGTGCACCTGCGTGTCCGGCCGCAGCACGTTGCGGCATTGGTCTTCGAGCGTCCGGCCGTACTCGTCCCACACGGGTTCGTAGCGATAGCCGCTCGAGCTCTGGTACCAGATCTTCATCGTCGTTTCCGTTCAGTGCGAGGCGGCGTGCGCCGCGTGATGATCATCGGCGGCGATCCGCGCATCGGCAGGACTGCCCCCTTCGAGCAACCGGCACCAGCAGCCACCGCTGCCCGCGCCTTCGCCCACGACGCCCTGCACCACCTTGCCGTGATCGATGACCACTGATTGGTCGTGGCTCGGATAAAGGGTAAATCGTGGCGCGGACTGCAGCATTCGCTTCATCGCCGCCTTTTCGGCGCGGCGCGCGACAACGTAGTTGGCCGTGAGACCGGGGTCGGCGACGGTCGTGGTCGGCGTCAGCAATTGATGGCGCACGCTGTACACGAGATCGCCACAAAAGCACGCGAGGCCGTCTGCCGTGTCGACGTAGACGAGCATCGAGCCTTCGGTGTGCGCACCCGCCGCCGCGCAACGAATGCCGTCCATCACCTCCTCGCCACCCGTCAATTCGAGGTCGAGGAGCCGCAGCGCGCCGCGCGTGTGCAGTCGATCGATCATGTGCTTGATGTCTTCCGGCGGATATGAGGGCCCCGACAATCCGGAGACTGCGTATTCGAGCTCTCGCCGATTGACGACCACCGTGGTCGCGAACGGAAAGATGTCGGTCTGTCCGGCGTGGTCGATGTGCAGATGCGTATGCAGCACCCATCCCACATCGGCGGGCTTGACGCCGTGCAGCGCCAACTGGCTTTGCAACCGCTGCTCGGGCGTCTCGATGCCCCGCGCACGATCGCCGAGCCGCCTCAGGATGTCGCCATTGCGAAATCCGGTATCGATCACCACGGCGTCGCTGGCCGACCGCAGCAGCCAGCTCTGGACTGGCACGCGCACGGCCGGCACGTCATCGGGATTCGGCACGAGCCGGCGCGGGTTCAACTCGACCTGACCCAGATCGAGTGGAGTGACAGTCCAGTTCATCGCAAGCCTCGAATGGTCACGTCGCGGGTGGATCGAGTCCGAGCCCGAGCACGCCGGGATTGAGCGTATGCCGCGGGTCGGTGACGGCTTTGAGCTTTTCGAGGATGTCCCACGCCGTCGCACCGGCTAGCGCCTCCGAATACGGATAGGCTTTGGCCCATTGCACGTGCAGCGAGCCCATCTCGCGGAACATGCGCGTGAGCCGATAGCGGAAGTCGATCGCAGCCGCCGTGCGCGCGGCATTCTCTTCGATGCCGCTCGCGCGCGCCTTGCGGTCGTCGGTCGCGTAGTGCATCCGGTACGGTCCAAGCGGACGGCGCCAGAACACCACCGGCTCGATGCCCCAGAAATGGCCGTGCAGCAGCGAGTTGCAGGCCACGCGAATGCCGTGCCTGTCCAGCAGCGCCTTGTTGTCGGCGACGAACTGCTCGAATGCGCGCATCGCCGGCACCGCCTTCGACGCCTCGAATTTCGCGTTGATCGGAAAGTTCACCTCGCCCTCGCGATTGGCCATGATGTCGCCGACGTTGATGAACGGGCCGTAGCGGAGTCCGAACGGAATTGCCGTCGGCAATGCGCGACCGCCGAAACGCTTCGTGATCTTCGCGATCTTGCGTTCGAGGCGATCGGCCGCAGCCTGATCGTGCGCTTCGGCAATGTAGTACATCGCATTGGGCAGACCCTTGAGGAACCCGAGGCCCGACGGATGCCAGGCACGCAGCAGGTTGCGATACGCGCGGACCTTGTTCGGATTGTCGGCGAGGAACTTGGCGATCATCCTCTTCTTGTCCTGCGCGGGCGGCGCCGGATGCTGTGCATATTCGTTGACGAAGAAACCGTCGAACGCGAACGCTTCGGTGTGCAACCCCGACGTAGCCATCGCCGCCTGCGCCTGCGCGACCGCGATGCGATCCTTGAACGTGACGCAGCCGAATGCCATTTTCGGCCACGGCTCGAGCAGCAGATGCACCTTGGTCTTGATGCCGAATGCGCCCGAATCGCAGAGGAAAAGGCCGGTCAGATCGGGGCCGTTGTAGCGATAGAACGGCGCCGTCCCGCTGGTCGCCGACGATCCGGTGACGAGGGTGCGCCCGTCGCCGAGCACCACTTCGAGCCCGAGCACGTGCTCGGCGAGCGTCATCCGTCCCATGCCGGTGGCGTTCTGCGACAGTCCGCCGCCGACCGTTGCCCAGTTGCCGGACAGTGTGCCGAGATAGGGAACGCGATAGCCGGTGTCGAGCAGCGCGGCCCGCAACTGCGCCCACGTGACGCCGGTTTCCAGCGTCACGTAGCGGTCGACGGTATTGACCTCGATGATGCGGTTGAGCCCTGTCGCGTCGATGATGATCGTCTCGGGACGCACGGGTACGTGCCCCCGCGTGTACGACATGCCGCCACCGCGCGTGTTGACGGCGATGCCGGCCGCGGACGCCGCCTTGACGACCGCTGCGACCTGTTCGGCGCTTTGCGGCTTGACGACCGCCATGGCCACCGCTCCGGGTTCTTCCGAAAAATCGAGCGAGAAGAACTGTCGCTGCTCGACCGACGTCTCCACCGACGCGCTGCCCACGATTTCGCGCAACCGTGCGACAAACTCGGTGGTCGCGGCATCGACTCGTTCGAGCGTTCCGCTTTCGGTCATTCGGTACTCCTTCGCTTATGCACTGTCGGGGAGGCGGATCGGATGCGCATTCGGGTTTCGCGAAGCGACGACGTCACGCAACGCGTTCGAGGTCGCCGGCGACGATCCATTCGCGCAGCACTGCGCGCTGGACGCGATTGGTTGCCGTCAGCGGAAACTGCGGCGCGTGGTACACCGCGCGCGGAATCTTGAATCCGGCGAGCTTCGTGCGGAGCTCGCCGAGTACTTGCGTCCAGTCGGCGGAACTCGCGCCGACGATCACCGCCGCCGGCACTTCGTCGAGCCGCCCGTCGGGAATGCCAACGACGCACACATGCTGCATGCCGGTCGCATCGCGGATTGCCTGCTCGACTTCGGCCGGCGCCATGTTCTCGCCGCCGACGCGGATGAGCTCCTTGAGCCGGGCGATGTAGTGCAGTTCACCGGCGTCGTTGATCGTGCCGAGGTCCCCCGAGCGCAGCCAGCCGTCTGCGGTGAACGCATCGGCGTTGGCTTCGGGATGGTTGAAATAGCCAGGCGTGACCGTCGTGCCCTTCATCTGGATCTCACCGACGGCACCGGGGCCGAGCGGCACCCCGGTGTCGGGTGCGCCGATGCGCAGATGATTGCCCGGCTGGGGACGGCCGTTAGCGGACAGCCGCCTGTCGAGCGGATCGTCCGGGAACCACATCGTGAATTGCCCGGCCGTCTCGGTCATGCCGTAGATGTTCGAGATGCCCGCGATGCCGAGCTCGTCGTGCAGTCGCTGCAGATACTCGCGCGTGCCGAGATCGTGCGCGACCTTCATCGTCGCGAGCTTGCGCCGCGCGCGCTCGGCGCCCTGCGCCAGCACGTCGCGAAAGTAGATCATGTGTGCGACATCGCAACGCTCGCGCTCGGTCGTGTCGAGAAAGCGCTCGGGGTCCCACGCCGACATCGCATCGAGCGAACAGCCGGCGACGAGGCAGACGGTGATCGCGTGCATGGTTCCGCTGCAATGAAAGAACGGTGCGCCGCTGATGAAACGCGATTGGGGTGTAAGCCGCTGGCAGCGCGCGACGTGCGACGCCGTCAGCAGGTACGCGCGGTTCGTCAGCATCACACCCTTCGGCATCGCCGTGGTGCCAGACGTATATTGAATGCAAAGGAGGTCACCGAGACCGGCGGCGGCAGCGGATCGTGGCGCTCCACCACGTGCTGTTGTCACGGGCCAGTCATCCGGCAGGCGATCATCCGACGCAACGATGGCGGTGAGCCCGAGCGCATCGGCAGACGCCGCGGCCATGAGCTCGTCGTGATAGTTGCGACCACGGTAGCGGCGTGTCGTGACCACGACGCTCGCTTGCGCATCGCGCAGGATGTCCCGCGTCTCGACGGCCGTCAGACGCGTATTGATCGGCACCGACACCGCCCCGAGCGCATTTACCGCCAGGAACGACGCGACCCACGCAAACGAATTTTCCAGCCATAACCCGACCCGATCGCCGGGCCGTACATGGCGACCCAGCGCTGCGGCGGTTGCTTCGACGCGCCGGGCCAGCTCGGCGTACGTCAGCGCGGCACCGTCGAGTCGCAGCGCGGTCTGCGTCGCGTAGTGGTGCGCGTCGTGCCGAAGCAGGTCGACCAGCAGCAACGAGTGCGGCGGCACGGTGGGGTCAGGCGTCGGCAGGAAGCGTCAGCGCGTCGTACGCGGGCTTGCGAACGAAGGGGTAAGGCACCGGACGGCCGCCTTGCACCGGCAGCACACCGATCGCATGGCCGGCGGTGGAGACCTGGTCGTTCTGGTCGGTCAGCACGATTCGCAGCGTGACAAACCCGAGGCCGTCGATGACCTCCTTGGCCACCACTTCCGCACGGCCCCGGATGCTGTCTCCGGCGATGTCCATCTTCTTGTACCGGAACTTGAGCTTCCAGAGCCAGCCCGCCGGACCCAGCGCGTCCTTCACCAGTTGCACCAGCACGTGCTGTTTCCACGAGCCATTCACGAGCACATCGGGCAGCTGGTCATGCCCGGTTGCGAAGCGCCAGTCGTAGTGGATCCGATGGAAGTTCTCCACCGCCGCCGACCAGCGAAAGATGTGTGCGGTGGTCATCACGCCCTTGTCGATCGTCCCGATGCAGGCGCCGATCTCGATTTCGTCGAACGTTAACTGTGCCATGCGTGTCATCGCCAGATCAGCGTTTGCCGATTGATCACGAGCAGCTCGCCATCTTCGGTCGTAAACCTGGTTTCGATGGTCGTCAGCAGCATCGCGCCGCTCTTGCCCTGTTTCAGCGTGACGTCGGCGAAACGCGCGTGCGCGATGCAGCGCTCGCCGACGGCGAGGCAGCGATAGAACTCGATCTCGTTGCCGCCGTTGAGCAGTCGCTTGAAGGGCGAAGGGATCGGCTTGAGTCCAAAGTAGACGCCATCGCTTCCGCCGGAGCCATCGGCATCGGGATCGTCGTGCAGCAGATCGAGGGGATCAGCACCCCCCGGCAGCGGGCGAAACGCGTGCACCGGATACAACGGCGGCGCCACGAGGCCGCCGTACTTCGTCCCCATCGCGTAGGCGTCGTCGTAGTACAGTGGGTCGCGGTCCATGATCGCCTGCACGAAGCGGCGCAGCGCATCGCGCTCGAGCGGTGTCGGTGCGACTTTCGGCTCGCCTGACACGCCGGTGTAGCGCGCGAAGTCTTCGGCGGAAATCTCGGTGCCTTCCATGCCCCGCTCTCGTTGTTTGGGCGTTGCCGGCGTCCGCACGCGCGCGACCTCCGCGCACGAGGCGCCCGCTAAGCGGCAGCAGCGTGCTCGTGCGCCTTGCGCCGGTAGCTGTCGAGATGGCCGCCGCGCATCACCTTGCCGGGAAGCGGATGGCCGACGATCTTTTCCGCCTCGCGGGCCACGTCGAGCAGCCGCTCGAGGTCGACGCCCGTCTCGACGCCGATTTCGTTGCACAGGTGCACGAGGTCTTCCGTCGCGATATTGCCCGGTGCGTCCTTGAACCCTGCGTAGGGACATCCGCCGAGACCCGCGACCGCCGAGTCGAAATCGTCCACGCCCATTTCCATCGCCGCCAGCGCGTTGGCGAGACCCATGCCGCGCGTGTCGTGCAGGTGCAGGTTGATCCGCGAGTCCGGCCAGCGGTCCTGCACCATCCCGACGAGCTTCCGCACCGACTGCGGATTGCCCCAGCCCATCGAGTCGGCGAGCTGGATCAATTTGATCGGCAGGCCGTGAGCGGCGGCGATGCCCATCATGCGCTCGATGAGGCGCACGACGTGTTCCGGCGCGACGTTGCCCTCGTAGTTGCAACCGAACGCCGCCATGACGCTGACCTCGGAGATGGGCACGTTCATCTGCTGCAGCGCTTCGATCCGCCGCTCGGTCTCGGCGAATGTCTCGGCGATCGTGCGATTGGTGTTGGTTTTCGAGAACGTCTCGCTCGCCGTGACGCTCAGGCTGCCCTCGACGTCGAGCTTCTGCGTGCCAACGGCGCGCGCCATGCCCTGCGTGTTGAGATAGACGCACGTGTAGCGCGTGCCGGCACGTCGCTTGAATCCCGCGGCCACCTGCTCGGCGTCGGCCATCTGCGGCACCCACTTGGGACTGACGAAGGACGTGACCTCGATCTCGGGAAATACACAATCGGACAGCAGGTCCACGAGCCGGATCTTCTCGCTGGTGGCGATGGGCGTTTTCTCGATCTGCATGCCTTCGCGTGGACCAAGCTCATGAATGATGATGCGTTTGGGCAGAGCCATGAACGTCTCCGTCAAGTCAATCGAGTGTCACGACAGCGTGCGCTCGGCGAGGGCGCCTCGCGACAGCAGTGCCGTCGACAACCCGCTGCGGGTCATTGATTGCTGATCGATAGTCCGGTGGACTCGACCAGCTTCCGATATTTCTCGCGTTCCGCGGACATGTACTGTGCGAACTCCGCCGGTGGCTGGCCACCCGGCACCACGCCCATGCCGTTGATCTTCGCGACGATGGCAGGGTCGCGCAGCGACTGCGCAAGCGCCTGCTGCAATTTGTCGATGACGTCCTTCGGCGTGCCCGCCGGCGCCATCAGCCCGACCCACGCGGAGGCGTCGTAGCCGGGCACCCCGGCTTCGATCATCGTCGGAATGTCGGGCCGCAGCGGGAAGCGCTTGCCCGACGTGACGGCAAGCGCACGCAACTCGCCGGAGTCGACCAGCTTCTGCACGGCGGGGAAGAACTCGATGTAGAAGTCGAGGCGTCCGCCGAGCACGTCGACCATGGCCGGCCCCGAGCCCTTGTAGGGAATGTGGACGACATCGATGCCTGCCAATGTCTTCAGCAACTCGCTCGACAAGTGGCTGAACGCACCGGTCCCCGCGGAGCCGAAGCTCAATGCGCCCGGGCGTGCGCGCGCCGCTGCCAGGAGATCCGCGACCGACTTGAACGGCGAGCCTTTGGCGACGACCAGTCCACCCGGTCCTTCCGCAATCAGCGTTATCGCCTGCAGTTGATTGACGTCGTATGACAGGCCCTTCTGGGCGACCGGACTCACCGTGATCGGGCCGGGTGTAGCTGCGACCAGCGTGTAGCCGTCGGGCTTCGCGTTGACGACCTGCGCGGTGCCGATCGTGCCGCCCGCGCCGCCGACGTTCTCGACGACGAACGGCTGACCGAGGCGCTTGCTGAGCTCGTCGGCCGCCAGCCGCGACAGGATATCGGTCGACGCACCGGGCGCGAACGGCACGACGATGCGCACAGGCCTGCTCGGGTACGTCGCCGCGGCACCCGCCGGCGGTTGCGCCGCCGCAATACCGCCCTGAAGCACGATCGCGAAGACGATGGTTGCCCAACGCAGCAGGCGTCTCATTGCCGCTCCTCCCTGGACGGAATCGTGGAAAGCCGGGCCAGCACGTCGGCAACCGGCGCGACGTCGGCGTATTTCGACGCCATGTCGAACAGGTTGACTGCATGCGACGTCGCACTGCGATCGTATACGCACTCCTGCGGCACCAGCACGCGAAAATTGTAGGCGAATCCGTCGACGACGGTGCCGCGTACGCAGCCGCTGGTCGTGCAGCCGGTTACCACGAGCGTATCGGCGGAAAGGTCGACGAGATGGCTCACCAATGCCGTGCCGAAGAAGGCGCTCGGATGCTTCTTCGGCAGCAACACGTCGCCGGCCACCGGCGCGATCTCGCTGACGAACTCGTAGCCCTTGTCGGCGATGTTCATGATCGCAGGGACCTTCTCGGCCAGGCGGCCGCCCTCTGTCGCGACTTTTCGCGCGACGTGCGGGTAGAGCACGGGCCAGGACTTCTGCCGGAACAGCGCCAGCAGCGGCTGGATGTTGCGCACGGCATCCCAGCCGACATCGCCGCAGCTCGTCGAGAATTCCTTGATCGCTTCCCAGAACGGCAGTGGCGTCGTGCCAACGGTGCGGTACTGGACGTCGATGATCAGCAGTGCGGGCCGGGTGCCGAGTCCCGACGGGCGTCCGAAGCCAGCAGCGTGGTAAGCGCGCTGCTCTTCGTCGCTGATGATGCTGTCCCACGGACGCATGCCGGGATCTCCTGGTGCCATCGCGCGCCGGCAAGGAAGGTGGGCGCCGCTGTCACCCGATCCGGCCGCTCGACGGCGATTCGTCGCCGGGCCCGGTAACGATACGAAAGGGCGAAGTATTTGTCAAATCCATTTTAGTCTGTGCTAGCATTTTGGGGAATGATACGCGGCGCCCGATTGCGACCTGCGGTTTCGGAGCAACGCGTTGCCCTGGATCCGGAGCAAGCCCTGCTCGATCTGAACCTTCTGCTGGTGTTCGAGGCGATGCTGCTGCATCAGAACGTCACTGCCGCCGCCGCGCACAACGGGCTCACGCAGTCGGCCATGAGCAATGCGCTCGGGCGCTTGCGCCGTCACTATGACGATCCGTTGTTCGTCAACACTCGCAGCGGAATGCTGCCGACACCTCGTGCGCTCGAGTTGGCGCGCCCGCTCACGCGAGCGCTCACGCTGGTCCGCACCGCCGACCAGCGCGACAAGGGCTTCGATCCGGAACAGTCGAAGCGGACGTATCGATTCCACATGACCGACATCGGCGAGATGGTCTTCCTGCCGCCCCTCGTGAAGCGGCTCGACGAGATCGGCGCTAGCGTCAAGGTCGAGACGACACAGCTTGCCTCCTCCGAGATCGCGGAACGCCTCGAATCCGGCGAGATCGACTTTGCCGCCGGCTACCTGCCGAGCCTGTCGAAGAGCGTCGAGCAGGCACCGCTCTTCCGCGAAACGTACGTGTGCGTGACGCGACGCTCGCATCCGGTCGGCCGCGACGGCGGCCTCACGCTGGAGAAGTTCCAGGCTGGCTCGCACGTGCTGATCGAGTCGATGGGATCGGATCACAAGAACGTCGAGCGCAAGCTCGCCGAGCAAGGGATCAAGCGCGAGTTCGCGCTGCGCGTACCGCACTATCTGGTGATTCCGATGATCCTCTCGGGAACCGACTACATCGTCACGGTGCCAAGGCGGGCCGCGGAAGCGTTCGCCACGCTCGCGCCGATGCGCATCCATCCGATGCCCATCGCGATTCCGAGCTTCGACGTCTCGCTGTTCTGGCATCCCCGCTTTCGCGAGGATCCGCCGATCGAATGGATGCGCAACCTGATGGTCGAGCTGTTCAAGGATGCGCGCCAGCTGAAGGCCAAGCGCAGCTGACCGTGGCGACCACCGCAAAGGCACCGATGGGCTACCGCGTCGGAATCGACGTGGGCGGCACGTTCACGGACTTCGCCCTCTACGACGAAGCGGCGAAGCAGTTGAGCATTCACAAGGTGCTGAGCACCGGGCACGACCCGTCGATCGCCGTGCTGGGCGGCCTCGACGAACTGACGCGCGCGCTCGGGATCGACGTCGGCGCGCTGACCGAAGCGATCCACGCGACGACGGTCGCCACGAACACGGTCATCCAGCGCAAGGGGCCCCGGACCGCGCTGCTGACGACGCTCGGCTTTCGCGACGTGCTGGTCATCGGACGACAGAAACGCTGGGAGCTCTACGACAACTACATCGACAAGCCCGTGCCGGTGGTGCCGCGCGAGCATATCTGGGAAGTCGCCGAGCGGCTGCTGCACGACGGCACCGAGCGCACGAAGCTCGATGAACGGGCGGTCCGGCGCGCTGCGCGCGAGATGAAGGCGGCAGGTGTGGCAACCGTGGCGATCTGCTTCCTGCATTCGTACGCCAATCCTGCGCACGAGCGGCGCGCGGCCGAGATCGTGCGGGAAACGGCACCCGACCTGCTGGTATCGCTGTCGTCCGACGTATCACCGATCTACCGCGAGTACGAGCGCGCCAGCACAACGACGCTGAACGCCTACCTGATGCCTGTCGTCGGCGCCTACGTGCAACGAATCCAGCAGGGGCTTGCAGCGCGAAAGTTCAAGCGCAAGCTCTTCATCATGCAATCGAACGGGGGTGTCGCCACACCCGACATCGTCGAGCAGTTCCCGATTCGCATCATCGAAAGCGGTCCCGCGGCGGGCGTGATCACGGCCGTGCGCTACGCATCGGCTGCAGGCACGAACAACATCCTGTCGTTCGACATGGGCGGCACCACGGCCAAGCTGTGCCTGATCGAAGCGGGCCGACCGTCGCTCACCGGGCAATTCGAGGTGGACATGGTCCATCTCAAGAAGAACAGCGGCCTGCCGATCAACATCTCGGCGATCGACCTGGTCGAGATCGGGTCCGGGGGCGGGAGCATTGCGCGCGTGGAGATGGGTGCGATCGCCGTTGGTCCGCAGTCCGCGGGTTCCGATCCGGGTCCGGTGTGTTACGGCCGCGGGGGCACGCAGCCGACGGTGACCGACGCCGACCTCGTGCTCGGCTATCTGAACGCCGATTATTTCCTCGGCGGCGAGATGCGGCTCGATGCCGACGCGGCGAAGCACAGCATCGATGCGCACGTGGGCCGTCAACTCGGCCTGGACAGCACCGCCGCTGCGTGGGGGATTCACGAAGTGGTGACGGCGACGATGGCACAGGCGGCGCGCGTGGTTTCGGTGAGCAAAGGCAAGGACCCGCGCGATTTCGCGTTCATCCCGTTCGGCGGCGCAGGTCCCGTGCACGGCGCACGACTGGCCAGGATGCTCGGCTGCCGGCGCATCGTGTTTCCACATGGCGCAGGCGTGGAATCGGCCATCGGCCTGTTGATGGCGGAACCTGCGTTCGATCTCGCGCGCACGCGAATCACCGTTCTCGATGGTGCAACGATTCCGGCGATCAATTCGATCTACCGCGAGCTAGAAGCGCAGGGCAAGCAACAGCTCGCCGCCTGCGGCATTCGCAGCGGCGCCCGCTACCGACGCAGCGCCGACATGCGCTTCAGCGGCCAGGGCTACGAAATATCCGTGGACCTTCCCGACGGGCCGTACGCCGCCGCTGACGTCGCGCGGTTGCGCGACGCATTCTTCGACGCCTACGCAGCGAGCTATGGCGACCGGGCGTTCAATCGCGCCGACGCGGTCGAGCTCGTGCACCTTCGCATCGCCGCGTCGGGTCCCGTGGCACCGATGGCACTGCGGTCGCTGCCGGCGCGCGACGGCAGCGCCACCGATGCACGCAAAGGCCACCGACCCGTCTATTTTCCCGAAACGAACGGCTTCACCGATTGCCCGGTCTACGATCGCTACCAGCTTCGCGCGGGCGATCGCTTCGACGGCCCCGCGCTGGTCGAGGAGCGCGAGTCGACGGTCGTGATCATCCCGCACAGTCAGGCGCACGTCGATCGCGACGGCAACATCATCGTCGATCTCACCGCGATCGAGTCCACACCGTGAAACCCATCGACCCGGTAACGTTTTCGGTGATCTGGGGCGGCCTCATCTCCACCGCTGCCGAAATGGGCGTCACGCTGACGCGGACCGCGTATTCGGTGGCCGTGCGCGAGGGCTCCGACTTCTCGACCGGTGTCTTCAACGCCGACGGCTACATGGTCGCGCAGGGCGACTACAGTCCGGGCCATCTGGGCTCGATGGCCTACTGCGTGCGGCGGATGCTCGAGGACTATCCGGCGGCGGAGCTTTCGCCCGGCGACGCGATCATCTGCAACGATCCGGGCATCGGTGCCGGGCACCTGCCGGACCTGTACATGATGTGCCCGGTGTTTCTCGACGGCGAGCTGCTCGCGTTCGCCGTCAACATCGCGCACCAGATCGACATCGGCGGTTCCGGCGCCGGCTCGCAGACGATCACCGGCATCCAGGACAATTTCCAGGAGGGGCTGCGCTTCATGCCCACGCGCGCGTTCCACAAGGGCGAGCCGGTGCGCGACATTTTCCGGGTGATCGAGTCGAATGTCCGCGTGCCGGAGGTCGTCGGCGACGTCCGGGCGCAATACACGGCCAACATGTCCGGCGCGCGACGCATCGAGGACCTGGCGCGTCGTTACGGCCCCGCCGTGCTGCGACAGGCCATGGACCAGCTGATCACCGAAACCGAGGCGCAGATGCGGGCGGCGATCCGCGCACTGCCGGAAGGTGTCTACACGTTCCACGACCGGATGGACGACGTCGGGCCCGACACCGCGCCGGTCGAGGCGCAGGTCACGGTGACGATCAGGGACGGCCGCGTCGTGATGGACTGGGCCGGCAGCGGCCCGCAGCGCGAAGCCGGTCTCAATTGCTACCTGCACTACACGGCCGCGTATTCGATCGCGGCGCTGAAGAGCGTCACCCTGCCGCAGGCCCCGCAAAACGAAGGGATGATCCGCACGATCGAGGTGAAGGCGCCGCCCGGCTCGTTCTTCAACGCGACACGCCCGGCACCTTGCGGCGGTCGCGCCGTGACTTCGCACCGCATCTACGAAGTAGCACTCGGCGCGCTTGCCAAGGCCGTACCGGATCGCGTGATCGCCGCGACGTCGCACTTCTTCAATCCGAACATCGGCGGGACGCACCCGCGCACCGGCAAGCAGTTCATCTGCTGGGAATCGGTGATCGGCGGCATCGGCGCGCGCGCGACGAAGGACGGGATCGAAGCCACGTCGTCACCCTGGAACGGAACCAACGTGCCGATCGAAATCCAGGAAAGTCGCAATCCGGTGCTCATCGAACGGCTGCAGCTCATCGAGGATTCCGCGGGGCCCGGACAGTTCCGCGGCGGCTGCGGACTCCGGAAGGACCTGCGCGTGCTGGCGGACAACGTGACGCTCTACAACCTCGGCGATCGGCATGTCTACGCACCGTACGGACTCGCGGGCGGGAAATCCGGCCGTCTCGGCGTAACGCTGCTCAACCACGACCGCAAGAGCGCAAGCAAATTGCACTCGAAGGGAACGTATCGACTGAAGCCGCAGGATCTCGTCAGCTGGCAGACAGCCGGGGCCGGCGGCGTCGGCAATCCGCTGCATCGGGCGCCGGATGCCGTGCAGCGCGATGTGCGAAACGGACTGGTCAGCATCGCCGGCGCCCTGCGCGACTACGGTGTGGTCATCGAACCGAAGCGTCTGACGGTCGACGCCGCCGCGACGCAGCGGCGGCGCCGCCAAAAAGCCGCGGCGGTAAAGACCAGCGCAGTCAACAAGCGAGTCCCGCGAAAGCGCAAACCGGTTCGCAAAGCAGCACCGAAGTAAAGGGGTCGTCGCGGACCGACACGAGGAGGCAACTGCAATGCGGATTTGGCATCAGAGTTTCACCGTGCTGGAAGATCTTCCTGCGTACGCGGACACGTTGCGCAAGCACATCGCGAAAATTGCCCGGCCGGACACCGAGGTCGTCATGCACGGTCAGCGGAAGGGTACCTACCCGGCCGACTACCCGGGCGACGATCTCGCCTACAGCTACCTGTACTGGATGCACGGCAACCAGTGGGTGGCCGGCGCGATCAAGGCGCAGCAGCAGGGCTTCGACGCCTACGCGATGTGCACGATGCCCAACCCGATGATTCGCGAGATCCGCACGCTGGTCGACATTCCCGTCACCGGTTATGGCGAGTCTTCGGCACTGGTGGCGTGCCAGCTCGGGCAGAGGTTCGGCGTGATGACGTTCATCGAGCAACTCGTTCCGCTCTATGCCGACCGGATCAAGTCGTACGGCCTCTCCGAGCGCTGCGCCGGCGTCGCCCACACGGGGTTCGGCTTTCGCGAAGTGCTGGCGGGCTACTCCGATCCCGGTCCGCTGATCGAGCGCTTCCAGGCGGCCGCCCGCATGATGATCAAGACCACGGGTGCCGACGTACTGATCGGCGGCTCGATGCCGCTGTCGGTGCTGCTCGCGAGTCACGGCATCAGCCGCGTCGACAACGTGCCGGTGGTCGACGGACTGGCGGCGACGATCAAGATGGCCGAGATGATGGTCGACCTGCGACAATCGAGCGGCCTCTCGGTCAGCCGTCACGGCTGGTTCAATGCCGCCCCGACACCCAAGCGCGTCGCCGAAGTGATGGAGTTCTACAACGTCGGTCACCTGATGCAGGAGCCCGGCCATGAGGCTTGAAGCGGTCGTGCGGGCGTTCGTCGCGGCCGCCGCCCTCGTCGTTGCGGCTGCGTACGCCGCCGGCCTGTCGGCGCAGGAGTATCCGAACCGGCCGATCAAGGTCGTCGTGCCCTACCCGCCGGGCGGCGGCACCGACGTCGTCGCGCGGATCGTCACGCAGAAAATGGCGACCGTGCTCGACGCGACGATCGTCGTCGACAACCGCGCCGGCGCCGGCGGCAACATCGGCACGGAGGTGGTCGCACGTTCGCCCGCGGACGGTTACACGCTGCTGGTTGCGACGGGCTCGACGACGATCAACAACACGCTGACCCCCAACCTCAGCTGGGACCTGATGCGCGACTTCACACCCGTGGTGCTGCTCGCGTGGAACCAGAGCGTGCTCGTGGCCAATCCGTCGTTTCCGGCGTCGAGCGTGACCGAGTTGATCGCGCTCACCAAGGCGAAACCCGGCCAGATCACTTACGGCTCTTCCGGCATCGGCAGCTCGGCGCACCTGTGGGCCGAGCTGTTCAAGCTGAAGGCCGGCGTGGACCTCACGCACGTTCCGTACAAGGGCACCGCACCGGCGCAGACCGACCTGGTGTCCGGCCAGATCAATGTGATGTTCTCCGACATTTCGGCTGCGCTGCCGTTCATCAAATCCGGCAAGATGAAGGCCTTGGGTGTAGGTTCGCTCACTCGCTTCGAAGGTCTGCCGGACGTGCCGACAATCAGCGAATCCGGCGTACCCGGCTACGAAGGGGGCAGCGTCGTCGGACTGGTGGCGCCTGCCGGCACGCCGCGCAACGTGATCGAGACTCTGAACGCTGCGGCACTGAAAACCCTCGCGGCGCCGGAGGTTCGCGATCGGCTGCTCGGGCTCGCGAGCGTGCCGGCCGGCGGCACGGCCGACGAATTCTCACGGCGGCTCCGGGGTGAGATCGACAAGTGGGCACAAGTGATCAAGACCGCCGGCATCAAGGCGGAATGAAGCACGACGATACAGCGACGCAGTACGCTGCGTCAGGTGGCGGCAGGCACGAAGGCGCAGCGCGTCCGAACCACAGTGACCGTCAGGCGAGGACCGCGCAATACATTCTCAACGTTTGACCGACAGCGAGGAACACCATGAGCACGACGAGATCCACTCACTGGCAGGTTTCCACCGGATTGGTTGCAGCATGCGTCGTCATGTTCGGCGTCGGCGCGGCAGCACCGGCAATGGCCGAAGACGGCGTGACGGACACGACGATCAAGATCGGCATGTTCGGCCCGCTGACCGGCGCCACCAGTGTCTACGGCTACCCGATCAACAACGGCGCGATCGCGCTCTACAAGGACATCAACGACAAGGGCGGCATCAACGGCCGCAAGATCGAGATCATTCACGAGGACGGCGCCTGCGATCCCGCCAAGACGCGCGCGGCGGTCAAGAAGTTGATCTACAGCGACAAGGTGTTCATGATCAACGGCGGCAACTGCAGCGCAGCGGTCGTTGCGGCGCGCGACGAATTCATCGAGAGCAAGACGCCTTTCATGGTGATGGCGGCGACGCTCGACTCGATCAGCACCCCACCCAGCAAGTACATCTTCACGACCACGCTGCCCGGCAGCGGCGACAGTGCGGTGATGCTGAATTTTGCCAAGACCATTCCAGGTGCGAAGAAGCTCGCCGTGGTCCGGCACGTGAACGAATGGGCCGACGCGAAATACAAGAAGGTCGAGGAAGGCTACAAGGCGGCTGGCTTCGAACTCGTCGCCGACGTGCAACTCGAAGCGAAGGCCACCGACGCAACGTCGGCGGTGCTGAAAATCAAGGCCGCGAATCCGGATGCGACCATGTTCCTGCTCTATCCGGGCGAATCGGCCGTGTTCCTGCGCGATGCCGAGAAATACGGGCTCAAGGGACCGTTCATCGGCACGACGTCGGTGCAGGATCTGCAGGATCTGGCTGATCGCGCCGGCAGCAAGACCGCCATCAAGGACGTCTACGCCACGTCGTTCCTCAAGGGCCCGGTCGGCAGTCCCGATCTCGCGAAGTACGCCGACATCTACAAGAAGCAATTCCCGAACGACAAGGTGCAGTCGCTGTCGTTCTACGGAATGTCGGGTGCGCTTACCGTCATCGACGCGCTGAAACGCGCGGGCCGTGACCTGACGCGCGAGAAGTTCATTGCCGCGCTCGAGGCCACGAAGAACGGCGATGCAGGCCCGGCGCAATGCCAGGTGAACTTCTCGCCGGAACGCCGCCAAGGGTGCCTGGAAGGAACGATCTGGGCGCTGAAGGACGGGCAGATCGTCAACGTCGGCACCTCCTGGCCCAAGCCGAAATCGTAGCGCCGGCGCGGGCGATCGCGCGGAGCGTGCGACGGCGTTCGTGCTGTCGCCCGCCCCACGCGCTGCGCATCGCGCCAAGACTTCCGCAGCGGCTGCCCGGGCTTTCAGCCAGGCGACACGGCGCAAAAGGACGCAATGGACGCACTGACGCTCGTCGTGGCCGGGCTCGCCAACGGGAGCCTTTACGCGCTCGTCGCACTCGGCCTGGTGCTTATCTACAAGACACAGGACGTCGTCAATTTCGCGCACGGCGAAATCCTGATGGTCGGCGCGTTCATCGGGTACACGATCTTCCAGATCCTCGGCTGGTCGTATCCGCTGGCACTGATCGCCGCTGTACTGCTGTGCGGCGTGCTGGGCGCGCTGATCGAGCGCATCGCTTTCCGGCGCCTCGCGCACGAGCATCACATCACGCTGGCGATGGTGACCGTCGGCCTGTCGTTCACGCTGAAGGGTGCGGCACGTCTGCCGTTCGGCGGCGATATCTACACGTTCCCGCCGCTGTTCAGCGACACGCCGCCGATCGTCGTCGGCACCGCGGTGATCTCGCCGCAGAGCCTCGTGACGATCGGCGTCGCCGTGGCGCTCACGTTGTTGCTGTGGTTCTTCTTCCGCTCGACGACGATGGGCAAGCAAATGCGCGCCACGCAGCAGAACCTTCGCGGCGCGCAACTCGTCGGCATTAACACCGGCCGGATTTTCTCGGGTACCTGGGCCCTGGCCTGCGCAGCGGGCGGCGCAGCCGGCGTGCTCGCAGCGCCCGTCTCACTGCTCTATCCCGACATGGGAACGAACTTCCTGCTCAAGGGCTTCGCCGCCGCCGTCCTCGGGGGCTTCGAAAGCATTCCAGGCGCGATCGTCGGCGCACTGATCATCGGCGTGATCGAGATGCTGTTCGGTGGCTACATCTCGACAGCGTTCCAGCAGGTCTCGGCGTTCTGCATCATCATCGTCGTGCTGTTCGTCCGCCCGCACGGGCTGTTCGGGCACAAGCCCACGCACCGGGTCTGACGCGATGCGCGCAGCGACCGTGCACAAGTGGTTCGCACCCGTGCTGCTGCTGGTGCTGCTCGTCACGCCGCTCCTGACCGACCGGTACATCCAGTATGTGCTGAACCTCGTGATCATCTACGTGATCATCGGCATAGGGCTCAACCTGCTGCTGGGCTACGCGGGCCAGTTCGCGTTCGCGCACGCGGCACTGATGGGCATCGGCGCCTACACCGCCGCCCTGCTTGTCTATCGGCTGCACGTCTCGTTCTGGATCGCCTTGCCCGCGGCAGGCATCGTGGCCACGATCATCGGCTCGCTCGGTGCGCTGCCGGCGTTGCGGATGAAGCGGGTCTACCTGGCACTCGTCACGCTGGCGTTCGCCGAGCTGATCCAGTGGGTGATGATCCACTGGAAATGGCTCACGTACGGGACGGACGGCGTGAAGCTGAAGGCGCCCGAGTTCTTCGGGTTCTCGATGCACGGCGACCACCGGACGTTCTACCTGCTGCTGCTCATCGCCGTGCTGCTCTACGTCTTCGCCAAGCGGATCGTCGAATCGCGGATCGGTCGCGCGCTCGTCGCGATTCGCGAGAACGAGATCGTCGCCCAGTGCAACGGGATCAGCGTCGCGCGTACCAAGGGTCTCGTCTTCGCGTTGAGCGCGTTCTACGCGGGCATCGGCGGCGCCCTTTTCGCCGTCACGCTCGGCTTCATCGTGCCGGAGAGCTTCGGCATGTTCCAGCTCGTGATCCACTTCTCGATCGTGGTCATCGGCGGCCTCATCAGCATGTACGGGTCGGTGCTGGGTGCGCTGCTGCTCACGACGCTGCCCGAGCTGCTGCGCGGCTTCCAGTCGCTGCAGGAGATCATCTTCGGCGTGCTGCTGATGGTGTTCATCCTCGTGATGCCCGCAGGGCTTGCCGGGCTCGGCAAGCGAAAGGGCTGGCTGCCGCAGGAAATCCTGTCGCGCAACTGGCGGGCGCTGCGCGATCGGCAGGCGGCCGCGGCACGCGATGCCGCGTCCAGGGAGAACCGATGACGCCGCTGTTGCGGACGAACGGCATCAGCGTCAAATTCGGAGGCCTGGTCGCCGTGAATGCGGTCGACATCGCCATTCCGGAAGGCGTCATCCACGGTGTCATCGGCCCCAATGGCGCCGGCAAGACGACGTTCTTCAACGCGATCACCGGCCTCGCCGGCCTCAGCACCGGAAGCATCGACTTTGCCGGTGACAACATCACGCGGCAGCCGCCGTTCCAGCGCGCGCGTCTCGGCATGCGTCGCACATTCCAGTCGGTGCAGCTCATTCCGCAGTTCACGGTGCTGGAAAACGTGCTGATCGGCCTGCACGACCATATCCGCGCGAACCCGCTGCGTTCGCTGCTGAGTTTCTCCGGTCGCGATCCGGCCGAGGAGGAGGCGCAGCAACGCGTGGTCGAGACGCTGCGCTTCCTGGGCATCGAGAGCACGCTCTTCAAGCGGCCCGTCGAGCTGAGCTTCGCGCAGCAGCGATTCGTCGAGATTGCCCGCGCACTGGTTGCAAGGCCCAAGCTGTTGATGCTGGACGAGCCTGCCGCCGGATTGAGCCCGAGCGAAGTGCAGGGTCTCAATGCGCTGCTGCGTCGCCTTAGGTCGGAATCGGACCTGACCGTCATCCTGGTCGAGCACGTGCTGTCGCTGGTGTTCGATGTCTCGGACCGCATCACCGTATTCGACAACGGTCGAGTGATTGCCGAAGGCGCACCGGCCGACGTCGAAGCTGATCCGAAGGTGAAGGCCGCCTACCTTGGAGACGGCCATGCTTGAGATCCGCAAGCTCGAGGCGGGCTATGGCGCACTGCGCGTGCTGCGGGGCGTGAGCCTCGCGGTGCCGCAGGGCAAGGTCGTCGCGCTGCTGGGCGGCAACGGGGCCGGCAAGACGACGACGATGAAAACCGTCGTCGGAGTCGTACGCGCGACCGGCGGCGAGATCGAGCTCGATGGCGAGCGCATCGACCGGCTGCCTTCGCACGCGGTCTTCGCCCGCGGCATCGCGCTGGTTCCGCAAGGACGGGAGCTGTTCCCCGACATGACCGTCGCCGAGAATCTCGAGCTCGGCGCGCTCGCTCGTGGATCCGCGGGCGGCAAGCTTGCGGACCTTCTCGAGGACGTGTTCGACAAGTTTCCACGGCTGCGCGAACGGACCGCGCAGCGAGCAGGGTCGCTGTCCGGCGGCGAGCAGCAGATGCTCGCCACCGGCCGTGCGCTGATGTCGCGGCCGACGGTGCTGCTGCTCGACGAGCCCACCAACGGTCTTGCGCCGCTCATCGTGCAGGAGCTCGCGCGCACGCTCAAGCGCTTGAACGAGGCCGGACAGACGATCCTCCTCGTCGAGCAGAATGTCCGCGTCGCCTTGTCGATCGCCGACTACGTCTACGTGATCCGCACGGGCGAGATCGTGCTCGAATCGGATGCCCGCAAGATCGACGACGCCGACGAGATGTTCAGCGCCTATCTCGGCTGATGACGAAGGCGCGATCGTCGCGATGAACACTTCAACGACCCCGGCCATGGAACCAGCACCCAGCAGTTTCGCCGGACGCGTCGCCCTGGTGACGGGCGGCGCCGGCGCGATCGGGCGGGCGACGGCTCGTGCGCTCGCGGCAGGCGGCGCCACGGTGATCGCCGCCGACATCGACGGCTTCGACACGGGCCGCGATGCGTCGGATGCCTTCAGCGAAGTGCGGCTCGACGTGACGAGCAAGTCAGACGTAACCGCCCTTGTCGCACGTACGGTGGCCGCGCACGGCCGCATCGATCTGCTGGTGAACGTCGCCGGTGTCATATCACACGGCAGCGCCCGGGATCTCGCGGAAGCCGAATGGGATCGCGTGCTCGCCATCAACCTCAAGGGCACGTTCCTGTGCTGCCAGGCCGTGATGCCGGTGATGACGGCACGCCGTTATGGGCGCATCGTGAACATCGGCTCCGTCGTCGGCAAGAATGGCGGCAACGCGCGGCCGTGGCTCGACGCCGGCGAGCAGTTGCGCTCCGGCAACGTCGCGTATGGCGTGTCCAAGGCTGGCGTGCACGCGATGACCGCGTTTCTCGCGAAGGAACTTGCTGTCCACGGCGTGACAGTCAATGCGGTCGCACCCGGCCCGGTCGCCACCACGATGATCGCGAACTATCCGCAGGCGTTACGCGCGCTCGTTCCCGTGGGCCGGATGGGTACGCTGGACGACGTGATCGACGCCGTGCTGTTCCTGCTCTCCGAGCGCTGCGGCTACATCACCGGCGAAGTGCTGGACGTGAACGGCGGGATGTGGTGCGACTGAAGCGCGCCCATCCGGGCAGCCCGCCATCAAACAGGAGTCGACATGCATTCACCTGATCCCGCCGCGGCAAGCTCGTTCACGCCGCGCCCCGAGCAGATCTTCTTCCCGGACCCCAGCGTCGATCGCGCGATGGGCATCCTCATGGCGCTCGCCACCGAGGTCTACGTGTTGCGCGACCGGCAGCTCGCGCTCGAGCGCATGCTGGCCGCCCAGGGCATCGTCGACCTCGCGCAACTCGACGCGGAACCCGCGCCTGCCGAGGCGGCTGCGATGGCGGCGGATCGCGAAGCGTTCGTCGCACACCTGATGTCGTCGGTGCTTGGCGTGCAGGCATCGAAGGGAGTGGCGGCATGAATGCCACTGCACCCAACCTCCACGCGTCGGGCGCAACGATCAGCGCGCGCAGCTTCGCCGCCGCACAGGGCTTCATCACGGCAGTAAAGGTCTACTGGCATGTCGAGCTGTTCCCCGCCGTCCATGCCGAATACGAGCATCGCGCCGCGGCCGCCGCCGCAACACCGGAGACCGTCGACGACGTTGGGCAACTGCTGCGGGAAAGCACCCTCTACCAATATTTCGGTTGGTTCGAGCGCCACATGCAGCGTTTCAAGTACGCGGGCCGTTACGGGCTCGTGGCGTGGCATCGGCAGCAGCGCCGGGAACTTCTCGCGCGACTCGACGGCGCCGCTGCGGTGGAGCTGCATCCGGAGCTCGAGATGCCGCGCTACTACGTGAGCTGCGACATTCACCAGCATCCGGGCGGTGTGTGGAGCGACGACGTCGCAGGCTTCGTCTACGAGCGTGCCGCAAGCACGACGACGCCGCTCGCCGGCAACAAGCATGCGGATCTGCACGACCGGTTCACCGACGTCATCGGGCGAGAATGCGCTGCGCCGCAGCGCGTGCTCGACATGGGCTGCGGCTTCGGCAAGAGCACGCGTCCGATCGCCGAGCACTTCCCCGACGCGCAGATCGATGCGGTCGACCTGTCCGCCCCCTGTCTGCAAGTCGCGGCGCTCGATGCGCGCAACGTACGGTACCGGCAGATGAACGCCGCGGCGACCGATTACCCGGATGCGCACTTCGATCTGGTGACGTCGACGATGTTGCTGCACGAAATGCCGCCGCCGGTGATCGAGAAAACGCTCGCCGAGGCGGCGCGCGTGCTGCGGCCAGGCGGCAAGATGGTCCATCTCGACTTCTACCACCTCGCGGATCCGTTCCGCCGGTTCATCCACTACACGCACGGCCGGCGCAACAACGAGCCGTTCATGGAACCGCTCGCCGAAATGGACTTGCCCGGCACGCTCGAGCGCCTCGGTTTCACCCATGTTCGAATCGAGCCATTCGAGGAGACCGACGGTGCCCTGGCACCCGATTTCCGCTCATGGCGCTTCCCGTGGACGGTCATCACTGCCGAACGGGCTTGACGCACTCGCGTCGCATGCTCTTTCTGGCACCAACGCCTGTGCTCGCATGAACAGGACACGACAATGAATGCGACAACCGAGGGCGCGACACGCGAGCCCGCTGCGATCTCCCATCCCGCCATCCCGCTGGTCGACGCCGCACGCGCGCGCCACTTCATGACCGACGCAGGCATCGACCTGCTGTGCGTCAAGAACGATGAGCACCTGTACTACCTGTCCGGCTATTTCTCGGACTCGTCGCGCTGCCACTTCTACGACGACTGGGCCTGCGTCGCCTATCCCGCTTCGGCGTCGATTCCGGGCACGCTGTTCGTGCCCGACTACGATCTCGCCTACCAGGTGACCAAGCCGACGTGGCTGCCACAGTTGCGCGCTTACGGGTCCGAATGGTCGAGCGCAGGCTCGCTGCTGAAGGAGATCTACGCGGGCGTGGGTGTGGAAACCGATCTGCGCACGCCGTTGCGCGAACTCTTTGCACGCACGCGACCCACGCTCGCAGCGACGCTTACCGGTGCGGTGACGGCGTTCATCCATGAGCACTTCGGGGGACGGAGCCTGACGATCGGCTGCGACGATCTGCGCTATGGCGCGGTGCTCGAGCGCGCGCTGTCGGGTCGGGTGAAGATCGTCGACGCCCGCCCGCTGCTGCGCAGGATTCGCGCGGTGAAGACCGAGGCCGAGATCGACCTGCTGCGAAAGACCGCGCTGATCAACGACCGCGCGATGGCGGCAGCCGCCGCTGCCATTCGCCGCGGCGGCCCATGGAGCGACATGGTGATCGCCTATCGCGGCGTGCTGGCGCGCGAAGGCGCCAAGCCGCTCGGCGAGCGCGGGATGCTGTTCAACAGCGGGCCCGACGGCGCGTTCGTCCTCGATCACGAGTACATCGAGGCAAAGCGCTTCGCGGCCGGCGAAACCGTGTTGCTCGACTGCATTTGCGAGCATCGTCTCTATCACGCGGACATGGCGCGCACGGCGATCGTCGGAGAGCCCACGCAGCGGCAGCGGCAGATGCACCACGCGGTTATCGAGGCGCTGTCCGCGGCCGAAGCGCTGATGGTTCCCGGCAAGCACACCGCCGACATTGCGGACGTCGCCGCCAGCGTACTCGCGGAACACGGGCTCAACCCGCGCTGGACGACGCTGGTCGTGCATCCGATCGGACTCGAGATCTTCGACTACGCCGAGCCCGAGCACGTGTCCGGCGGCTGGATGCTCGAGCCCGGCATGGCGATGAATTTCGAGGTGTTCTACCGCGATCCGCAGGAGGGCGGCATGCACCTGGAAGACACCGTCGTCGTCCGTCCGGGAGGGCTGGAGATCTTCTCACGCTCGAGCCGCGACCTCATCGTCGCAGGCTGAACGAGGGCCACGATGGTTCCCGTATTCGTGCTCTCTGGCTTCCTCGGCAGCGGCAAGACAACGCTGCTCAATGCGCTGTTGAAGGAGCCCGCGTTCGCGAACACTGCCGTGATCGTCAACGAATTCGGCGAGATCGGCCTCGATCACCTGCTGATCGCACGGGGCAGCGACAATGTCGTGCTGCTCGATGCGGGCTGCCTTTGCTGCACCATTGCCGAATCGCTGCACGAGACCCTCGCTGATCTCAACTTCCGCAAGGTACGCGGCGAAATCCCGCCGTTCGAGCGCGTGATCATCGAGACCACGGGCCTCGCGGTACCGGGACCGATCCTCAATACGCTGCTCGGCCACCGTCTCGTCACCGATCACTATCGGCTCGAAGCGGTCGTCGTCGCCGTTGACGCGCAGCACGCCCTCGCGAACCTCGACGTCGCGGCCGAAGTGGCGCTGCAGATCGCGGTGGCCGACAGGCTCGTCATAACCAAGCGCGACCTCGTGCCGGTGCAGGACGCGCTCGTCGCGCGACTCGACGCGATCAATCCGCATGCGGCGCGCTTCGACGCTCGTGATGCCGGTGCGTTGACGGCGCTGTTCGGCCCCGGTGAGCGCTACCGCCTGCCCCACCGCTTCGTCCACGCCGGCGTCCGCGCCGCCAATCGGCGCGGTCTCCACGTCGACGCCGCCAACCGCATACGCGCCGACGCCTTCGTGTTGCCGCATCCAACCACGTGGTCCGGCATCGCCGCGTGGTGGGGCGTCGCCAGCACCGAGTTCGGCGACCGGTTGCTGCGCTGCAAGGGCCTGCTCGAACTCGCGGAGACCGGTGAGATCGTGTTCGTGCAAGGCGTGCAGCGAATATTTCACGCACCCGAGCGTCTGTCCGGCTGGCCCGACGCCGATCATCGATCGCGTCTCGTCTGCATCACGCGCGACGTCGACGCGGCCGAATTGCGCCGCACGCTGCGCGCATTCGATGCTCCGGCGGGCACGCCGCCCGCAATGAAGCTGTCGGACTTTCCGTTGGAGAACCTGCAATGAGTAGTGACTTCGTGCTACGCGGCGGCATCGTCGTGCGTCCCGAGCATTCGCCTGCGCCCATGGACATCCTGGTTCGCGACGGACGCATCGCCGCCCTGCTCGCGCCCGGCGAACCTGTCGCCGAGGGGGTGCCCGTGCAAGCCGCGACCGGCCTGCACGTATTTCCCGGCCTGATCGATGCGCACGTCCACTTCGGCTTCGGCGAAAAGATCACCGAGTACGACACCGAGACGATCTATGCGGCACAAGGCGGGTTCACGACGATCCTCGGCTACTTTCTGAACAACGAGGCCTACGCCGATGTCTTCGCCCGCGAGCAAGGCTATGCGCAAACCCGATGCCGCGTCGACTACGGCTTCCACTTCTCGACCGCCAACGAGCTGCACATCCGCGAGCTCGAGCAGTACGTCCGCGACTACGGCGTGACGTCGTTCAAGTACTTCATGAATTTCAAGGGCGAGGAAGGCCGCTACCTCGGCCTCGACGGCACCGACGATGGGTACCTCTACGACCTGCTGGCCGAGTCCGCACGCGTGGGCCGCGCGACGATCGTGTGCCACACCGAGAACATCGAGGTGGTCAACCGCATCCGGCGTCGCGTGCAGGCCGAAGGGGGAAACACACTGCGCGACTGGGCACGATGCAAGCCGCCATTCACCGAAGCGGAAAGCTGCGTGCGCGCGATGTACTTCGCCGAACGGCTCGGCGCGCGCATCTACGTGCCCCATCTTTCGACGCGCCTGGCGCTCGACGAAGTGCGCAAATGGCGCCGCCGCTACGACGACGTGTATGTGGAGACCTGTCCGCACTACCTGACGCACACCGAGGATTCGGATCTCGGCGGAATGGGCAAGGCGAATCCGCCGTTTCGTTCCGCCGACGATCGCGACGCGATCTGGGAGGGGCTTGCCGACGGGTCGATCGACGTCGTTGCTTCCGACCATTGTCCGCGCAAACGCGCGACCAAGGAGAAGAACCTGTGGCTCGCGTCGCAAGGCTTCCCCGGCACCGCGACGATCCTGCCCGTACTGCTCGCGGAAGGATTTCACAAGGGGCGCCTGACGTTGCGGAAGATTGCAGAGCTGCTGACGTCAGGTCCCGCCCGCATTTTCGACTTGGGACCCGCGAAAGGCGCCATCGCGGTCGGCTGCGACGCCGACCTCACGCTCGTCGATCTCGCGCGCGAACGAGTCGTCAATGCAGCCGAGCTCGGGTCGTATTCCGACTACAGTCTCTACGACGGCTGGAAGCTGAAGGGGTGGCCCGTTCGCACGATCGTCCGCGGCGTCACGGTGATGGACGACGGCGTCATCGTCGGTCCGCCCGGGCATGGCCGTTACCTGCGGCGCACGCCGCAGAATCGCGAGCCCGCGCGCTAAGCTAACTGCGCAATAGGCGGTCGACCGCGCATTGCGGAGTTACGGACCGATGTCGTCCCGTCTTCACGCGGCAGCGGGCAACGACAGCAGCCGGCGCGCCTCGTTCGTGCTCGCCGGACGGCGATCGAATGCCGCGCACTGCTCGACGACCTGTTTCACGAGCGCCGCGTTTGACGCCGCGAGCGTGTCGCGGTCGATACGGACGTTGTCCTCGAGTCCAGTCCGGCAATGTCCACCGAGTTCAAGCGACCACCGCACAAGCGTCAGCTGATCCTTGCCAATGCCCGCGCCCGTCCACGTCGCGTCCGGTGCAAGCCGGCGCAGCGTCCGCACGTAGAACTCGAACACCTCGCGATCGACCGGCATCGCATTCTTCACGCCCATCACGAACTGAACATGCAGCGGACCGACGATCTTGCCCGCTTTCCGCATGCTCGCCGCCTGGAAGATCATCGACAAGTCGAATGCTTCGATTTCCGGCTTGACGCCGTGCTGGCGCATTTCCTCCGCGAGCCAGTCGACGAATTCCGGGGCGTTCTCGTATACGCGCGTCGGGAAATTGACCGATCCTGGCGACAGCGAGGCCATGTCCGGGCGCAGGGACAGCATCGCGCCCCGCTCTCGTCCGGCGCCTGAGCGACCGCCCGTCGAGATTTGCGTAATCATCCCGGGGCAGTGCTTGCGAATGCCTTCCAGCACTTCGGCAAAGCGATCCGGCGCGGACGTCGGAGTACCGTCGTCGTTGCGCACGTGCAGGTGAACCAGCGTGGCACCCGCCTCGAAGGCTTCGTGCGTCGATTCGACCTGCTCGTTGACCGTGATGGGAACCGCCGGATTGTCCTTCTTTCGCGGCAGCGATCCGGTGATCGCGACGGTGATGATGCAGGGTGTAGTCATGGCGACCTCGATCAACTCGACAAGCGGGCGTTATCCGATATATCGCTGCGCACTCGGAGGTCCGGCGGAACACTCGAGTCAGGCGCGATTGTTCATTGCGGCGGCCAGGCTTTCGCGTGCTTCCTGCTCCGTCTCGTAGATGTGAGGGGCGGCACCGCGCCCGGCCAGTGCCGTACCGAGTTTCGCGCGCATGAACGAGCTCGTCGTATAGCGCGTCACGCCCAGATAGTATCGCTCGACCACGTCCTGCACCATCGCCAGGTAGTCGTCCTCGATATCGCGCGTCAGCGAGAATCCATCGTAATTGACGACGGCGTAAACCTTGCGGCCAAGCGGTTCGCACAGGCGCGCAACGTTGCGCCGGATCGCCTCCACGTCCGCCAGCGATTTGACTTCGAGCTTTTCGAAGTTGAGAAACAAGACGTTCTGGTCGGCGTCGTACTTGAAGCGGGCTTCGAGCGGCAGCCGCAGCAGAATCTCGCGGAGATTCATGGGAGCGGTGCTGAAAATCACCTCGCCCATCGTCTTCACGTGCTCGACGATCGGCGCGAAGTCCATGTGCGCGAGAACATCGCGCTGCAGCTCGACGCCGGGCGCAATTTCGAGCAGTTGCAGTCCCTTCGCCGTCAGGCCTAACACGCAGCGCTCGGTGATGTAGAGCACCTCCTTGCCCGCCTGCGCCGCATAGGGGCCCGAGAACGTTCGGTGCTCGACCGCATCGACGAACTTCCGCGTCGTTCCCTCACGGTCGATGACGAGCTTGCCGGCGACCACACTCGTCCGCAGGTTCTCGGCCGTGAAAGTGCCGACGAACAGCACCTTCTTGGCGTTCTGACTGATGTTGATGAACCCGCCGGCGCCGGCAAGGCGCGGACCGAACCTGGAAACGTTGAGGTTGCCTTCCCGATCCGCCTGCGCCAGGCCGAGGATCGCGACATCGAGCCCGCCGCCATCGTAGAAGTCGAACTGATAGGGCTGGTCGATCACGGCCTGCGCATTCGTGGCGGCGCCGAAATCGAGTCCCCCCGCCGGAATCCCGCCAAATATGCCGGGCTCCGCGGTGAGCGTCATGAGGTCCAGGATCTTTTCTTCGTTGGCGACGTTCGCCACGCCCTCGGGCATGCCGATCCCGAGGTTCACTACTGCATTGGGACGCAGTTCCATCGCCGCGCGCCGGGCAATGATCTTGCGCGCGTTCATGTCCATCGGCCGGACGGAGTCGGCCGGGACCCGGATCTCGGCCGCGTACGCGGCGCTGTAGCTCGTCCCGAACGTCTGCCGGTGATGTTCCGCCGCTGCGACCACGACGCAGTCGACAAGCACCCCGGGGATCTTCACCTGGCGCGCGTTGAGCGCCCCGCGTTCCGCCATCCGTTCAACCTGCGCGATGATCAGGCCGCCACAGTTGCGCGCGGCCATCGCGATCGACAGCATTTCCAGCGTCAGAGCCTCGCGCTCCATGGTGATATTGCCGTCCGGATCGGCAGTGGTGCCGCGGACGATGCCGACATTTATCGGAAACGCCTTGTAAAAGAGAAACTCCTCGCCGCCGATGTGCATTAGCGTGACCAGGTCTTCCGACGTGCGGGCATTGAGCTTGCCGCCGTCGAAACGCGGATCGACGAACGTGCCGAGGCCGACGCGCGACAGGTGACCCGGTTTGCCGGCCGCGATATCGCGATAGAGGTGCGTGATCACGCCCTGCGGCAGGTTGTAGGCCTCTACCTAGTTCGAGATCGCCAGTTGTTGAAGCTTGGGAACCAGTCCCCAATGACCGCCGATGACGCGGCGCACGAGGCCGGCATGCGCGAGGTGGTTGAGGCCGCGCGACTTCCCGTCGCCTTGCCCTGCTGCATAGACCAGGGTCAGATTCCGCGGCCTGCGTGCTCCCGCCAGCTTGTCGTCGGGCGTCAGGTACAGCGCCTCGAGCGCAACGGCAATCTCTTCGGCGAATCCGATGCCGACGAAGCCGCCCGTCGCAACCGAATCGCCGTCGTGGATGAGCCGAACGGCCTCGTGCGCCGTCACGACCTTGCCTTCGCCAATCGCACGCGCCGCCCGGCGCACGCCTGCACCTCGCTCGCCAACGGCACTCATACGGGCGACCACTGCACCGGCGTGGCGCCGGCTGGGTTGCGACGCGCAAACGGCGCCTTGGGCAACGCGATCACGGGCGGATTACGCACCTGCCCGACGCCGCGATTGATGCTCGACCCGCAGCGACGGCCGCCGTTACGGTGAGGGACGCCGGCTCCCGCGCGCGAGACGTCGACCCGTAGTCAGGTAGCTCTGCGCTGACAACGACGCCACGTCACTGCGCGGCAATCGCCTTGAGCTCGGCACCTTTGAATTCGATTGCCGGCCGGTCGCCTGGATTGAGGACGACTATTGCATCTTCGTGGAGCAACGACGCAAACGTCTTGCCCGCTACCGGGATGGCCTTTTTCTCGAAGCCAGTGCCGTAGGCTTCCTCATCGAACGTTTTCTGGTCGGAGAACACTGGGATGAAGGATCGTTCGTTCTGATCGAAAGGCAGGACGGCGAGACGATTGGCGTGAGGATCCGGAATCATCCAGACCTGCTGCGTCACCAGCGCTTGCGCCAGGACGGTCCGCTTCGTCGCGTCGGCGCGAACGAGGGCTACGAGCGACGGAATCTGCATGTCCGCGCCGTTCGTTCCCGTTTCAATCGCCGTTCCGGGTGCACACCCGACGATGAGCGCGCACACAGCGCCGATCAGCACAGCACGCGGATGAATCTCCATGGCTTCATGTCCGTTGCGGTTGAAAGAAGTGCCCCGCCGGGCGGCGGGGCACCGTTTTGCGACTTCCACGTCGAAGCGGACTTTGCCGACGTCCGCTTGACGCCGTTACGTCGTCAATACCCGAAAGCGGCGCCGTCCTTCCGATGATCGGACCCGGCCCGATAGAACCCCTTGATCGGCTGCAGCGGGCAGTTTGGATTGTGCGCTGCCGCCGGCGTGCTGCATGCGTTGCCGGGACCTCCCGGCGCCGCCGGTGCCGTCGGATCCGCGGTAAACATGATCGCCTGGAATCCGCCCACGGAACCACCATTCGACGTCACCGCGTTATGGCCCATCGCCTTCAGCGGCCCACCGACGATGTTGAAGAGCTGCGACTCCAGGTCGACGACGTTGGCGACCTGGTCATGGTGGAAGCGCGCCATGTCCGTTGCGGCCTGCAGGTTCGCACCGAAGTCGATGATGTGAACCAGCGTTTGGGCGTGCCCCTGCGCCTGCATGTCGCCGCCCATCAGCCCGATCGTCATCAGCGGCTTGCCGTCCTTCATGACAAATCCCGATGCGAGCGTGTTGTACGGACGCTTGTGAGGCTCGATGAGGTTGGGACTCGTCGGATCGAGCGTGAACTGCTGCGCCCGATTGTGCAGGAGGAAACCGAAGCCGGGCACGGTGATGCCGGAACCGAAGCCACCCCAGTTGCTGTTGACGAAGGCCACCATGTTGCCCCAGCGATCGGCCGTCGACATGACGATGGTGCCGCCGATGTCCGCGGGTCCGGCCTGCGTGGCCGATGCGTGCGTCGGGTCGACCTTGTGGCACAGCGTCGCTGCGTAGGACTTCGACAGCAGCTTGTCGAGCGGAACGTTCTCGAAATCCGGATCGGCGTTGTAGAACGTCAGATCCGCGTAGCCAAGCTTCTTCGCCTCGATCATCAGGTGCCAATACAGCGGGCTCGTCGGGCCGAGGCTGGCGAGCGTCTGTCCCGGCGCCCACTGTGGAACGCACACTTCGAGGATATTCAGGATCTCCAGCGCATTCCATGCCTGCGACGGTGGCGGCAGTTCCCAAACGTCATAGCCATGGTAGTTGGTCGTCGCCCCCTCGACCCATTCACCCTTGTAGTTGGCGAGATCGTCGAGCGTCATCGTGCCGCCGAGCGCGTTGGACTTCGCGACGATGGCCTGCGCGATCTCACCCTTGTAAAACGCATCCCGGCCATACTTCTGCATCAGCCGGAAGGTCTTGGCGAGATCAGGATTCCGGAATGCCTCGCCCAGCGCCGGACCTCGTGGCGTCCCATCGGGATTCTTGAACGGCATCCAGACGGCCACTGAATCCGGATCCTTCTGCGTGCAGCAGTTCGCAGGCGATGCAGGATTCGGCCCAAGCGCGTTGGGCGGGTTGAATCCAGCAACGCGCTCCTGAATGGGAACGCCGGCTTCGGCGAAGTCGATCGCCGGCTGCAGCGTCTCCTTGAACGAAAGAAGTCCGTACTTCGTCTGCAGCTCGCCCCAGCCCCACGCAGCCCCGGGAACGGTCACCGACAGGATTCCGCGCGGCATGCCCGAACCGAACGCGAAGTTCGCCGGATTCCAGAAATAGCCGAGCGAGTTGTAACGCTGCAGCGTCGCGCCGGTCGGCGCAGTCCCGCTTGCGTTCAGGAAGTGAAGCTTGTTCTCCTTCGCGATGTAGACGACCGCGAAGACGTCCGCGCCGACGCCGGTGCTCGTCGGCTCGATGAGGTTCAGCACGGCAGCCGCTGCGACCGCGGCATCGATCGCATTGCCGCCTTGCTTCAGGATCTCCATGCCGGACTCGGCTGCGAGCGCCTGACTCGTCGCAACGATGCCGTTGCGCGAGACCACCTCGGAGCGCGTTTGCGGCAGCCATCCCTGCGCGCGATCGCCGCGCACCGCGTTGCAGAACGCCGGCTTCGGATTCTCGGCGCACGACCGAACCTGGGCCAAGCCCGGAGTAGGTCCGACAGCCGCTGACAGGACGCCGGCAGAAATCATTGCAAACGCAAGCGTACGGGGGCTGCGTGCGCGACTCTTCGGCGTCACGGTGCCTGTGGCCGCTCGGACGCTGAACCTGATATGCATGAACTCCTCCTATTGTGAACTCACCCGACGCGCGGACCATTGAGTAGGTTCGTCATGGTCTCGCTGCGGCGTGACGAAAGAGTGCGCCAACTTTCACGGGTGTGGTTTCGAATTCCTGCTATGGATTTCCAGAGTGTGCTGGAAGGATGGCGCAGCGCCCCTCGGCGACTCGAACTAGGACGCGCGGCGATACTGGCCCGGCGTCAAACCCACCATCCTGTGGAATGTGACGCAGAAGTGCGCGTGCGTTGAAAACCCGGCGCGCGTCGCGAGATTGGCGATCGGGAGGTTCGTTTCCAGAAGGAGCCGTTTTGCCAGCTCAATCCGCCGTTCGATGACATAGCGATGCGGGGCAAGACCGATGCTGTTGCGAAACGCGTGCGCAAAGCGCCCGGCGCTCATCGACAGTGCGTTGGCAACGTCCTGGATCGTCAGGTCGTCGGCGAGATTGGTTTCGATGTATTCGATGGCCCTCGCCAGTGTCTTTCGCGAGAGTCCGTCGGCAGGCGGATCGGCTGCGGTACCGACCTTCCAATAGCGTCGAAGCAACTGAACGGCAAGCTGGCTTGCCAGCGCCTCGGCGCATACGCCGCTTGCGACGTCCTCGGTGCGGTACTCATCGCAGAGTGCAAGCGCAAGCCGCTCCATCTTCGGGTCGCGCGTGCAAAACGCGTGCGTCAATTCGACGCTGCCGAAGCGAGCCTCGGTCCAGTCGTCGACGATGTCTTTCAGCAGCGCCGGCGCCAGATGCACGACGACGAAGTCGCCGTCCCCGCCGCGGTGCTGGAACGTCTTGGGGATGCCGGCTGGGCTGACGACGAGGTCACCTCGCCGCATCTTCGAATCCAGGGACTTGCCTTCGAAACGCTGGTAGACGCCCATGCATCCATTGAGCTGCACCCGGATGCCGTGATTCGCAAACACCGCGGTGAAATCCGCGCTCGCGCCGCTGAAGAACTCCAGCAGGACGCCGTGCCAACCCTGCGAAACGCTCGAGCGAACCGGGTCGGCGATCGTTCCGCACAGAAGATCCCGGCCGGAGCTTGTCAAGACGAGTTCGCTGCTAGCCATGCTCGAATGCACCTTTCCCGATGTTCACGCGATACCCGATCGCTAGTGCAGCACCTGACTCAGGAAGGTGCGTGTGCGCTGATGACGCGGGTTGCCGAAAAAGGCGTCCGGTGCATCTTCCTCGACGATCTGACCCGCATCCATGAACACCACCCGATTGGCGACTTGCCGGGCGAATCCCATTTCATGCGTCACGCACAGCATCGTCATGCCATCCTCCGCAAGCGAGATCATGGTGTCCAGCACCTCCTTGACCATTTCAGGATCCAGCGCAGACGTCGGCTCGTCGAACAGCATGATCTTGGGATTCATACACAGCGAGCGGGCAATCGCCACGCGCTGCTGCTGCCCACCGGAGAGCTGGCCCGGGTACTTGTCCGCCTGCTCGGGAATCTTGACGCGCGCAAGATAATGCATCGCCACGTCCCGCGCCTCCCGCTTTGCCATCTTGCGTACCCACGTAGGGGCGAGCGTGCAGTTCTCGAGTATGGTCAGGTGGGGGAACAGATTGAACTGCTGAAACACCATCCCTACTTCGCGCCGCACTTCGTCGATGCGCTTGAGCTCGCTGGTGAGCTCGATGCCGTCGACGAAAATGCGGCCCTGCTCGTGCTCTTCGAGGCGATTGATGCAGCGGATCATCGTTGACTTGCCGGAGCCCGACGGCCCGCAGATGACGATTCGTTCCCCTTTGGCGACGGTGAGGTCGATGCCACGCAGCACATTGAAGTCACCGAACCACTTGTGAACGCCCTGCATCGATACTGCCGGCACATTCTCCGCGTCGCCCCCTGGCGCAAGTCCGCTCACTGCCGTCATGTGCCCTCCAAAGCGTTATGGACGCGCCATTGCGATCAGCGGCGCTGCCCCGCCGCCATTCTTCGTTCCAGCGATGCCCCATAGAGGGACAACGAATACGCGAATACGAAATACAGCAGCGCGACCACGATGTAGACCTCGACGAAGGCCAACGCCCAATCGCCCGTTCCCAGCGCCGCCGACGCCGAGGCCGTCATGTCGAAGAACCCAACGATCGCGACATACGACGTGTCCTTGAACCCGGCCACGGCCTGATTGACGGTCTGCGGCATCGTCAGCCGGAACGCCTGCGGAATCAGGACCGTCAGCTGGAATTGCCACGGCCGCATCCCCAGCGCCCGTGCCGCCTCGATCTGACCCTTGTCGATTGCCTGAAATCCGCCGCGCAGCAATTCGGCCTGGTATGCACCGAAGAAAGCGGCGAAGCCGAGGATGACGCGAAAGAGCTTGTCGCCGCTGAGCCAGCCCGGGAGGATCAGCGGCAGCACCAGCGACGCACCGAACATGATCGCGATGAGCGGAACCGATCGAACGAGGTCGATGAACACGCCAACGCAAACGCGCAGCCACCGCGGACCCCATTGACGTGCGATTGCCAGCAGCGTCGCGAGAGGCATGCCGAGGACCATCAGCGACGCGAACAGGAACAGCGTCAGCGCAAGGCCGCCCCAATTCTCCGTTGAGATCAAAGGCAGGCCGAAGAATCCGCCGCGCATCAGCGCGACGAATGCGCCGAACGACGCCACCCACAGCACGACGATCCGGGCGATCCTCCAGAACCATGGCGTGCACGACAGAACCGCGGCAATCAGCAGCACGAGCGATCCGAGCGCGGGCCGCCACTGCATTTCGAACGGATATACACCGAAGAGAATGAGCCTCCACCGCGCCGGCAGCACTGCCCAGCAGGCACCCGCACTCTTCGACGCGCAATCGGACGCGCTCCTGGCTGTCCACACGCCGTCCAAGATCGCCCACCCGATGAAGCGGTACGCAAGCGTCACGATCACCGCAATGCAAATCAGGGAAACCGTGCTGTCCCACGCGTTGCGAAAGTAGCGCGCGCGCAGCCTCGCGACGATACCGGCGCTGCCAGGTCTAGCGGTCATTGCCGGGAAGCCGCATGCGGGCATTCACGAGATTCATCGCCGAGACGATCGCGTAATTGAGCGCGATGTAGATCAGGATCATCACGAACAGCACTTCGAGTGTCTGCCCGGTCATCATCGCCGAGTTCGAGGATACGGCGAACAGGTCCCAGAAACCGACGACGATGCCGATCGACGTGACCTTCATGATGATGATGAACTCGCTCGACAATGCGGGAACGATGCTGATCAGCGCGAGCGGCAGGCGGATTTTCAGCAGCACCATCCAGGGACGAAGACCAAGCGATCGTGCGGCGTCCAGTTGCCCGATCGATACGGACTGCAAGCCGCCTCGAAATACTTCCGCGATGAATGCGCCCCGGTAGATCGTGATCGCCACCAGCAACGCCACGAACTCCGGTGCAAGTCGCATCCCGCCCTGGAAATTGAGTCCGGCGCGCACCGGCCAATCGATGTTGAAGGCGGATGGGTTCAGCGCGGCAAGTCCGGCAGCGGCGACTGCCGATAACGCCGCGTAGAGCGCGTGGAGCGTACGGCGCTTTCCTGTTGGATCATCCGGGTCGCTGCGCATGAAGCGTGAGAGCCACCACGCCGCCATCGAGACGAGTGCCAAGCACGCGATGACGAGCGTCATTTCGTCGAACTTCGGCAGGAACAGCCCTCGATTGGACAGGAAAATCGCGTCCAGGAAGCTGTAGGCGGCACGCATCGGTGGCAGATGCAGCACGACGGCGTACCAGAACGCGGCCTGCAGGATCAGCGGAATATTGCGAATGACGTCGACGTAGATGCGTGCAAGGTCGGCCAGCAGATGGTTGCGCGACAGCCGCGCTACGCCGACGGCGAATCCGACGAGCGTCGCCGAGCAGATGGCGATCGCGCCCGTGCCGACGGTATTCGCGAGGCCGACCAGGAATACCCACCAGTACGGATCGCCCGCCGAGTACGGCAGGAACGAGAACGAGATGTCCCATCCGGTCTTCTGATGCAGGAAGCCGAACGTGGCCGACCACAGCCGCGGCGCGAGGCCGACTGCGCCGATGATCGCAACGACAAGGAGCAACGCGGCGACGACGACCCAGTTACCGAAGCGGCGCCGTCGCGGCGCGGAACGGCCAATGGGATACGGGCCCGGTTCCAGCGACTTCTCCATCGTGGTTCCAGGCCCAAGAGCTTACGGGAGATCGCTGATCGCGCGGATCAGTCGATCAGCATCGGGACGAATACTCCCTTGTCGCGCCACAGCGCATTCATTCCGCGGTCGAGCTTGTACGGCGACTGCGAACCCAGGTTGCGCTCGTAGATTTCGCCGAAGTTACCCATCGCCTTGATCGTGTTGTACGCCCACTGATCGCTGAGGCCGAGGCGCGCACCCATGCCCGGCGTGACGCCGAGCAATTTCTCGATCGACGGGTTCGGCGGCTTGGCCTTGATCTGATCGATATTGGCGCGCGTGATTCCGTTCTCCTCCGCGATCAGCAACGCTTCCAGCACCCAGTTGATCACGTCCAGGTAGTGATCGTCGGACTCCTTGACGATGATCACTTGCGGGGCAACCGCCACGACGTCCGGCAGGATGACATGCTCCTTGGCATCCGCTTGCGACGCGCGCGTTACGGCGAGCGTCGGACCCCAGTTCATGTCGGCGTCGCAACGCTTCTGCGCATACGCGGCTCGCTGCTCTTCGCGCTTTTCGAACGTCAGGACTTCGGCCTTGATGTTGTTGACCTTCAGGAAATCCGCAACGTACCGGGCGTTGTTGGTGCCGGCCGACGTGCAGATCGTCCCGCCGTTCAGGTCCTTCGCCGTCTTCGCATTCATCTTCACCGGCACCATGAACTGGAACGCGCCATACAGGTACGGGATGCTGAACTGATAGCCAAGCTCGGTATCCCGGCTCATCGTGGCGTCGGTGGTCTTGACGACGAGGTCGATCTCGCCAGAATTGAGACTCGGCCAGCGCTGGGCCCAGCTCAATGGCAGGAACTTCGCCTTGTCGGGAGACCCGAGGATCGCGGTGGCGATTGCCCGACAGATATCGACGTCGAAGCCCTTCCAGTTGCCCTTGTCGTCGACCTCGGCGAAGCCGAGATTGCTTCCGTTGTGCCCCGGGCACAGCAACGAGCCGCGCGCCTTGATCTTTTCGATCTGCGGGCTGCCTCGACTCGCCGTCTGGGCCACGCCCGTCGTGGAGGCAACGAAAAGGGACAGCAACGTTGCGACGGCTGCCAGCTTTTTCATTTGAGGCTCCTTGCAATGCGTTACAGGATGGAACATCCACGATCACCCGATGTGGGTGACATTCGGTATACATATGTGTACATTAACGTACCGACGAATGCCCTGTCAAGCGGACAGGTTGCCCTTTTTGCCCCGCGACACGGGCGCCGAAGAGTCGTCGCATGACGGTCATTCGCTTCCGAGCTCCGGCAGCGGACGCCGCCGCTCCAGGTGGTAGCGAAGCAGTGCCACCAGCCGATAGACACCATGGACACCCTTGCCGTAAGGAACGGTCAGAAACAGGGCCATGACGATCGCAAGGTGAAGGACAAGGACGATCGGCATCCCCGCCATCTCGCGCATCGCCAGCAGCGCCAGACCGCTCGCCGCCGCCAGCAGCAGCAGCAGGAGGAAGGCGATGTCCATGCCGCCATCGTCCGACGGCGCCAGCGCGGGATCGCGCCGGCCACGCAGCCAGAGCAACCCGAGCGGCCCGATGACGAGGCCCAGGCCGCCGGCCGTCCCCAGCAGCACGGGAGCGCTCCAGAACGGGTACGGCGCGCTCCAGCCGAGCGCATAGTGGTAGACCGTTGCGACCGACGTGGCGGCGAAGCAGAGCATGAAGCCGTAGAACGTGAAATGGTGGAACCAGCGGCGCGCGTGCGACGGACGGTCGTCGGGATACGTGCAGCCCTCTCCCCCGCCGCCCAGGTACTTGAGCTTCAGCGCATCGGCGATCGATTGGCCCCAGGGCACGGGATTGGCGAGGTCGCGAACCCGCTCGTCCGTGTCTCTCCAGAAGCGCACCGCGCCGACGCCGAGCGCGACGATGACGAAAGCGAACACCGCGCCGAATGACCACGCCATCGCACGATGCGGGATGACCGCGTAGAAGGCGCCATCGGCATCGGCGTGCGCACGCAACAACGCCGGCGAATCCACGAAGATCATCATCGCGGCGACCAGGACCAGGACGCAGGCGACCAGCACGATGCTCGTGACCACGCCGCTTTGCCGCAAGAGCCGCGCAAGGGCATCGGGCCACGCATACTTCTCGTAGGTCGCTATCCGGACATCGGCCAGCAAACGCGGGAGGTTGAGCGCGAACTCGTGCGGAGGCGCGTACTGGCAGGCGGAATAGCAGGACCCGCAGTTGTGACACAGATTGGCAAGGTAACCAAGGTCACCCTCGGCGAAGCTGAGGCGCCGCTCGATGGCGGGAAAAACGGCGCAGTAGCCCTCGCAATACCGGCAGGCGTTGCAGATGCTCGCCATCCGCTGCCCTTCGGCCACGAGCACGACGGGCAGGCCCCTAGGCGCGGACATGGCGGGCGGCCTCCTCACCCGCGATTCGACCGAATGTCGTGCCGATCGACATGCCGATGCCCGCGAGGTAGCCCTCACCCAGCACGTTGCCCGCCATGATCTCGCCCGCGGCGAACACGTTGCGGGACGGCTTGCCGTCCTCGAAGACGACTCGGGCACACTCGTCGATCTCGACACCCAGGTAGGTGAACGTCAGGCCGGGGCGGAGCGGGTACGCAAAGTAGGGAGGCATGTCGATGCAACGTGCCCAGTGAGTCTTGGGCGGCGCCAGGCCCTCGGTGTGGCAGTCGTCGAGCACCGTGTGGTCGAACGTGCCTGCGCTCACGGCCGAATTGAACGTCGCAACCGTCCTTTGCAATCGATCGGCGTCGATGCCGAGAGCCTGCGCGATGTCCGCGAGGGTTTCGCCGCGATAAGGCGGATAGACGGGGGGCATGAATTTCCCGATCGATTTCGCGTCGATGATGGAATACGCAATCTGATTGGGCTGCCCCGCGACCAGCCTTCCCCAGATGGCATAGCGTTTGGGCCAGAAGTCCTCGCCCTCGTCGTAGAAACGCTCGGCATGCTCGTTGACGACGATGCCGAGCGACACGCAATCCACGCGCGTGCAGATGCCGCCGTCGAACTTGGGTGAGCGCGCGTCGATCGCCACGCAATGTCCCTGTGTCGGATCGCCGATCGAAGTCGCGCCCTGCTCCTGGAGCGCCTTGAGCACGCGTCCAGTGTTGAATGGCGTACCCCGTATGAGGAAATTGTCGGCGACCGGGCCCCAGGCTTCCTTGAGCCATTCCAAATTCGACTCGAAGCCGCCGGCACAAGCGATGACTGTCTTCGCGCGAATCTCGTGGGTCTCGCCGCCGCTCACCACGAGGGCCGATCTGAACACGCCGTTGTCGAGATTCAACTGCACGACCTCGGTGTCGTAGGCCACGTGCACGTCCATCGCTTCCGCAGCACGGTAGTAGGCATTGATCAACGCCTTCCCGCCGCCCAGAAAGAACGCGTTGGTGCGGGAAACGTGAAGCGTGCCGCCGAGCGACGGCTGAAACCTGACGCCGTGCGTGGCCATCCACGCCCGACATGTGGCCGTATGCCGGATCGTCATCCGTGCAAGCCGCTCGTTCGTGCGTCCCCCCGTCACCTTGAGCAAGTCCTCCCAATACTCGCCTTCCGAGTACGTATCGGTCAGCACATCGGCGGGCGCATCGTGCATGCAGCGCAAGTTGCGCGTGTGCCGGCTGTTGCCTCCCCGGAAATGCGCGGGCGACGATTCGACGATCAGCACGCTACAGCCCGCAGGACGCGCCGATAGCGCCGCGCAGAGCGCCGCGTTGCCTCCCCCGAGCACCAGCACGTCGTAGATCCGGGACGGATCCCACGTGCTGACTGCCACCCAGCCGTTGCGCGAGCCGTTCATTGCCGGACCGGAATCATCGGCGGGTCGCTAGCCGCGAGTTCAACTGGATCGCGCGCCCGGCTTGCGGCGGGATCGGCTCGGTGGCATCGCGCGCAACCAGCGCTTGCATCCGCTGCAACACTTCCAGCGGGAACTCGGCGGCACGTCCGAGCGCCCGGTCGACGTGGACCAGCAGCAATTCGGCAGTCGCAGCGATCAGCGCATCGCCCGCTCGCCGCATCTGATGGAAGACGTGCAGTTTTCTCGGCGCTGCGCCGAGGAGCCGAGTCCGGATGCCGATGACTTCGCCGGCGCGCACCTCCTTCGCGTAGGTCAGGTGGGCCTCTGCGACGAACAGGCCGCGCGCGCAGGATTCCCCATACGCTCGACCAATCCCGAGACGCTCGCGAAAAGCATCCGTGCCATGGTCGAAGAGCAGCAGGAAGTGCCCAACGTCGATGTGCCCCGCAACCGACCATTCACGTGGCACGGATTCGGTGTAGTCGGCATAGTCGCCAAGGGTTGCATCCGTCATGCTCGGTCACGCAGCTCAACGGCCAACCCCTCTTCCAGGTCCAGCGCTGCCTGAAATCCAGGCCGCATTCCTTCGCGAAACGCTCGCCGGGTTGCGGCCACGCTGATGGCGTCGTAAATTGCAATCCGCGTGGCCAGGCGATGCGCGGCCTCGGCGAGATTGCGATCGTCGTGGACCGACGAAACCAGCCCGATACGCAGCGCCGCGTCCGCATCGATCGTCTCACCGCTCAACAGCATATGGAGTGCGTGGCCGGCACCGACGATCCGGCTCAGTTGATCGTGCAGGCCGCCGGTCGATATCGATCCGAGGCTGCACACCGGCGTGCCGAACGTCGCCGACTTCCCCGCGAGGCGAATGTCGCAGGCTACGGCCATCTCGAGTCCTCCACCGATCGCATGGCCGTTGACGGCTGCGATCACGGGTTTGGAAGAATTCCAGATGCCGCTGCAAATGTCCTGCTGCATTCGGATGCGCAAGCGATACGCCGCAGACGTGGGTGCCGCCGACTCTTTCCGATCGCCGCCGGCACAGAAGGCCCGACCATTCCCCGTCAGCACGATTGCCCGCACGTTGGCGTCGCGGTTCGCCCGCTCGAATGCGGCGACGAGCTCGCCCTTCAACGCAACGCTCGATGCGTTCATCACTTCGGGGCGATCCATCGCTATCCACGCGACGGCGTCCCGAAACGCATACTGCACGGTTGCCGAGTTCGAGTTCAAGCGAGGAAGCCAGGTGCGTTGCGTGGTTTGCGGGTCCGAGCGCTGGGCGCGATTCGCTTTGACGCCCTTCGGTACGCTTTTGTATACTGTCGTATGCGAAACGCGTTGTCAACCTCGAAACCACCGCATTTCGACTGGGCCGCGCTCGATGCGCGTCGACCCGGTCCCGATGTCGGTGCCGTGGCGGATGCCCTTCGGCAGCGATACGCGCTCGATGGACAGCTCGTGCACCTCGCATCCGAGCGTGACGGCGTCTATCGGCTCGACGTGCGCGGCTCGGGCGCCCAGATTGTTCGCGTGTCGTCGGCCGCCGAGCCCGAGGCCTCGCTCCTGTTGCAGAACGAGGCATTGCGTACCGTCGCACTCACCGATCCGGCGTTGCCGGTGCCGCGCATCGTCGCCAGCGTGACGGGACTCGACGTCGAGCGCATCGAAACGCCGCGAGGACCGTACAGGGTGCGCGTGATGAGCTACCTGCCCGGTACGCCCGTCCTGCAGAACCCGCGATCGCCTGCAATGCTCGCAAGCATCGGACGAACCCTGGCGCGGCTCGACGAAGCCCTGCGCTTCGTAACCGCCGTCGACCACAATTTTCCGCTGCTGTGGGACTTGCGATCCGCGCCAAGGCTCGCTTCGTTCGTCGAATGCATCGCAAGCGCGAGCGGGCGCGCAGCCGTCGAAGCGGTTCTCGCCGAACTCGACTCGAGTGGGCTGGCTCGGCTGAGCCGCCTGCCGTCGCAAGTGATTCACAACGATTTCAATCCGAAGAACGTGCTGTTCGATGCGGACCGCAGCATGCACGTCGTCGGGATCATCGATTTCGGCGACATCGTCCACTCCGCACGTATCGTCGATCTCGGTGTCTGCCTCGCGCGACACCTCGAGCCGGCAGACTGTCTCGCGGCACCATGCCACGTCATTGCCGGCTACTGTGAGGTCGCGACGATTTCGGAAGACGAGCTGCTGATGCTGCCACTGGTCATGCGCGCGCGGCTCGCAATGCGAGCGGCGATCGGCTCGTGGCGCCTGCGCCAAGGCGATAGTCGCGGCGACCGGGTGCAGATCGAAGGCGCGCTCGCGCTGCTCGAGATCATGGCGCAAATCGATCCGTCGGAAGCAACCGATCGATGGCGCCCTGCCGCGCGCCTTTGATGCACGCGTTCCATTGAGGGAGAACGACTTGATGACGGCCGACACCGAACTGCTCGAGCGGCGAAAACATGTGCTTCGCGGTCTTCGGCTCTACTACGACGCGCCTTTCCACCCCGTGCGCGGCGAAGGCGTGTGGGTCTTCGACGAGAATGGCCGGCGCTTCCTCGACGCTTACAACAACGTACCGCACGTCGGGCACAGTCATCCCCATGTCGTCGCGGCGTTGTGCCGCCAGGCGGGGATGCTCAACACGAATACGCGCTACCTGTTCGAGCCCATCGTCGAATACGCCGAGCGACTGGTGGCAACGATGCCGGCGGGCCTCGACGCTGTGATGTTCGCGTGCACGGGCAGCGAGGCGAACGACCTCGCCTGGCGGATGGCGAGAAACTTCACCGGACGCTCCGGCGTCATCACCACTCACAACGGCTACCACGGCAACACGACGTTCCTCGACAGCATCGATGGCTCGTCGATCAAGGCGAACCGCCCGACGCCTGATTGGTGGGTCACGGTCCCCGCCCCCATCGACGGCTTGGAGCCGTCGTCCGACGCGGCGACGAGTCTGGTCGGCGACTACGCCGCCGCGGTGAATGCACTCGCCGAACGCGGCCATCAGCCGGCGGCACTGTTCCTCGAATCCTTCTTCTGCACTGACGGCGTCAGGCTCGCGCAGACCGGCTCGATGTCGGCGGCGGTCAACGTCGTTCGCGATGCCGGCGGCGTCGTCATCGCCGACGAGGTGCAGGCCGGGCTCGCGCGTTCGGGCAGCCATGTGTGGGCGTTCGAGCGACTCGGCCTGCAGCCCGACATCGTCGTAATGGGCAAGCCGATGGGCAATGGCCACCCGATTGCCGTGGTGGTGGCGCGTCGGGATATCGTCGACGCTTTTTACGCGCACGATCGCTACTTCAATACGTTCGCAGGAAACCCGGTTTCATGCGCGGTGGGACTGGCGGTGCTGGACGTCGTCGCGAACGAGAAGCTGCAGGAGAATGCGCGCCGGGTAGGTCACGACTTGAAGCAACGCCTGCGCGCACTCGCCGATCGCCATCCGCTCATCGGCGATGTTCGCGGCCAGGGTCTGCTTCTCGGTGTCGAACTCGTCGAGAATCGTGAAGGACGGGCGCCGGCGAGCAAGGCCGCGCGCTGGACCA